>Ga0182030_10015089_pt1 | contig 15173 bp, 10 predicted proteins | sample 812S3MmetaG_FD_121299 | JGI IMG/M metagenome (GOLD analysis project Ga0182030, IMG submission 121299) | Permafrost microbial communities from Stordalen Mire, Sweden - 812S3M metaG (Illumina Assembly) | ecosystem: Environmental > Terrestrial > Soil > Wetlands > Permafrost | place: Sweden... | reverse complement strand
GCCGACATCGGTACGGCTGTCGCTGAAACTCATGGACCAAACCCAGGGCATCCCCGAAACGGTCGACGCGGTGACCGCCCCGACCGATGTCATCGACGAACTGATGACCAGCGCGGACGCGATCGAAGGCATGACGGCCTTCGCGCTCAAACGCCAACCGGAATGGAAAAACAGGTGACCGCACGAACGCACGCGGACCTGGCCGCGTTCGACGACTCTGTCGCCGGGCTGATCGAGAAGGTCTGGGGCGACGCCACCGCTGCTGAAAGCGGCGACGTAGGGAAGCTCTGGGCCGCCGCCGCCGAACAGGGCTGGTTTGAGCTGAGCGCCGCCGGGGCTCTCGACCTGGCGATCGCCGCAACGCGGCGGCTGGGCCGGGCCGCGTGTCCGCTTCCGCTGCTTGACGTTTACGCCGCAGCAGAGTTGTTCGACGAGGATGGCATCGCCACCGGCGAGCTGCGCCTGGTGCTCACCAGCGACCCCAATGGCCCGATCGACGCCGGCGGCGCGGCCACGCACGTGCTGGTCATCCCCGCCGAGGGTGGCCGGGCGAGGCTGTGCACCATCGTCGACCGGACAACGCTGCCGGGCCTTGCCGTCCCGGCGTGGACTCGCGTCACCCTGGGCGAGCCGGTGGCCGGGCGTGATATCGACCGCAGGCAGGCCGATCGGGCGCTGGTGCTGACCCGGCTGGGCAAGGCGGCACGAGCGCTGGCCGCCGCCGAGTGCGCCCACCAGATGGCGATCGAGCACGCCAAGTCGCGCAAGCAGTTCGGCAAGGCGATTGGCAGTTTCGGGGCTGTGCAACAGCGCATCGCGCAGTGTCAGATCGAGGTCCGATCGGCCAATCTGCTTCTCGAGGAGGCCGTGTCGGCTCTTCAACATGGTCGGGACAGTGGATTGTTGACCGCGGAGATCTCAATCGCCCACATCGCGGCGATCGCCCCGAAAGTCCAACTAGGAGCTCATCACACGCTGGCCGCCATCGGCTACTTCAACGAGCATCCTGCCCCGTGGCTGTTCCGGCGGGTGCACAGCGACATCACCCTGCTCTGCACGGTCGAGTCGGCGCAGGGATCTGTCGGTGACGTTCTCGTCGAGACCAAATCTCGTTTGCCCGCAGCTGATCTGGGAGAGATCGGCGAGGCTTTCCGCGCGGAGTACCTCGAGTTCATCACCGAGCATGGTGCCCGCGACCGGGCGCCCAAACCGACGGACATCGATCCCGCGATCATCCGTGCCATTGCGGACAAGGGCTGGTTCGGCTTTGGCTGGCCCCCCGAGTACGGCGGTCGCAACGCCTCGCTCGCTGAGCAGGTGGTGCTCAACGAGGAGACCACCTACAACCGGGTCGGCGCCTTTAAACCGCTGGGCTCAGTCATGCTGCTGGGTTCGTCGATCCTGCGCCACGGCAGTGAAGAACAGAAGCAGAAATTTCTTCCGATCATCCGTGCAGGCGAGATGAATTTCTGCCTGGGCTATTCTGAGCCGGAGGCCGGTTCCGATCTGGCTTCGCTTCGCACTCGCGCGGTCCGCGACGGGGATGAGTGGGTGATCAACGGCCAGAAGTTGTGGACCACCGGTGCGCATGTCTCCGACTGGGTGTGGTTGGGGGCGCGGACCGACCCGGATGCCCAACCGCGGCATGCCGGCATCACGGTGTTCCTGTTCTCCGTGCGCACACCCGGCGTGACGATCCAACAGCACACCGCACTGTCCGGCGAGGTGTCCTGCACGGTCTTTTACGACAACGTCCGCATTCCCGATTCGGCACGTGTCGGTGAGGTCAATGGCGGGTGGGCCGTCATTGTCGATGCCCTTGCCGGCGAACGCATCACGATGGGCAACATCGCCGCTGCCCTGCATCGCCAGCTCGATGACCTGCTCGACTTCGTCCGTCCCGACCCGGTGCGCACGGTCGGACCGCGCGGCTCAGTCAAGCGTGCGTTGATCACCGAACTCGCGGTGCGGGTGCAGGCTACCCGGGCCCTGGTCGCTGCAGCAGTGCAGGCCAGCTCGACTGACATTGGTGCGATGTTCGACGCGGCGATGGCCGGGGTGATGGGAGGCGACCTGTCCGAGGACTTCGGCGAGGCGACTCTTGCGATCTTCGGGCCGGCCGCCGCATTGACCGGAGGGGCTGGTGGAGAAGAGGTTCCCGGGGGCGGAGCCTTCGAATACGGGTTGCGCCAATCGATCATGTACGTGGTCGGCGGCGGTACCAACGATGTCCAACGCGGCCTGATCGCACGCGGTCTCGGACTGCCCCGCTAGCCGACTTATGGAAAGGGACGGCGACGATGCCTGACAACTCACTTCCGCTCAGCGGCGTACGTGTCATCGACTTCACAGACGGCGCAGCCGGTTTCGCTGGCCGGTTCCTGGCGGACCTCGGCGCCGACGTGGTGCTGGTGGAGCCCCCGGAAGGTGCTGCGTCCCGCAGGGCGCAACCCCAATTCGAGGGGCACAGTCTGCAGTTCGCGACCGCGCACGCCAACAAGCGTGGCGTTGTGGTCGACGTATACACCGGAGACGGTCGCGAGACGCTGCTGAAACTGACCGACGGTGCGGACATCTTCCTGGAATCGCACCCCGCCGGGCACCTTGTCGAACTCGGAGTCGGGCAACAGACGATGCGCCAGCGAAACCCTCGGCTGGTCGTGGTGTCAGTCACCCCTTTCGGGCAGACCGGCCCCTACCGCGACTACAAGGCCAGCGAGGCGGTGTTTATCGCACTGTCGTCGCTGCTCACCCGCTCCGGGGCGCCCGGGCGCGAACCGCTGGTGCCGCCGGGTGAGTTGGCCACTCAGACGGCGGCCGTCGACGCCGCTTTCTCTGCGGTCCTGGCCTACTTCAAAGCCCAGCGAGGCGGCCGGGGCGACTACCTCGACTGCTCGTTGTTCGACCTGGTGGTCCAAGATCTCGATCCCGGGTTTGGCATGGCCGGAACCGCGACCATGGGGCAGCCGCTGTACAACATGGCGCCCGGCCGGCCGGACGTGCGCATGATGTATCCGATCGTGCCGTGTGCCGACGGTCATGTCCGGATGTTCATCGCATCTGCCAAGCAGTGGCGGGCGCTGTTCAACTGGATGGGCGAGCCCGAGGAACTCTCTGAGCCGGAGTTGGAGCAGCTCTTCGGCCGCTTCATGAACTGGGGCAAGATCCAGCCGGTGATAGTCGATTTCTTCGCCGACAAAACCCGCGATGAGATCGTCTCGCACGGCTCTCATTTGGGAATCGCGGTCGCACCGCTGAACACCGCGCACGAGATTCTGACCGGCGACCACGTTCGCGAACGCGAATCCTTCATCCACGATGAGATCGCACCCGGCGTGCGCGCCGCGATCCCGAGTGGCTATCTGGAATTCGACGATTCCCGCGCCGGTTTTCGGCACCGCGCACCCGCACTCGGCGAGCACACCGCGCAGGTGCTGGCGGAGCAGTTCCAGTCGCCGGCGCGCGCCAGTGCGGACGTAGACGCCCGGCCGTTGTCCGGTGTGCGGGTACTGGACCTCGGCGTCATCGTGGTCGGGGCGGAAACCGGGCGCCAACTGGCCGATCTGGGCGCCGAAGTCATCAAGGTGGAGAACCGCGCCTTCCTCGACGGTGCCCGCCAAATGGACGCACCCGGCAAGGTGGGCTATTCGTGCGCGTTGGGCAACCGCAACAAGCGCAGCCTGGGCCTGAACCTGCGCAGCGACGCCGGCAAAGAGTTGTTCGGCCGACTGGTTGCCTGCAGCGACGTGGTGCTGACCAACTTCAAACCCGGAACTCTCGACTCACTCGGTCTGGGTTACGACAAGCTCAAGGCCATCAACCCGCGCCTCATCTTGGTCGAAAGCAGTGCATTGGGCAACACCGGTTCCTGGGCCAAGCGCATGGGCTACGGCCCACTGGTGCGGGCCACCGTCGGGCTGACCACGCTGTGGCGTCACCCCGACGCGCCTGAGGGGTTCGGCGACGACCAGACCGTTTACCCGGATCACGCGGCATCGCGGGTGGGCGCGGCCGGCGTGGTCGCCGCTTTGATCGAGCGGGAGCAAACCGGGAAAGGGCGCCGCATTCGTGTCGCCCAGATGGAGACGGTTTTTTGCCAGCTGGCCACCGAATACATTCGCGAATCGCTCGACCCGGGAACCATGGTCGCGAAGGGGAACAGCGGCGAATTCGATTCTCCGACCGGCATTTACACATGCACCGGAGACGACGCCTACTGTGCTGTGACCGTCGACGGCGATGACGACTGGGCCAATCTGGCCAAGGTCATCGGCCGGGCCGACCTCGCTGACAAGCCCGAATACGCGACGGCCGCCAGTCGTGTCGCCCACCGCGACGAACTCGACGCGGTACTGCAGGAGTGGATCGCCCCCCTGACACCGCGCGAAGCGCAGGAGCGGCTGCAGGCCGGGGGAGTGGCGGCGGGCGCGGCGGTCCACGTGAAAGATTTGCTCACCGAACCACACCTGGCGGCGCGCCACCAGCTGGGCGAGCTGCCCCAGCCCGGGTACGACCAGCCGCTGGAGGTCCTGATGGGCCCGGCGTTGTCCGAGAACATCCCTGAGCCCGAGCTTCGGCCCGCCCCGGCGATGGCGGCTGACACCCGGGAAATCTGTCGCGAGCTTCTCAACATGTCGGACGTGGAATTCAATGCACTCGTCGGCTCCGGCGTGCTTGAGGTCGACACCGCCGACCAGGTCTAGGCCGCTGCAGCAGCTACCGCAGTGTCGCGCCGGGGTCGGAAAAACCCTGACACCAACCCATCACGTCCGTCCAACGATGGCATCGCCGCTGATGCCGAAGAATCCGGCTAGCTCGGCGATGGTCGTTTCGGCCGCTGTGTGCAGCACGGTGCTCATGCCCAGTTCCCGGGCCGGTGCCAAGTTGACTTCGAGGTCGTCGACGAACACGCACTCGGCCGGCTCGACGCCGATCCGATCCGCGGCCAGCAGGTAGATGTTGCGGTCGGGCTTGCGCAGCCCGACGTCCGATGACACCACGACCGCGGTGAACGCGGGGAGTAGGTCCCACGGATAGGTTTCGGATGCTCCCCACGAATTGCTCACCAGTACCGTGGGCACCCCGGCAGAAATAAAACCGTTGACCGCCGCTGTCATTACCGCGTCCAGGTCCCAGGTCACGTTCTGCACCGCTGCGTAGAACTGGTGGCCGTCCACCGGTACCGAGGTGTGCCGGCGAAGCACCGGGTGAGTCGCTCGCTGAACTCTTCTGCGCTGATCTGCCCGAGTTCCAGCAAGGGGAACGGGCTGTCCTCAGCCTGGGAGGCCGCGAACGCTTCATTCAGGAAGCCCGAACTGTTGACCCCGATCGAGGCGCACGCTGCCGAAAAGGCCTCGACCACTGAGGCCGTCAGCACGCCGCCGTAGTCAATCAGTAGTGCGGCTGCTGCTGGCGTTTGGTGGGTGTGGGACGTGGCCATCGGCGGTTTCATCTCGATTCGTTTCCAGCGTGTGGGCTACGGGTCTGAGTCGCGGGGCGCACTGTCCGGCGAACAATCGCCGGCGCAGCGATGCCGAGAAGCCATTAATCTAAATAATCATAATGCAGCGCGTTGACACAACGTCGGGGTGCCTCTTACATTCAGGCCTCAATGGTGACCGACCAAAGCGAGGGTAGATGCGGATAGTTTTTGCGGGCGCATTGGATGAGCCTGGCGCGTGCGTCGCGCCGGAATCGTTGGGCGCGGCCACGGTGCGCTGTCGCGCGCGCCGCACCAGCTCTTGGCGCCCAACTACCGGCATAGCTGTGTCGATGTTCGTGACAGCGGCGTACTGGCCGCCCGCCCGCGGCCTGCTGAGGCGCGATCAGGGGTCGGTGGTTCGTGAGCTTGACGTCAAATCCCGTAATCGGGCATGGCGGGTGAGGTGACAGTGCCTTTGGACACTGCGCCGACTTTGCGTGTCGTGCAATGGGGTACCGGAAACACCGGCACCGTTGCGCTGCAGGCGATCATCGAGTCTGCTCACCTGCATCTCATCGGGCTTTGGGTGAGCCGCGCCCAAAAGCGCGGTCGCGATGCGGGTGAGCTGGTCGGGCTGCCGCCCACCGGCGTCACCGCCACCGGGGACAAAGATGCGCTGCTGTCTCTGCGGCCCGACTGCGTCTGCTACATGGGCACCGACCGCGACGGCGGAGACGCCGTCGTACGCGACGTGTGCGACATGCTGGCTGCCGGCATCAACGTTGTGACGTCTAGCTTTCCGTTGCTGGTTCACCCATCGGGAGCGGGTGAGACCGTCCGGCAGCGTATAGGTCGAGCTTGTTCCGAGGGCTCGTCGTCGTTCCTGTGTACCGGCATCGAGCCAGGATTCATGGCGGACGCGCTGGTTTTGCATCTGTCCAGTCTGTCGCGAGCGATAGCCGGCGTCCGAGTGCAGGAGGCGATGAACGTCGGCAGTTACCGGGTCCCACGCTGGCGTTCCGGGTTGGGCTGGCCGGTATCCGAGGACGCCGAACGCTATGTGCCGGGCCGGATCGCACGCAGTTGGACGGGTGTGATGCTGATGCTCGCCGAGGGGCTCGGGGTCCGCCTAGATCGCATCTACGAGTGGCGCGACGTCGCCACCGCTGGTCGAGCGTTCGACGTGCCGGCAGGAAGTTTCGGTCCAGACGACATCGCCGCCCTGCATTTTCAGGTGATCGGGGACGTCGGCGGTGAGCCATTCCTCACCGTCGAGCACTGCTACCGGCTGACCGACGATGCCGGGCCCGATATGCCGTCGCCGGCGGAGCCTGGGCGGCGGACCACCCGGATCCGGATCGCCGGCACACCTGACATCAACGCCGATGTCACGCTCAATGGTGATGGCCTCGACCCCACCGACCAAGGAGTACTCGCCACCGCGATGCGCGTTGTGCATTCGATTCCGGTGGTGGTGGCCGCTGAGCCGGGCATGCACAGCCCGCTCGACCTACCGCTGATCACCGCGAAGCTCTAGCGCGACGAGCCTGCGGGGCGCGTCTCACCTCCAAGAATCCGCTCGCTCAGGGTCCAATTGTCCGGCGGCATATCGGATGTGAAAGTACGGCCCGTGATGTAGGGCAAATCGAGAATCGTGCGGATTCCCGGGGCGGCATCGCACACCGCCGGAATCGCGTTCACCAAGTACATCGCCGTGCCGAACAGCGCCGGGCGCTGTTGCCTTCCGGTCGGGTCCCACAGGTCAAGATGTAGCCGGTAGTTGGGGGTTCCGGTAATCGAGACGCCGTATCCCTGTTCTAACATCCACTCTGGTGCGATGTCGCGTCGCAACCGGTTGACATGCTCGATGCGCAGCCGCTCGATGCCATCCACGATGCCGGACACTCCGAACCGCGCCGCGGCAACCGTGCTCTCGGCGACATGCATGGCGGGCACGTCGAATGCCTCTGACGCGGGGGCGGTTTCGAAGAACTCGGTCACCTCGTCGAGGTGTAGGCCCACGGCATCGGCGACCAGACGCAATGGTGGCGCCCAAGTGTGGGCGATACCGCCCGGCTTGGCGAATCGCGCGCCCTCGGCGCTGGGCTTGCCGAAGTTGAAATAGTCGAGCTGGTGCAGCGGCAGTGGGTCGTAGTCGCGCACCTCGTAAATGGTCATCAGTTCAATCGACTCGCAGATCCCTGACAGCACGATCGGCAGTGTGTGAGCCGACCACCCGGGATCGATGCCACCGTAGAACAGCGACACACCGCGACGTCGGCAGGCCGCCTCGATATCGGCTTTCAGCGGGTGCTGCCACGATGGCGGATGCACCAGACCGGCGCTGGCCAATGTCACGACGTTGACCCCGGCGTCCAGCAGTTCCGGCAGCGGTTCCACCGTCCTCGACGGTCCGACGAAGACGACGCAATCAGGCCGCGCCGCCAGCATTTCCGCGGTGGACGTCGTGGCGATGACACCGACATCGTCCCAGCCGAGTAAGTCCCCGGCATCGCGGCCGGCCTTCGCCGGATTCCACACCCGCACAGCGACCAGTTCGAGGTCCGGATGCGCCAGAATGCCGCGCAGCGCGTAGTGACCCACGTCGCCGGTGCCCCAGACAGCGACCTTGCGCTTCAGAGTGTCCGACATCGTCAACTCCTCACCACCACAGGCAGGTTGAGCGGCGCCCGAAAGCCGATCCCGTGGATCCGCGGGACTGGCAAGCGCGCGTCCAGCCTCAGGGCCGGCCAGCGCTCCAGTAGCGTCAGCACTGCCGCTGACATCTCCCGCTTCGCCAAATGCATTCCTACGCACAGGTGGGGCCCGTACGCAAAAGCAATGTGGCTCATCGGGTTGCGATAAATATCGAACACGTCCGGGTTGGCCCAACGTTTGGGGTCGCGGTTGGCGGCGCCGATGTTGCACGCCACGATGGCGTCGCGGGGAATGGTCACCCCGGACAGGTCGACCTCCCGGGTGGTGAGGCGGTTCACCGACGTCAGCGGCGGTTCCCAGCGCAATGCCTCCTCAATGCCGGCATCGATGAGAGTGGTGTCGGCATTGAGTGCGTCGAGTTGGTCGGGGTTCGTCAACAGGCCGAAGAGCAGGTTGCTGGTCGACCGAAACGTCGTCTCAGCTCCCGCGGGCAGCAGGATACGCAGGAAGTTGATGATCTCGTCGTCGGTCAGATATTGGCCGTCGGACTCCGAGGCGATCAACTGCCCGATGAGGTCCTCAGTGGGATTGGCGCGGCGATCTTCGACCACGTCCTGAAGGTAGTCGTGCAGGGCTTTGGAGGCCGACATCGCCAGCGCGGGGTCGTGGAAGATTGTGATGGTGTCTGCGGCCCAGCCGGTGAACTTTGGAACATCCTCGCGTGGCAACCCCAGCAGGTCGGCGATGATGTACACCGGGAATAGCACCGCGTATTCGCTGATCAGGTCGACGGTTTCGCCGGCGGAGAGCTTGGGTGCCATCCGGTCGATCAAACCGTTGACCACCGGCTCGATGATGCTGGTTTCCCAGTCGTCCAGCAGTGCCCGCCGGAAGCTTTTGGCGATGATCTTGCGGTAGCGCGCATGTTTGGCGCCGTCCATCCCGATAATCGTTTCGCCCCAAACCAGACCGATAGTCTCGTTGTGTATCGATGACGAGAAGGTGTCGCCGTCGCCGAACGCGGCACGCACTTCTTCGTAGCCCAGCAACGAGTACAGGGGACGCTCGGAGAAAGTGGACATGGTGCGGAAATCCTCGCGGCCCACGAGCGCGGACTGGCCCATGGGCTGGACGGGATGCTCAGCGCGCCATTTGGCGATGGGGCCGTACAGGTCGACGACCTCAGTCCGCGGTGATTCTTCAGTAGCCCGCCGAATGTGCTCGCTGTAGGCACGGTCGTCGGCCTGCCGGATCCAGCTCCGAAGATCGCTCATGTGTGCTCCTACTGGTGGGGCCGAACCCACTCACCGTAATCTGCCCGGCATACAAATATCTAGATCCTTTACCTTCTGTCGAAAGGGTCTGCCGGGCCGGGCCTCCCACCTTGAAGCAATTTATCCAGCTATAAGCATCTAGTTACCTTTCAGCTTGCGTCGCAATGGATGTCGCATGTGCCAACCAGAGGAAACCCGACCGTCGACACAGGCCCATTCGCGTCCGCCCGGTCAATCCTTCACGAGCTTGTCGCTCTTGATGCGGCCGGGGAAGAATTCGACCCAGGTGAACCCGATGTCGAGTGGACGATCATCGCCGTCGCGGCGGGTGACGCCGGCCTGCGAGGTGTAGCCGGCCCACCGGGCTTCACCGAAATGACGCATCTTGCCGCGCTCGCTGCCGGTGAACGTGTAGCCATGTCCGTCGACGTCGAAGTTGGCCTCCTCGATGAAGCCCTCGCTGTCGAGCCGATATACCGCACCGAGCCGGTCCGTTTTGGCGACCAGCTTGCCCGCTTCGAAGGTCGCTGCACCCGACCAGCCCTGCCGGCCCTTGACGATGATGCTGTACTCGACGGTGCCGTCAACAAGCTTGTTGCCGGAGACTGCCCAGGAGATCTCGAGGTCTTCGAAGTAGCGGTACTCCTTCCACTCGACTCCGGGCGGGAAGTATCCGTGGTCGAGGCCGATGAAGCCCTCGGCGGGTTTGCCTGCGATCGTCCCGGTGACCCAGTAGATCTGGGTGGTGTAGAACAGCGGCTCGTCGCGTGCCGGCATATAGAACTGAAACCCCGGTCCCTGCAACTGCCCTTGGACGGACAACAACTCACCTTCTGACCATGTGATGCCTTCGTCGTCGATGACGAGGTCAAGCGGTTGCCCGGCAACTCCGAAGCGTTCGGCCATGGAATGCATCAGGTGGTTGGACCAGCGTCGACGGGACGGCTCGATGGTGCGCAGCGACTCGCCGCGCGCGGAATCGAAGGCGCCTTTGTGCAGATTGAGGTCGCCGCTGGAGTCGTTCATCAGCCACAGTCCACCCGTCATCGGACCGCAGAACTTGCGTTCGACCGCCCAGGTGACTCCGTCCGCATCACGCAGCCCGCCGTAGAAGTACTGCACTTGCAACGTCAGCCCATGTCGCGAATCGCGGGGATGCAGATCGGCCAGCTTCGGGTCGTAGGCGTCAACCACCGCCTGGAACTCAAAGTCGCCGTAGCGGGGAATGCTCACTGTATGACCTCCTGAAATAGTGTCTTGTTGTTGTCCGAGTCGCGCCCTGAATGTCGTAGGCTGTTTCCGGGCAAGGGAATTGGGGGACAGAGCGACTAGCGTCGCGCACCGTGGTAACGCGGGTCCAAACCGTTGAGCGGGAAGGTTTCGATCCAGGCCAGAGACGTTTCCGGCACGCGGTCGTCGCCGACGCGCCGCACCGATCCGGCCTGGCCGTGGTATGCGTCGCCACGCGCTGCGGCCAGCGACCGCATCTGGCCACGCTTGGCCGCGGTGAACCGCCATTCGGTTTGACCGACTGCGTACAGGGCTGTGTCGACGTATTTTTCGGAGTCCAGCGCCACCTCGGCTGTGAGTTCGGTGGTTTCGACGATCGGGCCGGTGTGGTCTGCCACGGCGGCAAAGCCCCAGTGCTCCTTGCCCAGGCATAGCGCGCCGAACTCGTGGGTGCCGTCGCCGTAGATGTTGCCGAACGTCACCCAGGCCAGCTCGACCACGTTGAAGATCGGGCCGTTGTTGTACACCTGTCCCGTCGGGCCGTAGAAGTTGTCCATTGAGACGAACCCGCGGACCTCACGGCCCCGTACATGACCTGTCACTCGAAAAGGCTGCGACGCGTAGAGGTTTCCACCGTGTTCCTCGACGTTGGGTGTGTACCACTGATACCCCACCCCTAGCCTGGGGCCGCGCAGGTCGAGCAGTTCGCCCTCCGTCCAGGCAATCTCATCGTCGGATACCGTGATTTCGAATGGCGCAGTGGACGGGGTCGGTTGCGCCGCCACGCGGAACGATGTCTGATCCTCGCTCAGCGTCCAGCGAACCCCGGCACCGCGCTGCGACGATTCGAAGGCTTCCGGCGCTATCTCGAGGTTGTTCGCGTTCACGTTGGATGACAGCTGCAGGCCGCCAGACAGCTCGGTGTTCACCTTGCGCATCGGCGCCAAGAAGTTGCCGTCGTCATCGGTCAGGCAGCTCCACCAGTAGGTGGCCATCGGACGGAGGCCGAAGAACTCCCGTTCGCACCAGGCATCCCGGGCGGCGAACTCACAGGTGCTGACCAGGCTTCGGAAATCGAAGTTGCCACGCCGGTGCGACGGCCACTTCCACGCAGTTAAAGCACTCGCACTCACTGCACCACCTTTTCGCGCAGCGCGCCGGTGTCCAGCAGCCGTCCGTTGTACGTTTCCATCAGCGCTTCGGTAGTCTTCGGCTGGCGCTTCTCATCGACGTGGTGTGCCCAGCCCTGGCGCCACCTGTGTCCGGGCAGCAGGTCTTTACGCACTGGGCAACGCGCGCCCGGGCCGGCTTCCCACACCCAGGTTTCCCCGCCGCCGGTGTAGCTCACCTTGGTGGGAAATGTGTTGTCCGACATCGGTTCACCGTCGAGCTCGACCTCGACCACCACGTCGCGCGCCACAAGCGATGGTCCGTCACTGCGGTGGATGATCATGACGTTGAAGTCTTCGGTGCCGTGGATGAGGTGCCCGGAGTGCACCGCACCGTCTTCGAACTCCGTCGCGAATGCCACCCATGCGGCCTCGAGTTTGGTGATCACCGGCCCACTCATGAAATGTCTGCCCGGCTTCGAATGCATACTGTCGTGGAAGACCAGCCCTGTGACGGGAACCCCTTTGATCGTCCCGGTGGCCTTGAAAAGGCGCGACGTGTACGCCAACGGGTCGTCTTCGTCCGGGCAGAAGAACTGAATTCCCGGGCCGATCAGTTCACCGGTCATCGACAGTTCGGTCCCGTCGCTCCACTCCATCCGGGAGTCGTCGACGGCCATCAGCACCGTTCCTTCCGGGGTTACCACTTCGTAACGGCCGTCGCGCTGGCGGTGTTGCACCGGACCGCCGTAGGAGTTGGTTTCGTCGGCGGCGTAGACGAAGTCGCCACCGATCTTGGATTCCGGCAGATGCAGGTACCGGGCCCGTTCGGCGTAGAACCCGCGGATCGGCCACCAGTAGTCGCCGGCCTCCGAGCGCACTGAACCGTAGAAGTACTGCATGTCCATGGTGAGTCCGCCGATGTCGTTCCACTGAGCGCTTGCCGCCGGCTCGATGAACGACGCGACCGGCTGGAATCCGTAGCGTCCGCTGGTGTTCAACTGATTTTGGGACATCGCATCTCTCATTCCTTTAGGCCCGATTCTCGGGCTGACCTTGTCGCGCGTGCACTTACCGTGCGCTGGAGGCGGGTTCATCGATTGCCGTCTCCAGAAGTCTTATCTCCCCAGTTGATCCGTTTACTTCCACCAGCGTGCCGGCGGGCAGCCGTTGAGTGGCATTACGCGCGTCGACGACGCAGGTGACGCCGAACTCCCGAGCCACAATTGCCGCGTGCGACATGGGGCCGCCGATATTGGTGACCACCGCACCCGCATAAGCGAAAGCCGGCGTGTAACCGACATCGGTGGCCTCGGCCACCAGCACCTCGCCGGGGAGTAGGTCGTCGATCGTGTGCTGGTCGATGATGCGGACGCGTCCTTTGACACGTCCACCGCTCACACCCAGGCCGTGTAGGACCTGTCCGGGCTGAAGTACCGACTCGTCTGCCATCGACGTCCACGATCCGCTGAACGCCGACGGTGGCCGCGCTTGGGCGAGGCGGGCCATCTCGGCGCGCCGGCGCGCGACCAGCTCGCGGGCTTCGGCCGGTAATGCCTCCAGCTCATCGACCTGGAAGAAGAAGACGTCGTCGACCTGGTCAAGTACGTCGCGTTCGACAAGCCGCCGTCCGTGTTCACGCAGCAGTCGACGCAGTATCGACGTGGCGCGAACGACCTTGTCGCGGCGGACTTCCCGGTCGCGCAGCTGCCGCGCCGCCAGCCGCTCAGCCGGCTTGCTGAGTGGGGTGCCCACCCGCTCGACCAGCTGCTCTGGGAGAGCGTCCGGTTGACGCGCAAGCGACTTGGCGATCATCCCGGCGAACTGTGCCGGATCGTCGCCATAGGTAGTCGAGCGCAGTTCGCATTCCGCCGGCCCGCGGTGTCCGACGTGCGACAACTCTTCGACGATCGCCTGATACAGCTGCGGCGCCCGCTGCCGGGTTGCGGCAAGCACGTCAAGATCGACGGAAAGCGCCTCAGTCGCAGCGGGATTGGTGCGTGCCATCTCAGTCAGCCGCTGAAGGCTTGCGAGCGCCCGGCCACTGGGCACTTCCCGGCCGGCGACTGGCAGATGCCCGCTGCCCAGACGTGCTGCGGCGGTCGCCGTAGCCGTACACAGCATCCCCGCCCATGCCGACAGCACCCAGCCGTGCACCACCAAATCACGGGCCAGCAGGATCAGACTTTCCAGCCGATTGTCCGCGAGGTCGGCCAACTCATTGGGCAGGTAGCCCTCGAGACGGTCGACGTCGCTGACGAACGCCTTGGACTCCCGCGACGATCCGGCTATCAGCCCAACGCCTGTCAGCCCGACGCTGACCAGATCCCACATCCGCCTGCCAATACTCGATTGCTCTCGGGGTGGACGTTCGTTGCCGAACACCGGGATATTTCCCAGCTCGCGTCCGAAAAACTGGTCGGTCATGTTGTCGGGACTGGTGCTCGGCATCGACTCGGCCATGTAGTACACCGACGTCACCCCGCCGTAAACCCGGTGCCCGAAGGTTCCGACGGCACGCGCGGCGACCTCACGGCCGATCACGCCGCGCAGCCGCAGCCGCTCGGCGATCGATACGCCGCCCGCACGCAGGCCTCGCACGGTGGCTGAGGCCGACGCGGGTGTGAACGGTCCCGGCAGTACTTCCGAGAGGTTGCTGGCGACGAAGGTCGGGAATCGAGGGTCGATGGGACTGTCGAACTCGCCATTGAGGCCGTCGGGTCCGGCGGACTGCAGCGGTGCACCGTCGGCCGGTTCCGCATCCACTGCAGGCATGTGCTGCACCAGCGGCATCCGCCAGGGAAGAGTGATTACCCTCTTGCCCAATGAGACTCGACCGCGAACCGCAAGTTCGAAGTCGTCCAGGCACTCCTCGGCGGTCCAAGCCACCGTGTAACCCCATTCGTCCACCAGTCGGCTGGTGTCCATGATCGGAAAGTTCAACAGCAGCTCGAATTCCGCTGGGGACGCTTCGACCAGTTCGCGACGATAAAGCGCGCCCAGTCCGGCGTCGATCAGCCGCTTGCGGACCCGGAACAGCCGGCGGCCGAGTTTTGCCGTGATGTCACGTACCGTGGGCTCGCCCGGCGCCGCCAGATTGACCGGTCCGGTCTCGTTTCCCAGCACCGCACGAACGAAGAGCCGGTGCACGTCATCGGTGTGCACGATCTGCATCGGCCGGTCGGCGGAACCCTCGACGTTGGGAAAAGCAGGTGAACCGAGCAGACGCACGACCGTGTTGTCGACATCGCGGCCGACCACAATGCCGGGACGGATCGCTACCCACTCTTTGCGGCACCCCGCGAGCAGGCCTTCGACATGCGCCTTGTGGAATGCGTAGAAATGATCGGCTGCGGGCGTAAGCGGGTCGGCCTCCGTGAGGCGGCCGGTATTCGACTTTCGGGCACCGTAAGCAAGGACAGAGGACGCAAAGACGATCCGGCGGCTTCCCGCACGGTCCATCGCATCCAGAACGTTCTC
>Ga0182030_10015085_pt1 | contig 15178 bp, 21 predicted proteins | sample 812S3MmetaG_FD_121299 | JGI IMG/M metagenome (GOLD analysis project Ga0182030, IMG submission 121299) | Permafrost microbial communities from Stordalen Mire, Sweden - 812S3M metaG (Illumina Assembly) | ecosystem: Environmental > Terrestrial > Soil > Wetlands > Permafrost | place: Sweden... | reverse complement strand
TGCTCCGCGTTGGCTTTGGCCATGGCCACCGCCGATTCGGCGGCCTGCGCCTGCTGACTCAGCGATTCGGAGCGCGCCGTGGCGCCATCGTAGGCCGTGCGTGCCTGATCAAAGGCCTGCGCCGATTCCGCGCCGGATGCCTTTAACATTTCTTCGCGCTGAAAGGTTAGTTTCGCATTTTCCAAATCGGCGGCCGCCTGGGCCACCTGGGCTTGGGCGGAGGCGAGATTCGCCCCCGCCTGCGCAATTTGGTTGCTGGTTTGCGCTTCCTCAAATTTCAAATCGGCCCGGGCCTGCGCCACCTGGGCGGCTGACTGCTGTTCGCTGCTGGCAAAAAACGCAAAATCAGCCTGCTGCGCTTCCGGCTGGATCAAGCCCAGCAATTCCCCGTTCGTAACGACGTCGCCCTCGCGGACGTACAAGTGCTGCAACCGGCCCTGGATCTCCGAACTCACCATCACTTCATCGGTGGTTACGAGGCCCGTCAACACGATGGGGCCGGGCCGGCGCGCGGTCTGGTAATAGATCCCCCCCGCGGCCAGGGCGGCGACTAAAAGCAAAATGAGCAGGCGGAGTTTTTTCATGGCCGGAGCATCAGGACTGCGGGGTCATCCTGATGATGGCCCCGGTTCATCCGCCGCGACTGTAAATGTTGTTTGCCCGTCCGGAACATGGTTCCATGGTTAACCGGGCCACCGTTCAGATCAAGGGGATTGTGCGCAGCCGTTGCCGCGGAAAATCCAAAATCCTAGGAATAATCAAGCATCAACCCTCAAAATCCAAAGGGCGCGGCAACGGCTGCCGGCCGGTGATCAAGGGCCGATGCCACGTCCGGCGGGCGGCCGCAATTTTGTCCAGGGACAAATGGGTGCTGCCGGAGAGTGCCCGTCTCGGGCACAGGAACGTCCGCTGACGGAGGGTCGTTGGTAAGTTTCCACGCTCTCACCCCGCCGGGCGTTGCTGCGCCCGGGGACGGGCTCGCTCCGGGACGCCCTCCCTTTCCTGCCGGCTGCAATCAGGTTGGACCCGGCTCCCATTTGCGGTCAGGTTCACGTTGTGAGTACGATTGCCGAAATTGAAGCCGTATTGCCGCAATTAACCGCCGAAGAACTGTTGCGCGTGGAACAGGCGGTTCACCGGCAATTCCGTCAGCGCGGCGGCGGCATGGTCTATGACGACACGCATGGGGTTGAAACCGGGGCGGATTTGATTACCGCCCCAGACGAAGCCTTTCAAGTTTACGATCAAGCCGAGGCGGAACATGCCCAACGCAAAACGCGGTGAAGTCTGGCGGGTGGATTTGGGCCTGACGGCCAAAATCCGTCCGGCCGTCATTTTTAACACCCCCTTTTATGACGACGAACGGGCGCTTTATGCCCTTGTGCCGCCCACCACCGCCCTGCGCGGGGGCGGATTTGAAACGGGAATCAATGTGCCCTGGCTGGAAGACGGCGCGTTCGATGTGCGGGGATTGCGTCATATACCCGGCTCCGTGCTGGTGCGGCGGCTTGGCTCATTGAATGAATTGCAATTGGAGACCATCCTCCGGGCAGTTAAAATATGGCTGGAAATTCCCTGACCGGTGTTCACCGCCGGCCGGGGTTCCAGCGCAGGCAACGGACCAAGTTATGGGTTGCCCACTTTGCCTGATACCTCATCAACAAGTTGATAATGACCGTGCGGACAAATCCCCGTCTCTCTCGTCCCTGCGCCTCCAAAGACCAATCGGCGGCGGGAATATAAAGTCATGCCCCATTTCGGACATAATACTCCGGGCTTATAGCAATCGGTTTTGGCAAGATGGAAAACAAGTATGCCACCAACTATTGCTAAGACGAGATATACGCCAATAACACAAAGAAGGTAAAGCCGTCGGCTGGCGACGGCGGCGGGTTCGGAGGAAGGGCTTGGGCCCAAGCTCAAACCCCCGATAAAAACTACGCGCATCAGTGCCAGAACGCACGCAATCCGGTGATTACTGCGGAGCCGGTGGGATGCGCGACAAAAGCGGGGTGCGCCCGCCTGCCCGGTGTGGCTTCAGCGCCGGAGGGTCCTCGGGCGCGGCAACGCGCGAGCGGCGATCACCCTTGAAAATGGGGAGGTGTCAGGGCCTGCGGAGCATGCTGCCCCCGGGGACGAGGCCACTCCAGTGCCTCCTGTCCCACCGACCAAGTGTCACTCCTCACTATTGACACTTTTTTAGGAAATGTCGAAAGTGAGAACACCGGCCGGATTCATCCCACCTGCCGATGGCGGCGTAAAATCCGGTGCTGATTGTGAATGGGTGTCCGGCCACGAACCGATTGTCGGTCTTGGCGTTGCTGACGGCGGACCGCAGGATGTTTTGATCGAAGATCAGGCTGGAAATTGTCTGGACAAGGGCCCGGTCTTGGGGGACTGTCGGGTCTTGGACAGGAACGGTTGGCCATGAAACTGTTGCGGCTCCATCATGTGGCGGTGATCTGCTCGGATTACGGGCGGTCGAAGCTCTTTTATACGCAGGTGCTGGGACTGGCGGTGGTGAGCGAGCATTACCGGGCGGAGCGGGATTCGTATAAACTGGACCTGGCGCTGCCGGGCGGCGGGCGGTTGGAGTTGTTTTCGTTCCCCCATCCACCCAGGCGGCCCAGCCGGCCGGAGGCGTGCGGGCTGCGGCATCTGGCGCTGGCGGTGGCGGACCTGGAAGCGGCCTTGCCATGCCTCCAGCAGCAGGGGGTGGAGGTGGAGCCGGTGCGGGTGGACGAACTGACGGGCAAGCGTTACACTTTCTTTGCCGATCCGGACGGTTTGCCCATTGAACTGTATGAAGATTGACGGGCCGGCCGAACGGCCCGGTCCCAACAACCAAAACCAACGAACACAACGTAATTAAGCAAATAACATCATGAATGCTCCAGTGAAGGACCAAGGCCACACCGCCCGGCGGGCGGACATGACGCGGCGCGACTTTGTGAAATTGGCGGTGGCGACGGGATTGGCGGTGAGCCTGACGCCGGGGTGCGCGGCGGAGGTGCAGGATGCCATGATTTACCGCCCGCTGGGCCGGACCGGCGAGAAGGTGTCGGCGCTGGGCCTGGGCGGCTATCACATCGGCCTGCAACGGGACGAGGCGGAGAGCATCCGGATCATCCGCACCGCGATGGACCGGGGCGTGACGTTTCTGGACAACTGCTGGGATTACAACGCCGGGGCCAGCGAGACGCGGATGGGCAAGGCGCTCCAGGACGGGTACCGCGCCCGGGCGTTTTTGATGACCAAGATTGACGGCCAGTCGAAAGCGGCGGCGGCCAGCCAGATTGATGAGTCGCTGAAACGGCTGCAAACCGATCATGTGGATTTGATGCAGTTCCATGAGGTGATCCGGCCGGGGGATCCGGACAAGATTTTTGCGGCGGGCGGGAGCATGGAGGCGATGCTGGCGGCCAAGCAGGCGGGCAAGGTGCGGTTCATCGGGTTCACGGGCCACAAGGATCCGGCGATCCACCTGAAAATGTTGTCCGTGGCGGCGGCGCATGATTTTAAATTTGACGCGGTGCAGATGCCGTTGAATGTGATGGACGCGCATTTCCGCAGTTTTGAGCGGCAGGTGGTGCCCGAGCTGGTGAAGGCGGGGACGGGCGTTCTGGGCATGAAAGCGCTGGGGTTTGGCGCCATCCTGCACAGCAATACCGTGACGGCGATGGAATGTTTGCAATATGCGCTGAACCTGCCGACCTCGACCGTGATCACGGGGATGGACAGCCTGGAGATTTTGGAGCAGGGGCTGGAGGCGGTGCGGACGTTCAAACCGCTGTCCCCGGAAACGGTGGCGGCCTTGCTGGCCAAAACGGCGACGGCGGCGGCCAAGGGCGATTACGAGCATTTTAAGACTTCCGCCACCTTTGACGGCACGGTGACGAATCCCGAATGGCTGGGCTGACCAAAAAGCTGCCAGCCGGAAGCCGGCCAACCGGAAAATCCACATATGAATGAAGCAAGCCGGGAACGGCTGGAACAGGTGGAGGCCAGTCTGGCGCATCTGGAGCATCAGGTGGAGCAGATGAACGAGGTCCTGGTCCACCAAGGCCGGCAGATGGAGTTGCTGAAAAAACAGGTGCGGCGGCAGTCGGCGGTGCTGGAAGGCATCGAACTGGATCGGATCAAGGCGAATCAGACCAAGCCGCCGCACTATCATGAATAGCCGTGACACCGCTCACGGCTCGACTTTGCGGGAAACTTTGGTAGTTTGCGGATGTGAGTTTTGTCACTGAGTTTAAAGACCTGCCGCTGGCCGGCTTGGTGGACCGTTCCCGGGAGGCCTCACCGGCGGCGGCGCTGGAAAGTTTGCGGCAGGAACGGCGGACGCTGGCGGATTTCGCCCGGCTGATTTCGCCGGCCGCGGGGTCGTTGCTGGAGGAACTGGGGCGGCGGTCGCAGGCGCTCACGCAGAAACGGTTCGGCAAGGTGATGCGGCTGTTCGCGCCGCTGTATCTCTCCAACGAATGCATCAACAACTGCAAGTACTGCGGGTTCTCGCGGGACAACGCCATTCTGCGGGTGACGCTCTCGCTGGACGAGGTCCGGCGGGAGGCGCAGGCGCTCATGCACCAGGGGTTCCGCAACGTGCTGCTGGTGGCGGGCGAGCATCCCAAATTTGTGTCCAACGGCTACCTGGCGCAGTGCGTGGCGGCGTTGCATGAGCTGGTGCCCAGCGTGTCGCTGGAGGTCGGGCCGATGTCCACCGCCGACTACCGGCCGCTGGTGGCGGCCGGGGCGGATGGTCTGGTGGTGTACCAGGAAACCTACGATCGGACGGTGTATGACCAGATGCACACCTCCGGGCCGAAGCGGGATTTTGACTGGCGGCTCGAGACGCCGGAGCGGGCGTACGCGGCGGGGTTCCGACGGCTGGGGATCAGCCCGTTGTACGGGCTGGCCGACTGGCGGAGCGAGGCGTTGAGCGTGGCGGCGCACGCGGACTATTTGCTGCGGCACTGCTGGAAGGCGCAAATCACCATTTCATTGACCCGGCTGCGGCCGTGCGCGGGGGAGTTTCAGCCGCCCACGCATATGACGGACCGGGAACTGGTGCAACTGGCCTGCGCGTTCCGGCTGCTGTTCCCGGACGTCGGTCTCGTGCTGTCCACCCGGGAATCGGCGAAGCTGCGCGATGGGTTGATGCCGCTGGGGGTGACGCTGATCAGCGCGGGCAGCCACACGGAACCCGGCGGTTACACCGGGGCGGGCCGGGAAAACCTGCACCAGACGGTGCGCGGCCGGGTGGTGGCGCGGGGCGCGAGCGAATGGGTGGCGGGGCCGGGGGATGACTCGAACGCCACCGGCCAGTTTCAAATTGCGGATGACCGGACCCCGCAGGAGGTGGCCGAATCCCTCCGCCAACTGGGCTACGAACCGGTGTGGAAGGACTGGGACGCCGCCTTGCTGGCCTGAATCATGCATGTCACCGCCAACAGCCGGTCCTTGGAAGCGGAACTGCCCTGCACCCTCGAGGCGTTTCTCCTCGCCCAGGGGCTGCCGCCGCGCAGCGTTGTGGTGGAGCACAACGGCGAGGCGGTGGCGCCGTCCGAGTTTGCCCGGCGGATGTTAAACGGCGGGGACCGGCTGGAGATTGTCAAAATCGTGGCGGGGGGCTGAACGCCGCGGGAAATCTTGAACATGAAGTGGAGATTTGCGTGGGTTTACCGGCTGGGTTTGCTGGCGCTGCTGATCCTGGGCGTCTGGGCGGTCTGGCGCGCGGCCCAGGAAGGGGCGCCCTCCGGCGCTCTGGCGGCCGTGGCGGGCCGGACCAATGCCCCGGTCCAAAATTTTTACCTCGCGGGCATTTTCACCAATGCGGCGGGGATCGGGACGACGAACGTGGCCGCCTGGGTTCCGACCTTCGGCCTGGATCAGGTGGACGCGCTGCGCCAAACGGCCGTGCTGGGCCAGCCCTTGTGGAAATATCTGGCCTTTCTGATTTTCATTGTCCTGGCCTTTTTTGTGGCCCGGTTGATTGATTGGATCGTCAACGTCTGGCTCAAGCGGCTCACCGCGCAGGCGAAAACCAAACCGGACGACCTGCTGCTGGAGCTGTTGCACGGGCCGGTGAAGATCATCGCCCTGGTCATCTTCCTGCACATCGGGCTGGGCTTGTTCGACTGGCCGGAACACGCGCAGTTGCTGTTGTCGCACGGGCTGATCGTGGTGGTGGCGTGCTCGGTGACCTACCTGGGAATCAAGCTGGTGGATTTGCTGCTCGGCGTGTGGCTGGAGCGGATCATTTCCCCCAAGGACAAAATCTTCGCCCTCCAACTGATCCCCCTGGTCAGCAAGGTGGCCAAGACGGGGCTGGTGCTGGCCGCGGTGTTCATCACGGCCGAAAATCTGGAAATCAAAATCACCAGCGCGCTGGCGGGCCTGTCCGTCGGCGGCCTGGCGCTGGGCCTCGCGGCGCAGGACACCGTGGCCAATCTCTTCGGGGCGGTGGCCATCTTCCTGGACAAGCCGTTTTATCTGGGCGACTGGATCAAGGTGGAGGGCGTGGAAGGCGCCGTGGAAAGCATCGGGCTGCGGAGCATCCGCGTGCGCAACGACAACGGCCATCTGGTGACCATCCCGAACAAGCTCATGGGCAACGCGATCATCACCAACATCACCCGCCGCCCCACGATCAAATCGCAGTTCAGTCTGGGGTTGACGTATGACACCCCCGCGAAAACGGTGGCCCGGGCGGTGGCGGTGCTCGAGGAAATCTTCCGCGCCCATCCCCGGACCGGCGGGTTGATCATCAGCTTCAACAAGTTCGGAGACTCGGCCCTGAACATCCTGGTGCAGCACGAATGGAAGGGCACGGACGACCAGGCGCATGCTGCGGACATGCAGGCCTTCAACCTGCAGATCAAGGAACGGTTTGACGCGGAGAAGATCGGGTTCGCCTTTCCGACCCGGACGGTATATCTGCGGTCCGACGGGGCCGCGGCCGCGCCGCCCGCCGGCCCGGCCACGTGACCGGAACGGTGCCTTTCGACCGCCGATGCATGCGGACGAAAGCAGATGGAAACCGCGATGAAAAGTTGATCCAGTCCGGCCATGCCTGAGCAATACTTGGGGCCTTGAATTTTCGGGCTTTGCCATCTCTCCTCATCTGCGGTTAATTTCTTTTCAACTGCATGGCTGCGGCTTGGAGCCCATCCCTGCGGACTACCTGTCGGTGCCCCGGCGCAGCTTTTTGTACCGCACGAGTTCCGTTCGCCGGCCATCTGTGACAAGGAGCAATTATTCCTTGCATACTGATGAGACGCTGGGATGCGCGACCAAGCCGGAGTGCGCCCGTCCTCGGGCGCAGCAACGAGAGCATGCCCAAAGGCCTTGGAAAACCAGTACGTCTCGGTGCCATCCGGCGTTGCTGCGCCCGGGGACGGGCGCACTCCGCTGTCGCCTATCCTGCGGCCCTGGCAGTAAGCGCGGACTTTGCGTTAAACTCAGCGCCATGTTGAAATTGGGAATGACAACAATTGGGGTGGCAATCGCGCTTATGGCCAATTCCGCTGTTTCGGTGGCGTATGCCCAAGACGATTATGTCTCCGGAGTAACAGATGTCGATTCATTCGATTTATTTTCTTCGTGGCAATGCACGGCCTACGACGCGTTTCAGACTATAAACACGGGTATCGTTACAGATTTTTCACCTGCCCCGGTGCCCGATTCCTCATCAATTTTGGCCGGTGGATTTGCGCTTGCTGCTGTTGCCGGTTGGGGCACCATAACGCGTCGTCGCGAAAAAGTCCTTGATTCTTGATCAATCTAATTCTCATTCTGGGGTTCTTTTATCTGGTTTTTCCAACAAACTCCATTTCCGTTCACGATTCATGGACGAATTGCATGGTCCTTAAAAACCTTGCTGGATGCACCCTTGCGGGCGATGCAATTATCCAAACAAATATTTTCACCCGGGAACCAGGCAGTGCAATTCTGAGCAATCCAGTGGCCTGTTTTAGCCATTTGCTGTCGGCTCATAATCATAATGCGGCTGGCTGCATGGAACATGCAGGACAACGAGCCAGCATGATAATTACTGACGACAGTACGTCAAGCACCTCGATTCATTTTGATCAAAAACTTGGACGATTGATTGATTTCAAAAGCGCCGCCCAAGGGTTGGATGCTCTCAGAGATGTTGTTCAAGGAGGTTCAACGACATGTCGTATTGATTGCGAAACGGAATCTTCATTTCAACTTGTTGGCCCGTGATGAAAAGCTAAACGAACTCGACACGCCAACCGGAGCACATGCGTTTCGGTTCAGTACCGCGTACATCATCTGGGTCATGGCGGCGGCGCTGAAGCCGTGAAGCTGGGCGAGGTCGCTGGCGATTTTCTCTCCCTGATTCGTCAATTGTTTCCCCGGTCTTCCTTCGTGCCATTCGTGGGCCAGGAGCCGCTTTTCTCCGGTCTTCATTTGCGGCTGACCATCCCGGGCCATTTGTCGTGTATTCAGTGTATGGCGAGGTTATAAATCTGGTTCCGGCCCCGCTGCCTTTGGCCTGCGCCTCCTTCGTGAACTTCGTTTCCTTCTGTTAAAAGATGGCTTTGGTTCTGTTTGCGTCTTCGCCCCTTCTTGTCGCGCCGGCTTGTCGCGCCGTAACTTTAGCGAAGGCGGCAGCCCGGCGTATCAGGCGGACTTGTCGCGCCGTGGCTCTCCGCGCGTAGGCGGATGCGTCTTTGCGTTGAATCCCTTCTGAGATTTTGGGCCTTGGCGGTTGGGGGGGTGGAAAATCTTGCGAATTGCATTGGCCGGCGTGGGCGGCGCGGGTTAGAATCACTCCCGCATCACGATATGGACTCCTTTACACACTGGCTTTGGTCGGACGGGAAAATTTGCGGGCTGACGGTTTACGTTTTCATTGGGACCTGCATCGGCTGGCTGGGGAACGCCATTTTTTCCACGCGCTTTTTGGCGCAGTGGTACGTCACGGAAAAACGGAAACAGGTCACCATGCCGGCGTTGTTCTGGTGGTTGAGCCTGTCCGGCTCCTTGATGATGCTCTTTTACGCCATTTGTCTGGACAAGCATTGGGTGTTCATCTTTGCCTATGCCTTCACCTGGGTGCCCTACTCGCGCAACCTGATCATCCACTATCGGCACAAAAAAGCGGAGCAAGTCTGCGCCGGCTGCGGGGAAAGATGCGGTCCGCGGGCCAATTATTGCCCCCAATGCGGGACGGGGCTGGCCGGACGGGGCTGATTACTTCTTGGGGGCGGCGGCCTGCGGGGCCGCAAAACCATAACGCACCAGGATCTGATAGACGTCCGGATGGGTCTTGCCATAGTCATTCAGCTTCTCCAGCAGGGCCTGCATCCCCTTGCGATCCTGGTTGAAAGTGGCGACCAACTGCACGGCCGCCCGGTCACTTTGAATGCCCGCCAGGTCCTTGCGGGTGAGGCTGGCCTGACGATACAGGTACAGGGACAGTGTGCCGCTGACCACCATCACGGCCAGCAGGAGGGAGAAAAATTGGCGTTGCAACGCCGTCACCGTGTCCTTCAATTCGGATACGGAAGGTTCGGCGGCCGCGACGGGCTCGGATGATTCATTGGGTGCCATAAAAGTCAATTTAGCGGGTGGCGGGTTTGGGGGCGGCGGCGGGGACGGCGGGGGCGGTTTGAATGTAGGGTTGCAGTATGCCGGCCAAATCCGCCGACCGCGCGGTCTTGTTGTACTCCTGCAATTCCCCAAGCAGGCCCTTCATTTGCCACATGATGGTGTTGGCCGTATTCACTTGGGCGGTGATTGAGCGATACTCCCGGGTGTAGGTGAAGGTCAGGATGGCGAAAATCACGCCGCAGACGGCGAACAGCGCCAGAAAGAGGTTTAACACTGTAGTTAGGGTATCAGATTTCATAAAATCCCCCCAAATGTAGCGAATCCGCGGCGGATGTCCACTCCATTTTTGCCGCCCGTTAAAAACGGGGCGCATCTTAACACTGCCCCCGATTGCAAAGCGGTCGGAGCGCGGTCCCGCCCCTGCGGGACCGCTTCAACGTCCGCAAGCAGCTAGGCCAATCAAACCGCTCATACCCATTCGAACCTTGAAGCGGTCCCGCAAGGCGGACCCGCGCCCCGGGGCAGTGTCAAGATGCGCCCTTAAAAATGCGGGTGGACTCAAATTAAAAGACCCGCGGGGAAACTGGGGGCGGCGAACAGGATTCCCGGAGGCCCTGCGGGAGCCGGGCGGCGTCGAAATTTCAACCTGCAGCTTTCTGCTCGACTAAACGCGGGCGGGCCGCAAAATTCCCGCACGCTTGCAAACGTGTGTGATCTTCAATCCGGCGGCCCGGGGCAACAAGGCGCGGCATTTCCGCCGGCACCTGGACGAGATCGCCGCGCAGGGCGCGCTCAAGGCGACGTCGGGGCCGGGGGACGCGCGGCGGCTGGCGGCGGAGGCGGTGCGGGACGGGTTTGACCTGGTCGTGGCCGCCGGTGGCGACGGCACGGTGCATGAAACCCTCAATGGCCTGGGCGATGTCCCGGGAGGATTTGCCCGCGCGCGGCTGGGAGTGCTGCCCTTGGGCACCGTCAATGTGTTCGCCCGCGAACTGAACATTCCCCTGCAGGTCGGGCGCGCCTGGGAATTGTTGCGGCGGGACCATGAACTGAAGCTGGACCTGCCCTGGGTTGAGTATACGGTTGAAGGCGCAGTGAAGAAAGTGTACTTCGCGCAACTGGCCGGGGCCGGGCTGGATGCCCGCGCGATTGAACTGGTGGGCTGGTCCCTCAAGAAACAGTTCGGGCCGCTGGCGTATTTGCTGGCCGGACTGCGCGCGCTGCGGGAGGACAAACCGAAAGTCAACGTGGTGGCGGAGGGCAAAACGGCCGCCGGCGAACTGATCCTGATCGGCCGCGGCCGGATGTACGGCGGACCGTTTGTGATTTTTCCGGCGGCGCAGCCCGCCAACGGCCGGCTGGAAGTGTGCGTGGTGCCCCGGATGAACTGGCGGACATTGTGCCGGTGCGCGCCGCAGTTGCTGCTCCGCCGCCGGCTGCCCGAAAGCGCCGTGCAACGGCTGTCGGCCGCCCGGTTCACCTTGTCCGGCCCCGCGCCCGCCGCGTTTGAACTGGACGGCGAATGGATCGGCCGCCTGCCGGCGGCGTTCGGCCTGGACCCGCAAACGTTGCGGGTGGCGGTGGTTTGAACTCCGGGTCATTGGTTAAATCAATCCTCCCTCGTTTTTTTTCGATTAACACCCGCCGTGCCAAACGGTTCATATTGGTGCCAGATTATTAACCTTTAATCCGGCAACAATTATGAAAAACAAAACTTGGTGGAAAATCGGCGCGGTGGCGGCCCTGGCGCTGCTCGCGGTTAGTTGCGCTTCGTTCAACGGCGACAGCCAGCATCATGCCAACAACCTGTTTGCCTACCTTTATCCGGATCAGGCCGGGCATATTGATGAGCCGGGCATCCCGGTGCTGTCCCTGCCGCTGCGGGTGGGGGTGGCCTTCGTCCCCGCCGACCGGTCCGGCGGGCGGGGATATCCGTCTCCGGCGGACGAGGGCTCCTTCTCCGAAGCCCAAAAAATGGACTTGATGAAGGCGGTGCGGACCCAGTTCACCAATTGCCCGTTCGTCGGCTCGATTGAGCTCATCCCCAGCGCGTATCTGACTCCGCGGGGCGGTTTTGCAAATTTGGACGAGCTCAAAACCCTGTACGGCGTGGACGTGATGGTGCTGCTTTCCTACGACCAGGTGCAGTTCACGGACAACGGGCTGTTGTCCCTGAGTTATTGGACGATTGTGGGCGCGTATGTGGTGCGAGGGGAGAAGAACGACACGCAAACGATGATGGACGCGGCGGTGTATGACATCTCCAGCCGCAAGCTCCTGTTTCGGGCGCCGGGTTTTGGCAACGTCAAGGGTTCCGCCACCCCGGTCAATTTGAGCGAGCAATTGCGAAAGGACAGCGAACGGGGTTTCGAGCTGGCGGCCACGAACTTGACCGCCAGCCTGGCCGTGGCGCTGGATGATTTCCGCCAGCGGGTCAAGGCCGCACCCACGGAATACAAAGTGATCAACCGGCCCGGCTACACCGGGGCGGGGGCGTTCGGCGGACTGGAACTCGCCGGGTTGTGCGGATTGGGAGCCTGTTGTTTATGGACACGCCGTCAAAACTCCCATTGATCCGCCGCGGGCCGGGCATCACGCTGCTGCTGGCGGGCGGCGCCTGGGTCGTGGCCGCGTTTCCCGGCTGGGCGGGCGGATTGATGTATGACCGCCAGGCGATCCTGGATGGGGAACTCTGGCGGCTGTTCACGGGCCACTGGGTGCATTTCTCCACGTCGCATCTGGTCTGCGACACGCTGGCGTTGGGCTTGGTCGGAGGGATGCTGGAGGCGCGGCGGACGCCGGGTTGCGGCCGGTTGTGCCTGCTGGCCCCCTGGGTGATCAACCTGGCGCTGCTGGCCTGCGTTCCCAACCTGCGCTACGGCGGCGGCTTGTCCGGGCTGGCCGCCTGCGCCCTCGTGTACCTGGCGCTGGACGGTCTGGGCGACGCATCGTGGTGGCGTTGGGCCTGTTGGCTGACCCTGGCGGCGGTGGCGGGAAAGATCACGTATGAAATGCTGACGGGGCGCCTGTTGTTCGCCACCATCAACCCGGGGACGGCGGTGGTTTGTCCGGCCAGCCATCTGGCCGGGGCCCTGACCGCCCTGGTGTTTTACAGATTCTCTATTTCCGCCCGGAGGGGCGCCAGATCCGGGTCGCTTTGGGCCGCCACGCGCCAGAGCTGGGAGTTGGGCCGGGCGAAGGCCTGCTTGAGCCATTGGCGCGCCAGGGGCAGGTTGCCCAAGGTGCATTCGTAACAGGCCAGATTGTAGGGGATGACCGGCTCGTGCGGAAATTTGGCGCAGGCGGACAGCAGCCGGTCGCGGGCTTCGGCGGTGCGCTTTAATTCGTGGAGGGTGTAGGAATAGTGGATCCAGCCGGTGGCCAGCTCGGGATTGAGCCGGACCAGGCGGGCGGCGAGCTCCAGGCACGCCTCCCATTGCCGGGCGCGGGCGTGAACATTCCAGCCCAACTCCAGCACTGCGGGATGCGTGCGGTGATCGGACGCGACCAGCTCCAGCTCCGCGGCGGACTCGGCGGGATTGCCCAGTTCCAGCCAGCCCTCGGCGGCCGACAAATGATGGCTGTCGGGCGGTCCCAGCGGGGCGGGTTTGGCGGACGGGGGAGGCATGGGGGATCAATACATCACGGGGCGATGCCGAGCAGTTCCACCTCAAACACCAGCGTGGCATTGGGCGGGATGGCGCCGGGATAACCGGCCCGGCCATAGGCCATTTCTGGCGGGATGGTGAGCTTCACCTTGTCCCCCACCTGCATGGCCGCCACCCCGGCGTCCCAACCGGCGATCACCTGGCCGCACCCCAGGACAAAGGTGAATGGCTCGTCACGGTCCACCGAACTGTCGAATTTTCCGCCGTCCGTGAACCAGCCGGTGTAATGCACCGTGACCGTCTCACCGGCTTTCGGCCGGGCCCCGGCGCCGCTGACCAGTTTCTCCATTTGCAATGCGTTGTTAGCCATGCCCCATTGTCACCCCCCGCCCCCGTCCGGGTCAAGGGGCGAAGGCCCTTCCTAATTCATAATTCCCTTTTACCCCTTTCAAATCCTGAAATCTCAAATCTCCAATGCCTTCCCGGTGGGACGGCCGCTGCCGCGCCGCCCAAACCTCGCCTTCAGCCTTCCCATTAGGTCCATTCCGTCCATTCTGTCAAAATATTCACGCTCCCTGCCTTTTGCGCCGGCTGAAGTTCCCGTCCTGGCAGTTGCCTCCCTTCGTTAACTTCGTTTCCTTCTGTTAAAAATAATGGCTTTGCCTTTGTTCGCGTATTTGGAGTATTTCGCGGTTAATAACTTCCCATCCGTGTCACCCGTAATCCGTGGTTAAAATCTCCATTTCCGCTTTCCGCTTTTTCCCCGCCGCCGCGTCCGCCAGGGCGCCCCTGACGGCGGTGGACGCGCCGCTGGTTTTATGGTGGCGTGGCGGGCGCGGACCCGCCATAATCCGGTGAACAAAAACTGGCGGGAGCAACGATTATGGCACAAGCAATCATGGATCCGGAAAAGGTGCGGCGGTTCGCCGAAGAACTGCAGCGGTTCAACAGCGACTTGGAGAACCGGATGCTGATGCTGCAGGCCCGGCTGGCGGCGCTGGGGGATTCCTGGCAGGACCAGGAACACGAGAAGTTTTCCGAGGAGTTCAAGCAGGCCATGAAGGCCCTGAAGCGGTTCGTGGATTTGTCCAAGGATCACACGCCGTATCTGCTGCGGAAGGCCCAGCGGATCGAGGATTATTTGCACCAACGCTGACCATGGCCGAACAAGCGCAAGTCACTTCGGTGGACGCCATCGCGGCTTTTCGCGCGAGCCTGGTGCTGTACCTGAACAAGACCCGCCCGGCGGTCGAACAGGTGAACGCGGAGGCGATGCGCACCCGCATCTGGGTGCAGACCACGCAGCGGCAGCACTGGGAGAACGAACGGCGTCTGCGCCGCCGCAAGCTCGAGCAGGCCAAAGAGGAACTCTTCAGCGCCCGGCTGTCGCAGTTTTCGCAGTCCACGCTGCTGCAAACCATGGCCGTGCAGCGCGCCGAACGCGCGGTCGAGGAGGCGGAGGGCAAGCTGGCGCTCTTGAAAAAATGGAGCCACGAAATCGAAACCCGCGCCGAGCCGCTGGTCAAGCAGATTGACCAGTTCCAGGGGTTTCTCACGGTCGAGCTGCCCAAGGCGGTCGCCCAATTGCGCCTGCTCGTCAAAGCCTTGGACGCCTACACGGACCTGGGGGCGCCGGGCGCGGGCGGTGCCGCCCCGGCCGGCGGCGATCCGCCGGCGGCGGAGAAAGGCGCGGCATGAATTTGAGCGGCCACAAAGCCCAGATCAGCGGCGCGACCAAGGAATTGCTGCTGCGGTGGATGGAGACGAAAAATTCCTGGCGCGACGGCAAGAGCCGGGAGTTCGAGGAACAGTATATCGCAGAATTGCAGGCCCGGGTGGACAAGGTGACCACCATCATCGACAAGCTGGAAGAGGTCTTGAAGAAGGTGCACAACGATTGTGATTAACAACCCCGGCATCAACGACACCCTGGCGGTTTTGGAAACGCTCAAAGGCGTGCTGGCCGATTTCGCCCGGCGCGAGGAGCG
>Ga0182030_10015083_pt1 | contig 15180 bp, 10 predicted proteins | sample 812S3MmetaG_FD_121299 | JGI IMG/M metagenome (GOLD analysis project Ga0182030, IMG submission 121299) | Permafrost microbial communities from Stordalen Mire, Sweden - 812S3M metaG (Illumina Assembly) | ecosystem: Environmental > Terrestrial > Soil > Wetlands > Permafrost | place: Sweden... | reverse complement strand
TTGGAGATGTCGGGAGGCGCAACTGACATTTATAGTCCTTATTTGAGTAGGCAATAAGCATAATTGTCCTGGCTCAAAAAAGGAAGATTGAACACTTAACGCAGTTACGAGGAGGATTATTTCTTTCGCCCGGCTTTCAAATCCATTTCGGCCGCCAAGTCAGTCTTGCCCTGCGCTCGATAAACCCACGCCAGCTTGGAGCAGGTATCGTGAGTCAACGGATCATCTGGTCCCGAAAGCTTTTCACGAATCTTAAGCGACCAGAAATAGTAATGTTCGGCTTCTGCGTAGTTGCTTCTCGTATCGTAAAGGTTAGCCAGGTTTTCCAGACTCGAAGCCACGTCACTGTGTTCGTAACCAAGAGCCTGGTGCCGCAAGTCAAGAGCCTTGAGATAAAGTTCTTCAGCTTTGACAAACTTTTCGTGGTTATAAAGCATGTCGGCAAAGAGCGTGATTAACAAGGCCTCGCCGGCATCATGCTCGGTGTTAAGTCTTTCGTTCAAGGCGATTGCGCCTTCATAAACCGCTTCGCATTCGTCGATTCGTTCGGCTTGCTCAAGCTCTGAAGCCAGGTTGACCAGAGTGCAAACATTGTCATGTTTACTGACTTTATGATCAGGATGGCGCTTTTTATCAACGAGCTTTGAGGCGCCGCGCACACAAGAGCGCAATACTCGCCCAGCAATAGCTGGATGTAGCCAGGCCGCGCCCGATACCACGGTTCGCACAGCCTGCAAAAGAGTGTCTGCGGAGTTCGACTTCAAATAATAGCCGTCTGCTCCCGACGAAAATGCATCGAAAATTACGCCGTCACTTTCATTTGAAGTGACCATAATTATTCGCAGATCAGGATTTCGCTCTTTGAGTTTTTTGGTGGCTTCGAGCCCGCTGATTCCCGGCAAGCCAATATCCATAAGAACAACATCTGGTCGCGAACTTGCGACTTTGTCTACAATAGACGCGCCGTTGTCTGCCTCCCCAACAATTTCCATGTCGGAAGCTCTCTGTAGCACGGTTTTCAGCATAGCCCGAGTTGTGGCACTGTCCTCGGCAATAAAGACTTTCGTGACTTTTGGAACCATAATCTGAGCTCGTCGTTTTGGAAAAGTAACAGACTCTGATTACATTATTCCAGATTTGGAGCATATAGTCGAAACTGTTTCGCAAAAACATTGGCAGTTGCTTATTTTGAAGAAGTCCGAGCGCTTAGAGCTACTCTAAAACTAGACAAAAGGCATGGAGCTTGGCGCCTTATCTTCGTTGACCTCCACATCTGCAACCCCAAAAGAACAAGAATTCTATTCCTTTCCAAGTTGAACTTTCCATACAGGCAAGAAACATAAGCGAGTGATACCGCTCGTAATACCATTGCCCTGGTTGCTTGCTAGATGCTGCCACAACTCTTCAGCCCGGCAATTAAAAATAAATAGAATCATTGCCTACAAAGCTAAACTAAAAATTTCCGCTCCTAACTCATGTAAAATTTATGATGAAGAATCAGAGTTTTACAGGGGTCAAGACAAGTGCCACGAAATCTTTTACTGCCTGAAGAATCGGCGGGCTTGATCTTCACTGCAAGCAGAGCATTTTGCCTTGACGATGAGGAAATTGAATGGCTGGGAGAAGCAAAAGGAAGCTGGCAGCTGCCCGACACGGGCTACGCCGGCATTGTTTTCAATGACAACCGCGATTTGCGACGCAGGCTTTTGCAAGACCTCGACTTGAGCTGCATTCAAATTCTCTACTTTCACAATCCTTTCCAGTTGTTTATTGATGACTTACTCAATGACATTGACCGCCTTGAGCGTGAATCCCAGCATAATGTGCCTGATGATAGCGATTGCGAATTGATATCAAGCTTGCACGGGCTGCGTGCCTTAAATTTGACAGAATCAAACATCACAGATGATGGCTTGCGACTTGTATGCGAAGTGCAATCGTTAGAATCATTATCGGTGTCATACACCAATGTGACAGACGCCGCAATCGAAAGCATTGCGAAGTTGGTCGATCTGCGTGAACTTGATTTATCGATCACACTACTGAGCGACGAAGGACTGGCAAAGGTGGGAGAGCTTCGTACTCTTGAAGAGTTGCGATTATCTTCAACCGGCATAAGCGAGGATGGAATTGTTCATTTGCTGAATTTGCAAAAGCTCAAATTTCTCGATGTATCGGAAACTGCCATTGCTGAAGATGGAATAGCTATACTGCAGGCAGCTCTGGGCAATTGCCAGATTTATTTTTAGCCTATCGGCAACAATAACCATAACAACGTTGTTGGAAAGAGCAATGCTAGTATGGATTAGAATCTGCGCCCAATCGCCCTTCCACCTAGTTTCGCGCCCACCAAACTCTTCCCGGAGCTAAAGACAGCATGGTCCCCGACAAAGGACAGCAGCATAATTCGCCGTCTCATTTCGAAGAGAATGCTGCGAATATTTTTTCTGGTTTCGCGTCGGACCCTGGCTCGACCGAGGCAATGGCAATAGCAATAGATGGCATTGGCAAGGATGAAACTCAGGCACAAAAGGCAACGGTGCTAATCGCCGAAGATATGCCGGTTATGCGATATGTTCTGGTACTATCGTTGCAGGAAATGGGAGTGGATGTGCACGCAGTCGAGAATGGTGAAGAGGCGATTGTCGCGCTTTTAAAGCATCAGTATGCGCTCATATTAATGGATTGCCAGATGCCGAAGATGGACGGGCTGGAAGCTACGCGTGCAATTCGCAAGCTGTCTTCAGAAGCGAAGCGGAATACTCCGATTGTAGCACTGACATGCGGTGCTCCGGGACAGGACCGCAGGCACTGCATCGAAGCTGGCATGAATGATTATTTTATCAAGCCGGTATCAACCGACCAATTGCAAGAGATTCTCGATAATTGGATCAGTCGCTAGATAATCGAGGTCTCACAAATGCCTGAACAGAACTTAGAAAAGTTGCTAGCCGAAATGACACCATATCTTCATTCGCAAGCATTTGTTTTTTGCACAATGAGTGAGGAGCAGTTCCGCAAGCTAGCCCTGATACCACAAGGAATCTTTCGTGAAGAAGAAGGACTCACATTGTTCCTCACGAAAGATGAAGCGGAGCGACTCCAGATTCCCTATCAAAATCTCTGGGCTTTGATTACCCTCAAAATCCATTCGGACCTTTTGTCTTGCGGCTTCATGGCCGCAGTTGCGCAGAAGCTAGCAGCGGCAAACATAGCGCTGAATCCGGTGGCAGGTTATTTCCATGACCACCTCTTTGTCCCTTATGAGAAAGCAGAAGAAACTCTCAACCTGCTCGGTGAACTGTCGCAGTCGGTGCGTAATTAAAAAACGACGGATTCGTCACGTCTACTAACCGCAAAGCAGGATTTGCTAGAACTGAATCGGCGTTATAACGCCATCACGAAAGATGAGCAAGGGCAGTGTTTGCGAAGAGTCATATTGTGACATGACTTTGTTGAATTCAGCTGGCTGCATAACTTCGTTGCCATCGACTGTTCGAATAACGTCGCCCTTTTTCAAGCCAGCATGCGCAGCTCGACTTCCGCCACGCACACTTGTTAATAGCACGCCTTCACTGCTACCGTGTCCAGACATGCCGGAACTGCTCATAGCGTCCCCCTTAGAAGAGGAACCACTCTGTGAGCCTGAATTAGCATATTGCATTCCGTCGCCACCAAACTGCTGCGATGGCATCTGCTGTGAAATTTGTTGTGATGGCATCTGCTGCTGCATCATCTGCTGTGGCGGCATTTGTTGCGACATTTGCTGCGGCGGCATCTGTTGTTGCGGCATCTGCTGTTGCGGCATCTGCTGTTGCGGCATCTGCTGCCGTGGCATCTGCTGTTGCGGCATCTGCTGTTGCGACATTTGCTGCGGCGGCATCTGTTGTTGCGGCATCTGCTGTTGCGGCATCTGCTGTTGTGGCATCTGCTGTTGTGGCATCTGCTGCCGTGGCATCTGTTGTGGTGGCATCTGTTGCGACATTTGTTGCGGCGGCATCTGCTGTTGCATCATCTGCTGTGGTGGCATTTGTTGCTGCTGTGCCGGGGCTCTCGATGTCGCATAGGCTTGCGGATCTGGTGGAATATAAGTCCCCTGCGACATAGTGTTGCCGTAGTTTTGCGGCGCACCGTAATTTGGCGCAGCGCCATAAGGATTCTGACCGCCACCATATCCTTGCTGCATCGGCTGTTGCATCATCGGACGTTGCTGCATAGGCATCTGCTGCGACATTTGACCTGGCATTTGCTGTTGCTGGTATGGAGCACCATTGCCCTGGGGATAGCCTCCATACTGCATCCGGTTGCCTCCAGGAGGCATCTGCCCACCCGCTGTATTCGGCGCATTCTGCGATTTTTGCTTCTTGTCTTTGCCCTTTTTACCACCGCCCGCATTAGCGACAGCCCCAGAGTTGCCCATTTGAGGCCCGCCTCCGCCCTGGTATTGAGTCTGCAAGTTTTGCTGAGCTTCTTGATGCTTCGCCATTTCAGCTGTCAGGTCGTTGAAAGCAGAGGCATACTTAGGATTATTCGGTTCTAGCTGGTGAGCGACTTTGAAATTTTCAAGTGCATTGAAAGGGTCTTTCATCATCAAGAAAGTGGTGCCGAGACTAAATTTCACTGAAGCGCTTTTCGGCTCTTTCTCTTCCAATTGTTTATACAAATTCACTGCCGAAATATACTCGCCGCGTTTAAACGCTTCGTTTGCTTTTAGCGTTAACGCTTTGTTTGGATCAGATGGACCAGCCTGCAAACGTTTATTCACAGCATTGACAGCGTCCTGGTAATCTCTGTTATCAGGATTGCTCTGCGCCGCAGCCAGATAATGCGCTTTGGCATCTTTCAGCTTACCAAGCGATTCTTGAATTACACCGATACTAAAATGTGCGTCCGGATTTTGTGGATCAAGCCGCAGAACCTGGTCAAACTTCTCAACTGCAGGCTGCCCCTGCCGACTGCGCCACAAACGTGCGCCTTCTTGCAAGAGATCACGCATTTCTTGCTCGCGAGCTGCTTGAACGGCAATGCGCTGTCGATCTTTTATAGCTTCAGGATCATCGTTCCTTCGCGGTGGAGCGGCACCAAAGGCGCTGGAACCTGAGTTGGGACTTGAGCCAGAGCCAGCCGCCGAAGCAGAGCCGCGGCCCGTTCCATTTCCCGCGCTAGAACCGGAACCGGCACCCGGTGATCCGCCGAAATTCCGACCAGGATCGTTAGCCGCATCGGGTTTGCTTGGAGAAGTTCCGCCAGCGCTGCTGCTAGAGGCCGCAGCTCCAGCCGCAGCTCCAGCCGCCGCATCATCCTTCTCTTTCTGCCGTTGCGAAAGTATTTGATCAACCTTACTGAGCCGATCGCCAACTGAACCTTCAGCGGCCTCGCCAAAAGTTTTTTCTTCAATGCGCTTCAGGCGATCTTGATCGCTCTCACCGGAAAACGTTGCAAAGAAAAGCCACTTTTCCAACTTGGACAAAGTCGCATTATTATCAGCCCAAGCCGCGCCGTTCGAACTCAGAGCGAGCGTAAATGAAAGCGCAATAAAAAGACTCTTTCGACAAAGAGACTTCGTTATTGCGATGACACCCATCGTTTTACTTTCTCCTGAGGAAATCGACTGACATAATTCCTGGCATCAAAGTCTGCCTCGCCGGGTTGCTGGATATGCGATTCCCACCCTTGCATCAGTGTAATCTGGCGCTTAGCTGTGCCTTGCGGAAATGGAGGCAACGGTGCTGCTTCCATAAGCGCTGCGATTTGCAACCGATCGTAAACAGGAACGCCCGAACTTTGTCTCAGAACCACATTACCTATACGTCCATCAGCATAGCAGGTGAACTGAATAAGCGCAGGCCTTGCCGTCTGAAACTGAGCATTCAGACACCCTTCGGCTTCCTTCAAAATGCCATGCCATTCGCCGGCCAGATGTTGCATCCAAGGCGCCCAATTTACCTGGTATTCGTCAAGGTATGAATTAGGTCTATCGTCCTCAACACCTTGTAGTGGAACTTGTTTGGGCGCAGCAGCCGCCTTCGGAATATATACTGGCGTAATTTCAGGGGGCAACGACGCTTGCTGTAGCGGAGCGGTCCGAGCCGGAGCGGATCGCGGCACGGCCGCGCTTTGCAGGCTATCTTGCATGGTCGCTGACAAGGAGAATCTAGGCGCCGGAGCTGGCTCCGAATATGCCGTTTGCTGCGCGAAGACCGCGGACAAACTTGACGTGAGACATATTGCAGCCGCAAAAAGCGGAACAAACTTGGAAATTCTTACACCGGAAATGGTGGTAAGAAATTTGGAAAAATATCGGAAAATAGTGCTAAATATTTCGGCTGACATTAGATTCGTTAAGTTTCTCAACATTGCCTGCAATAATAAAGGTGTAAGGGCTAATGGCTTATATTTGAAGAACAAATCAAAACAAGCCAGCCTCGCGCAGGCACGCTTGCGTCTGCATAATCTGGCTCTTCGGTAGTCAGTATATTGACTTCTATCTAATCTGCCATTGGTGGATTTACGAATTCTCAGCCATGGAGAAATTAAAATGCGCCTGGAAGAAGAAAAGCCTGTAAGTGAAGAAGAACTGGCGCATTGGCTTGCCTTCAGCATGTTAAACGGCATCGGACCAAAACGCTTGCTGGCATTGGAAGAACAGCTGTCGAGCGTCATTACGGCCTGGAACGCTTCAAGCAGCGTATTGCAACGCATCAAAGGCTTCGGTGAGGAAACCATTGCGGCGGTGGAAAAAGGGCGGCGCGAGATTAATCCGCATAAGCTCCTGGAAGAATTCAAAGAAACGGGAATGAAAGCGTGGACCTGGAAGGATCCTGAGTATCCAATTCAGCTCAAACATATTTCTGACCCGCCAATTGTTCTTTTCGTCAACGGAGACTTGTCCCCAGAGATGCTTACGCACACCATTGGCGTCGTCGGAACGCGCCGCCCCAGCAACTACGGGCAGAAAATTGCTAAAGATGTGGCGCAGGGGCTTTCAGAGAACGGTGTCACGATCATTAGCGGCATGGCTGTCGGAATCGATTCAATTGCCCATCGCGGCGCTATTGACGGCGGCTCGCCCACGGTGGCCGTTCTTGGCTGCGGCGCCGATGTCTGCTATCCGATTTCAAATAAAGGGCTATTTAAAGAACTGGTTCAAGACGGAAAAGGCGCCGTAATATCCGAATACTTTCCAGGCACCCTGCCGGAAAAATTCCGCTTCCCGGCAAGAAACCGCATCATCAGTGGCATTTCACAGGGACTGGTTGTGGTCGAGGGAGGTTTGGACTCCGGCTCGCTAATTACTGCGTACCAGGCTTTCGATCAAAGCCGCGAAGTTTTTGCCTTTCCCGGGCGCATAGATAACCCAATGTCCGCAGGACCGCACAAATTAATTCGCAACAACAACGCGCATCTTTGCACAAGCTACAAAGATATTTTGAACGAACTCAACTGGGTACAAACAAAGACCAGCCCCGTACGCGAGCGTCCAAGTGTAGTTCAACTCTATGGACGCGAGCGCGAATTATATGAATTGATTACACCAGAGCCGGTGCACTTCGATACTTTGTCAAATCAAACCGGCATGGATACCGGCGAGCTGTCAGCCACATTGACCATGCTTGAACTTGCCGGACTGGTAACGCGCGAACCAGGCGATTGGTACTCACGTCACGGCGATGTAAAAGTTTCCAACTAGATAGATCACATTCGCTTGACCCTCTCTTACCCTAAACATAAGATGGAAACATCTGATATTGGGAAGCGAACGCAGTTCGCTTCCTGCATTTATAGAATGCTTCGAATAAATCCAAGAATTGCGATGGAAAGCCGGTGAGAGTCATGTGTTTAAAAGAAAGCTTAGCAAAAGAATTGGCAGGTGTAAAAACACCGCGATTTCTTAACGCTGCATCACTTCCATTTTTTAGCCCCGTCGCAATCTACGAATCGACGGCAGCAGGCGCGCTCTCAGTAGCAGCGGTCAGCACAAATGATAACGACGATAACGACTTAGCTTTACCCAGCTGGTGGTTTCTTCGCTATCCGTAATTAGAATACGAGAAATAGTTTGGAAAGGTCTGCCAGCAATAGCGAGGCAGACCTTTTGTTTTGCTCGAATCAAGGAGGTTAACAAAAGGCCAAAAGACGAAAACTAATCCTCAACGAAGCACACACACATTTAGGATCGGGCGGTTTAACTTGCCGGATTCTGCTAAATTAAACTGGAGAAAAAATTATGGAAACAGGATGTTCCGAAGCTCAAGGGAGCCCAATGACTGAACTGGGAGAAGCACGTTTGCAAGGTCATGTTTATGCCATGCGAAAACTCGGCGCGATCTTATTTATAGTATTACGCGATCGCAATGGACTCACCCAGGTTGTCGTGGAAGATCCTTCCCTGCTTCAAGCAGCTGAAGCAATATCTCCAGAAACCGCCATCGTTGTGCATGGCACATGGCAGCGCCAACCCGGGCGAGAGAATGAGCGAGAGCTGCAGGCAAAACAGCTAGAGATCTTAAGCACCAGCAAAACTACTTTGCCAGTAGAAATCTCGCGCAACAAGCGCATGGAATCGCTTTCGTTGAATGCGCTGCTGGAATATCGACCGTTGACTCTGCGCAACGAGAAAGTCAGAGCGATTTTCAAGATCGAGGCTGAACTTTGCAGAGCATTTCGCGAATTTCTCGGTCGCGAAAGCTTCACCGAAATACACTCGCCAAAAATTGTAGCTACCGGCACTGAAGGCGGTGCCTCACTCTTTAGCGTGAATTACTTTGGTGAGCAAGCCTATCTAGCGCAAAGCCCTCAGTTCTACAAGCAAATGATGGTTGGCGTGTTCGAGCGTGTATATGAAATTGCGGCAGTTTATCGCGCCGAAGAACACAATACCAACCGGCATTTGAACGAATATGTGAGCATGGACTTTGAAATGGGTTTCATTCAAAGCGAACAAGAGCTAATAGCCATGCAAACTCGACTGCTAAAACACATGTTTTCTTCTCTGGCGGAAAACTGCGCCCAGGAACTAGCGCTGTGCTCAGCTCGCATACCGCAATTCGAAACAATTGCGCAAATGAAACTTGCCGAAGCGGTAAGCCTGCTGCAAAGCAAGTTAGGTTGGAAAAGCAGCGGGGAAGATTTGGATCCCGAGGCGGAACGACTACTGGCAGAATATATGCTCAAATATGAAAACGCCGAGTTGCTCTATCTAACGCATTATCCCATCGAAGTGCGCCCGTTCTATGCTCTGCCCGAGGAAGCAAGTGGAAAAACGCACAGCTTCGACTTGCTGTTTCGCGGGTTGGAAATAACTACGGGTGGCCAACGCATCCACGAGTACGAGCAATTATGCGCTTCGATCGCAGCGCGCGGCATGGAGGTTGCCAAATTTGCCGATTACTTACAATGCTTCCAATATGGAATGCCACCACACGGCGGTCTAGCCATCGGACTGGAACGTCTGGTTAAACAACTCTTGGGACTAAAAAACGTGCGCGAAGCATCGCTCTTTCCCAGAGACCGCACGCGAATTAGCCCCTAAACGCGGGCTAGCGATTCGCATCGAGTAATCCTAACGACTCAGCAACGGTTATATATCTAAATCGCCGTTGCTGTTTTCTTAGCTAAGAAAGAGTGATGAGCTTGGCGGGCCGAATCAGACGGTTCATTCTGCGCTCGCGACTGAGAATTCGCCAATATTCCTCCTAATTCCCTGGATTCTCTCATAGGAAAGAAAGCCGCATCAATCTTGCAGCCGGAAGCGACATCTAGCCATGCAGGGCTGTTTTCTCTCTGGAGAGCGCTTTTGCCGGGTGAGGAAAAACCGGGTCAGCAAGCTCTACGCCTTTTCGCCTCAGCTGATACCGCATTTAGTGCCAGCTCCGCAGGTGATATACATGTTTATTATGGGCATGTTTTTCTGAAATTGCCGCAGAATATGACGGTTTCAACCAACATCGGCCAGGTCGCCTGCGAAACGGGCTCAACAGTCAACATATCTCGCGAGCCAGGTCTTGCTCGCGTTCAAATTTTTGATACACCAAATAGTGCGCGCGTCTTTTGCCGCGACAAGCAAATATTGATGGATAAGGGACAAGAGCTGCTGCTCACCGATCATTATCCAACTCAGAACGACGCTATACCTGAAGATGGCATCGGCAGACGGCAATTCATGGTGCACGACATGGGCGGCAATACGACCGCTGTACTAGATGACTTCTATGCTTTTTCTTGCCTCAAGAATGCTGTGTATTTGAAGATGATTACAAAATCGAAAAATGATTCCGACAAGCAGATGCTCGGTTCGCTGCTCAAGTTCTGCGCAGCATTGCAAATTGCTTCAGCCGATCGAGGTGATTTCTTCTTTCCTGCTTCTAAGAACGGTAACCACGAGGTATCGCAGTAGATCTGTTTCGCGAGCTCCTCCGACCAAGTCATTTTTCGCAATTTCCCCATGGTCGCACTGCCGACGAAGAAATAAAATGCCTCTAAGGTTGAGCTTGGATTATGCCATCAAATATAGACACGACTGAATTTAGAGTAAGATCTGAATTGGCTGGAGCTCAGTCAGATTCGGCATTGCGCCAAGAAGCAGTACTAGGTGCTTTTGGCGCGAGAGCTTCTGCTGAGTATCGAAATGAGCTTCCGCAGCTGCAAAAGACAGACAGCCTTCAGCCGACAACTGGAACCAAAGGCTGTTTTTTGGGTGGCTTTGTCGATGGCGCGATCGTGCATCCAGCAGACGCAGTAAGACAGCTGTGCGGTGCGAACTTAGCCAACAGCGCTACAGCAGACAGCAGCGACACAAACGGAAGCACAAGTCACCGAGTCGGGGAAATTGTTGGTTCGCTCGTTCCGTACATCGGAATCGGACTCATCACGCATAACGTTGCCAACGGCATACTCGGAAAGGCAGAGCAATCTGCGATGCGTATTGTCGGCGAGCAAGCAAGCAACGGTTTTATTTTAGGCGCAGCCTTTACTCCGACAGAAAGCAATGCGAACGACAGCCTCTTAGCTGCCCGCATTCGACAGGGTATGATCAGCTCAGCAACATTTGCCGCGATGGCAGGAACAGGTGCTTCGTTAAGCAAATATGTCCCCCAGATAGGACAAGACCTGCTCCCAACCTTGAGTAAGCGCGTAGGCATCGGCCTCGTATCTGGCACCGTCGGCGGTGTAGTTGACGCAGAAGCCCGGAACGACTTCAATGCGGATGGAAAACAACTGTTCTCCTCGGCATTGGGCTATGCCGCTTTTGGTGCACTGGCAGAAGCTGGCACAAGCTTAGCCAAACCAATTTTTGCCGAAGTAGTTAAGCCGACGCAAGCTAATCCGCAGTTAAGAGCTACGGAACTACTAGCAGCGGACGCAAAGACGACGATCATATCGAGCCCCGGCGCTTGGTACGACAACTTACAAAGAGCGATTTATAAAGCCCCACCGGAGCACACAATCATCGTAACCAATGAGCGCTGGCTGCAAGAAGCTGGTCGCATGGCTAAAGACGCCAAACGTCCAGACATCAAGTTGATTTTAGATACCCCCGAAGCCCAAGCCAACAAGGCGCAAGTTTCTGATACCACGTGGTCCAATGCAGCAAAGGCCGACGCCGCAGTCGCCGCAAGCAATAAGATCTCCACCTGGGAAGCCCGCTCAAAACTAATCGAGAATCTTCGCAAAGAAGTAAATCTGTCAGGAGAAGATCCGCTCGAGGCCCTTACGGCAGCTCTAAAGCGCGGGCGCGCAGTTATGGTCGGCGAATATCATGTTAGCGACAGCATCAACCGCGCTCTGGGAGCAAAGTTGATGCCGCAACTAAAGGAAGCCGGACTCACACATTTAGCCATCGAACACTCAAGTGATTTTGCCGGAAAAATATTCGATGCAAATGGAAAACTTGATATAGATAGCCTTCCAGCGCTTCTACGACACCACGAGTTTTACGACCTGTTAAATTCGGCAAACAAGGCGGGCATTGAGATTGTCCCGGTTGATAGTGCACTTGAGGCAGCACGAGATCTGGCATCTCGAAATGTTCATATGGATCAAAAGATTGCCGATATTTTGGAAAACCCGGACAACAAAGTTCTTTACTGGGTCGGCAACAGACACTTACAAATGCTTGATACCACAGGCGAGGGACCGCAAGTTGCAAAACTCCTGCGCGATCGCGGTATTGCGCTAACAACTTTCTACGGACAACACGACAACTTCTGGCGCGAAGAACCAGTGCGAAATCTTTTCACACCGCACAAACCACTTGCCGTGCCGACAGCGCAAGCGCCCACTCTGAGTGCTTTGAGCTGGCTGCATGATGACAGTGCGAACCACACGCTAAGCAAATTCTCCGAGTTCGACTATGTATTAATGTATCCACACCAGACACCTTCTCATTACGACTAGCATTCAGCCGCTGCAGCGAATTCAACGCATGCACTGGTCTAGTCAACCAAGCATCCAAGCCTATCCATTAAATATAGATACGTAGCACCCTGGATTTCATCTACAACGAAAAGCAAAAATCGTGCCCGCTATACAAATGTTCGTAACATCCATAGAGTTCGTGAAGTCACGCTTCTACAGCGTCATTTGGCATCCGGCTTAACAAATTATTTATTTTCCAGCGATTGCGACGTATACTCTTCTTTTCCTGCGGAAACAGCCTTTGGCTGAGCCGCAGCATTTTTCGTTGCCTCCCGGGATACATGAATGCAAAGCACAGAAACAGAACGAGAACACGATGCATGTGGTGTTGGCTTTATTTATCGACCGGTTAAGACCCATCGAGTCATCAAAGACGCGCTGGAAGCTCTCTGCAAAATTGAGCATCGCGGCGCTCTGGGTGCTGACGACGAGAGTGGCGATGGCGCGGGCATCCTTGCTGAAATCCCCTGGGCTATTTTAGAAAAAGAGAATTTGCCGGTCAGCCAAATTCGCGCTGTCGGAGTTGTGTTCTTGCCAGCCGAGAATCAAGACTCGTGCCGCCAGGCCGCTACAGATTTTCTCGAGAATCGTAATTTCAATGTACTGGGGTGGCGAAAGGTGCCAGTGCGACCGGAGGTACTCGGTCCCGACGCGCGCAAGACCTGCCCTGAAATCGAATTTGTTCTTCTAGCACCACGCGATGATTTGAGTGAAATCGAGTTTGAGAAAAAGCTCGTCGTTACACGCAAACTTTTGATCAACAGCCTGGCGAAACTGCCTTTTGCGCAAGGCTTTTACATCGCATCAATGTCCAGCCGAAGCATCGTTTACAAAGCGATGACAAAGTCCGTGGTCTTGGCGAAATTCTACCTCGACTTACAAGACGAAAGTTATGTTTCGAACTGGGCCGTCTTCCACCGACGCTTCAGCACAAACACAAATCCGAACTGGCGCCTGGCTCAGCCTTTCCGCATGCTCGGTCACAACGGTGAAATCAACACGCTTTCGGGCAATCGCAATTGGTTGCATGCGCGTGAAATGATCATGGACAATCCCCTTTTCACCGACCGACGAGATGTATTACGCCCTATGGTGCATCCTCTTGGGTCTGATTCTGCCAATTTGGATAATCTATTCGAACTCTTCGTCCTTTCCGGTTTGTCGCCACAAGAAGCGATGATGAGGCTTATTCCCGAGGCACATTCCGAACTGCACACTGATGCGGATCCGCATTTAACTGCGTTCTACAACTATCACGCAGCATTGCAAGAGCCTTGGGACGGTCCGGCGTTAATTGTATTCAGTGATGGAAAAACAGTGGGCGCCTCGCTCGATCGCAATGGTCTTCGTCCGGCTAGATACACGGTTCTCAAAGATGGTTCGGTAATCTTATGTTCTGAAACCGGAGTTCTCGATCTCGATATTTCTGAAATCGCAGAGAAAGGTAGACTCGGACCAGGTCAAATGCTCGCTGTAGACCTATCCAATGGCGAAATTCAGCATGACTTCGATATCAAAAAGGCAGTGAGCCGCCTTCATCCATACACAGATTGGCTGAGCGATGAGCGTACAAAACTAGATCCGCAATTTGCTTATACTCCTCCAAGTTTTTCGCAGGATGAGCTTTTAGCCCAACAAATCGCCGCAGGTTATGGCGAAGAAGACCTTGAACAAATTATCGGCGTGATGGCCGACACCGGGCACGAGCCAGTGTTTTCCATGGGCGATGACGCGGCGCTTGCAGTTCTTTCCAAACATCCGCGTAGCATGTTTGATTATTTCAGACAGAAATTTGCGCAGGTTACAAATCCACCGATTGATCACTTGAGAGAACGGCTTGTTTTTTCGCTCGACTGTTTTCTTGGCAAGAAATCGACCGTGTTGACTCCAGCAAGAGAATCGGCGCACTTGCTTGCACTCTCTTCGCCTATACTCACGGAAGCGAATCTGGCGCAGATTGAGTCTTTGACATCATTGCCTTCTGCGCGTGTTTCGCCACTTCTTGACAAAGTCACAGGCAGCCTTACAGAAACTCTTGATAGAATTTGCCAAGAAGCAGCAGCAGCAGTTGAACGCGGCTGCCAGATAATTATACTGAGCGATCGGCCTGGCTCGAGCAAGACAGTTGCTGCGCCGGCGGTACTGGCAGTTGGAGCGGTTCACAACTATCTAACCGAAAACAGCTTACGCATGAATTGCTCACTTGTTGTAGAAACAGCACAGACCTGGAGCACGCATCAATTCGCCTGTCTGCTCGGATTTGGCGCTGAAGCAATTTGTCCTTACCTCGCCTTTGAAACAATCAGGCAGCGTCTGAAGAAAACTGATGGTGGCACAGGTGGTGACTTGCACACAGCCGCGGAACTTGAGGAACGGCTGGAGAATTTCAGAACCGCAATAAATAGCGGTTTGCTCAAAGTTCTATCCAAGATGGGAATTTCAGCGCTCAGCAGCTATACTGGCGCGCAAATTTTTGAATGCATTGGCATCGGGCAAGAAATAATCAAACAATGTTTTCCCGGTATTCAATCGCATCTTCACGCGCTGACCTTCAGCGAAGTGGAGGAAGAGCTAAAGCGTTTTCACGACCATGCATATCATCAGAACACCGCCCAGTTAAAAAACCGTGGGCATATGCGCCACCGCAAAGATGGCGAGTATCATGGCAATAATCCGGCGCTGGTGAGCACCTTGCACAAAGCGCTTGGCTATCGCAACAGCCAGTCCAGCGCAGAAGAAAGGCTCAACGAGTTTCTCAACTAC
>Ga0182030_10015080_pt1 | contig 15182 bp, 11 predicted proteins | sample 812S3MmetaG_FD_121299 | JGI IMG/M metagenome (GOLD analysis project Ga0182030, IMG submission 121299) | Permafrost microbial communities from Stordalen Mire, Sweden - 812S3M metaG (Illumina Assembly) | ecosystem: Environmental > Terrestrial > Soil > Wetlands > Permafrost | place: Sweden... | reverse complement strand
TAGAGCTTGCCTTCAGCTTCCTCAATGCGCTCGCCCTCGGCGTCTGCGAGCGGCGATGCGTGGAGGGCGCGGATCGGTTTGCGCCGCCACACGCCGAAGTAGTACGCCGATTGCAGGATGAGCGCGACCGCAAACGCGATCGGGTAGGCGATCCACACCCCGCGCAGACCCAGCGATCCGTGCGAGAGGAACCACGCGATCGGCACCTCGACGAGCCAGATCGTGCACACTTGAATCATCGTCGGCCACAACACGCTGCCGCTGGAACGCATCATTCCGGAGAGAACGCTCGTGTTCCCGAAGATCACGTAACTCCATAGCGTGATCGAGAGCAAATCGCGCGCGGTGTTCAGCGTCGACTGATCGGTGAGAAAGAGCGAGAGGATCTCACGAGCGAGCAGATAGACCACCGTGATGAGAATGCCGCCGATGACGTAGTTCAGCGTCACGCCGGCGCGCACGAGCTTGCGCAGCCGGTCGGTTCGCTGCGCGCCGATCGATTGCGCGCCGAAGATCGACGTGGTGATGCCGATGCTGATGGCTGGGAACTGCACGTAGCTCACGATCTGGTTGACCGCGCCATACGCCGCTGTGGCCGACGACCCAAAGCGGTTAACGAACGTGATCACCGCGATTTCTGAGAGCGAGACCATGACGAACTGGATGCCGGTCGGAATGCCGATGCGGATCAGCGTCATCAACAGCGGCACGTCGATGCCGAGATAGTGCCGAATTTTTCCGAACGCCAGCGGGTTGTCGGTGCGTTCGAGAAAGACGAGCAGGCCGAGGAGTCCGATACCGGTCGAAATCATGTTCGAGATCGGCGCCGCGATGATGCCCATCCCGGGCACTCCGAAGGCGCCACGAATCAGGAGTGGTGTGAGCACGACACCGATCGCGGTGCTTGCAATCAGCACGATGAGCGGCGAGCGCGAGTCGCCGATGCCGCGCAAGAACGTCGTGTAACCGAGATAGATGAAGAGGATCGGCAACGTCAGGAAGATGATCTGCGCGTAGGAAACCGCGGCGTCGAGCACGTCGGGCGGCGTCGCGATCAGTTGTAAGATCGCGCGATCGAAGATGAGTCCGACTGCGCCGATCACGACGCCGAACACGACTGCGAACGAAAGCGTCGTTCCGGCGGCGCGGCTCAGACGCGGCTGGTCGTGCGCACCATAGGCTTGGCCGATCAGCACCGTGCTGGCGCTCGCAATTCCGAAGAAGAACGAGATCAAGAAGAACAGCATCGGGAAGATCGACGAAGCCGCGGCCAGTGCTTGGACGCCGATCATGCGTCCGAGGAAGATGCTGGTGAACGTTCCGGACGCCGATTGCAGTACGTTTGCGAGCATCAGCGGGATCAAGAAGACCAGCATTGTCCGCCAGATCGGCTTGCTATCGTCGATGGCGGGGCCTCGTCGCATGTTCGGCGTCTTCGCGCGCAAAGACGTGGTGCCCGCTCCGGCGAAGCGTGATGGCCCGGGCGATTAGCTCAGCTGGGAGAGCAGGTCCTTTACACGGACAAGGTCGGCGGTTCGAGCCCGTCATCGCCCACCATTTTACGCGCGTGCGTTGGCATCGATGATGTCGGCGGCCGGAAAGCTCCGGGCGAGTATTCCGACGCGCACGGTTGCCTCGATCACGGGCTGAATGTGGGCGGCGTTGACGGTGGGCCACGCCAGCACGCGCGCCATTTTCCCGATCACAGCGGGCGCGATGCCGGTGAACTCCGAGACGAGCGCGACGGTCTCATCGTGGTGGGCGTTGGTGTAGGTGACCGATTCACGATACGCGCGGACGAACGCGCGCACGACGTCGGGTCGCTTGGCCGAGGCCTCCCTCGTTGTTGCCCAAGCAACTTCGACATACATGGGGGCGATCGCATCGAGGATGGCGGGGACGGCGCGAAGTTTCCCGGATTCGAGCGCAACCTCCAAGTTTGGATTGCTGATGAGCGCGGCGACGACGCGGCCCGCTGCGACCGCCGGACCCGCGGCGGGAAACGGAATTTCGATGAACTTGATGCTCTTGGGATTGCCGCCGTGCTGCTCGACCCAAAGGCTCAACGCGATCGTGCCGATGCTGTCGATCGCAGCACATCCGACCAGTTGATCGTTGAAGTCTTTGCCGGATTGAATCGGCGAGTCTTTGAGCACGACGAACGCGCCGGACGGAGCCTTCGGATCGTTGAGCGTGGACTCGCCGACGATCGTGAACGGGATGCCCTTTTCGTGTGCGGTCAGGATCGTCGTGACGCTGGCCTTCGCGAAGTCATACGTTCCCGATAGGAGACCGGCTGCGGTCGCAGCGCCGTTGCTCGAGCGATTAATTTGCAGCTCGAGACCATACTTGCGAAAGATCCCCGCTCGTTGGCCGTAGAGAATCGGGGTCATGTCATCGCTCGGGGTCGCCCCGAGGTTGACCGTCGTGAGCGCCCGGGTTTGCGCGCGGACGCGCGACGGTAGCAGCGCGGTGCCCGCGGCAGCGGTAGTGCGCCAAAGAAAGGTTGCGCGACTAGCGTGCTGTGGCATCGATCAGCGAGTGCGTGCGACGCCGAAACCGGGGTGACCTGGCGATCCGTCCCGGCCCTGGGCGGGACTGGCCGCCCCCGTCCTCGCAGTACGGTGAACACGCTACGCACGTTCGCACTGCCGGGAGATATCGCATGAAGAGACTCGTCGTAGGCCTGCTCGTGGGCATGCTGTCAATCGCACCGGTTTCCGTGCGGGCTGCCGAGCCCTACGAGATTAACGTGATCCTCTCGCTCTCCGGCATTGCCGCCTTCATCGGTACGCAGGAGGCAACTTCGCTCCGCGCCTTGGAGGCCGTCGAGAACAAGGCCGGCGGCATCAACGGAAGACCGATTAAGTTCGTCATCGTCGATGATGCCTCGAACCCCGTAAACGCCGTTCAATTGGCGAATCAGATCATCGCCAAGAAAGTTCCGTTGCTGCTCGGTCCGACGCTCACGGCCGATTGCGATGCCGTCTATTCAATCGTGAAAAACGAGGGGCCGGTCGAGTATTGCTTCTCGCCGGCTCTGCACCCCACGCCGGGATCGTTCGGCTTTTCCGCCGGCGCCTCGACAGCCGACCTGAGCCGCGCGGCAATGCGCTACTTCCGCGAGCGCGGTTGGACGCGCATCGCGTTGATATCGTCGACTGACGCCTCCGGTCAAGATGGCGAGAACGTCGTTCGGGCAAATTTGGCCTTACCGGAAAACAAGAGCCTCACGCTCGTCGCGAACGAGCATTTCGGCATCGCCGACGTGAGCGTCGGCGCGCAGCTTGCGCGCATCAAAGCCGCCGACCCGCAGGCCATCATCGCCTGGACGACCGGAACGCCGACCGGGACCGTATTACGCGGGCTACATGACGCGGGGATCGACCTGCCGGTGCTGCTGAACGCGGGCAATATCGTGCGCGCGCAATTACGCGGCTACGCCTCGTTCGCGCCGACGCAGCTGTTTCTGCCGGGCTTCCGTTTCATGGCACCGGATCTGGTGCGGTCGGGCCCTTTGAAGGACGCGCAAAACGCGTTCTTTGACGGGCTTGCGGCCGCGAAGGTCACACCCGAAGTGAACATGAGCTTCGCCTGGGATCCGGCTCGCGTCGTGATTAACATTCTGCGGCATCTGCCGCCGAATCCGACGGCGCTGCAAGTCAAGGACGGCATCGAAGCGACGCATGGCATCTCGGGGGTCAATAGCCTGCTCGATTATCGCGACGGCAGTCAGCGCGGCGTGCCGATCAGCGCGGTGGTCGTCATTCGTTGGGACGGCGCGAAAGACACGTTTGTGCCCGTCAGCGAACCCGGCGGCCTGCCCCTGAAGAAGTGAAGGTTTTAATAACGGGGGGCATGGGCGTGATCGGCGCCGAGGCCACCCGCAAATTCGTGCTCGAGGGCCATCGCCCGGTGATCTACGCGCGCCGCCGTGACGAGCGGCTCATCAGCGACGTGCTCGACCGCGTGGAGATCGAACTCGGCGACATCACGGATGCCGTGCGCCTGACCGAGGTGTTGAAGAAGCACGCGATCACGCACATCGTGCACGCTGCCGGTTACGTCAGCGCGCCGTCCGCGGCAAACGTGCCGCTCGGCATTCAAGTCAACGTCATGGGAACGACGAACGTGCTCGAGGCCGCGCGCCAGCTCGGTATCGAGCGCGTCGTGTACACGAGCGCAAAAGGCGTCTACGGCCCGTTCCTGGGTGAAGACGGCTCGCCGACGTACAAACCGATATCCGAAGATCATCCGAAGAACCCGGCGCGAATTTACGACTGCGCTAAACTGATGGCCGAGCACACGTGTCTGTACTACAACTCGACGTTCGGCGTGGATGTCGTGATGTTGCGCTTCGCGACGACGTTCGGTCCGGGCAAGACCGAACGGCACGGCATGATGGGCGTGACGAGTCAGATCATCGAGGCGCCGGCGAGGGGGTTGCCGTTCCATCACAAGCAGGGCGGCGACGAGAAGGACGACTTCGTCTACAACAAAGACTCCGCGCTGGGCATCTATCTGGCCACCGTTGCGGGCAAACTCGAACATCGCGTTTTCAATATCGGTTCGGGCATCGGGCAGACGTTGAACGACTTTGCCGCCGTGCTGCGGCGCCGTTTGCCCAACGCCGACATCACGATCGGTCCGGGCCTGAATTTCCTCGGTTTGCCGTGGCCGTTGGCCGGCATCTACGATATCAGCCGCGCGCGGAACGAGCTCGGCTACGAACCTCAGTACGATCTCGAACGCGCGATCGGTGACTATCTCGAGAACCTCAAGCACCTCGATGCGTAAGACATAGCGAGGCCCGGCAATGAGCGAACGCCCTGACTATCCGCGGATCCGCCGCGTCGTCACCGGCCACGAGAACACGACGGCAAAAGTCCTCATCGACGGGGCCGCCACGAACGAGAAGTATCCCGACGCCGGGATGATCTCCACGTTGATGTGGGCGACCGACGCGATGCCGGCCGATATTGCGGTCGGCACGTCGATCGAAGACGTTGGGAACCGCGTCCTCGGCTCGGCGCCCCCGGTGAACGGCACGCGCTTTGCCATCCTTGATTTTCCACCCGGCAACACGGCCGTGACGCACCGGACGGAGACGCTCGACTACGTGATCGTGCTGGAGGGCGAGATCGAGATGGACATGGATGACTCGACCGTGACGTTGAAGGCCGGCGACGTGCTGATTCAGCGCGGCACCAATCACACGTGGATGAACCGTTCGCAGCAGCGCGCGCGGATCGCCGTTGTGCTCGTCGACGCGAAACCGCTGGGTATCGGCAAAGCGCTAGCGCGCGATACCACGGCGGCAGCGCACTAAACCGGCGTTCGCAGTCCGAGCCGCTCTAAGCGCGGCAATACTTCCTGAGCGAAGTACGGAAACTCGGCGAGATAGTTGACGAACGACGTACAGATGCCGGTGTAGCCGGCCGCACTGAGCACCGCTAGTTCGCCGGCGACATCGTCGGGGCTGCCGACGATCGGGTAGCTCCCGTTGCCGCCGATGAAGCGGCGCTTGATCGCCTCGAAGCCCATTTGCGTCGCACGATGTTCGGGATTGGGAAACGCGAGTTCCATCAGGTGGTCGAGCGCTTCCCAATCGCCGCATTCCTCGACGTAATAGTGATGGTAGGCCTCGGCTTCGGCGCGCGTCGGCCGGCACACGCAGTACGAGGATGTGTAGACGTCGACGTGGCGACCCGCCGCCGCAGCTTGCGCGCGCACGTCCGCAACCGTTTTCGCACCCTGCTCGACGGAAACGAGCAATGTGAAGAGCAAGTCTGAGGTCTGGATCGCAAACGCGCGCCCGGCCGGCGAGGCGCCGGCGTTCATGATCGCGGGCCGCGTTCCACCGTACGGTTTCGGCTCGGCATAGAGCTTCTCGAGGTCGAAGAACGCGCCGTGATAGTCGAACTCACCCTTGCGGGTCCACAGCTCGCGGATGATCTCGACCCATTCGCGTGCGTACTCGTAGCGCGTGTCGTGCTCGAGCTGACGGGTGCCGAACATCGAGAACTCGTCGCTATTCCAGCCGGCCACCATGTTGAGCCCGAAGCGTCCCTCCGAAATGAGATCGACGGTGGCGATTTGTTTAGCCGCGAAGATCGGGTGGATCAGCGGCGCGTGAATCGTGCCGAAGACATGGATGCGGTTCGTCTTGGCCAGGAGTCCGCCGGCCCAGGTGATCGTTTCGAGCACGGCGCCCATGAAGTTCGTCGTACCGCGATAGCCCTTCCAGCGCGCGATCGGCAGCATGAAGTCGATGCCGGCGTCATCGCACATCTTTGCCAGCGCGAGGTTGTCGGGCCAGTTGCCGGACCACCGTTCGGGTACGTTCGTCGCGGCGCGCCCCGACGAACAGTTCGAGCCGAAGATCCCGAGTTTTAGTTTGTTGTTGGTGGACATGCCGAGACGTTCGGCCATCGAGATCACGCGAGGGGCAGTTCCTGAAGCTTCATATCGTAGGAGTGCATGCGCCGGGCGCCGGTTTCCGTGATGAGGATGGTTTCGGCAAAGACCGTGCCCGTCTCGCCGTTGTTCCAATTCGGATCGAACAGATCGATGTTGAACGCGAACACCATGCCCGGAACGAAGACGTCGCCGATCGTCTTGATGGCCGTCTGATCGGCTTTGAGCGCGTGCAGGCGGAAGCGCGGATGCTCGAGCGAGCCGAGCCCGTGTCCGTGAATGCCGAGTTCGCAGGGCTTGAGACCGCGGTCCTCGACCGATTTTCCGGCCGCATACACGGCTTCAGAGATGCATTTGCCGGGACCCATGCGGGCTAAACCGGTCTCGTACGCGTTGATGCAGCCGTCGTAGATGGCTTGGCGTTTCGGGTCGGGCTTGCCGAGCGAGAACGTGCGCTCGATGTGCGTCGTGTAGCCGGCGTATTTGGGATGAATTTCGCAGATGATCGTATCGCCGGCTTCGAGCGCGCGGTGTTGCGGAACGACGAATGGATGTTGCGGCGGCATCGCGCCGGCTGCCCAGAGGAAGAGCGTCGGTTCTTCGCCGCCGTTGGCGATCATGGTCTCGATCATCGAGGCATAGACCGCGCTTTCAGTTACGCCCACGCGGGCGTTGTCGCGGCACGCCGCCATCATGCGGTCGCCGAGCGCCGCCGCGCGTTCCAAGATGCCGAGTTCTTCATCGCTCTTGACGCCGCGCATCGCTTCGAGCATGTCTTCAATATTGGCGAGTTCGCAGTGCGGCAGCAGTTCGCGCAGCCGCGTGTAGACGCTGTGCGGCAGCCAGCCGTCGGGATCGAGCGGCCCGGCGAGACCATCGAGGCCGATGCGCCCGCGTTCGAGACCGAGTTCGGTGATGCGCCCGGCAATCGAATCGGCCCACGAGCCTTTGCGCGGTCGCACGTCGCTGACCCAGTTCTGCGCGCGCTTCCAACCCTCGAGAAAGGTGGGCATCGAGACGAACGATGTCGGTTCGCCCTCGAGCGGAAAGACCATCAGGTTGAACTCGGCGTTGCCGCCGATGGTCGAGAGAAACCGTGCGTTGGCGACTTTGAAATCCCACATCAGCGGCCAGCCGCACAGAAACAGCGCGTCGAGTTTGCGCTCGCGCATCGACTCGCGCACCGCGCTCCATCGCCGGTCGCGCTCGGCGAGCGAAATCTGGGGCAGCGCGAGTGGCGTCCGGGGCTCCTTGATCATGCAAACGGACTACCGCCAAGTGGACAACCGCGCCTGCGCCGAGCGTTCCCGCCTGGGCACCCCGCAGCGGACCGCCCACAGCGCCGCCGGATGCAGAACGATTGCGCGACGCGCTCGTGTTACCAAACAAACCGAACGTGATCCACATTACATGTCCGGATCGCGCCGGAGAATCGGTTAAGTCCGTCCCCCGAGACCCGATAGTCTTTACACGGCCTTTACTTTTTGAGGGCCGTTCGGGGGAGATTCAGCACATGAATTTGCGCAGCGTTATGAGCGCGGGTCTTTTTGCGTCCCTTTTTGCGGGTGCATTTGCCCTGTCGGGATGCGGAGGAGGGGGCCAATCGGGGCCGCCGGCCTCGGCCGGTGCCCTCGTCCCGTCCCGGCTGGCGGCGGCTTCGACGCGCGCAACAACGGCAGCGGTGGTAACGAATCGCACCGCTTTTGTGGGTGCCTTCTTTCGCCCGGAGGGCGCGCCGCCGTTCGGTATCTTCTCACCCCAATCGACGCAGGTCGAACCGGTGCCGTATCCGACCGCCGGCCCGGTGCTTTTGGGTAACAACGGTTACTGTGAGAAGATCGCCGCAAACGGAGCCTCGATCGATGGTTCGTTTATGGTCGACACGACGAAGTTAAACGACGTCATCTTTCTCGGGGCGCGCTGGACCCGAATGCCGGCGCCGCAATTCTTTGTCGACCTCTCGCACGTTTTCGGCGCCGGAAACTATGCGTTCGGCTCGCTCGACGCGGCGCAATGCATTAGTCTGACCTATCACTCGCTGCGGCCGGTGATCAATCTCGAAGCCGGACCGGTTCAATACAACGCGACGCCGGGAAAATTCTCGCCGACGTCGTTTCCAACGTATCAGACGGCGGGCGATTTCGGTCAATGGTGCGGCGTGGTAGCAGCACACGAGCGAAGCGTCTTTCCGTCCGTCACGCAATTTTCGCTACCGGGGAACGAAGTCAACAGCAATCCCCAACTCTTTCCCGGTGGCGAGCCGCAGATCGCGGCGTACTCGAAGGCTTGCTATGCCGCGATCAAGGCCGCGAACCCAAGCGCGTTCGTCTATGGATTCGAGCTGAATATGGATGGCGGGCTAAATGCCCCGGGCTTTGTAAGCCGTATGGCGGCGCTCGGCTGCAAGACCGGCACGTGTTACGACGGGATCTCGATGCATCTCTCGCTGCGCTATCCCATTCCGCCGCCGGGGACGCCGTGCTATCCCAATCCCGGCGGCGATTACAGCATGCAGTGCATCGCCGACATTCAATCCGCGGCCCAGGGCCCGATTCACGTGCTCATTAGCGAAACGGTATATCCGGTGCCGGCGAGCGTGCCCGACGAGCAGACGAAAGCGTCGGCCGTCGTTGCGGAGTTTACCGCATACGCCGCGAATCCGGCGATCGATGGGGTTGCGTACGCGAACGTCGACGAATGCGCCCTGTATCCGAGCGGCTACTTTTTCGACGGATGTCTCATCGACACGTCTGGAAATCATTTGCCGGCATGGGATGCATTGCAATGGTTGGCGACCCAACATTTGATCTAGGGCGAATGCGGTGCGCGTGCCGAAGAGCCGTTCATGGAAATGATCCGTTCGTCGTTCGTCGCTCTCATCGCAGCGACACTGCTCGGCGCATGTGGCGGAGCAAACGGCGCGCAATCGGCAGCGGGCGCCACGGCGAACACCGCACCGGTGATACGCCGGGGGTTTCTCGGTGCTTTTTTCCGCGCGCAAGGGCCGCCGCCGTTCGGCGTTTTCTCCGTCTACTCCAAGAATATCGCTCCGGAACCGTATCCGCGGCCTTCGAAGAAGCTCTTCGGCGCCGGCGGCTATTGCGATGCGGTCGCTGCCGACGGCATGTCGATTTCAAGCGGGTACGCTGTGGACGCTACGAAGCTGGCCGACATCGTCGATCTGGGCGTCCGCTGGACGCGCACCGCCGCGCCCCCGTTTTTCGACGATCACTCGCACGTCAGCGGTCAAGAGCCCTATGTGTTCGCTGATTTTGATTCGGCCCAATGTGCGTTGGTACGGCATCACATCACGCCGCTCATAGCGCTCGAAGCCGGACCGGTGCAATACGATGCGATTCCCGGTCAGTTCTCACCGAAAACGCTGCCGCAGTACAAAACGGCGGCGGACTTCGGCCGTTGGTGCGGCGTCGTGGCCACGCACGAGCGCCAAATCTTCACGACCGTAAACCGTTACTCGCTGCCGGGAAATGAGGTCAACTCCAACCCCGACCTCTTCCCCTACGGCGACACGCAGATCGCATCGTATTCCCAGGCCTGCTATAAAGCGGTCAAGGCCGCCAATCCAAACGCGTACGTCTATGGCTTCGAGCTGAACATGGATCGTAATGCGGAACCCGTTGCGCTGGTGCAGCGGCTGTACGCCCTGGGTTGCAAACCCGGCACGTGCTATGACGGCATCGCGATTCACCTCTCGCTGCGCTATCCGATTCCGGCGCCCGCGACGCCGTGTTATCCGAAGCCGGGCGGCGACTATAGCCTGCAATGCATCTCGGATATCCAGGCTGCCGCGCAGGCGCCCATTCACGTGATCGTGGGCGAAACGGTCTACACGGTGCCGGGCAGCGTTCACGACGAGGCCACGAAAGCGCAAGCGGTCGTCGCCGCATTCAAAGCGTTCGCCCAAGACCCCGCCGTCGACGGCGTCAACTATGCGAACATCGACGAGTGCGATCTGTATCCGAGCGGCTATTTCGTCGGCGGCTGCTTGATCGATGCCGTCGGCACGAAGCTTCCCGCCTATGCGGCATTGCGCGATCTAGCCGCGGCCGCGTATTGAGGCCGGGACCGGGCGTTAGGCGCGGATGCGGCCCTTCATCGTCAGAAATGGCTTTTCGACCAAGCGGTTCGCGACGAATGCCAAGACGAACGTAGGAACGAGGGTCGCAACGGCGATACCGGCGAGACGCTCGAGGCTCGAGAAGTGCGCGAAGAACGGCGTCATGGCTTGAGCGATCGGATAGTGGAGCAAATATACGCCGTAAGCGAGCACCGCAATTTCCGCAATGGCACGCAACCGCACGAACCGGTTTATCAACGCGAAGTCGCCTTCAATGACCACGTACATGAGCAGCGCCGCTGAAAGCGCCCCGATGAAGTCGAAAAACGTGTGGCCGAGGACGAGGCGCATCGTCACGGGGCCGCCCTCGAGCGAGCTCGTGCGAGCAACGATTACTTCACACGCAACCGCTGCTGCCAGCAAGACCGCGCTAACGGCCGGACTCGGCCGGCGCTTCATGAGTGAAACGAGCGAAAGGGCTGCGCCGAGGCAGAACGCGCCGCTCATCCCGATAACGTTCCGGATCCAGACGACTTCCTCAGCGAAACTATGGAGGGCGGCCGGGTTATACCGCGCCTCGTAGAAGCGATAAGCAAAGCCCGCCACCGTTATGAGTGCCAGCGATGCGAAAAGTAGCGGCACGCGCGGGGCTCTCGGCGCGAAGCGGAAGAGCTGCGCCATGATAACGCCGTAGAGGGGAAGCAACGCGTAGAATTCCATGTCGATCGGCATCGTCCAAAACGGTCCGTTGAGCGACGTCGACGTCGCTGCGCTGAAATCGTTGAGGAAGAGCACGTGCGCGACGATATCGCGGACGCTGGGAAACGCGTGCGCGAAGAGTCCATCCATGAGGACGCTGAGCCCGATGCATGTAAAGTACAGTGGTACGATCCGCAGGATGCGTTTGGCCCAGAACAGCCGCGCCGGCGGCAACGCGATGGCCGGTGCCACGAGTCGCCGCATATACTCGCCGCCGAGGAGAAAGCCGCTCAGGACGAAGAAGCAATCAACTCCCCAAACCCCAACTTCGAAGAACACGCGAACGTGCCCGCCAAACACGGGCTGCGCGACCTGCGCGATGTGGTAGGCGACGACCGAAAAGATGGCCAGCGCACGAATTGCGTCGGCGGATGCAATTCGGGTCTGACGCCCCGAACCCAACGCTCGCGGTGCGGACGGTGCGAAATCGACGACCGGCAATGTTGCGACCATCGTGGTCACGCGACCGGAGTGTCGAGAGGAGTCGCAACCAAGACGGGAGCGGTACGCGGGGATAGGTTTGCGTATGCTTCTGCGAGATGGCGGCGCGTCGTCTCCGGTGAGAACGCCTCGAGGATGCGTTGCCGTCCGCGTGCCGCGACCGCCGCCGCCATGGCCGGTTCCCGGATGAACGCCGCGATGGCGCGAGCTGCAGCGGAGAAATCGCGCGGGGAAAAGAGCGCACGATCGATGTCGGTGGTCACGATGTCGATCGTACCGTTGATCGACGAAGCGACGACGGGACGTCCCATGGCGAGCGCCTCGGCCGTCACGTAGCCGAACGATTCATAAGCAGCACTGCTGAGAAACACGTCGCACGCGGCGATATACGGCCGTACGTCGGTGAGCCAGCCGGTGATCCGAACGGCGTCCTGCAATCCGGCGCTCGCGATGGCCGCTTCCATGGCACCGCGTAGCTCGCCGTCGCCGATCCATATCGCTTGCAGATCGGGAACGAATTCTCGCGTCGCGACGATCGTTTCGACGAACCCGAGGGGGTCCTTTTGCGGAGCGAGCCGTCCGATGCCGATGACGAGCGGCTCGTTGCCGAGACCGAGTTCCACGCGAGCGCTGGCGCGATCGCGCGGCGCGAAATATTCGCTGCGGATCGTCGGTGAGACGACTTGCACGGAGGTGGCCGAGCCGAGACGCAGATCCATCAACTCCCGGCGCTCGCTGGCCGAAATGGCGGCGAAGACGTCGGTAAATGGCGCCAGCAGATGTTCGGCGATGCTGTATTGTAATCCGAGATCGACGGCAACGGCGTTCGGCGAGTAGACGATCGAAGGCCGCCGGCGGTTGCCGATTACGGCTAGCCGGGCGATCGCTCCGCCCTTCGAACTGTGGCCATGGATGATGTCCGGCCGAAACGTTGCGATGACTTCGCGCAGCTTCATCACGCTGCGGAAGTCGTGTCCCACGTCGACGCGCCGCCGCAAGTCGATATCGAAGGACTGCCAACCCGATGCGTGCATCTCATCGAGCAGCGTATAGAACGCAGCGTCGGCGCGCGCAGTTCCGTACGCGATCGCGTTGACGTATGATGCATCGTTCGATGCACCGGCCAGATCCTCAACATAGCGGCGCGTGCCCCCGAGGGTCGCCTCCAATACATGTAAAACGCGTGTCGGCGTCCCCGGGTTCATGATGCTACGAGCCTTTCTTGCGCTGCGCGCTTCCGGAATGCGGCAACGGTATGTTCCATCGCAAACGTCTCTGCATAGAGTTCGCGCGCGCGGAGCGACATCGCAGTCCGCCGCGGCTCGTCGAGAGCGAGGGCTTCAGCAGCCACTGCCAGCGCTTCGAAATCGCCGTCGGCTACGAGCGTCACGGCCGCGCTCGCGCGCCAGAGCGGCTCGGTCATCCTCCCGGTGGTCGTAACCACCGGGACGCCCAGCGCGAGCGCAGCGATGATGCTGCCGCGGCGGGTCGTTACGCCGTCTTCATACGGTTGAAGCAGCACGTCGGTGGCCGCAAGATGCGCGGCGAGTGCCTCCGCCGGAAGCGCGCCGCTGCCGAAGACTCGGCCCCGGACCGCGGGCACGGAATGAGCGAGGTCGGCTGCAAATGCGTTGCTGCCGGCGCCGAGAAAAAGGAAGCTCGCCTCGGGCGCGCGGGCGAGAAGTTGCGGAACGGCCTCGATCAGCGCGCGCCGGATCACCGCGTCGCGGTACGTGCCGAAATGCCCGAAGATCGGCGACCCTTCGCCGCGTGCGTAACGATCGTGAATCGCGCGAATCGAGCCGGCTTCGGCGTGCAGTGCGACGTTGCTCGGCACCGGTACGCACCGAATGTCCGGAACGTGCGGGCTCAATGCGTGAAGCAGCGGCTCCCAGCGCTGCGTGGAGATAAAGGCTGCATCTGCCGCGGCAATCGTGCGCTGCGCCATGATGCGCGTCGCAAGCGCCTGAATACGATACTTGCACGACGTCGAGGGCCGGACGGTGACCGTGACTTCGTGGAACATCACCCACAGCGGATAGCCGCGCAAGGAACGAAGCCACGCCGCGAACGGTACGTTGCAGCCGCGCAGGCCAAACGATTGCGGCACGTATTGAACGATGGCCGCGCGGGGCGCCGGAATCGCTGCCAGCGCCGCGCTCAACGCGGCGCGTCCGCGTGCGCCGAACGCATCGGGCAACCGCTCCACGCGAACGTTGTCATCGTCCGGCGATGCCCCCTCGCATGGCGGCGCAAAAACCGTAACGGAATCGCCGTTTGCAGCGAGCATGCGTGCGAGCGTGCGGGTATAGTCGCTCACGCCGCCGGCCTGCGGAGGATATTCGCCCGCAATCAGCACCCAGGACATCGCCCGCTCGCGTCCCGGCAGTGGCGGCGCCAGCACCGCGCTATGCATGCCGGGCCTCGGCATAGACGGCTTCATATTGAGCGGCTACGGCATCCCAATGGAACGATGCTGCGCGGGTAATGCCGGCGCTGGCGAGATCGACGCGGCGTTCGCGATTCGAGAGCAGCTCGCGTAACGTCAGCCCCAACGCATCGTCGGAGCTGAGCGTGCCGTAGGTGCCCTCGACCAAAACTTCACGCGCGCCGGGATTCGCGGTCGATACGACGGCCGTGCCCGCGGCCATCGCCTCGATGTAGGGGACGCCGAAGCCTTCGTACGTGCTCGGCAGACAGAAAATCCACGCGGACTTGTAGAGCTCGATCAATTCTCCAAGCGGCAGGCGTCCGACGTTGCGAACGCCGTTGAGGTCGACGGCGATATCGCTGACCATGATCAGCTCGGCATCGGGAATGTGCGATCGCACCTCGCGCACGAAGAGCTCGGCGAGCCAACGGCCGCGTTTGCGGCCCATCGTCGTGCCGACGAAAAGAACCGTCGGACGCGGCGATTTTTCGCCGGGACAAAAGGCCGTCGTATCGACGCCGCACGGGATGATCGACCGTACCCGCGGTAGCCGGAATTGCGTCGCTTTGGAAACGCCGACGTTCCAATCCGCAACGCGTGCCCCGATATGTTCCAGAACGTTGACGACGTGGAAAAAGAGTTTCCGGCGCAGCGTCTTAGCCGCGCTGGCTTCATCGGTCGCCGAGCCGTGGAACGTGCGAACTTGGGGATGTTTGCGCCAAAGCAAGAAGTTGTCGCCGTGCGTATGGATCACGTCGAAGCTTGAAAAGTCCGTCCGTGCGAGTTCCCAAGCAAGTAAGAACGGATAGAACTTCCGCAGTGCCGGGATCGGCCGGAACTGATGAACGCGATAAGCGGCGTCGGCCGGGGCCGAGCTGTACGTAAATACCGTGACGTCGTGGCCGCGACCGACGAGCGTGTTCGCCAGATAGTGAACCTGAAATGCAACGCCCGCCTGCTCGTCCGTCGGCAAAAAAACGTTGCTCATCGCGATCTTCATGCGGCCTGCAGTTGCGCGCGCGATGCGGCGGAGGATTGCCGCGGTCGAAGCGAGAG
>Ga0182030_10015079_pt1 | contig 15183 bp, 9 predicted proteins | sample 812S3MmetaG_FD_121299 | JGI IMG/M metagenome (GOLD analysis project Ga0182030, IMG submission 121299) | Permafrost microbial communities from Stordalen Mire, Sweden - 812S3M metaG (Illumina Assembly) | ecosystem: Environmental > Terrestrial > Soil > Wetlands > Permafrost | place: Sweden... | reverse complement strand
CGATCCCAACGCATTTACACCCGAGTTCAAGGGTTTCCTCGTGAAACTCGAAAAAGTCTAAGGAGATTTCAGTGGCCAGCAAACTTCTCCAGATCAAGGCAATCTCGGGTCACGCCGGAACGGTTCCGGGCGGGAACATGTCGCGGGACTACGACGTTTGCAAGCTGGTGGATACCACGACCTGCATCGGCTGCAAGGCCTGCGAGGTTGCATGCCTCGAGTGGAACGATTATCCGTTCCATCCGACAACCTTCGACAATACCTACCAGACCATGCCCGATACGGCATGGAACTACTGGAACTTGATTCGCTTTGACGAGCATACAGCCCCCGATGGCACGTTCAGCTGGCTGATGCGCAAAGACCAGTGCATGCACTGCGCGGATCCCGGATGCCTGGCATCTTGTCCGGCCGACGGCGCGATCGTGCAATATGCGAATGGCATTGTCGATTTCAATCAGGAGCATTGCATCGGCTGCCAGTATTGCGTCACCGGGTGCCCATTCAACATTCCCAAGTTCAATCCAACTACAAAGAAAGTTTTCAAGTGTACCTTGTGCTCCGACCGGGTAAGCGCAGGGTTGGAGCCTGCCTGCATCAAGGCCTGCCCAACCGGATGCCTGCACTTCGGTTCGAAGGATGATATGAAGGACCTCGCGGAGCGACGCACAAAACAGCTTCGCGAGCACACAGCTTATAAAGATGCGGGTGTATATGATCCGCAGGGTGTTGACGGAACCCATGTTATCTATGTTCTGAATGACATCAACAACCCGGAGAAATACGGTGGCCTGCCGAAGAACCCGTCCGTAGATCCGATTGTGAGGTTGTGGAAGGGGCCACTCAAGTGGATTGGAGAATTCGGGATAGTGCTGGGCGCTGTCGGCATCGCGTTCCATTATCTGCGTTATGGGCCAAAGGAAGCCGAAATTCAAAGTGGAGGCGACCATGAGCGACACGACTAGCCATGCATTTCTGCGTCATGGGCCGCCCTCAGACCGGGTTCAGCGCTTCACCTGGGTAGAGCGGATCATGCACTGGTTCACGGCCGCTGTCTACATTTACGCCGGCCTCAGCGGGCTGGCTTTGTTCACGCCCTACCTTTATTGGCTCGCCATTGTCCTGGGTGGAGGGCCGACGATCCGCACCTGGCACCCTATCGTCGGGATTGCCTTCGTCATCGGAGTTTTCTGGATGCACCATGTGTGGTCGCGGGACTTGAAACTGGACTCCGACGACATTAAGTGGCTTGAGAACGTGAAGTACTACATCACCAATCAGGATGAGAAACTTCCGCCGCAGGACAAGTACGACGCCGGACAAAAGGTTTATTACTGGGGCATGTTCGGGAGCGCGATTGTGCTCCTGCTGACCGGCCCAGTCATGTGGTTTCCGGAACTGATGCCGCGCAATCTGCACTGGGTCTTACCGATTGTGACCTTCCTGCATTCAGCGGCGGCCTTGGTGACAATCGGCGGTGCAATGATTCACATCTATATGTCCATCTCGAACATACCGGGCAGTTTGAAAGCCATGACCCAGGGACACGTATCGCGTGGATGGGCGATGCTGCACGCCCCCAAGTGGTACGCGCGCATCAGCGCCAGGGAAAAGAATCCATGAAGGTCGCCGGCATTACCTGGCAAGACAAGATCGAGCGGGTTCAATATCTCTCTTCTCAGCAGGACGCCGCAAACGACGTCTTGCTCTTCTACGCCAGGATTCTTCAGTTCCAGAAAGACATGCAAACGCGACTGAGCCCCAGCGCGGCACATACCGCTGAAGTGGTGCCGTTTGTTCCGGAGCTACTGGAATTGTTGACGCACTCCGGCACTCCGCAGACGAAGGAGCTGGCTGCTTCATCGATGGCACTCGATTGGAGTGAGGAACTCGAAGCGTACTGGAATGATCGCGGCAACCGCCCACATACCCCATTGAGTTTCATCAACCTCACGCTGCTCCAGCCCTTTGCCCGGAACCTTGCAGCCCATGCGCAGATTGACAATCAGTTCGCTCCGCAATGTCCGTTCTGTTTTTGCAAGCCGCAGTTGGGCGTGCTGCGTCCTGAGGGTAATGGTGGAAAGCGCTATCTGTTGTGCTCGCTGTGTGGTACCGAGTGGGAGTATCGCAGGGTGATCTGTCCCAACTGCGAAGAGTTGGACAAAGAAAAACTGCCTGTCTACGAGGGCGAAAAAAATCCTCACATTAAACTTGCGGCATGCGATACGTGCCACACTTATCTGAAGTGTATTGACCTCGGCATCGATGGCCACGCGATCCCGGAGGTTGATGATGTAGCCACACTGCCGATAAGCCTTTGGATGGTGGAGAACGGATTCCAGCCGCTCCAATTGAATTTGTTTGGCTTTTAGAAATGTTGAGCGAGGTTGTTGACGTGGGCTCCCGCTGAATTTAGAAGCTTAATGACGGTTTTCATACCTGTTACATGTACGTTCAATCCAGAATCGATTCACCATACACATGTTGTGAAAGCAGATTGACTTTCGCCGTGAGCAACAAGGGCTTATCGTCGACGGCAAAATCGGGAGATTCGGGGGCGGCGGAGGCGGGGAATAACGATTGGCGAAAAGGATAATCGTTTGGCGAGGGGGGTGATGGAAAGGTAAATGGTTTCGGAAATTTCAAGGCATTGACTGAAAAGGCAATAGAAGGTTCCGGCGCTATGACTGAAGGGTTAATGGTGCGGCGGGGCGGATGATGGGTTCGTTCTTACGTTAGTGCTTTATCGAACGCGCGCCTCCGATAAAACACTCATGGGATTAAGCCGCCTTGGTCCGACTGGCGTAGTTTCCATTGCCGTAATGTGGATGCACGAAAGATGTACCCCGGAGAGAGTAAAACCTGAATCGATGGCTGGCCGAAGGGCTTGAGGCCGTGCGCGAGATTCGGGCAGTGCCGGCGTCCTTCGCTTCGCTCAGGATGACCCACCTAAGAACAAGAACAACGGCAAGGGCAAAGTCAAAAACCCCACCCTAGCCAAAAGAGGAGTGCTAGGATGGGGCACCCGCGCAAAAAGTGCTAGTTACATCTTGGTGTGCGTTCCGTGCAGCCTAGGTTCTGTCCCGCCACTCCGCCACAGGTTTGCTGTTCACTTGGCGGACGGTAACAAATTTATTATCCAACAGCGGATTGGTGTAAGGATGATCGACGCGGATATGTTTGCCGCGGGTCTCTTTCCTGAAGTCACCGGCGTGCATGATCAGTTCTCCGACCTCGATCAGATCCAAGGCTTCCAGGCAACGCATCAACTCATGCGAATTGCTGGCCGTCAGGCCGCCAAGAGCACTCTCCTGCAAACGAGCTAGATACTCCAGGCCGGTCTTGAACAGGGCCTCCGAGCGAACTTCAATTCCGGCATAGTCGTTCATCACATTCTGAACCGCCACCGTGGCTTCCTTCCAGGAAGGTCCGGATTTCCGGTCCAGGATCTGTGAATAAAGCTCTCTCTTCTTCTCCACCAGCGGGCTGTCCTCTGCATTTTCAAAGCCGCTGATCGTTGCCGCCCGTGCCGCGGCATTGCGTCCAGCGATGTGACCGAAAATCGTAGCGCCGGCGATATCCGCGCGGAAGTTCCCCACTTCGTCGCCCGCCGCATATAACCCAGGCACCTCGGTCTCGGCCTTCTGGTTGATTTGGACCCCGCGGCCGATCAGAATGGGTTCGTACTGCTGGAACTCGACCATATGTTTACGCAGGTCGATGCCCTGGTTTTCCATCGCTTCCAGCAGGGAAGTGTCGCCTTCCTGCGTCAGCCCCCAACGCATGTAACTGAGGTCTTCTTCCGCTATGCCCGAGCAATCCATGTACACCGACTGGCCGGCTTTGTTCTTGTATCCGAAGACACCGTGCCAGATGTCGGCGGTCACGTCGCCCAACTCCTTGGTGGGCTGGGTCACGAACGGGCCGCACGCTTTGCCATCCAAATCCCGTAGTACGCCGATCCAGGTCGCCTTGCCGCAGCGCGCAAAATACTTGGGGCCGGCGTGGGTATTCGGCATCTCGATGTTGACCAGCTTGGCCCCGGCGCGATAAGCCGCCGCCCGTCCCCCGCCGGTGCAGGCAGGGCAGTTGGCCGTGTTGAACATCCAGCCCGCGGTTCGCGGAGAATAAAGCCGGCTGGTGTTTCCCGTGGTCAGGATGACGTTCTTGGCGCGGAAGATCTTCATCTCCGGCTCGTCGTCGGCGATGCTGACTCCGATCGCTCCGATCACGACGCCCTCGTTGTTGGTGATGACATCGGAGATCGGCACCTTGTTCATGATCGTCACTCCGCGCTTTAGAGCCTCGCGAGTAAGGACCTCTTTTTGCGGAGCCCCGCCATACTTAAGGAATATTCTCGGGCGGCCGGGCTTGGCATGGCCGTTAAACTCCCAGCTTCCATGTGGCCGCATGGGGATGCCCCAGCGATCCCAATCCTTGACCCGGTCAAAGGATTCCAAGAGGAACAGACGAGTCATGTCCTGGTCCAGCCATCCCCCGGTCAGGCATTCGTTCATTTCCTTCATAATCGGCGCGATGTCGTTGCCATGAATTTCCGGAATGTAGCACTGAAAGTGGTCATTCCCCGTAGCTCCGGAGCCGCTGCGCTTGGTGTTGGCCTTTTCCGCAACCACTACTTTGGCGCCGCCGTCGGCAGCGCTGATCGCGGCCATAAGCCCGCCGATGCCGCCGCCAACTACCAACACATCGCATTCAATTGATTTCTTATCGATTGCAATCATGATCAAACTCTCCAATGAATATTCGCTGCAATGTCGGTATTCGCTAGCTTTTAGGTGGCGCAGTCGTGTACAGCAGCATCGCAGGCAGCGGAAGGCGCAGTTGGATCGCTCCACTCGGGCAATCCAGCTTGCAGGCGTTGCAATGCCAGCACTCTTCCGGGTACGTGACTTCTGTTTCGCGACCGTCCTTCGACCAGTGCAGAACATCGAGCGGACAATTCTCGACACAAGTCCCACAGTTACCACATTTCGTCTTATCGATTACAGGCGGCATTTACTAAACCTCCATAGGCAGGCCCCGCCCGTGGTTGAAAGTCAAGGGGGCGGTTGCATCCATATTACTACGCCACCCACGGTCGTTTCCTACTTCGGCAACAAGTGGAATCAAGCGGGAGAAATGCCGAAAATAGAACTTGACTTTCCCTTCGTATGTAGTACTTTCCATCTATTCTGCTTTCGGTCCAAATTTGTCGGGCCAACTTCCCACGAACGGGATGCCTCGTTTCTTTGTGCGTAAGTATTGGGCTTACACAAGGGTGCCTGGGTCTCCCGTTCCGAACCTACAGGAGCTGCTATGCGCCGCATACTCGGAATCTCTCTGGTTCTCGTCTCATGTGTTTTCCTCTCAAATGATTTTGGCTTGCGGCAGCAGTTCTCCCGCTATCGGCGTTAGTCTCACCGGTTCTTCCTCGACTGTAGACGCGGGCGGAGGGAACGTTACCATCACCGCCGCGATTACAAACGACTCCAAGAGCGGTGGCGTAACCTTCACCCTTGTAACCAGCCCTACCACCGGCGGCTGTGGCACTGGCACGATCACGACCAGCGGCACGCCTGTTACCTCGGCCACATACACGCCGCCCTTGGCGTCCGTGCTGACCAAGACTTGCACGGCCACGATTACTGCGGCATCGGTCACCAATCCTGCGATCACCTCCACCTTCACCGTGACGATTAACCCAATTACCGTCACCTTCGTCACCCCGCCCGCTCTCACGCTGGGCGCAGGAGCGGGCCCCATCACCCTGACGGTGGCGCTCGGCAATGAGGTCGGCTCCGCGGACGAGGTTACCTGGACCTTCAGCACCACCGGCGGTACTCCGCTAGCCAGGCGCAAGAGCGCCCCCCTCGTGGCTCCGACTGGCTGCGGCACGTTTGCTCCGAGCACCACCGGTCAGCAACTCACTGCGGTTTACACACCGCCCGCGGCGACTCTGCCATCGCAATGCACGGCGACCATTACCGCCGCTTCCACCATCAACCCCGGCATCACACCCGCCAGCATCAAATTCACCGTCAATCCGATCACGGTCACGCTGACCCTTCCGGCTTCAACCACCGTGGTTGAGGGCGCGACCTCGGGTGCGTTGACGGCGGTGATGGCCAATGACGGCAGCAGCGACGTCACCCTGGACTGGACGGTCACTCCGGCCGGTTGCGGAACGGTTTCCACAAGCACAGGCAGCAGCGTAACCTACAAGGCTCCTGCGCCGATTCTAGCCGCTTGCAGCGGCAGCGGCGCGGTAACGGTGACGGTTACATCCGACGTCGATCCGGCGGCATACGCCTCGGCGACCTTCACCATCACGCCCATCACGGTCAGTACTTCGCCGAGCACAGCCCAAACCCTGGTGGAAGGCGCGACGCTCCCCATTACCGCCTCCACGAACGATCCGGCGGGAACGGCAAGCCTGACTTGGTCCTTGTCGCCCTTGACGGGTTGCGGCAAGCTATCCGGCACGGGTGCCAGTAACACTTACACTGCGCCAACCTCGCTGACGACGACCTGCACGGCAACCGTCACAGTTACATCGGCCACCGATTCGAGCAAGACGGCAACCCTGGGCCTTACGGTCAATCCGATTGCCGTCAGCATCACTTCGCCGACCACGGCCCCGACAGTGCTCTCGGGTAGTGCGGCGCTGCCAATCACCGCCACCACCAACGATCCGGCACTTGCGTCCTCCTTGAACTGGACGCTTGCTCCCGCTACCTCCTGCGGCTCACTCTCGCCCGCCACCGGAGCCAGCGTCAGCTACACGCCTCCACTCCTGCTCGCCGCGCAATGCACTGCCACGGCAACCGTTGCCTCCAAGACGGATCCGACGAAGACGGCCACCCTGACGGTCACCGTCAATCCGGCGCCCGTCGTGGTAACCATCACTACTCCCGGCTCCAGCAGCGCTACGCTTCTTGAGGGAGCCACGTTGTCGGTCACGGCCACCATCTATAACGATGCCACCACCGCTGGAATCGGATACACGCTTACTCCGAACTCTTGCGGATCGTTCAGCGGCATGACGAAGCAGAGCACCTCGGGCGCCACAAGCACCTACACGGGCACCTACACCGCTCCAAAGAGCGCCTGCACCACGAGCCTCGTCCTTGCTTCGGTGGCAGCACCCGCGGCTACGGCAACGGTCAATATCACCGTCAACCTGATCACGGTCACCACCTCACCGTCCACAAGCCAGACCGTGCTCTCGGGTAGCGGGCCGATAGCAATCTCCGCCACCACCAGCGATCCGCTGGGCGCGACAACCTTGACCTGGTCGCTATCGCCTTTGACGGGATGCGGCTCAATCTCGGCGGCCACCGGTGCCAGCAACAGCTACACACCGCCAACGATGCTCGCTTCGCAATGCATCGCCACGGTAACCGTTGCCTCCAACACGGATCCGTTGAGGACGGCCACCCTGACGGTCACCGTTAATCCGGCGCCCATCACGGTGACACTCACGAGCTCCGCCACCCCGTCGGTTGGCTTATCCGGGACTCTGCCGGTTACGGCCACCATCTACAATGACGCTAATAGCCAGGGTTTCAACTCCACTCTTACCCCGACGACGACCTGCGGCTCATTCTCTGGGATGACGAAGCAGGGCAGCACTGTGGGCGCCACAAGCACTTACAGCGGCACCTACACTGCTCCGGCGGCCACCTGCAGCGCTACTCTCGTCCTTGCTTCGGTGGCATTGCCCAGCGCGACGGCAACGGTCAGCATCACCGTGCAACCGGGAGTTTCCGTCTCTCTGAACCCAGCGGGACCTGTGGGTATCGATGCCAACTCCGGCCCGCTTACCATTACTCCCACAATTCTTAACGACACCCTGGGCAAGGGCGTGAGCCTGGCCCTCAACCCGGTTACGGGCTGCGGAACGCTCTCGGCTGCCAGCTCAACTGGAGCGGCATTTAGCTACAACCCGCCCACGACGATCACCAGTTCCTGCACGGTCAGTGTTGCCGCAACCCCGATATCGACTGGCACGTCAACCACCCTTGCTCTCACCGTCTATCCGGCATTGACCCTCCCCGCGAGCTCGCCCAACCCAACGTCTCTGGGAACGGCAACCCAGGGAGAGTCCTATAACGGATTCCTCAACGCAGCTGGCGGAAACGGCCCCTACGCCTGGACCGTATCGGGTCTCTCGAACGGTCTCAGCTCCAACGCGGCTAGCGATACCGGCAGCACGCTGACCATCAGCGGACCGCCGACTGCTGCCACCCCGGTGACCTTCTCGGCCTCAGTGAAGGACGCCACTGGCTACTCGACCAGCACCATCACCTACACCATCACCGTGAACGCCTACACTACGGTCTCACTGCCTTCCGCCACGCTTCTACCGGCTACGGTAAGTGCCAACTACAACGGCGCTATCAATGCGGCGGGCGGCATACAGACTTACACCTTCACCGTCAACGGCACTGCTGTTCCCACCACGGGCGCAGCAACCTTGCTGGCCAGCGGCGACGGACTCTCCGGAGCCTCCAATGGTGGCAATACCTTGCAGCTCTCCGGAGTTCCAACGGTTGCGGCGGGCACGAACATCCCGCTCACCGTTAGCGTGACGGATGGCGAGGGCAAAACCGCCTCCAACAGCTTCTCGGTTTACGTGCAGCCAGTCTCCACCATCGTCATCAACACCGGCAACATGCAAATTGACCAGGGCATGGCGACCATGCCGTATACCGGAAGCGTCAGCAACAACAATGCGATTAGCGGCGGAAACCAGCCGTATAGCTTCTCTTACACTGGCCTGCCTGCCTGGGCAACCCCCGATCAGTACGGCAACTTCACCGGCACGCCTACGTCTGCCCAGACGGGTACAACCAGCGTCACTGTCACCGTAACGGACACCTCGTCACCGCCGCAATCGGCGAGCGCGACCTTCAACCTGACGGTGTTGCCGCTGACCACCAACACCAACAACGCCATGTTGTCGGGGCAGTATGCATGTATCATCCACCAGATAAGAGACAGCCCGAACACGGTGGGTGGTTATAGCCTTTACGTCGATGCAATTGCTGTGGCTTTCAGCAGCAATGGCAGCGGCGGTATCACCGGGGGCGAAGCGGACTCGAACGGCCCTGGCTCCAGCGGATATTCCACCACCACCGGCATCGTCGGCAGCTATGCGGTGGGATCGGACAATCGTGGCTACCTCACTCTTGGCCCGAGCGGCCAGTCGCCTACCACATGGGCCCTGGCAGCCGGAACCACGTATGAGGGCCTTTACACCGAATTCCGTCTCGCCCAGATGGACGACGCAGGTGCTTTGCCCAGCGGTAGGCATGGCGGCGGCCTTTGCTTCAAACAGTACGGCCCAGGAGGCGTCAGCAGCCTGACTGGACTGAGCGGAGAGACGGTAAGCGGCGGCTATGTCTTCCTCCAGAACGGCGAAAGCTACAATGGCCAGTGGGAAACTGCCGTCGGCTCGACCTTCATAACCGGCGGCACTGCCACCGGCTCCATAGATATGGCCACCGGCTCGAGCACGCAACTCAACCAGACATTCTCCGCTACCAACGTCTCTTCGGCAGACGCCTATGGCCGGATAACTTTCACTTGCCCGGCAGGGAGTTGCGGCTCGGTCTTCTACATCACGAACCAAAAGTTGGGCCAAGGTGTCTTCATGGCCACGGACTCCCACAACAGCGGCAATGACCTCTTCTGGGGCCAACTTCGTCAACAGAACGCGACGAACATCGCCGCAGCCCACCCGATCACCGGGAAATTCGTGATGTACGCTTCCGGCCTCGATTCCTCGACTCCGGCGAAAACCAAGTCGCTTCTCATGCACGGCTCGGGCAGCTCCAGCGCAACGACCTTATCTATCGATGCGGACGCCGAGAACGATTACGGAACTTTCACCCCCAGCTCTGGCACCGGCTCGAGTTCCTACACGGTTACTTCCTCCACCACCGGACGCGTCACCTTGTTCAAACCGGGCGATGTCATGTACCTCTACAACACCAATGAAGCCGTGGTCCTCTTCGCCGACGGGCAGAACATGGTGGGCTGGCTTGAGACGCAGGTAGCTCCATCCTCCGGGACATGGGCCTACTCTGATCTCGTGGGCAGTTACTTCATGGGAGATATGTACAACCCGAGTGCATTGACCGGCAGCGGTGACTCAACCGGCGAACTCACCGTTAATTCCACTGGCGCTTTTACCTCCTTCGCACAAGACCAGGGAAGCCAGAACTCGGCTGATTGGGACGCGGGTATGGGTGGTGGGCAAGGCAGCGGAAGCGCCACAGGTGCCGTCGCACTAGATTCCACGCTTGATCCGACCGGGGCGCTCGGCATCTATGACATCAACATCACGCAGGGCGGAATCACCACCCCCCAGGTGTACTGCTTTGCCGTCAGTGTGAATACGGCCACCAACTCCGCCACATATGGCCGCTTGATCTGCATGGATGGAAGCGACAGCTCGGCGAAGATCACACTCCTCTCCCAGTAGGCGGCCCGTCCGCTGAATCACCGAAGCCCCGTCGCAAGACGGGGCTTTTCATGTGTGCCGAGCATGTTTGACAGCTTGGAGGTGCAAGTCCTCTGCCCAACCGGCAAGGGGAAGTGTGAGCGCAGTTCCTGTATTGGTGTGTCCTGCCCGTCCCTCCTTAGCCGCGCAAAAGCAGCGCGTTGAAGGTGGGGCAGCCCCGCGTGACTCCGAAAGGCCCCAGAGTTGGAAAACAAAAAGAGCCAACTCTGGGCCACCGATACATCTTTTAGGGAACCGCCCTAACTGGAAGCTGATGGAGGCGGGACAGCGGGCGTGACCCAGCCTCCTACCTGATCGGGGGAAGGCTCTGACAAAAAAAGCTAAATCTCCGGATTGTGAGGCAGCCCGGATCACCGCGCCGAAAAAAGACGCATCGTAGTACGAATGAAACGGCTTGGGTTGCATTCGCTGATCGCGGTAGTGCTATTGGCGTCGGGGCTGTGGGCCGAAACGCCAGGAAGTTTTCGCGGCGAAGTGGTTCGCACACCACGCGGAGAGTCGCCGGAGCTGCTGTACGTGATGGGGCGGGATAACAACGTGCGGCGCGTGGTACTGGCCCACGCCGCAATCGTCGATGACGCGACAGCGCGAGGTGGCGTCGGCGGCCAAGGCGCACGGAAATCGCTGGTACCCGGCACGGAAGTTCGCGTGACCGCCCTGGTGGACGCCGAGAGCGGCGACTGGACCGCCTCACGGGTGGAGGTGATCGCCAACCATGCCGGCGAGTTCGAAGACGATTACGGCAGCGACGGCAGCGGACCAGACCAGGTCACCGCGCCGCGAGAGCCGAAGGCTGACTCGCGCACGATCTGAGGCCGCTCTGCGAGGAAGAGTGCGTGATAGAGATGTTCCGGAGCCTTAGAGCGGTTCCTGTGTTGGTGTGTCCTGCCCGTCCCAGCTTATCCGCGCAAGAACAGCGCATCGAAGGTGGGGCACCTGCCGCTTCTTTTCCCACATTCGCCAAAAACGGGCGGATGTGGGCCACCCGGTGGCTGCACGAAGTAAAGCCCTTCAGCCGGATCGACTGAAGGGCTCAAGAAACTTGATGCGAGGGCGTTAACGGCGCCAGCCGTAGCCACGGGGCCCTGCATAGCGGTAGCCATAGGGTCTCGCATAGCCTCCTGCGTAGCCCAACCCAACCACAACATTTGGATAGACAACGGGCGGATAGACGTAGCCAGGTCCGTAGGCCACGTACGGCACCGGAGCGACGTAGGCATAGGGGCGGTGCCGGGCGACAACATAACCATATGCCGGACGCGGAGCCACGCCTACTCCGACGACTACTTCAGCATTCGCCTTCGGCGGAGTGATGAGCGCCAGCGCGAAGAGCAGACTGAATAACGCAAGTGCGGTTTTCTTGATCATCTCTCTGACCTCCATGTTCACTGGATAGAAAACCGATCAGAGAAAGAAAGTTGCGGCGCGGCGAACCGACATCTGCCGATGCGGCAGATGTCGGACAACTACCTCAGTAGTGCAATTCCAGCCGGGTTGAGGCTTGAGACGGACCAGTTCACGGCCTGAATAAAAATGTTTGGGAAGAGTCCGATGACGACCGTGGCCACGGCGGTAATGCCCAACGCAAGGCCCATGGCCGGAGGAGACGAAACGGGCTCCGTGCTGTCCGCTTTGCCCATGAACATCGCATTGGCAACTTTCAGGTAGTAGTAAAAAGCCACCACGGAATAGAGAACAGCCACGGTTGCCAAGACATAATGGCCGGTTTCCACGAGGCTGAGGAAGATGAAGTACTTTCCGTAAAAGCCGGCGAGGGGCGGGACTCCTGCCAGTGAGAGAAGGAAGACGAGCATCAGGACGGCTTCCACGGGCGCGCGCTGGGCGAGTCCGGCGATGTCGTCGATGGTGGCTCCGATGATCTTGCGGCGGCGCAAGGAGGTCAGGACGGCAAAGGCACCCAGGTTCATGAAAGTGTAGACAAGGAGGTAAAAAAGAATTCCCCGGATTCCGGTGCGATTGGCGATGCCGTCACTGGCGACCAGACCGAGCAGCATGTAGCCGACGTGAGCGATGGACGAGTAAGCCAGCAGACGCTTGATGTTGGTCTGAGTGATGGCGGCCAGATTTCCGGCGGTCATGCTGAGGACGGCGGTAAAGACGAGAATTGGGACGTAGAGTACACGCAACGGAAAAAGTCCGAAGAGAAGTACGCGCAGGATCAGAGCCCAGCCGGCGGCCTGCACGGAGACGGACATGAATCCGGTGACGCTGGTAGGCGCACCTTCGTAGACGTCCGGCGCCCACATATGGAAAGGCGCGGCGGCAATCTTGAAAAGCATGCCGGTCATGGTGGTGAGCAGAGCCAGCAATACGATTGGATCCTTGGGATACATTGCGGCGCGGAGGGTGAGCGCATGAGCGATATCGCCGAGGTTGGTGGAGCCCGAGATTCCGTAAAAAAGCGAGAGGCCATAGGCAAAGATCGCCGATGAAAAAGCTCCCAGTAAAAGATACTTCAGGGCAGCTTCGTTGGAGCGGCGGTTACTGCGCAGAAAACCGACGAGAATGTAGGTCGAGATGGCCATCAACTCGAGGCCGATGAAGATGAGGACGAGATCAAATCCCGCGGCCATGCACATCATTCCAGTGACGGCGAAAAGGATAAGAGAGTAGAACTCTCCGTGATTTTCGCGCTCAATCTCGAGGTAGCGGATGGAGATGAGAATGGCTACGGCTGCGCCCACCAGAAACAGGTAGAAAAAGAAAATGGCAAAGGGATCAATGACAACGGCGCCGAAGAAACCGCGCAAAGGTTCGCCGCTCTCCGGCAACAGGCGCTGGATTCCACGAGTGGCATAGGCAGCGACGGCGAGGCCGATGAGCGCGGGAATAGCGCTGTATTGCTTGCGCGCGGCGGGCAGCACGAGGTCGAGACAGAGGATGACGAGGGCAAAGAGCGTCAGCACCATCAGGGGCGCGCCGAGGCGGTAGTCCAGGGCCGTGAAGCGCGCAAAGATCGGCAGTGCGGGAGGTAAAGTCATGATCCTAACGCCCCGCTTCCGGCACCGCAGAACGCTGGCCGAGGCTGGCGTTCTGCGCGATGGTGGAGGGAAGAGCCTTGGCCTCCGGCAGCGGCAGTTGTCGCGCGTTGTAAACCTGCGGATGGTTGATCTGCTCGACCAGCGCAGTTACCGGCTGATCGAGAATCTGGAAAAGCGGCTTGGGGTAAAGACCGATCCAGAAGGCAATCGCAATCAGCGGGAGGAAGGTGGCCAGCTCGCGCGGGCTGAGATCAAGAAGCTTCTGGTTCTTGGGATTTTCGACCTTGCCAAAAAAGACCCGCTGATAGAGCCAGAGCAGATAGGCCGCGGCTAGAACGACTCCGGGGACGGCCCACGCGGCCCACGCCGGTTTGGCCATGAAGGCGGCCTGGAGGATGGTGAACTCGCCGATAAATCCATTGAGCAAGGGCAGTCCCATGGAGGACAGGAACATGATGAGCGCGACGGTCGCATAGACCGGCATGATGGTGGAGATACCGCCGTATTCGGAGATGTCGCGGGTGTGACGGCGTTCATAGAGGATACCGACGATCAAGAAGAGCGCGCCGGTGGAGATGCCATGGTTGATCTGCTGAATCACGGAACCAGCCAATCCTGGGCCGTTGAGGGCAAAGATGCCAAGGGTACAGAAGCCAAGATGGCTGACCGAAGAGTAGGCCACCAGCTTCTTCATGTCTTTCTGGACGAGGGAAACGAGGCCGCCATAGAGAATGCCGATGATGGATAGGGCGATCACCAGGGCCCGCACACGGGGGTAATGAATCACCGCCGGGAAGAATGGCAGAGAGAAACGTATTAGGCCGTACGTTCCCATCTTCAGCAAAACACCGGCGAGGATGACCGAGCCCGCCGTCGGGGCTTCGACGTGGGCGTCTGGCAGCCAGGTGTGGAAGGGAAACATGGGAACCTTGATGGCGAAGGCGAGGAAGAAACCGAAGAAGAGTACCGTCGCCGCCGTGGCGCCGTAGACCTGCGGCACCAGCGGGGCAGTGTGATAAAGCTCCTGGATGCTGAAGGTATAAACGCCGGTTTGCGTGTGATGGAAAAAGTACAGAAAGAGCACGCTCAAAAGCATGAGCACGGAGCCGAGGAGGGTATAGAGAAAAAACTTGATAGCGGCGTAAAGCCTGCGCGGACCACCCCAGATACCGATCAGCAGATACATCGGCACCAGCATGGCTTCCCAGAAGACAAAAAAGAGGAAGAAGTCCAGCGACATAAAGACGCCGAGCATGCCGGTCTGCAGGACCAGAAACCAGGCGTAGTACTCCTTGACCCGCTCCTGAATCGCCATCCACGAAGAAAGGATCGAGATGGCGCCGAGGAGCGTGGTCAGCATGATGAGCAGGAACGATATGCCGTCAATGCCGAGGTAATAGCCAGAGCCAATGGTGGGAATCCAGTTGCCGGGCGCACCTTCCTGGAACTTGAAGCCGGGGAGATCTTTGACCTCCCAGAACCAGCGCACCAGCGGCAGAGAGACCGCGAAACCAAGGAGCGCGAAGAGGTTGGCCACCCAGCGGATCGCATTCTTGTGCTCGCCGGGAATAAACATGAGCACGAGGGCACCCACCAGCGGGGTGAACAAAATGATCGAGAGAATGTGGTTGTACATTTAATCCGTTCCTGCGG
>Ga0182030_10015077_pt1 | contig 15184 bp, 6 predicted proteins | sample 812S3MmetaG_FD_121299 | JGI IMG/M metagenome (GOLD analysis project Ga0182030, IMG submission 121299) | Permafrost microbial communities from Stordalen Mire, Sweden - 812S3M metaG (Illumina Assembly) | ecosystem: Environmental > Terrestrial > Soil > Wetlands > Permafrost | place: Sweden... | reverse complement strand
GGTTATGGCATGAGATTCCAAACTACAGTCCTTTTAACGGCGATTCTATCGACCGGCGTTCCGTTGTGGACGCAACAGGTTTCACAGACCGCAACGCCTACGGTGATCCGCACCGAGACTCGGGTAGTGCTGGTGGACTCCGTGGTCACCGACAAGAAGGGCAACTACGTCACCGATCTGACGCAAAAAGACTTCAAGGTTTACGAAGACAACAAAGAACAGACCATTACGAGCTTCACTTTCGAGGCCGACCCCAACTCGCCCCTCAATAAGCAGAAGCACTACCTGGTTCTTTTCTTCGACAATGCGTCGGTATCGTTTGGCAACCAGATCCATGCACGCGAGGCGGCGCAAAAATTCGTCGACAACAATACCGGGCCGAACAAGTACATCGCGGTAGCAAATTTTTCCGGCGCTTTGCAGGTCACCCAGAATTTCACCAACGATCCCGACCGGTTACGCGCCGTCATCAAAGGTGTAAAGTTCTCCTCGGTCGACACAGCCGATACCGGTCCGTCGCTGAATGCCGGAGGCGGCGCCTCAGGCGGCTTGCCGGCATCGCTCAATACCCCTGCGTCATTCGGTATCAGAAGCGTGTTGCTCGCCGTTCGGAGCCTCGCCAAAGGGTTGACGAATGTCCCTGGCCGCAAGATGGTGGTCATGCTGACGGAGGGTTTTCCCCTCAATGACGAGTTGCGCTCGGAAATGACGGCGACCATCGATGCCTGCAACAAAGCCAACGTATCGATATACCCGGTTGACGTTCGAGGTCTGGCCACCATCGATCCCGGATTGAGTCAGCCGGGAATGGGCCGGGGAGGAGTCGGACATGAGCCGATGGGCTTTCTGCGCTTCCTGTCCGCGCCATCTCTTGGCGCGTTCACGAATTCGTTCCAGGCGCGCGGTGGTGGTGGTGCGAGCGGTGGCGGCTCAACCGGCGGCGGATCGACCGGCGGTGGCAGCACTGGCGGCGGAGCCCGTGGTGGTGGCGGTGCCACGCCAGGCGGCGGAACGGGCGGCGGTGCCCGCGGCGGTGGGAGTTCTCCAGGCGGCACGGGTGGGCGCCCCACGTCGGGAAGTCCGGGAGGTACGAACGCCGGCCGTGGCGGCGGGACCACCAACCCCATGAACAATGGCATGAATCCCATGATGAATACGCGCGCCACCATCATGCCGACCATTCCGAACAGCGTTAACGGCAATCAGGAAGCCATGTACATGCTGGCCAATGGCACCGGCGGTTTCGTCATCGTCAACACCAACGATCTGCTGGGCGGCATGGAGAAGATCGCCCGCGAGCAGGATCAGTATTACATCATCGGCTACTCGCCCGTGGAATCCGCCGAGGGGAGCTGCCACACTTTGAAGGTAAAGGTGGACAAGGGCGGAGAAAGCGTACGCTCGCGCAGCGGTTACTGCAATGTGCGCCAGGTGGATGTACTGGCAGGCAAGCCAGCGGAAACCGAGCTGGAAGCACTGGCGGTCGGCGTGTCGGCGGGCAAATTGGGCGCGCCGTTGCAGCTTCCGTTCTTCTATGCTTCGCCCAACGTGGCGCGCGTCAATGTCGCCATGGAAATTCCCAGCCAGGGTTTCAAGTTCGAAAAAGTAAAAGGCAAACAGCACACGGAGATGAACGTTCTGGGTATCGCCTACCGTGCCGACAACACCGTGGTCGCAAAGTTCAGCGACACCCTCAAGTTCGACTACGATAACAAGGTCGAGGTGGAAGAGTTCGCCAAGAAGCCGGTCCACTACGAAAGTCAGTTCGATATCGCCAGCGGCCAATACACCTTCAAAGTGGTCTTCAGCGCGGGCGGCGAGAACTTCGGAAAGATCGAGAAGCCGCTGGTCATCGAACCCTACGATGGCAAGCAGTTCGCCGTCAGCGGAATGGCTCTCGGGGAACTGCATCCCCTGGCACACGATGAGAGCATGGACGCGGTGCTGATCGAAGACAAAGTGCCGTTGGTTGCGCTCGGGGTCCAGACCATTCCCGCCGGCCAATACACCTTCAAGAATACGGACTCGACTGGAATCTATCTGGAAGCGTACGAGCCCGGATTAGTGGACGAGAACCCGCCGAAGCTCATGATCGCGCTCAAGATCATCGACCGGAAGTCGGGCGAGCAGAAGGTCGCATCGGGCACCATGGAAGTAGGGGCGAACTACATTCACAAGGGAAATCCGATGGTCCCCATCGTTTTGAAACTGCCGGTGAAAGACCTGCCGGCGGGAGCGTACCGTTTGGATATCGCTGTCGGGGACTCTACCGGGAAGCAAATGAGCCGCTCGGCCGACTTCGAGGTGTCCGCTGCAGGGCCTGCTGTAGGGTGGGACAAAGAGTAGCCGAAGAATCCAGCTCTGCCACCGACGGCTGTCGGATTGAACCATCTGTGACAGCGATGCAGGACATGCTTTAGCTTGTCCAGGCGAGCGGAGCTCGCTTGCGCCGAGAGAGTGTCTGCGCCACGTCGGGAGGGAGGTTGCAGAAACCTGTGACCGCTTCGCAAGGGAGTGCCCATGGCGCGGCGCGCCACGCCACCGAAGGGAATGAAGCTCTCTGTGGTAGGGCGGACGCCCGCGCCCGCGCCGGACCCGCTGGTCCGGCAAAGGCCGAGCCGGGGGGCTCGGCCGCGGGTCAGGGGACCCGCCCCACCAGGTTATGCTTCAGATGTTCTTCAACCGAGCGGTTCGCCGGAAGTGACAGGCCAGGATACGTCGGTCACGCACACAGATCCGCGCATCCGGGCAATCGTGCCGTCATGCCGCAATTACTGCATCAAAATGGCCGGAAGCCCCGGCCGCGCGGATTTCGCTACAGCGCCTGCTGCAGGGTGGGATAAAAACTAAAGACCTTGTCGAGCAGGCTGACGCGGAACGACTGCATTACATGGCCAGTGGCCCCGGCCATGCGCATTTCGCCGCCGACAGCCATGATCTTGTTGAAGCTGGAGATAAAGCGTCCAATGCCCGTGCTGTCGATAACCGTCACGCCGGAAAGGTCGAAGATGAACTTGCGGGTTCCCGCGGCCAACTGCCTTTCCACCAGGCCGACGATTTCGTCGCCCTCCGGCCCCAGCATAAACTTGCCGGTGAGGGTAATCACTACCGTTGCCGGCGCCACTTCGCGATGAGCGATTTCGATCATGGACAGGGACTAGTGTAACGCTACTTCGCGACCGATGCCTGTTGCCGGTACCAGTCCAGGGTCAGCCGCATTCCTTCTTCGAAGGAGTAACGGGGCGTGTGGCCCAGGTCGCGGACCGCTGCCGTAGTATCGGCCTGCGAATCGCGGACGTCGCCTGCGCGCGGAGATCCGTATATGGCGGGGAGGTCAACGCCTTCCAGTTTCTGCACCAAAGCCCACGCCTGATTCAGCGTGATCCGCCCGCCGTTGCCTCCGTTATAGAACTTGCCGGACACATTCTTCGCGCGCGCGGCCTTCAAATTCAACTCCGCCACATCGTCCACGTAGGTGAAGTCGCGCGATTGTTCGCCGTCGCCGAAGATGGTGGGGGACTTGCGCTCCAGGGCCGCCTTCAGGAACAGCGAGAGCACCCCGGAATAAGGGCTGGTAGGATCCTGCCGCGGGCCGTAGACATTGAAGTAGCGGATCGCCACGGTTTCCATACCGTAGACCCCGGCGAAAATATTGCAGTAGTATTCGCCCACCAGCTTCTGCAGCGCGTAGGGGGACTTCGGCTGCGGCACCATGCTCTCCACTTTGGGAAGCACCGCCGTGTCGCCGTATGCCGAGGAGGATGCCGCGTACACCACGCGTCCCGCCTTGCCTTCGTGCGCGGCGCGCAGCACGTTGAAGGTGCCGTCGATGTTGATTTCGTGCGATGGCACGGGATCGTCGATGGAGCGCGGTACCGACGGAATCGCGGCCTCATGGAACACCACCGCGGCGCCGCGAATGAGCGGAGCGATTTCCTGGTAATTGCGGATATCCGCGCGCTGAAAATCGATCGCGCGCCGCACTTCCTCCAGATTCGCCTCGTGACCGGTCAGGAGATTGTCGATCGCCACGACTTTCCCGGCACCCTCCTGAAGCAGGCGGCGGACGATCGCCGACCCGATGAATCCCGCTCCCCCCGTTACGACGTAATGGCTCATGAATCCCCAGTGTACGACGATCCGAACCTTATCCGCGCCCGATAAACGGCATGGCGGTGGCCATTACCGTCAGGAATTCGACATTTGCATCGAGCGGCAGGTTGGCCATGTAAAGCACCGCCTCGGCAACGTGCCGGACGTCCATGCGAGGCTCGACCAGGATCGCGCCGTTGGCCTGCGGGACGCCGCTCAGCATGCGCTCGGTCATTTCGGTAGCGGCGTTGCCGATGTCGATCTGGCCGCAGGCGATGTGAAAATTGCGGCCGTCGAGCGAAATGCTGCGGGTGAGTCCGGTGATGGCGTGCTTGGTGGCGGTGTAAGGCGCGGAGTTGGGCCGCGGAACGTGCGCCGAGATCGACCCGTTGTTGACGATGCGCCCACCTTGCGGCCGCTGCTCTTTCATCATCCGGATGGCCTCCTGCGCGCACAGGAATGCGCCCGTGAGATTGACACCCACCACCGCGCTCCACTGCTCGAACGAGAGATCCTCCATGGGAATCGCCGGCGCGCCACGGCCGGCGTTATTGAAGAGCAGGTCGAGCCGCCCGAAGGCGGACTTGGCGGCCGCGAACAGTGCTTTCACGGAGGTGGGATCGCTCACGTCGGCCGGCACGGGAAGCATACGGCCGCCGTCCGGCGAGGCCATCCCGGCGGTGCGCTGGAGCTCCTCGCCGCGGCGGCCGGCAAGCACTACCGAGTACCCCGCCGATTGTAAAGCGAGACTCACGGCCCGCCCAATTCCACTGCCCGCGCCGGTGACTAGCGCGATCTTTCCGTTCATGGCTCCAATTGTGGCACAGACACTGCGTTTGCCGGCCGCCATCCGGCACACTCGCGCACCGGTAGGCGCGGGTACTTCGGGTAGCGCGGGTCGGTCCGCGACAGAGCGCAGAGGAGGAACGTCGACCCGCGGTCGGAGGTGATGGTCTGCGCGTGCAGGCAGGACGAGCAGAGGCCGGCGCGATCCATTCCCGCATCGTAACACTTGCAGTCGCGACGGCCTCTTGTGGGGCGGACTTCTTCAGTCTGCAGCGGGCTTCAGCCCGCGCTGCGGCAGGGCGGGATAAATCCCGCCGCAGGCTGAAGGCCTGCCCCACTTCGGCCACTGAAACTGTTCGCTAAACCGGGTGCGGAGAATCGAACTCCGTTGACCGGACTGGCGATCCGATGCCCAACCAAAAAGTCGTCGTCAAGTACTTATAGCAAAGTGAGCGGAAGGCTACCGCCTTGCCAAAGCCTCGTAACGCTCCAGGCTAGACCGCAGCGAACCTGCCAGCTCGGCGTTCCCCTGCCGGCTGGCGAGGTCGAGAGCCTTGCGCGCCGTGGTCACCGCCTCCTGATAGCGGCCCGTCTCGGCATACATGGCTGCCAGAATATCCAGGATTGCCGGCTCCCGCATACCCGTCAGATTCGCCGCCTGTTCGAAGTGACCGGCGGCATCCGCGAACCGCCCTTTGGCCGCCAGCACGCGCCCGAAGTTGTAGCGGTATTCGGCCGACTGCGGCTCCATTTCCACCGCTTTCGCGAGGTGTTCGACGGCTTCGTCCAGCGCCCCGGCACGGGCCAGCGCAGCCCCCAGATTGTTCTGGCCATCGGCAAACTTGGGCTCGATCTCCACGCCTTTCCGCAGATGATCCAGCCCTTCCGCGGTCCGCCCCTTCTCCGACAGGGCACTCCCCAAATTGCAGTGCGCGCGCCCGTTATCGGGATTCAGCTCCACGGCCCTTGCAAACTGCGCCAGAGCTTCCTCGAGCTTCCCCTGTTGCGCCAGAACGCTGCCCAGATTGTTGTGCGCCTGCGAACTCTGGTCATTCAATTCCAGCGATCTCCGGTATTCCGCCAGCGCGTCATCCGGCTTTCCTGTCTCGGCCAGCGCGGCTCCCAGATTGTTATGCGCCCGCGCATCCTCGGGATTGAGTTCCACGGCCTTCTTCCAGGCCTGCACCGCCTCGGCGAACCGATGCTTGGCCGACAGGTCTGCCGCCTCATTGAACTCCTTGTAGAAATCCGTGGCCGGTGTATCGATCCGCTCCAGACCGTCCGGCCCCACATTCATGAACTCGGGAATGTTCACCGCGCGGTTGGCGTCGGTCGAGTCATCGATGGGAATCGCCGGACTGCTATTGCCATCCTGGTCGATGTGCGTCAGATAGAGTCGCGTGTACGGAGTCGGAGTCTTGGAGGAAAACACCAGCCAGCGCCCGTTCGGCGAGAAGCTGTGCCACGAGTTCATGGTCGGGAAATTACTGCGCAGGGGACGCGCCTCTCCACCGGTAGACGGGACGATGTAAAGCTTGCTGTCCGGCCGCATCAGCAGTCCGCTCTTATTCTGCACCCACACAATCCACTTGCCGTCGGGCGATACTTTCGGGAAATTATTGCTCATCCCGTTTTCCGAAGCGCCCACGATTCGCTCCGCCTTGCCGCCCTTGCCTTCATTGAACGGGATGCGATACAGGTCGTACTGAATCTGGGTCTCGTTGGGATCGTTGGCAAATTTCGCCGGCGGCTGACCGGGCGGGTACGGATCGCGCGCCTTGGCCTTGGCGAATACGATAAAGCTCTGATCCGGGCTCCAGAAGGCGCAGGTTTGCACATATTCCGGATCGTCGGCGCCCGGGAGAACCGTGAGTTTCTGCGTCGTCTTGCTGTACCACGCCAGCACGCCGCGGGTGGGATAGAAAACCTGGCCGTAGCCCCAGAAATCGTAGAGGCCCTGGTAGATCCGATCGGTGACGCGCTGCCCCTTGGTGCCGGGAACTTCGATGGAAGTGATCACGTACTGTCCGTCGGGAGAGACCTGCGACATGAAACCGAACCGCTTGGGCGATCCCTGTTCGGTATAGGCACTCCACCGGAGAACGTAATTGTTGCTGATGGCGCTGACTTTCTGGATGGGGATCAGGGCGTAGAGCGCCTTATCGTTTTGCGGCCCATCCACATCGATGCCGAGCGTCTTTCCGTCGCGCGAGACGGAATGGCAGTTGGCGCAGGTGGGCACATTCTGCATGACCGTCTTGCTGGTAGTCTCATTCAGATTGCGGATCCGCCACTTGATCTTTGGCAGCACCGAATCCGACAGCGGGTGGATAATGCCACGCTCCCGCTCCGAGGGATCGGGCGGAATCAACGGCACGTCGCGATAGAAGATGGGAGCGCCCACCGGATCCGTGGATGTCTCGAAGTTCGCCCGGCCGGCGGAGACCGGCTGCGTCCGCCGCTCATCCCGAAATCCCGTAATCACCAGGGTTGCGGGATGCTTCTGCGAGTGTTTCTTGATTTGTTCCCACAGCTCCGGACTGGGTTTCCAGGTGTGCTGGGCTTCCTGCACCTCGGTAAGCGTAGGAGGTACGTAACCCACCAGCCCGGTGTCGATCTGCCCCAGGTGCGGCTTCTCTCCGGCTGAGTTCTCCTTGACTCGCGGCCCATGCTCGGCGAAAAGAACTTCGATCCGCCACGCGATCGCCCCCCCGGTGGTTTCACGCCACAAAAACGTGGGCGGCGTAATATCAGGCGGAAAGATGGAGCCTTGTTCCGGGAAGTCGATCAGGACCGGCGCCCGGTCTTTCAGCGTACCCTGATCCGCGCGGCCGTTTGGCGTGGCGGCGGCTCCCCACAGGACGATCAGACCGGCAGACAACCCTAGGGGGAGTAATTTCATGCTATTTATACCTGAAAATGATTATAGCTGGATGATCGGGGCTGGGCTGATAGGGCAGACACAACCAGAAAGAATCATTCACCGCTGAGGCCCGGAGACGCAGAGAGAAAAGAAAGAAAAACCTTGGAGAGCGCGGAGGTGGCGGAGGACGCTGAGGGAACTGCTGGCGCGGTACGTAGGAGGACGCGGCTACCAAAAGAGTCGCATTCTTCTTGTCGGCCTCCTCCGCGTCGCGGTGATGACTCTCTACCGTAACTCGTGCGGAGAAGCCATTCCGTCGCACCGCGGCAGCAGAACCTCAGCGCTCTCTGCCACCTCCGCGCTCTCCGGTTTTGACTTTGTCTTTCTCTGCGTCTCTGCGTCTCAGCGGTGATAACGCTCTATCGCGACTCATCCAGAATTTCGATCGCGTTGATGCACGTGTAGTTCTGCGACGGGGGCATGGAGATCACGATCTTCCCTTGGTGATTGGGCGTCACGTTGGGGATTTCGAGGGTCAAAGCCCGGTTCGACCCGCGCGCTTCCTTGTAGATATCAAAGTCCCTGCGGACGGCCACGCCGTTGCACAGAATATCGAAGATGCGGCTGCCGGTGCCGGGTCCGCGGCCGCCATTCCCGGGGCCGAACCACGTTTCGGCGAAATACAGCCGGACACGGTACCGCCCCTCGGCGACCGGCACGATGTAGAAGAGATTGCCGAAGCGTTCGCTGCGATAAAGATCGGGATCCGTGGCGCCCGCTACAACCTCGTTCCGGACGTTCAATTGCCCACCGATGGCATAGCGGTCCGGCTCCCAGTAGCGGCCCTGCTTATCGGTATAACCACGGTCCCGCGCCACCATTCGGATAGGCCGCATTCTGCCAGGCACGCCCGGGGAGATTTCGATCCCGCTCACAATCGGCATATTTGAAAGCGGCATGAATTGCAGGTGCAGTTGGCCATCGGAGGATGGTGAGACGTCCTTGAATACGCGGATGTCTGCCGCGGCGGCTTCGCGATCGGCAACTATATCGAACTGCGACAATGCCGTGTGTCCATTGATGGCGACGGCAAATACGCGGCTCGATTCACCGCCGCCGCCGGCGCTATCCGGACCGTACACCGTCTCGGCAAAGTGGAGACGCAGTTCATAAACTCCTGGCTTGAGAGGAATGTCGTACCGGAAAGCGCCCTCGCGGCGCCGGATGTAGAGACCTGGGTCGCGCGTGCCCCGGATGGAACGCACATTCTCATGGATTGCTGTTCCCCCGCTGAAGAAAGTATCGCTGCTCCAGGTATTGTTGGACTGATCGACATAGTCGCCGCTCTCCAGACCGCAGGCGATGCGAATGGTTTCGCTGGGTTTGATGGCAAGCCGGTCGAGGGAGGACGCCAGCGGCGCCGTATGGCCGCCATGGAGACGTACCATCGGGAGGGCCGTGCACAGGAGCAATACCGCAGCCAGGACGAGCCAGCGTCTTTGCAAAAGCCTAGGTCCTTCGGTCCGTATCGCCGGGGCGGCCGGGATCGCCGGGGCGGCCGGGATGTCCTGCGTCGGAACCGGAGTCGCGGGAAGAGTATCCGCAGCGACCGGTAAAGGGGCGATTTCCTCGCTCACAATCGAGACCGCCGGCGCGTCACCCAGGATCAGAAAACGAGGCGCGTATTGCCCGCGTGGGATCTCGATCTGGATGGTGCGGTCCGCCCCTTCGGCGCGGTAGAAATCCTTGAGCCGTTTGCGCAGCCGGTGTGCTTCCACTCGAACGATGGCATCTGCCCGAGGATCGAACTCGGGCGGCCGGTCCAGCGCCTCCACCGCAATGTTGTACTCTTTGATCTCGTTGGCTTTATGATCGAAGTACTTGGAGCACACGTAGCTCAACACCAGCGCCAAATTCGGCGCCCGGTTGAATATTCCCGATTTCAATAAACTGTCGAGCTCCGATCGCTCGCGCTCAAACTCCCCGCAAGACTTCATTTGTAAGGAGAGTATACACTGTGAAACTCTCATTATCAATTCATGAACCACTCGACGTTACGCGGCGGGCGGGAACGTGCGTGAGGACCCCGGCGCCGCGTAACACTACACGTAGCAGGCGGCGTGCCGGATTTCCAGTTCCCAGGCATGCTTCCCACGAAAAAGGGGGCAGGCGATGGAACGCCTGCCCCCGTGGGAGGAGATTACCGAATGCGGAGAGTTAGAAGTTGAACTTGACCATGAACTCGATCACGCGGCGGCCTACCGTAAACAACGGAGTTCCGGTGGTGAGCTTGTTCTGGTTAGTCTGGGACAGCGAACCGTCGGCATTGCTGAAGTTGAGGTTGATGTCGGAATTGCCGCTGGTGCCGAACTGCGGATTCGGATGGTTCAGGAAGTTGAAGGCTGAGAAACGGAATTCCAGCCGCTTGTTCTCCTGGATCGCGAACCGCTTGTAAATCGAGAGATCGCTGTTGAAGAAGTGCGGTCCCTTGATGTACGGCCAGATGATGTCGCCGGGGCTGCCCGGGACGGGCGGCGCGAAACAGTTCGGATTGAAGTACTGTCCGGACCTGAGACCGCTGCGCGGATCGCAGACGATTCTCGGCGTTAAGCTCATGGAGCTGGTGCCGAGCTGGTTCTGCGCGTCGTAGCCCGCACAAGTAATGCTTCCATCGGGATTGGTATGGTTGACGCAGCCGTAGTTGACGTTCAGCGTGCCTTGCGTATTGCCTTGGATGGGAGCGCCGCTCTGCAGTTGCGTAATGCCTGAGGCAACCCAGCCGTTCACCAGGCCGCCCAGGAACTTGCTGCCGGCGTCCTTGCCCTTTACCGGACTGGGCATGTTGACGACGTAAGCCGCGTTGAAGATCTGCGTGTGGTCGTAATTCAACACACCGTAGTTCTGGCGCAAGGCGTACGGCCACAACGTGTTGCCGTCTCCCTGGCCGTTATCGGTTTCGTTATCGCGGATGCCGAGCACCTTGCTGAACGTGTAATTGGTCATGAAGGTGACGCGGCCCGCCTGCTTCTGCCAGGTGGCGATGACCGCGTTGTAGTTGGAGTAGCTGCCGTGGCCGACCAGAGTCATGCCCGTGTAAAAGCCGTACGGATAATAGTCGGCAGTCGGGAAGCTGCTGGAATACGGATCGTTGATCACGCCGGTCTTGGGATCTGGCTTAAAGAACGCGCCGAAGGGAATCTTGTCGACGTTTGACAACGGTCCATGGAGCATGGCATCGCGCGAGCGGTTGCCGGAGTACTGAATTTCGGCCACCGAGTGCCAGGGCGCCCGCTGCGACAGCGTGAAGTTAAAGGTCCAGGTGTAAGGCGTCTTGTCGTCGCCTTCGGCCAGGATGCCGCCAGGGGCGGCGCCCGATCCGGGAGTTCCTGTCGACGGCGAGAAGGCGCTAAAGTTGTTCCAGCCTACGCAGCAACCCCAGGTAGTGGTGTTCTGCGGAACGTTGAGCGGGTCGGCAAAGGTGTCGCCGCTGACGCTGTTGTAGGCGAGCTGATAGCGATACTCGCCGACTCCACCGCGCATGACGGTTTTGCCGTTGCCGAACAGGTCGTAGGCGCCGCCGAAACGGGGCTCTGGGAAGAACGCCCGAGACGGGAACCCGGACATCGGGATCTTGGGGTCGATCTTGTTCCACTCAAGGCCGGTCCAGGCGGATGCCCCATCGTAGGTCGAGGGATTCCAGACGGCCAAGCCAGGGCCGGTCGCGGGAACCCAGTTGCCCATATGATCCGCGCGAACACCCAGGGTCAACGTCAGCCGGCGGCTGGCCTTGATCTGGTCGCTTACGTAGAACGAGTATTGATAATACTTGAAGTTGGCGATCACGCCCCCGTCCTGTTGCGTGAACTGCGTGGCGTGGGCAATGAGGAAGTCGGCCATCGGGTTGCCTGTCGTGGTGGCGCCCCAATTCTCGAATTCCGCAGTGCCGTTCGGTCCGGCATTCTGGCCGCCGCCCGCCACCTGGTTGTTCTGCGCGAAATCCCAATAGAAACCGGCTTTCAGGGTGTGCTTCTCTTTGATCCAGGTAAGGTTATCCGAAACGTTGGGCGTGTTGGACAGTTTGCCGAACGAATTGGCCCCGCCCGCGGTAAAGCCCTGGCCATACTGATAGGCGAAATAACCAGCGATGCCGTTATTCCAGCCGAAGACGTTGGGAAGCTGCGGAGTAAATGGGTCGCTGAACAATCCCGTCATCTTGAAGCCCAGTTTGCTCGGGTTCACGGCGTCCGGATTTGCGAGGATGATCGGGTTCACGAATTTGGCATCGGCGAAAACCACTTCGTTGGTCAGCGTGGGGCTGAACACATGAACCAGGTTCGCGCTATAGACTTGGGAGATCTGGATAGCAGATTGCGCGGAAGGATAGGGCAGCGAACCGCCCGCCCACCACCAAATGCTGATGGGGCTCTGATCCGATTCGTGCTGGTGATTCCAGCTTACGAACAGCTTGGTTTTGTCGCTGATGTTATAGTCGAGGCGAATTCTGGATTCCCAGCGGTTTTGCGGAGTTCCCAGGAAGTACTGGTAATCCGTCCCGGTTGTGCTGGTTGCAGGATTGGTGTTGGTCTTGGGGTACGTGCTGGCGTAAATCAACGAATTCGGATCTAACGCGGTTTGCGGGATCATGCCGCCTGGGAAGGAGAGGCTGCCGCAGCCGTTCTGGTTGTTGCCGCAGGGAACCACATTCGCCGCGCCGTGAGCGTTCGCAAAACCGCTCCCGAGGCTGGCCAAGTAGGCAGGGGTAAAGTTGCCCTGGAGCATCTGGGCGGTGGGGATGAAGTAATTCTGCAGGGAGCCGGCAGGCTGCTGCTTCATGTACTCGAAAGCTCCGTAAAAGAAGAGCTTGTCGTGATTCTTGTTGAAGCGGGTGCCGGGGATAATGACCGGGCCGCCGATGTCGCCGCCAGGATAATAGAAGCTGTCGGTAATGGGGTTGCCGCCCTGATTCTTGGCGTATGAGTCGATCGAATTGAAGGCGCCATTGCGCGCATAGAGGTAAGCTTGCCCATGGAATTGAGAGCTACCGCTCTTGCCGTAGGCCTGGAAGGTGACGGGACCCTTTGCGAATTCCGCGCCGTAGGCTGACGTCAAAAGAGATACTTCCGCGACCTGATTCTGGTTGATGTTCGCGGTTTGCGTACCCTGGTTGCCCGGGTCCAGCAGGTTGGCTCCGTCGGAAGTCATGGTCAGCGCACCGTTGGGCTGGGTTCCGTTAGCGCTAAATGCTCCGATGGGGCCGGTGTTGCTGGCCGTGGTGTAGCTATTCCACATGCCTTGGCCTAAACCTGTAGCCATTGCCATGCCCGGCATGATTTTCATCAACTCCGCGGCGTCGCGGCCGACGATGGCGAGATCTTCCACCATCTTCTGGTTCAGCGTTTGACTGGTCTGCGGGGTATCGGTCGGAACCAAAATCTCACCGGCGCCGACGACTTCCACCTGCTGTTCGGTGGCAGCGATTTGCATGGTGATGGTCGGCAATCCGACCGTGTTGCCTTGCGTCAGAACGATTCCGGTACGTTCATAATTTGCCATACCGGCGGATATAACACTGATGCTATAGGTGCCTGGCTGCAACGCGGGAACACCGAAATCGCCAGACCCGTTAGTGGTGGTATCGCGAAGCGCATTGGTAGCGGTATTTTTGATCACTACCTTCGCGTTGGGTACGACTGCACCCGTTTTATCGACTACGGTTCCCGTGATCGAGCCGCTTCCCGTTTGGGCAAATGCGACCGTTTGGGCTAGCAAGATGAATAGCCCCACGGCAACCAGGAGTCCCCATCGTAAAATGCTCGCCGCACTCTTCGACGTGGAACCAACTGCTACTTGCATATTAAGACCCCTTTCTCCAATTCTTGAAACTGTTCTGGCACACCACACGGTGCGCACGCTCTGTAGAAGGTTAAGTCCCGTCCCAGACCGTGTCAATGGATAATGTATTTCCACTATGGAATTAACTGTTAACGTCCAATCGGCTAATCGGACGGAGCGTGTACGTTGTTGCAGACAAGTCGATTAACCGACGCGGCACAAACGTTGCACGGGGCCCTGGTTAACGCCTGGTTATCGCTATATCAGGCCTGATTTACCCAAATTGTCGATACGAAGAACTAAAGATGTTCATCGAGTCGATTCCATTTTCCATAGCCTTGTGGCGTGCCGCTTCGGCGGAAACAATCGGCGGTTGACAGCTCGTCTGGAGCGAGGAATTCAAGGGTCCAGCCGGGAGCGCGCCCGATCCGACCAAGTGGGTTGCCATCTCGGTGGCGGAAGGGGCCTCATTTCGCACCGTTTCCGGAGCTTTTCTGCGTATGTTGGCTAATATTGCAAGTCCCTCTGAAGTCCGCGCCACGTCGCTCGGCAGCGGTTTCAATACGATGCCGCGAGGCTTGTGGAAAGTTTCGGCCCGCAGGGACGAGTGCAGGGACGCGGGCCACCACATCGCCAGTTCCTGACAATGTGAAGTTATCTTTGCGCCGCGGGTCACTCCACCCGGAGTGCGCTCAAAGGATCCATCCGGCTGGCTCTCCGCGCCGGAATATAGCAGGCGACAACGGCTACCAGCAGCAGGACGGCGGCCACGGCAACGAAGGTCAGCGGATCGGACGCGCTCATGCCGAATACCAGGCTCTGCATGAATTGCGTCAACTCCAGCGCGCCGAGGCCGCCGACGACCGTCCCCAGCAGCACCATGAGCAGTCCGTGCCGCAGGACCATCCGCACCACATCGCCCGAGCGAGCGCCCAGCGCCATCCGCACGCCGATCTCACGCGTGCGCAACATCACCGAGTAGGAGAGCACACCGTACAGACCCACTGCCGCCAACAGCAGCGCAAGACCCGCGAAGCCGGCAAAGAGCAGGCTGTCGAACCGGCGCTCCTGTGTCGTGCCGTGCAGGTGCTCGGCCAGCGGCTTCACGTCCACCATCGCCTGATCCTTATCGATGTCCGCCACCGCGGCGCGCACCGCGCTTTCGAGCGCCTTCGGGTCACCCTTGGTCCGCACCATCAACGCCAACTCACGGATGTTGTGCGCCGGGATGAACATCTCCGGCCGAGTCGATTCGTCGAGACCCATTTCGTGCGTATCGGGTACAATCCCCACGACCATGGCGGTTTTGCCTTTGTTGTCGCCGAGGATGATCCCGCGCCCCAAGGCATCCCCGTGAGGCGCGACCTGCTTGGCCAGCGATGCCGTCAGGATCACCACGTTGGGACTGTCCGCTGCGGCGTCCTGGCGGGTAAATGCTCGGCCCCGCAGGATGGGCGTTCCGATGGTACGGAAATAATCTTCACTCACCACCTTGGTATCGGTCTCGGGGGTCTGCGCGGGATCGGCAGGCTCCGGCTCACCTTCCACGCGGTACGTAGTCACTGAAAGGTTGTCCATGATCGGCAGGCCGCTCGCCGCCGCAGCCGATTC
>Ga0182030_10015076_pt1 | contig 15185 bp, 9 predicted proteins | sample 812S3MmetaG_FD_121299 | JGI IMG/M metagenome (GOLD analysis project Ga0182030, IMG submission 121299) | Permafrost microbial communities from Stordalen Mire, Sweden - 812S3M metaG (Illumina Assembly) | ecosystem: Environmental > Terrestrial > Soil > Wetlands > Permafrost | place: Sweden... | reverse complement strand
GGAAAAGCCGCGGACCTAAAAAACAGGTCCGCGCTACCCTTCCTCGGCCCGAGTTTCTGCCTATCGTGGGCAGCCGAACGGCTGTCAATGCTCAGAATGACAGCGCTTTCGAGTTTTTCCGCAGCCTGTAGAGCCCCGCCCTTCCGAACTGATCGTGAGAAATGCCGGCTAATGGAAGCGCTCGCTATATCGAAAATGAAGGTCCACCCGGGCATATCGATGAAAACAAAGACGAGGACAAATTGTCATACCGAACTGCGCCCACGGGTTCGGGATCAACGGCACGACGGTACCCGAGGTGCTTTCCTGAAACCCCTTATCTGAACGGTATTGGCGCTAGTTCTGAGCGGACACTTCGATCTTTGGCGCTTGCACATAGGGCCGCAAATATGGAATCACGGGTGTAACCTGGAAAGGCATTTTTTCCGTGGCATCCGCAAGCGGCAAGGTCTTCCGGGTGGTGAAGCTAACATTCCCCTCCCAGGCATCGACCTGCACACGTGAGCCCAGGGGCAGCGCGGCGATCTGGTCCACACTCTTGGGCTTAAGCGCAGGAGCGGCGCTGATCAATGCCGCCATGCGGACCAGCTTATTGCCGTCCGTCAGGCCATTTCCCAAGTGGGCCCCGAAGAGATGAGGAACATGCGGGGCGGTGGCAGCGGCCGCCCGCAGAAACAGGCCGGCTTGGGTAAGCTGGTCTTTGTAGGGCGAATTTTTCAGGAACTCCATTCCCTTGGAATCGGCGGCAGCTTCATCTTTGCGGCCGCGGTCCACGTCCAGGGTGGCGAGCAGTTTCTCATCGGAAATTTGCAAGCGGTCGTTGAAGGCATACTTGGTATCCAATTTTTGTCCCAGAGCGATGTGCGCGAGCTCATGAGCAAGAATCATGGCCAGACTCGCCTCATCGGGCAGGACATCGATAAGCCCCCGGCTGACAACAATCGTATCGGCCAAGCTGAACGATTCCAGCGGGGAAGTCAACATGACGCGGCACTGGACCGGCGGCATGTTTTCGAGGTGGTTGGTGACCCGCAGATTGTTGACCACCGTTTCGAGCACCTTATCCACGGGCCCCGGCGGGGCGATAAGTCGCGCCTTTTCCAACCGGTCCAGCACGTTGTGCTCGGCATCAATGGTCAACTGCCGCTGGCTCTCGACGGGCGACATGTCCGAGGTAGCTTTACCGTTGTCAAGAATGGGCGCGGGGGCATCCACCAGGATATCGGTCCACTCCTGCTGCTGATGGTGAGCGGTGAGGTCATAGCCCCATAGCCGTGTCTCCGACTTGTATCGGAGTCGCTTGCCGATATCCGATTCCTGGCTGTAAACATAGACGGGCAGCCACAGACCGGGTTGAAGATTCTCGCGCCAGCAATCAAAGTGGACGTAAAACTTCATATGCGGGTGATTGATCCGCGTGCCGTTCAAGCGCACGATGGCGTAATTATGATCCTCAACCCAGATACGTCCCTCAAAGGCTCCTACGCCGGCATGCCCTCGGGGATGGATGTCGAGGGCCAGGCAGCGGACGTCGCCCAGGTACTCCCAGCGGACAGCGTCGAAGGTGTAGTGCTTCCGATCAAAATGACCCTTATCATCCACCACCAGGGGTTCCACCGCGAACTCGTCCAAGTGGAGGTGCGCCCTTAGCATCTCAGGGCCACGGCGCAACCATTCGAAGGCAGAATCCGGAATGAAGGATACTTCCTTCGCGTCTTTGCCGAACTTCAGCCGGCCCAAAAAGTAAGCATCTTCCCTGGCCACGTCGCCCAGTTCGGCCTCAGGTTGATAGTACTGAAGGTACGTCTCGAGACGAGGGGAGCATTCCTTTAGTTTCTGATAATATTGCGTCTCATTGGCGATAATGCGGTCGATGATGCTGACAATTTCAGGAGTTTCACGCTGCTCGTCTACCTTTTGGGGTTTTGATCGGTCACGCCCGGCTGAGGACAAAATCACGGGGGTGGCGAGGACGAGGATTGGGAGAAACCGGACGGCGTGTCCGATGCGAAAATCACGCATATCTTTCCCTCCGATTACGTGGATTGGTCGGCCAGCCGGAACTGGATGCGCAAGTTAGCCGGAAAGTCCGTCCGCTGGCCGGAGCGCTGGGCTGGCTTGAAGCGAATCTGGGTAGCAGCCTGTTCCGCCGCTTGGTCGAGCCCGTGTCCCAGAGACCTGACCACGGCAATGACACGGATCGCGCCGTTGGCCTGGAAGACCACGGAAAGCGTCACCTCACCTTGAATGCCCAAGCGGCGTGCTTCCTCCGTATAGGCTGGGGCAGGTTTGGAGAGTATCTCGACGGGCTGGAACTCCGCGGGTGGTGGAACGTGAGGAGTTTCCGCCGTGGATGGCGCGGCTGGGGCGGCCTTCTCAAAGCCACCCAAGGTCACTCTCGGTTCCCCGGTTCCACCCCCGGCACGACCATTTCCCATGCCCGCCACCCCGCTGCCAAAACCGGCGCTGGCGACCACTCCCTGAATACCATGAGATCCGCCGGTCCCGTTTCCTGTGCCGGGGCCTTCCGGAAGCCCAAAGGATCCCAGCTTCGGGGCGTTGCCGGGATTTTCACCTTGCGCTCGGACAGGCAACCCTTGAGGATTCCCAAACCCACCCGTCTGCACCTCTTCCACCGGACGTTTCGTGGTGACCGGTTCCGCCGCACCTCCAAAAAGACCGGTGTGGACTGCGATCTGCTCCTTAGGGGGCGGGCTGGGCTGGGAAACTGGAGGGGCCGGCATGGGGGGCTCGGGAATAGGCAGAGCAGCAACAGTTTGCCGAATCTTGGGGACCTCGGGGTTGGCCACGGAGGGGGCAATGAGTTTAGGGGTCTCGAGCAGTTTCAGTTTCGGGATGAACACCCGAGCCATCTCGCGTGGAGGCTGCACGACCGGCTTCTCCGCCGGCGTCAAAGCAGGAAGCCAAGTCACCGCGTAATGCTTATTGTTTACTTGCAACTCGTGGGGGAAGAATATACCCAGAAATACCGCTGCGCAGATCAAGAGAACTTCGGAGAGCAAACCGCAGGTGAACGCGACGCCGCGGCGGTGGCGGTCCTCAGCAGATACTTTTAGAGTGCTAAACATGGTAAACGATAGGCCTCTCCCCCAACCAGCAGCACCGCGCCGCGGAGCCGCCAATGAAAGTGAAACTGCAAAGCGCAAAAATCAATGCCGGGTGTGCAGAGCAGAGGAGCCGCAAGGGAAATCCAAAGGGGAAAAATGAAGAGCCATACTTTCAAGAGTCCTTACGAAAAATCAAGAATTTACGACCTTTCAGTCCAGAGTGCGAAACTCCGGGCTGGATTGCTAGTCCTGTCTGCGCCCCCTCGTTCATCCGGCACATCTCCGATCAGATTGCCATTTCCTTCCTTTTACTTTTCCGTACCAGATTCCCTAAGACTTGTCGTCATTTGTAGGATGTCCTGATTACACCAAAGCGATGCACTAAAATAACCGACGATCAGACCTCCGACGCGTTTCGCCTGTTACTCATGCTTCCTGCGACAGGCCCAGGCAATCCCTATCCCCAAAAGGGGAATGGCACGATGGGGGCCAACTCAGTGGCAGAAGAAGGGCTTATATTTATGTCAGTTACGGTTTCAGGAAGTATGCCAGACTGCCACCGACTACGTAAATCTTGCCAAGGCAGGTAAGAAGTATCGCCGGACTTCAGAGTCTGTGCGAATACAAGGATTCAAATATCACAGCCGTGCTGTGGGGGGAACTTGGAGAGAAAGGTCGGCGCGGTTCAGGGCCGTGAATCGGATTGCAATGACGCGAGTCCGCTATCAGGCGTCAACGGCGGAAAAGAATTGGGCGCCCAAATGGCGCCACGCCCCCGCTGTGTTTCCGTGTCCCTTGTGGCTGCCAAGAGGTTCACACAGAGACCACTGAGACCTTTCGTGCCTTCAATATTGGCGACTCTAAAACAAGGAGAACGCGGAGACAGTTGGCTATGCAATCTGATCCGGATAAGCTTATGATATAACAGGATATTAGCGAAGAATTAGGAAAATTTCGAGGGCTCAAGCAAGAAATCAGGTCAATGAAAACAGGGAAGCCAGACTGGTCAAAAGAGAAAAGGATGTGTTCGACATGCGTTACTGAAAAGAAAGGGGCTTATCGTTTTATTTTCAACCGGGCGGCACAGGTTTCGGCGCCATCCGCAGCGGCGTACTCGCCCCGATGACTTGAGTCCGGGCAGGTCCCGACCTCCTGCTTCAGGGTGACCACGACCAGTTTCCCACTTCTGACGCAGCGCACTTACCGGAAGAGCCGTGACCCGACCGGCAGAATGGCCTGCGACCGAAGGGGCTTTTGTCATTGTGCCCATTTACTCCGCGTTCTGTGGTGGACAATCGACCGGCGTCACGCATAATAGGGGCGTGCAAACTGCTTTAGCACTCATTTCCCCAATTCTATTCCCACGGAGAACTCCTTATGGATTCTACCTTTAGTTACTGTCCTGACAGTGGAGCGCGCATTGAAAGGCTGCGTTCGCTTTATACGGCGCGCGCGCAACACAAGATCTTTGCGAGCATGGAAGTGGAAACCAATGCGGTACGAAAATTTGCCGCGAAGTATCCGCCGGGTTACACCGACCGCCCGGACCTGGCCGAACGCGTAGCGTTCTGGGATGAGTTACTGGCCGAGCGAGCGGCGATTCACGATGACTCCATCCCGTCTGTCTACCTGAGTGAAATGGACCAGGGGTTGTACGGCGGCATCGTGGGCGGCAAAGTGCAGTTCATGGCGCATCCGGAAAATGGTTGGATTTCGTCGATGGTTCCGCCCATTTTGGAAGATTGGGGAGACCTTCCCAAACTGGCGATCAACCGGCAATCGCCGTGGTACCGCTTTTATCTCCAGGAGCTGGAAGTGTTCCGGGAGGCGAGCGAAGGCAAATTCGGTATCAGCCATTTCATCCTGATCGACGGCCTCAACTTTGTTTTCGAGCTTTTCGGCGCCACGCAGACTTACCTCTACTTAATGGACCGCCCGGAGCAGGTGCGCGAGGCGATTGAATTCGCTTATCAGTTGAACGTGGATGTGCAGCGGACTTTTTTTCAACATGCGCCGCTCCTGGCGGGTGGAACCTGCAGCAACATGGTGGAGTGGATTCCCGGGCGCATTGTTTCCGAGAGTGTCGATCCCTTTCATATGACTTCCGTCGATTATTTCGAAAAATGGGGACGTGAGCCAGTGGAGCGAATTCTCTCGGCTTTTGACGGCGGGGTGGTGCACATCCACGGCAATGGCCGCCATCTTCTGGAAGCCGTCTCGACGCTGCGTGGGCTCAAAGCCGTCTTGCTGGCCGACGATCTCCACTTTCCGTCCGCGTTTTCAATCCTCGGCAAACTCCGGCGCCGGCTGGGAGGCCTGCCCGTGGTGGTCAAGGCGGAGTTTTCAGAATTTGCCGCGGCGCTCGATACGCACCGGTTGGAAGGCGGCGTCCTCTACAAGGTTCTGCATGTGCCGGATGTGGCAACGGCAAACCGCACGATGGACCAGGTGCGCGAATACGTGGTGTAAGCGGCCTGCGCGCGCGGGTGCCGGTTACGCCCGGCGCTTCGCGCGTTTATTCAGGATCAGGTCAGAATATGAAAGCGGCACGATGTCTGCCGGGGAAATGGCGAAAAGCTTCTGGAACTTTGCGGCTTGGGCGCGGACTTTGCCGATGTCCCCCGAGCGGGTCATTGCCTCAACTTCCACGAAGGTTCCCAGGCCGCGAACACGGTCGAGGTGGATCTTGACGTTGCCCACGAAATAGATCTCGCGCCGCTTGTCCACCACGGCCAAAACCCCGAGTGCGCGCGAAAGAATCGCCCGCACGGAGTTCCGGCGCGGCAAGAGCATCATCTCCACGGCGGAGCGCCGGGCGTGCGCGGAGTTGGTCCGCTGGTAAAAGATCAGGGAGTTTTCAATGCGCCCTTCACGGATCTTCAACCGCCCCGCAGGAACGCGGAAGTAGGTGTCCACCTGGCGGTCGGTTCCCAGGAAGCGCGCGCGCTGGCTCTTGAGGGCGGCTCGGACATGAGCGGCATCATGGAGATGAGCCTTGAATTCGAAGTTGAAGAGTTTCATGGGTGCGGGTCCTCGCATCGAGAGAAGCGTGGTAGATTTCTTAGGGTAAGGTTATTCTCTCACCATCGCCGCCAGATGAAAACGAAATTACCAACCCGCTGGGACGTCACCCCGCGCGAGGCCGTGCGTCTGCAACTGGCCTGGCGCGAGCGGGTGGAAACGCAGGACCGTTTTGAACCCCCGCAATATGTGGCCGGAGCCGACGTGGCGTTTGACTTGGAAACCAACGTGGCCTTCGCCGGCGTGATTGTCTACCGGCTCCCCGAACTGGAAGAGGTGGAACGGCGGATGGCCCGGCGCAAGCTGCGATTCCCTTATGTGCCGGGGTTGCTTTCCTTTCGCGAAAGCCCGGTTCTCCTCGCCGCCTTCGCGCCGCTGCGGATCGAGCCGGACGTGATCCTGATCGACGGGCACGGCATAGCGCATCCCCGGCGCTTTGGGATTGCCTGCCACCTCGGTCTGCTTCTGGACCGGCCCACCATCGGCTGCGCCAAATCCATCCTGGTGGGTGAAGCGGCGGAGCTCGGCGACAAGTCAGGCTCCACGTCCCCGCTGGTCGACAAAGGCGAAAAAGTCGGAGTCGTATTCCGCACACGTGACCAGGTGAGGCCGATTTACATCACCATCGGGCACCGCGTCTCACTGGAGTCGGCAGTGCGCATCGTAACCCAGTGCGTGGACGGATTCCGCATTCCCAAACCCACCCGCGAGGCGGACCACTGGGTGCGCGAACTGCGGCGAGCTTACCAGGCCGCGCGCAAAAAGGGCAAGGGAGAGGCCCCATAGGCCCTAGAATAAGCCATCCGTTGATTCGCCGCCTTCCTTCCCGCGAAGCGGGACACCGTGAATAGCCGTAGGTGAAACCTACGGAAACCGAAGGCGAGAAAGGAATGCGGCCCTGAAGGGGCCGACCTTCCAACGGTCAACCCCGTCGGGGTTGAAGGGTCCATGGGGTTCTGCGACCCGCAGGTTAAAACCTGCGGCTACCCACGGTTGGCCCCTTCGGGGCCGGACCGGAAGTTGCTTATTCTAGCGCCTATGGGGGGAGACCCTCACCCACCGCCTCTCGGTTCCCCCCTCTCCCCACGGGAGCGGGCTCTATAAGGGGCACTTCTAATGGATAGCCGGGGCGAGGGGTGGGATCAGCGCGTAGCCGGGTCGCGTTTGGTATTGACGCAGATATTGATGATACTCCGGCGTGCTCGGGACCTGGTCGCCGGGGCTCGGCGGGTAATTGGACATTCCGCTGAACGGCATGGGTTCGACGGTCCAGGCGAAAGCGGTGTTGGGCTCACCGTCCTTGGCGTAGCCGCGCAGGTCGAGGAAGAAATCGCGCTTCCATCCCGGTCTTACGGGGGGCAAAGCGCGGGGGCTGAATTCCACCGTCATCTCGTCGCCCGTGGCCATTACCACCAATTGATCGTCGGGCCGCGCTAGCAGGTTTTCCACGGATCCGTAGCGCGTGTAGCGACCCCGCAGGGGATTCCACGGCGCCGCCGTCATGACTTGCCGATAATCAAAGTCGTCAGGCTTCACGTGCTCCGGGTCGCTGGCGAGCGCCGAGAAGCCGCGGTAATGCAAGTCCGCATCGATAAGGGGCACGGTGACGTGTGCGGGCGCCGGGGCTTCGTGGGTGGTAAAGAAGATCTGGTCCCAGTACACGCAAAGATTGGTTACGATCCGCACCTGGCGATCGGCGGATAGGAATTTGCCTGCCAGGTCCACGCGCATGGTGCGATGCGTGCCGCTCGGCAGCCCCATGTCCGCGATGACCGTCACCCACTTTCCGCTCGCGTCGCGAACTTGTAAATAAGGCGAAATCATTGGCGTTTGCCGGTTGGATTCCAGAGCGCGAGCGCCGTTGGAATCGGTCCAGAAAATCCAACCGTTGAGCCACAAACTTACGGGCGCGTTTGCAGGCAACTTGCCCAGGTCGAGCGTGAGTGAGTGCACATCCGCCATGCCCAGAATGCGGTTGCGGGCAAAGCCGGCGGGGTAGCGGCCGTCCTGTTGCAAAAGCAGGGGCAGGACGTCGTGACCTTGATCGTCTACGGCGGATACCGGAAATCTCTTGTCACCTACGGTATAGATCGAAAGCGGCCCGGGATGGGTGGCGTAAATTTCATTCGCGTAGACTTCTTCGGCGGCGGGATGGTCCACAGCGACAAGTTTGACTTGGTCGAAGAAGTCGGCCTCGCGCATCTCATTGGTCAACTGAAAAACGTAGTCGCCTTTGGAATCGGGCACAAGGTTGGGCAGGCGCACCAATTCCTCAGGAAAGGGTTTGACACGGGTGCCGTCGGGGGCGAGTTCGCCCAGCGGGGCGACGCCCAGGACATCAGTCACATAAACGAACCGCCGGCCATTCCACGCGTAAAGGAAGGGGCAGGAACTTGCCAGGCGCTCGGATTCGCGAACCTCAACCTGCTTGTCGGTCGCTACGTCGATCCAATTTTGCACCACGGCATTCGGCCAGGTGACGCGAATGACATCGAGCTTCGCCAAGTCGCCGGTAAAAACCCGCACGGGGCTGCTGGTGATAATCACCTTGTTGTAGTAGTTGCCTGCCTTGAATTCCACCACGCTGCCAATTCCCCGGCTGTTGCTCTTGTAGCCGCTCATCTTCACTTCCACCCAGCGCGGGGGCGGGCCTTCCTTCTCGAAGGCAAGCAACTGCCCGCTACGGGTCAGGGCGAGCAGGTCGATCTTGCCGGGATTCTCCAGCCAGGTGGGTATCAGCGCCGCGAGCGTCGCCGGGTTGCCTACAGGAAGCGCGATCGACCCTTCCCGGAATCGCCCCTCGTGGTTGACCAGAAAATGGAGCAGACCGTGCGCATCGGCCACCAGGAGATCCGCAAAGCTGTCGCCGTTAAGGTCAGCCACGGCGCCGCGGAAGGTGAAAAAGCCGGCTGGGGCGGGAATGGCCGGCGCCGCCGCGGGTGAAAATTTCCAATCACGCTGGTTGAGCAGCACCTGATACCCGTCGGCAGACCAGACGGCCAGATCGAAATAACCATCGTGGTTGAAATCGGCTACCTGCGCGTCGAACACCACCTTCGCCAGCGGCGCGCCCGTTTCCCCGTGTAATACAAACTTGTCCTCACCCTGATTCTCATAAAGCAAGGGAGGGCCGTCATCACGAAATAGAAAAAGGTCGGAGTAGCCTCGGTTGGTGAAATCGGCAAACACCGCCCCGCGCATTCGCCCCTTGGCGGAGGCGAGGCCGGCGGCGGAAGTCTTCTCCGTGAACGAACCGTCGCCGTTGTTACGATAGAAGTGCAGCGCCCGCCCGGAGAAATCGTCGGGAAAGACAAAGGGATCCTTTTGCGGAGGCTGATCCAGGTTCGTGTACGCAGTGATGACGAGGTCCAGGAAGCCGTCGTTATCGGCGTCAAACAGGACGGCGCGCGTGTCCACTTCGCCGGGCTCAGGCTTCAGCCCCGCCTTTTCCGTATCATCTTGAAACACCCCGTCGCCGGCGTAGCGATAGACTTTCACGCCGTCGAGGCCGGCTACAAACAGGCTCATCTTGCCGCTGTTATCAAAGTCGGCAAAGATGGCAGACAGACTCGCGCCCGGGCCGGCGACTCCCGCCTTCTCCGTCACATCGCTGAATGTTCCATCGCCATTATTGTGAAAGAGATGGTTCCGGGCGGAAGGCAGCACCACGTAAAGGTCCGGACGCCCGTCATTGTCGTAATCCCCCACGGCGATGGAGGGACCGAAGAGCGGCAGGAGATTTTGCCGGGCGAATTCCCGTGTGTAATCCGCCGCCTTGATCGGCTGACGCGGGTCGAAGGCCATCGTACTTGCCGGGGGAAGGACGAGCCCGAGCTTCTGGGTGATCTCGGCAAACGTTATCCTCTCGAGATTCGCGAGGCGGGCGATTTCCAAAGCGGGCGTGGACGGTACCAGGATGCCGCCGTAATGGCCGCCTTCCAGCGCCGGGTCCTGAAGTGAAATGTTCGGAACCTTGTCGCGAAATCCTTCCCACAGTTTCAACGCTTTCTGGGCGTCATCCTGGCGCTTCAAGCGAACAAGCACGGTAAAGGTGCGGAAAAGCGAGGCGACGTAAAAGTTTTGGCCGCGGCCAAATCCCATCTCGATAACGTGGTGGTAAGCGTCCAGGGACTCATCCAGTTTTTTCTCGGCGAAATAAATGGTCCCCAGATTGAACCATGTGGCGGGGTCTTGAATATCGGCGGCAACGACCTGGCGCAGGGCCGCTTCGGCGTCCGGATTGCGAAGTTCGTGTTTGTAGAGGATGCCGAGATTGTAGTCAGCGGGCACGAGATGTGGATCCATCTGCCTGGCAGTGGTCATTTCGCCGAGGGCGGCATCCAGTCTGTTCGTCTGCATCAGCGCCAGGCCCAGGTTCAGGTGGTCGGCGGCCGACGCTTTTCCGGATGCCACCACCGGCTGAAATTGCTCGATAGCCTCAACATACTTGCCCTGCTCATAGTAGGCTTTGCCGAGGTTGCGGAAGGTTTGCAGGCGGGCGGACGGCGCCGTCACCGCTTGCTTCCCCGCATGCAAACCGGTCGCGGAGCCGGTGGGCCGGGTTTGTGCCAAGAGGAAAAAGGCACCACAGATTGGAGCTAACATCGCTAACCGGCGAAAAATCGATACGAGCGTGGATCGCTGCATTTTATCTCTCAGGTTTGCCGAGCTTTGGACATTCCGCAGGGTTGCATGCCAACGAGCATTATACATTGGCGGGTGGGGACCGCAAAGAAACACGATGGCAGGGCGCCCTCAAGGTCTAATGGGATTGAGGGGGCCCCCTCACCTGCCCTCCTCCGTCGGGCACCCTCTCCCCTGGGAGAGGGCTTTGATTTTGATTTCTTTCCCTCTCCCTTGGGGAGAGGGGTTTCTTCGCGGGTGACGCATTCATGGCCATGGATGCCCGCGACCTTGACGGCACCCTGAACACGAAGGCTAGTCTCCCGTCCAACTTAGGATTTGCCAATCAACTGTGGGTAGCGCATACATAGAAGTCAATGTATGCGCCACCCCGGCATTGTCCGGACTGTAAAGAATTAGCCGGGACAGCACACTAAGTAGCAGGTCAATTTGATGTAGAGGCGGCCTTACGCCGCTATTAGGCAAGGCAAACTCGCCGCTACTACATCAAATTGATCCATTATCGATGGGCGGCTGCCCGCCGGAAGCCCGTTTGACCTTCATCGCCGCAATATTGTTGGCCAAGGCTCAGGGGTTGGGGGAAGAATGTGGCGTGGTGGTGGAGGGGATGCTCACGCCGTTTCTTACCTTGGAATAACACTTTTCCACGGCGGCGTAAGCGCGGGGGTTGCCGGGATCAATCTCCAGTACCTGTTGGTAAATCGGCAGGGCTTTTTTACACCCACCCTCGCGATAGTAAATGGCGGCCAGGGAGTTTAGCTCGGTTACCCTGGATTGCTCCGAGTAGTCCAGATTCTTTTGGGCGGCTGCTTGTGACCCATGAGGGATAAGTGAGTCTGGCCCCACTTGGGGGGTCTCTGCGGTTTTCTGTCCCCCCGCAGGAGAGAGGGTTGGAGTCTTGGCGGGTTCGGTATTTGGCATGCCAGACGCATTGCCCGTGGCGTGCTTCGCCGAATTCCCCGACCCGAAGTACCTCCAAGCGGCAATCGCGCCCCCAATCACTAAAGCCAGTGCCACCAGCGCCCATACCGTGCGGGTTGGAAACTGCCTGGGGGGAGGCCCAATCCGGGCTGACGACCTATATATAGTCTTTTCGACGATCGGAGCGGCTGGGGTGACAGCGCGCCGGTTCGCCGGGCGGGCATTGGCCGAGGAGTTGGGGGTGGCCGACGGGCTGGCCGCGACTCTTTCGGCGCCAAACGATGCTGCTGCGGAGCTTAAGGTTCCCCATTCGATCTTCGTTGAATGATGGGTGGCGGTGCCGCGCGCCTTCTTGATGGCGGCGGCCATCGCTGCCCCCGTGGCAAAGCGCTTCTCACGATCCTTTTCCAGCGCCTTCATCACGATAGAGGAAACAGCTTCCGGGATGCCCAATTCCGGTTTCAAAGAGTGCGGCGCCTTGGGCTTCGTCCTGAGGTGGTGCAGGATTATCTCCACCGTGGATTCCGCTTTGAAAGGCATTTCGCCCGTCAACATTAGATACATGACGAGGCCGAGCGAATAGAGATCGGAGCGGCCGTCGATTTCCCCACCCCGCGTGCCCAGGGCCTGCTCCGGCGACATGTATTCCGGGGTGCCAATTACCGTACCGGTCTGCGTCAACCCCTTGGCGCCTGCGGCCTCGACCCGTAAGCGGGAAATCCCGAAATCCAGGATTTTGGCTATGGGAGGACCCACCCGCTGCGGGACCAAGACAATGTTTTCGGGCTTGATATCACGATGGACGAGGCCCAGCTTGTGCGCGGCATCGAGGGCTTCACAAACATTCAAGGCAATATCAAGCGCCAGGGAAACAGGCAGGGCGCCCACTCGTTGCACCAGCGTCTCAAGCGTGTCGCCCACTACCAATTCCATGGCGATGAAGGGCAGGCCATCTTCGGCAATGTCCAAATCATCCACACGCACGGCGTTTGGATGGTTCAGCTTGCGCGCCATGATGGCTTCGTTCTTGAAACGGCTCATGAAATCGGTATCGCGAGCGAGTTCGGGCCTGATGACCTTGAGGGCGCGCAATTCATCGAGCAGTTCGTGATGGGCCTTGTAGACGACGGCCATGCCGCCTTCGCCCAAACGCGCCAGAATACGGTATTTTCCGCGAACGACCGTGCCAATCTGCCACAAAGTAGTTTCGTGCAGAGGTGCCCCATCCTTGGGGCACATGGCGTAATCGTCTGGATATGTGGCCGCGCAATCGGGGCAACTTTTCATCGCGGTTCCGGCTCCGAAAGTCTTATCTTCCCAAAAGTATAACACGCCACGAAAAAGAGTCCGTAACATCCCTTCAAATAACTCCTGAGGCAGACGAAATTTTCGTGGTGGGCCTCTCAGCGCCGGGGCGCTGCACTATGGGGGAATTTGGTGTATGGATCCGGGGTACCACTGGAATTGCCGATGGGAAGAACGCTTAAAATGAGGAGTGGACAGTGATGCCATGCCGCTCCCAGAACCAAAGGAATAGAATGCTGCTCGCTACTGCCAATTCACCCACACCCTAGCCCGGATTTCTCACCAAGTTTGGGGGCTCTCCGGATCTGCTGGAAGTGGCGGGGCTTTTGCGGAAAAACTCTGTGGCGCTCGGCGCTAGCACTATCAGCACCACCCCGGCGCTCGGCGCGCCACCCCTCCTCATCTGAGGAGGGGTGCGTTTTCAACAACTCCCCTCCTGATTCAGGAGGGGTGGCGCCTTGGGCGCCGGGGTAGTTGTACGCCGTGGACGGTTTTTCCGCAGCCTGTGAAGCTCCGCCCTTCCAAGCGCGTAGTGAGAAATGCAGGCTGGCGGGAGATTACCACCGCCCCGGTCGGTCGGTGACGAGTTCAGGATGCTCACGGCGGAAGGTTTCCGCAATGTGACACGACCAGCAAACGGGTTTGTAGGTCGCGAAGATCTCCGGCAGTTTCTCGGCTGGGACATCGCCCCAGCTCGCGGTCTTGGAATCCGGGGCTAGCAAAGCGGGCGTGTGACCGGTCCAATCCGCGACGTTATCCAGCGCCTTGTGGCAATATACGCAGGTCTTGCCTTGGTACCATCCCGCCACAACGTTGCGAACCAGGCACCCCTGCCCCAGAGCTTCGACCTGAGTCAGGCAATCCTGGGCGCAGTCCTGCTTCTCCGGCCAGCGCGAGCAATCCTGAAGGCAGAGATAAGTTCCTCCCCGAAAGGCCTTTAAGCCTGCGCCTTTGGCGTCCAACTCCACTGCCGCGGCACAATGAGTCTCAGGGCAGGTCACCAATCGTTTGCCCCGAGCCCGCCAATAACCTCGCACGCCCCTGACCGACGTGAAGACGGTCATACCTAAGGCGAGGCCTGAAAGCGACAAAATGAACACAATCACAAAGGTGCTCATGTGCGCCTCCTTTCACCAGCGCTAGAACATGAGCAAATCCACACCCAAACAACCAGAACCCAGGCCACGTTCTGGCGGGCGCACACCCCGATACTTGGAGGTCTGCGCCAGCCCGCCGATGACCCGATGGTGCGACGGGCCGACCGGCCCGGCATTTTGTCTCTTGACAAAATGATCCAACTGGTATAGCCTAGAAATACGATGAAGGTTAAAGGTCATACGATCCCCGTGCGAATCTCCCACCTTGGGGCGAGCGCCGATTACATGAGGGGAGGAATTGCGCGTGCGACAAGCGTGGCGGATGCCAATTTGTCCGCAATAATCAAAGCGGAGGCCCGCATTCCAAAAAATGCCAAAATGAAGGTCGACTCCGATGAGTTATTGAAAACAAAGGGGCGTAAAGTGACAAAAAATGTCATAGCCGATGGTTCATTGAAAATAAAGAGGTTACCTAATTTGCCGATGAGTTGCTGAAAATAAAAGAGATAGACAGATTCAAGGCCTCTGAAACCGCAAAAAACGCCTCAAATCCCCGCCAAGCCGATAACTTAAAGAAAACAAATAACTTGCCACATGCGATTCCCGCGCTAGCCGATGAGTGTTTGGAAAGAAAGGACTTATGCGATGTGGTGGCGGGTACGCGGGGTTGGGGGGTAAGGTCCGCGGCCAACGCCCAGCGTCCGAAGTCCGGTGTCTGCGCGGGCTGGGTATTAGGTGTCAGGCGCCAAAGGCTGGTTCGGTGCGGCGGCGAAAAACTGCCCGGCTGAAGGCGGGCTCTACAAAGGCGCTCGCTGCTTTCTGCCTACCACCGTGTAGCCACTGTCCGCCAACAGTTATATCTCTGCGGATGGCTTCCAGGCGTATAATAGGGTTACCGAAGGTCCGCCTCGCCCTTCTCGTCCACCCGATGATGGCACTGCGCATAGGTGCGATTGCAGAGCCCGTCGATTACAAGGAGTCTGCCATGATAGGTAAACCGGAAGTGTTGAAAGTTTTGCAGGAAGATTTAACTGATGAGTTGGGTGCGGTGCACGGGTACATCCTCCACGCCGAAATGTGTGAGAGTTGGGGTTACAAGACGCTCGCGGCCGCCACCACGAAGCGGGGC
>Ga0182030_10015075_pt1 | contig 15186 bp, 6 predicted proteins | sample 812S3MmetaG_FD_121299 | JGI IMG/M metagenome (GOLD analysis project Ga0182030, IMG submission 121299) | Permafrost microbial communities from Stordalen Mire, Sweden - 812S3M metaG (Illumina Assembly) | ecosystem: Environmental > Terrestrial > Soil > Wetlands > Permafrost | place: Sweden... | reverse complement strand
GAGAGCGAGTGTACCGAGCGCAATTCGTCGCCCATGTCCTGATCGACAACCATCAGTGCCAGTGTGTCTTTTATGCGCTCCAAGCGGTAGCGGCGAGATAGCTCAGTCAGGTGTTGGTTAGCGTAGCCCAATAGCACGTCGAGGGTGAATTGTTGAGCATAGTTGCGGAATTTCTTGCCGTCGGCAGAGCCTATCAAGTCGTTTAATTGCGCCCATAACCGGTAAATGGCTTCTTGTTTTTCGATCTCCGTCAGCATTGATGCCGATTGCTCCCTACGTGTCTGATCTTGGGCAATGTCGAGATGTAGGGCGGTGGCTCGCGCCTGGGCTATTTGCCGTTCATTTTCGAGCAGAATTAAAGCCGCTTTCACAGTATCAGCACTATCTGCTGTTGGTCGATTTTGTTCATGCATTTCCCGTTGCTGCTGACGCTCATGCAGTACGGTTGCGGCCTTCTGGAGTGAGGACTCGATAGATTGCAGTTGCTTGCGTTCGTCGCTGATCCATTCAGCCGTGTGAGCGAGTAGCATGCGCAGTTTTTCGGTATCGATGGGGGTGGCAGGGTTGTTGCATTTAAATTGGTTGAGCCAAGTCGTCAATGTTGCGGCAGCGGTTTCGGCATCTTGCATTTGCTCTGTAAGTCTCTTGTTTGCCTGATCGCGCGCTTCCTGGTGGCGGGTTTGGTCATTGGTGCATTGCTGCGTCAATTCAACCTGCTCGGCTAGTTTTATTCTTGCTGATGTAATCGCGCCGCTGAGTTCGGCCTGAATCTGGCTGGTTGCTTTGCCACCAAACAGGGTGCTGCGTGCAATTTGTATTTTATCAATGTTGGCTGCACTGGCTGTAAACGCCGTCTCTGTGCGGATGGTTTCCGCAACAGTCTTGGCTAGCGCATCCTGCATTACTGCGTGGGCATCATCCACCTTGCCGAGCTGAATCTGGCGCTCATCATGCGATTTGCTTTGTGTTTGCCATTGGCCAATGTCGATTTTGCGCTCGGCATGAAAAGTTTCTGGAGCCTTACTCCATTCCTCCATCCAGTCGTGATTATCAAAGGCGGCATCAAGTTCGGCAAGTATGGCATCCAGGCGAAGCGAGGTGTCAGCAAGTTTTTGAACACTGAGGCTATGCTCGGAACGGGCTTTGACCACCGCAGCTTGCGCGGACGTTACAGTGTCTTTGCACGCTGTGTGCTGTTTTGTCGCTGTATCGCATTCGGCCTGGGCTTGTTCTCTAGCAAATCTGGCATCTCGCTCGGCTTGCTCTTCACCAGCGATGGCTTGCAACAACGCCCTAACGGCATGTTGTTGGTCGGAAAACCAGCGTACTCTCTCGTTGGCTTCAATGTCTCCAAGTTCGCTGGCAAGGGGGTGGGATTCCCATGCGGATTGGCGGATTTGGATGCTTTCTTCCAGCTTGAGTAATTGCTGGGCAATGTTAGCCAATTGACTGCGGCTGTCGGCGGCCCGCGTGCGATGCGTAGTATGCTTCTGCTGTAACTGATGCACGCGCTCACCGCAGTGTGTCACTTCTGTTCGCAGACTGTCCAGCATGGCATCAAATTGCGGATTTTCGCTGCGGTACGGATGATCCAGTGCGCCGCACACCGGGCATGCTTCATTTTCTTCAAGTGCTGCGCGTAATGATTCGACATTTTCGGCGCAAGCAGCCTCGGCGATTTTGAGTGATCGATCTGCCTGCGCAAGTTCGGCTTTCGCACTAGGTATGCGTTCTTGCAACAAACTCAGCGCTGAGTCTGCCTGTCCAATGGCTTCTTGTAATTGCTGGGTTTCACCGCTCAGACGCGATTGTTCGGACAGGCTATTCGCCAGATCGCGCCACTGTTGTTCGGCGGAGATGAGCAAGTCGCGTCTAAGCTCGGCGGTTTGCTTGCGTGCGAGACGTGCAGGAACATCGAATTCATTCAGTTTTTCCTGTAATGCTGTGCGATTGGTTTCAGCCACGCTCATGGCTTGCCCCACCTCGCCAAGTTTGGCGTTGGCCGCAACTTCGGCTTCAACCAGCCGCGCTTCACTCTGTTGTGCAGTTGATAACTCGGCATTGAATTGGGATTGATCCTGGGCAAGTTGCGAGGCTTGTTTAAACAGCGTATCCCAGCGCGGCCATCCTTCGGAGAGATCTTTAAGATGGGCATGTTGCTTCAGCCATTCGTCCCCTTCATTCTGTTCTTCCTGCACGAGGGCACGTTGCTGTTCATTGCCATGAAGCATCTGCCGGGAACGGGTTTCAGCAGCGCGTGCTTCATCCTGCATTTGACTCGCTAGTTGGTGGAGCGGAGTGAGGGTTTCAAGTTGAGTGTCGAGTGCCTTTGCTTGATCGAGATCAAGGGCTGCTGCGACTTGTCGTTGTTCAGCATCGTGCAATTCCTGACGGAATGTTTCGTGCGATTCATTCGCCGCTTGCAGTGCCAGTGTTGCTTGGCCGAGATCGGCCTCGCTGTTGCTGATGGCAAGCTGGCTACGCGTCATGTCCAATTTGATGCGCTCGCAATCACCCAGCAATGAACGGGCTTCTTGCACCGACTCGATGCGGTAAAAATCTTCCTGACGTGAGGCCGCAGCTTGTTTCGCGGCAAGCAATTTGCCCCATTCCTCCTGCGCCAGTTGTTCGCTTAGTTGAGCTTTGCCCAAGGCGTCATGCCAGCGCAGATTATCGTCTAGATTTTTCTTGCGTAGCTCAAGTGCCTCTTGCACCTCATTGGCTTGCTTACTGTCTAGGTCGAGTTGCGAACGTGCTTCCTGGCTTAACGGTTTCTGGTCGGCAAGACGATCATTTAGACGCGCTAATGCAGCTTTCTCGACTTTTTCCCGCTCAAAAGCGCGTCTGGAAATAGCAGTGTAGATGACTATGCCAGTCAGGGTTTCGAGCAGTTCGCCGCGCTCATTGTCGTCTGCTTTTAGAAACGTGGAAAATTCGTTTTGCGCCAGCAGCACCGAGCGGGTAAATTGTTCAAAACTTAGCCCAATGCGCTGAACAATCTCGGCTTTTACTTCCCTGTATCCTCCACCAATAGGTAGCAAGTCTGGCAGACTCTTCAAGGTCATTTCTAAGTCTCGAAGTTTGCCATGAGTCTTGGCTCTGACACGTCTGACACTCCAGTGGGCACGGTAAGCACAGCCATCATTGCCGACAAAATCCACTTCGGCGTAGGCATCTGTCGCTCCGCGCCGCAACAAGGTGCGAGTATCCTGCGGCGTGACGGTTTCACCCGCCACATCTGGTAGTCTGGCACCTTTGCTTCCCGCCTTTAATAGACGCGGGGTGGCATCATACAAAGCAAGACACAGTGCATCAAGCAGAGTGCTTTTGCCCGCTCCCGTGGGGCCGCTTATCGCAAACAATCCGGCGGATGCGAGTGGTTCTTGCTGAAAAGGGATTTCGAACTCGCCCGCCAGCGAGGCTAGGTTCTTGCCGCGTATCGCAAGGATTTTCATTAAGCGGCACTTTCTGTTGGTTCGATCAACAACTCGGCGAAGGCGGCGAGTTGTTCTGGAGGGGCTTTATTGCCGAATTTGCTTTGGTAGAGCCTTTGGAAAATATCCTCGGGCTGCAAACGATTCAGATCATCGAGTGACATCGGTACAACCAACCCGGATATTTTGTGATCGACGCTGGTTTCAATCTTGGCAAGGCGAACAGGTTTGTTCTCAAGTGCCGCTTCAACACGGGCACGCAGACTTGGCTCGGGTGAATCCAACCGCACACGCACCTCCAGATAGGGATGTGCGTGCATGTCGGGTTGCGCAGGCAGATCGAGTGCCGCAAGTTGAGCCAGCACCTCTTCCACAGGTGCGGGTTGCTTGGGTATTCGCAGCAATTCAACAGCACGAGGCACAGGAATTGTGGTGATGGACTGCACCGATTGGCCATCCAAGTCAACGCGCAAAATCTGGTGGGTATAGTCGATCTCCGCAAACGACAAAGGTAGTGGACTACCGCAATAACGCAGATGTTCCTGTTTTCCCACTCGTTGGGCTCGATGTAAATGCCCCAGCGCGGCATATGCGATGGTGGGATCGAAGATGGAGGCAGAGAGGGCTTCAGCGCCTCCGATCACGATGCGTCGTTCGGATTCTGCCGATACTTCGCCTCCCGCCATGTGACAGTGTCCGAGTGCCAAAATGGCTTGTCCCGGTTGGCGACGTGCCAATGCCAATTCGAGTGCCTGGCGATAAAGCTGGGCAATACCTTCCATATAAGCATCGCCCTCCGTTTCAACGCGCGGCACATCACCGGGGCGCAGGAAGGGGATCGCCAAACACCAGGCCGCGATGGCGCCGTCCCGATTTCGCAAAGGTACCACCAACTGGCTGAGATCAATATCGCCACCGGTTGTACGCCGGATATGCCCTACCACGGTGGTGTCGAACTCTTCCAGCAGCGGCCCCGGTGCTTCCACCCTTCCTGGTGAGTCGTGATTGCCTGCAATGATGATGATATTGAGGTGCGGCACACGCATTTTGGCTTGTTGCAGAAAACGGTAGAGCTGTTTTTGTGATGCGGCAGATGGATTTGCGTTGTCGAAAATGTCACCGGAGATAAGCAAGCCTTCCGCCTGCTCGGTGGTGATGGTGTCGAGTAGCCAATCGAGAAAGCACTGATGCTCGTAGGTTCGCTCGAAACTGTGCAGGGTCTGACCCAGATGCCAGTCCGATGTGTGCAAGAAGCGCATGGGTCATCGTCCGTTCGTGATGTATGGTTTTGGTTGGCAGTCGCCTGATAAGTATGCCATTAACGATCTGAGTGGCAGAATTATCACCAGCCGCTTGCTCAAGGTGTCGTCGCACTGATTGACCAAGAATTTTTTCGGTACAACTGTAGCCGATGCAGATACGGGCAGCTGTTGTTTATGATCGTCTGGAATTCGAAACATACATTACCCCGAGTGATGCGGCCTGAATGTTAGAATTACAAAGGTCGGCAATCAAACCAGCACGACTTGCGAAGTATATTCACATTCTTAAGTCTCTTCCATATTTTGAATAAGGAAAGCCCCTTGAGGTGGATGGGAAGTATGGTATGTGAGCTGGAATAGCGTAGCGCGTCACATTCCAGTATTTGTTACTACGATGCGAAGCTGACTGTGCTGCAAGCTTATTGTCGCCATTCATACAAGAATGCATTTTATTTATAAACACCATTTTCGAAATCCGCGTATTCGATCAGTTAAACTGTTATTTAGTTAAAAGTAAACATTGAGATAGAAGAGATAAGGTGAAGCTTACACAGTTAAGAATCAGTAATTTCCAATCTTTTGGTCCGACGCCAACAGTCATTTGCTTGGAGGCCATGAGCTTTCTACTCGGTCCCAATGGTACCGGCAAGACCGCCGTGCTCCATGCTCTCTCTCGGCTCTTCGGTTTTGATCCATTGATGCGTCGCGTACGACAAAGCGACTTCCACGTTACCCCAGCAGACCTTGCCAACGGTGACATCGGATCACTGACGTTGTGGATCGAGGCGCAGTTCGAATTCCCCGAACTCATGAAACCAAAGGGCAAGCACGCCACCATCCCGGGCCATTTTGCTCACATGCAGCTGGAGTCCGCAGACGGCATCCCAAGAATACGTTTTCGACTGGCGGCGCAGATGGACGAGGACGGAGACATCGAAGAAACGATGCACTATGTTGTCCAGATCGACGACGACGATGAACCCGTTAAGATGGTAGCAGTGCAAAAGCACGACCGTAATGCGATTCAGGTGCATTACCTACCCGCTCGACGGGATCCTACCGACCACATTTCATACGCAGCCAATTCCCTGCTGGGTCGAGCCTTACGCGCCGCCAACTGGCAGACCGAACGCGACGAAATCACCGGGCTCACCCAGAGCATAAGCGAGACGCTGGCCGGAAACACGGCTGTCAGTGGCATCGGTGCGCAGTTGTCCGCCCATTGGAGCGCCCTACACAAGGGAACCTACTACGCGAGTCCCAGTGTTTCGTTCGAGCGCAACGAGATCGATAACCTGCTGCGACACCTGACAGTCGGATTTACGCCGGGACATGGCGAACAGGTGGTGGACTTTTCGCGCCTGAGCGATGGTCAACAATCTTTGCTCTATGTCTCGCTAGTACTATCCATCCAAGCCATCGGCCGCCAAGTGCTGGATGGCACGCTTGATGCGTTCGATGTTGACAAGCTGAGACCCGCCGTCTTCACCTTCGTAGCGATGGAAGAGCCTGAGAATAGCCTGTCGCCCCATTACCTCGGTCGTGTGATCAAGGCATTGACCACCTTTTCGGGTCATCATGACGCCCAAGCCATCGTCGCTACCCATGCGCCATCACTCCTCAAACGTGTGCCGCCGGAGAATATCCGCTACCTGCGTCTGAACGCAGACCGCCAGACAGTGGTCAAGTCGATCATCATGCCGGATGCCACTGACGAGGCACACAAGTTCGTACGCGAAGCTGTGCAAGCATTCCCCGAGTTGTATTTTTCGCGGCTTGTCATCCTGGGCGAAGGTGACAGCGAACAGATTGTATTGTCGCGTTTACTGCAGGCTATGGGACTTTCTGAAGACGAAACTTCAATCTCAGTCGTACCGCTGGGTGGTCGCCACGTTAACCACTTCTGGCGCCTACTTCATGGCTTAGGCATTCCGCAAGTTACCCTACTGGATTTGGACTTAGGACGCCACCAAGGCGGATGGGGACGCGTCAGATATGCCATTCAGCAGTTGCTCAAGTTTCCAACTATCGAAAGCGACTTGAGCAAGCAACATCTGATCAGTCTCCCCAAGTGGGATGGCGACCAATTATTCCTGACGTCGAAAATTGGGGATGGCTGGATCAAGTTCCTCGAATCAGCAGGCGTGTTCTTCTCCTCACCGCTAGACCTCGACTTCGCGATGTTGTGGCAATTCTCAGAAGCATACGGCGTCGAGGACGATGAGCTTGGAGATCCGAATGACGAAACCGTCGCCGCAGTTCTCGGTAAGAGTCACGGGGATGTAGGCCAGTACGGCGAAGCAGAGCAGCAGTACTTCGATGCATACCACCATCTGTTCAAACTCGGTAGCAAGCCGACCGCTCATCTTGATGCTCTGGCACAGTTGGACGATGCTGTATTGAAAGTCGACATGCCCGAGTCAATCGCTCGACTGTTGAAGATGGTCAAGGCCAAACTGGTTGAACTGCCAGAATGATCAAGCCCGACCGCTGGCATCCGTCCGATGGCCTGAAGCTGGAACCCAATGCGCTGGCCGCCGCCATTGAGACCCAGCGTTGCCTAGCGCTGACTGCCGGCCCAGGAGCCGGCAAGACTGAGATGCTCGCGCAACGCGCGGACTTTCTGCTGCGCACCGGCACTTGCCGATACCCTCAACGCATCCTCGCAATCTCCTTCAAGGTCGACGCCAGCTGCAACCTCAAGGATCGAGTGCGCCGACGCTGCGGCTTCGCACTCGCGGCACGGCTGGACAGCCACACTTTCCACGCTTTCGCCAAGCGTTTGATCGATCGCTTCCGTCTTGTGCTGACAGGCAAGAATGCGCTGGATGCGGACTACTCAATCGGTTCGCCGAGGGTGCAGCGGCATCAGATTGAGTTCGATGACATGGTGCCCCTAGCGGTGAATATCTTGCAGACCAGTGAGGTGGCTCGCAACGCCGTACGACAAACATACAGCCATGTGTTCCTCGACGAATTTCAGGATTGTACCGACGCGCAATACCAGCTAATCCGGATCGCCTTTCTCAACACTGACATCCATTTGACCGCAGTCGGTGATACCAAGCAACGCATCATGGGCTGGGCCGGCGCACTTGAGGGTATTTTCCAGACATTTGCCCAAGAGTTCAATGCCTGCCCCCTTAACCTCTATCAGAACTTTCGCTCACAGCCGCGCCTGCGCCGCATGCAGAACGCTATGGTCAAGGTGATGGACCCCAAAGCCGCAGTACCCGACGCCGAACTGACAGGTGAAGGCGGCTCGGTCGATATCCTCGAATTCCAGAATAACCAAGACGAAGCCGAAGCGTTGGCGAGCATGATTCAGGATTGGGTAAATGACGAGGGGCTACCGGCCTCTGAGATCGCGGTGCTGTTGTCTAGGCAGCCGGATCTCTATGCCGTTCGGCTGATGGACGAGCTGGCCAGCCGCAATATCCCTTTCCGTAATGAGCAGAACTTGCAGGAGCTGTCCGTCGAACCGGCAGCACGGCTGATCGTCGACTTTCTTTCCGTTGTTGCGGGCGAGCGGGAACCCGATGCCTATGGCCGACTGATGGATGTGCTACTGGCCACAGGGCTGGACGAGGATGCTGCCTACGAACTGCGTGCGCGTTGGCATCGCTTTATCGACGGTGCCCGTGTTCGGGTGCGCCAAGGCGGCGCATCGAACGCCGATGCACTGTGCAAGCTAGCAAACGAGTTCCTCGCGCTGCTGGGCCGTGAGTCCATTGCTGCGTTGGCGGCCGACTATGAGCGGGGCAATCGACTAAACGAGGTCATCGCACAAACCTTTGATCGCATCAGGGAACTCTTTGACCTCGATTCGGATGCTGCGCGTGCCTTGTCACGGTTCTCAGAAGACTGTGCAGTAAGAATCATGACCATTCACAAGAGCAAAGGGCTGGAGTTCGATAGCGTGATTGTACTTGGCGTTGAAAACCAAACCTTCTGGGGTGACTCAGCAGAGCAGCGATCCGCATTCTTTGTCGGCATCTCACGCACAAAGCGCCGCCTTTACCTAACCGTGTCTAAACACCGAGAAAGACCTAAAGGCTTCACCCGCCGTTGGGATGAAGCACGTTCGCCCCACCAAGAGTTCTTAGATTTCGCGAGAACGAATACCTAGCTGCAAGAATCTGTAGATTTTCCATATAGTGGAACTGGAGACATACGGCAATTGAATTACACGATGCAACAAGCTTTATACTTCTTTCCTGAACCGCAGGGACAGACGCCTTGATCAACCACTCAACAGCAATAGCATCATCCTGATCTACCGTTTGAATAAAGAATGAAGAGATTGAATTGACCGTGCGGATATCTAAAGTATCCTTGAATGACTATTGTCGTATTCAATTATTCCCATTTTAAACCGGCTTGACGCCCCCTCTTTCAATCTATGTCGTTTTTTTAAATGGAAGACTATCGTCGTGGATCCCAAGCGTTATTGCTTGAAAGCTCTCGAACGTCAATCCACGAGAAAAATAACTGAAGGACTTAAGATCGAAATAATCTTTTGTGGACATATGGTTTTTTGCAATGTTATTAGCTGCCGAAAGTGAGTCTTGATGTGAAAATTCATCGCTCAAATGAATATCTGCAAAGCCGTGGGTATCAAGATCGCTATCGGAAACCACCCTTGCTCCATGATTCTCAATATGCCTTAGAAATTCAAGTGAAGCAATGCCATAGCGGAACATGATCATTGGCCCGGCAGAGACGCCTTTTATGTATTCCCTGTGCTGTTCCAGCCAACTTTCAGTTTCCATTAAAGTTGCTTTCGTTTCGCCTGGATAAAGCAAAACATTCACCTTTGTCAAAATCCCATTTTCGTGACATGCTCTCACTAATTTCGAGGCGCGACGAAGATAAATCGCTGGGTTAGTCGTCTTTTGCATATTCAATAATTGTTGAGGACTGGCAGATTCAAGCCCAACATCTAACACTTTCAGACCAGCTTTTGCCAACAACTCGATATGGCGCGGGGATAAAGCGTCAGCACGGCTTTCTGCGCGCCACTGAAGAGAAAACTGCCGATTCATAAATTGTTTTGTAATCGCAGAAATCCAATCTAAGGAAGGATTGAATAGCGATGCTTCAAAGTAAGCGCGGATATCGGTTTGTCCGTAAATGGATAAACACGCTTCAATTTCATCGGCTAAAACACTGGCATCTTTCATCAATGAAAGTGGCACCTTACCTTCGGCACAAAATCCACATCCTCGACCGCAGCCGCGAGATACTTCAAAGCTTGGGGTAAAGTCAAAAAATTGATCGAGCAATGAATAATCAAGTTGCGACAGAACGTCAGGGATAGTCGTATTCATTACGGGAGCTATGTCTGTATTACCGATCTGGTGCCACATTAATTTGTGAAGCACCTCTTCAATACAGTGCTCCGCCGTTCCAAAAACCACCAAATCAACATCGGGGATTTGGTGCCGAATCCATGCGCCATCATCAGCAGTAACCCAGCGTCCGCCAACCACGATTGATGCATCGGGCCGCCTCTGTTTAATTATGCGACATGCAAACCTAGCCCACTCAATTGCGTAACTACTCGGAATCGAGAGAAGAATTGGAAACTCGGTTTCCAGATATCCGTCCCGTTCTAGGTCGCGAACAAATGACTCAGGATTTTTGAAATGGCCATGAAAAACCACTGGGTTATAATTTTTCCGCTTCAGTATTGTTGCCAAACCAAGCAAGCCGTAATTAAGGTAAAGGTTCAACTCGGTGAGTGGATTGTGTGCTTTCTTAGGCCGTATCATGCCTGCGCTAATCATCAACACACTGCCTTTACTTGCAGCTGAAAGTGGGAGGTACTCATCTGGATGCATAGAGTTTTTTAGATTTTCCGCAAAAATACGTTTGCAAACATTGGCCCCGATACTTGAGGCCGCAATTTACCAGCAAAAAACATATTCAACTAATGAATGGAATTTTTACTCAAAGCCCCAAAGTAGAGCCAACAAAAACTCGAAAGTTTATCGACGGCTTCCTGGAATTTCAAAAGACAGCAATGTATTGAAAATGACGGTACGAAAAACTTGAAGCGGACATCCATCCCGGCTTTACCAACAGACTTTTAGAAAGTTGCCACAGTCCGCTCAGGCCGAAATGAAGATGAGCTGAAAATCGGCCATTGCGGGCGGTGAAGATTTTCTGAAATGGCAGTCGGCTCAGCTTGCTGGGATGTCCACTTTCCCTAGCCGTCATATATGGCCCCATCCTATTTTGCAAGTATTCCGTTTTCTGGATGGGGGGGCGACTGTTCACGTATAGGTTCTTCGATTGCCCATATCTTCTGCACGGGCTATCATCCGTGCCGGGTTGAACCCTCGTCGTTAAAAATAAAAATTGCTATCGACAACGTCGTAGCTGACACTCGCTTTGGAGATTGAGTGCTCTTGCGCTCAGCTTAATATGGAAATAATCGACAACATCAATCACCTGCTCGGCGACAGCCTGAAACAGACCATAACGCCAGGCTCAAAGCTAAAAATCGCGGCATCATGCTTTTCGATTTACGCTTTCGAGGCGTTGAAAAGTGAGCTTGAGCGCATTGAGTCCTTGGAATTCATATTTACTTCGCCGACCTTCGTTCCGAACGAAGTCACCGATAAGCTCAATAAGGAACACCGTCAATACCATATTCCCAAGGTTGAACGCGAGCGTAGCTTTTACGGCAGCGAGTTCGAGATTCAACTCAAGAACAAGCTGACCCAGCGTGCAATTGCCAAAGAATGTGCTGACTGGGTGCGGCGCAAAGCCACCTTTCGCTCTAATCGCGGCACAGCCCCCATGCAACAATTCGCCGGTGTTAAAACATCGGATGCAGCGGCCATTTATATGCCGCTCCACGGGTTCACCGCCGTTGATCTCGGCTATCAGCGGGGCGACGCTGTATCGAATATAGTCAACAAATTTGACGAGCCAGCCCACACCGGGGTTTTTCTGAACCTGTTTGATCAAATATGGAACGATCAGGAGAAGCTGGAAGACGTTACTTCCAGAATCTGCGACCACATCGACTCCGTCTATCAGGAAAACTCCCCGGAGCGCATCTATTTCCTGATGCTCTACAATATCTTCAACGAGTTCCTTGAAGACCTGAATGAGGACGATCTGCCCAATGACCGAACCGGGTATCGGGACAGCCTGATTTGGCAGAAGCTGTTCAACTTCCAGAGGGATGCGGCCACCGGCATCATCAATAAGCTGGAAACCTTCAGCGGCTGCATTTTGGCGGACAGTGTCGGCTTGGGGAAAACCTTCACCGCGCTTGCGGTAATCAAGTATTACGAACTGCGCAACCGCTCGGTTCTGGTTCTCTGCCCGAAAAAACTCGCAGACAATTGGCTCAACTACAACCGCAATCTCAAGACCAATATTTTTGCCAAAGACCGTTTCAACTACGACGTGCTGTGCCATACCGACTTGCAGCGCACCAGCGGCGAATCATTCGGAACGCCGCTCAACCGGATCAACTGGGGAAACTACGACCTGGTCGTCATCGACGAATCGCACAATTTCCGCAACAACGACGTCTACAAAGACCGCGAGACACGTTACCAGAAGCTGATGAATTCCGTCATCAAGGAGGGCGTAAAAACCAAAGTCCTGATGCTCTCGGCCACGCCGGTCAACAACCGCTTCAACGATCTGCGCAACCAACTCGCGCTCGCCTATGAGGGCGATTCAGAAAATCTCAACAAAAAGCTGCGTACCCAGAAAGACATTGACGAAATTTTCCGGCGGGCGCAGGGGGCTTTTAATAACTGGTCGAATCTGCCACCGGAAGAGCGCACCGCCAATGCCATCCTGAGTGCGCTGGACTTTGATTTCTTCGAGTTGCTCGATAGCGTAACCATCGCCCGTTCCCGCAAGCATATCGAGACTTTTTGCGATACCAAAGACATTGGTAAATTTCCAAATCGTCTCAAGCCGCTGTCATTTCACTGCCAGCTCACTCATCGTCCCGATGTTATCGGCTTCAACGAAATCTTCAACCAGCTTTCGATGTTGAAGTTGTCCGTATATGCGCCGGTCAGCTACATCCTGGCGAGCCGCCTCGCCAAGTACGAAGCGCTTTACGATACCCAGGTCGAAGGCGGTCGCGGCAAGCTAAAGCAGGCAGACCGCGAACGCAGCCTGCAAGCGTTGATGACCATCAACCTGCTCAAGCGCCTTGAGAGTTCCGTCCAGTCATTCCGGCTGACCCTGCAAAAGCTGAAGGACAATCACATCGGCACGCTCGACAAAATTGACGTGTTCGAGAAAACCGGCAGAGATGCCAGCTTTGGTGATGTCGCCGTATCGTTTGAAAATTACGAACCCGATGATGACGAGCTGCCCGACATCGACGATGCAACAATCGGGGGAAAGGTGCAGATCAGCTTGTCCGATATGGACTTGCCATCGTGGAAGCACGACTTGACCGCCGACCTCGTCGTGATAGATGCGCTCCTCGCCGAGATGTTCAAAATCACACCGGCTGACGATGCCAAGCTTCAGCACCTCAAAACTCAGATCAACAGCAAGCTGGCTTCTCCCATCAATCCGGGCAACAAAAAGGTATTGATCTTCACAGCCTTCGCCGACACCGCAAATTATCTTTACGATCACCTTGCCGAGAGCTTGTTGCAGTCTCACCAGATACACACCGGTAAAGTCACTGGCAGCGATGGCCCGGTATCCACGCTCAAGTCCAACACCAAACAGGGCTATGACTTCCAGTCGCTGTTGACACTCTTTTCGCCGCGTTCAAAAGAAAAGGCGCTCATCCTGCCCAATGAAGCGCGAGAAGTCGACATCCTGATTGGCACGGACTGTATTTCAGAAGGCCAAAACCTTCAGGATTGCGATTGCGTCATCAACTACGACATTCACTGGAACCCGGTGCGCATCATCCAACGTTTCGGGCGCATAGACCGTATTGGTTCACAAAACGCCAATATCCAGTTGGTGAATTATTGGCCAGACATTACCCTCGACGAATACATCAACCTCAAGGAACGTGTCGAAAACCGCATGGTCATCGCCGATGTGACGGCGACCGCAGACGACAACGTGCTCAACACGCAATCCAACGACGTGTCCTACCGCAAAGAACAACTGCGCCGCCTGCAAGAAGAGGTCATCGAAATGGAAGACCTCAAGACCGGCGTTTCCATTACCGACCTCGGTCTAAATGACTTCCGCATGGATTTGTTGAATTACATCAAAGCCAATGGCGACCTGGCCAATATGCCCACCGGCATGAATGCCGTGGTGCCAGCCGACCCGAAACGGGGCCTGCCACCGGGCGTGATGTTCACGCTGCGCAACCGCAACAATGGCGTCAACATCAACCAGCACAACCGCCTGCACCCCTATTACCTGATTTACATCGGGCAAAATGGCGAGGTCGTCGCCGACCACACCGAAGTCAAACGCCTGCTCGATCTGGTGCGCAGTTCCTGTAAAGGCCAAAGCCAACCGCTGCCGGAAGTTTGCCGCTTATTCAATCAAGCCACCGACGATGGGCGCAAGATGGGCGCATATTCCAACTTGCTCGACCAGGCTATCCGCTCCATGGTAGACATGAAGGAAGACAAGGACATCGACAGCCTGTTTAGTGGTGGCCGCACCACGGCACTGGTCAACACCATCGCGGGGTTGGATGATTTCGAGCTGATCGCTTTTCTTGTAGTGCAAGGATGAAGGATGAAGGCGGAAGGATGAAAGACCTCAAAGCCAGGACTAAAGAATTTGCTCTTCGGATCATCCGACTTTATGCAGCCTTGCCCAAAAGTACAGAAGCTCAGGTGATAGGAAAGCAGGTTCTCAGATCGGGGACATCTGTTGGCGCACATTATCGCGAAGGGGTAAGAGCACGCTCTACTGCTGAGTTTGTCAGTAAACTTTCTGGTGGAATGCAAGAGCTTGAGGAAACCTCTTACTGGCTTGAGTTACTTGCTGAAGCAAAAATATTTCCGCTAGAAAAGCTCTCTCTCATTATGCAAGAAGCAGATGAACTGATGGCAATTCTGACGACGTGCGTTAAAAATGCGAAAAATAAGGATGAAGGCGGAAGGATGAAGGATGGGGAGCATTCCTCATGAGTTCATCCTTCAACCTTCAACCTTCTTCCTTTCTGCTTGCTTTTCCAAAGCAAGCAGAGTTCAACCGCGTGCTGCCCAAGAGCAAGATATACGAGCATGGCAGGCCCACCCGTGCCGTGCGCGATGGATTCGTCGCGCAGATCAGTCAAATCGTCTGGCAATACAAGCTCGCCCCTGAAACCATCAATTTGCCAGCACGTCCTGGCGTGCCTGAAATTGAAATCTTTTCGATAGACCTGAAAACTGAAGACATCAGCGAAGACGTGCTGCGCTGTATTGATAAGGCAATCCCGCTGCCAATCTTTTACAATCTCAGCTTTGATGGCCGCATCAAGACGGTGGCTGCCTATAAGCGCCCCAGCGATGCCGATGCCAACCGGT
>Ga0182030_10015074_pt1 | contig 15187 bp, 10 predicted proteins | sample 812S3MmetaG_FD_121299 | JGI IMG/M metagenome (GOLD analysis project Ga0182030, IMG submission 121299) | Permafrost microbial communities from Stordalen Mire, Sweden - 812S3M metaG (Illumina Assembly) | ecosystem: Environmental > Terrestrial > Soil > Wetlands > Permafrost | place: Sweden... | reverse complement strand
TGTGCCGCTGTTTCTGGGGCTGGTGTTCCTGACTTACTTCATCTTCGAAGCGACTTCGGGCAAGCGGGTTCACCCTGCGCAGTACATCCTGGTGGGAACAGCGCAGATCATTTTCTTCCTTCTTCTCTTATCTCTAGCGGAAAAGATCGGATTCGATTTTGCGTTTCTGCTGGCGGGCGGGGGGACCGTGACGCTGCTTTCGACAAATGCCGGATGGGTGTTCACGAGCCGACGGCAGGGGTTGAGGGCACTGGCAGTTTTCAGTCTGCTCTACGTGCTGATTTATCTCCTGCTTCGGCTTGAGGACGATGCGTTGCTGATTGGCGCGATCTCAAGCTTCCTGGCGGTCGCGGCAGCTATGTATTTCACGCGCAAGATTGACTGGTATAGCTCGATCCCGGTTCCCGGCGCGATGGCGCAAGCGGGTCTTGGCACGCCAAGGGACAGCGCATGATGCAAGGCACGGAGCGGGACGGGCTGCATGTGGGCATCATCATGGACGGCAATGGGCGATGGGCTTTGCGGCGCGGGCTGCCCCGCGCTGCAGGCCATCGCGCCGGGGTGGGCGCGGTGCGGCGGGTTGTGGAGCGCGCGCTGGACGCGGGCATTGCCCGCCTTACGCTTTACGCCTTTTCATCGGATAACTGGCGGCGGCCGGCTCCTGAGGTGCAAGGCATCTTCTGGCTGCTGCGTGCGTTTCTGCGCCTGGAGACGAAGCGGCTCAAGCGGCGGGGTGCGCGGTTGCAGGTGATTGGCCGGCGCGATCGGCTTCCACCCAGTGTGCTGCGGGCGATCGAAGAAGCGGAAGATGCGACAGCCGGCGGGCGGATGATCGATGTATGCGTGGCCATTGACTACTCCTCGCGCGAGGCCATTGCGCGGGCGGCTGCTGCGGCGGTTGCCTGCAGCCTGGACTTTGAGAATGCTTCGCCTGATTTGGTTTGCAAGTGGTTGACGCAGACCATGGCCGCGCAGGGCGGAGAGGTGGACCTGCTGATTCGGACTGGCGGGGAGAAGCGGCTTTCGGATTTTCTGCTGTGGGAATGCGCCTATGCCGAGCTGGTGTTTACGGACCGTATGTGGCCGGATTTTGATGAGGCAGATTTGGATGCCGCGCTGGAAGAATTCAGGGGCAGGGAGCGGCGCTTTGGAGGAGTGCCGGAATACGTTGCTCATTGCGGCGCGGTATAGTCGGCGGTGACGTTCGATAAGGTAAATACAGTTATGGATCAAGCTGGAGAAATTCGACGCATTCGCTTCTGGCTCAGCATGTTCATTGTCGGGCTGGGCCTGAGCGGGATTACGGCTTTTCCGTTGCAGTCGGAACTCGGCTGGATGGTTGGCATCCTTCACGCAGAATGGTTTCGGCCGATTGCCGGGTCTACGCATCTGCTGGCATGGATTGAGCGCGTCAATGAGGGAGTAAGTGCCACGAATGCCAGTTATCCGTTCCTTGCCTATGGCACGGACTGGCTCGCATTCGCTCACCTCACGATTGCCGTTGCGTTTGTTGGACCCTATATCGATCCGGTGCGCAACAAATGGGTGATCACGTTTGGGCTGATTGCCTGCGCGGGTGTGATTCCGCTTGCGCTCATCGCGGGCCCAATTCGCGGAATCCCCGTGTACTGGCGTCTTATCGATTGCAGCTTTGGAATCGTCGGGTGTGTACCGCTGTTGATTTGCAGGCGGTCGATTCGCGCCCTCGAAGGGCGGAGTGATTAGGACAGGCTCTCAGTTAGCGCGCAAAGAGGGCCAATGGGATAGATTCGCCCATGGCTTTATAACCGGTTGGTGATGGATGCAGGTGGTCGCCGCTGTCGTAGGCGGGGAGCAGTTGATCGGGATGCTGGGGATCGCGGACTACGGCATCGAAATCGATCACCGCATCGAAGTGGCCGTCGGTGCGGATCCATTGATTCACGGCCTGGCGGTCCGCTTCGCTGGGTGGCCCGGGGTGATAAAAACCGGAGCCAACGTAAGGTGTGATGGTGGCGCCATAGACCAGCAATCCGTGGGCATGGGCGCGCGCGATGATCTGCTTATAGGCGGCGAGGACACGCCGCACGAAGGCGGCATGGTCTTCCGGAGAGACTTCCGCATGCTGGGCCAGGCCGCCGAGATCGTTGACGCCTTCGAAGACAATGACCCATCGCACGCCAGCCGGCGCCAGCACATCGCGATCGAAGCGAGCGAGGGCGGATGGTCCCAGGCCGTCGGTCAGAAGGTGATTGCCGCCGATACCCTGATTCGAGACTCCAATGTTGCGCGTTTCATGCGTGGACTGCAGCCTTGCGGCGAGCACATCAGTCCAGCGGTCGTTGCCGTTGGTGGTGGCGCCGTGGCCGTCGGTGATGGAGTCGCCAAGGATGGAGATGGATGCGGCTGAAGGCGCGGCCAGTACGTCTACTTCTGAAAGCTGGTACCAGTGATCGACGGGTTTGGGATCGGGGAGAGTTGCAGCGGTAACAAAGTCACCGTGAACGTACCAGGTTGTTGCGCGGGAACCGGGGTGGCTGGTTTCGCGGGCAGGGGGCGCATCGAGGTAATACGTGACGGCCAAATCGGACAACGGGGCGACAGGGACCGGGAGCGGGTCAGAGACGAATTCGGCGCCTGCGGGAATGATTACGTCGAGGTTTCCGGCGAAGGTCAGCGGATGGTCGGTTGCGGCGTCGATTGCCGAAGAGGTAGGCGAGACTGGGCGCGCGATGTGCACCGACGTGATGCGGAGCGGCTCGGGTCCGAAGGCGTTGGAGAGATGGACACGCAGAGCCTGGCCGCCTACGGAGAGGTGGACGATCTGGCGGATGGTGGCATCGCGGAGGTCGTCGGGCGACAAGGCATTTTGTGGTTCGGGAATTTGCTGCGATGTTCCCCAACTGGCGACCCACGACGGCGGCTTGGCGGCCTCTGCGCCCGGGAACGCCGCGAGGACGTATCCGAGGGCGGCGAAAGTGAGAATCGTCGAAAATTTCCGTGCAAGTTTCATGATTGCCGGTTTAGTATTAGGCCCGAAGTAAATCGCTTTTCCAAAAACGAGAAAAGCATATCATCTCTGGAGTGTCCCGTGCGCAGTTCGTCGAAGTCAACTCTTTTGTTGCTGGTTCTTGCGAGCGCTTCGGCGTTCGTTGTGTGTGGCGCGGCGCAGACAGCGCCTCCGCCGGTCACGTTCACGGCCGATCAGGACCACCAGAACATGATGGACCAGTTGGGGATCAAGGCGCTGCGACCGGGGCCGAGCGGCAATGACAAAGCGCCCAACCATGCCAACAACGATGAATCGCTGGCCAATCCCTATCCGAATATTCCTGACCCGCTGACATTGAACGACGGCACGAAGGTTACGACGGCGGCGCAGTGGTGGGACAAGCGCAGGCCGGAGCTGGTGGAGGGGTTGTCGAAGTATGTGTACGGGCGCCAGCCGGAGAACCTGCCCAAAGTGACCTGGACGGTGACGGCGGTTGATCACGAGTTTCTGGGTTTCACGCAGGTGATCGCCAAGGATCTGATTGGCGAGGTGGATAACTCGGCCTATCCGGCGATCAAGGTGCGCATCCACATGACGCTGGTGACGCCGGCTAACGCAAAGGGGCCGGTGCCGGTGCTGATGATGTTTGGGCGCGCCGGATTTCCTAATCCGAATGAGCCGCGCGGCGAGGAACTGGGCAAGGTGAATGCGGCCTTCAAGGCGCTGCTGCTGCAGCAGGACCCCTCACTCAACGATGTGTTCGCCAATCATCCCGCATGGCAACCGCTGAAGGAGAGCCCGTTCTTTCCGCGTCCCGAAATGAACGAAGACGGCGACCCGCCCAATACGTATCAGTTGGTGGCGGCGGGATGGGGATTTGTTTTGTTTGACCCGGCGAGCGTGCAGGCGGACGATGGCGCGGGCATTACGCGGGGGATTATCGGACTGGTGAACAAGGGGCAGCCACGCAAGCCGGAAGACTGGGGCGCATTGCGGGCGTGGGCATGGGGCGCGGGCCGCGGACTGGATTACCTTGAGACCGATCCGGCAGTGGATGCAAAGCATGTAGGGATCGATGGCGTGTCGCGCTACGGCAAGGCAACGCTGGTGACGATGGCTTTCGATCAGCGCTTTGCGATGGCGCTGGTTGGGTCGTCGGGCAAGGGCGGCGCTACATTGTTGCGCCGTAATTATGGCGAAGCGGTGGAGAGCCTGACGGGCGGCGAATACTACTGGATGGCCGGGAACTTCATGAAGTACGGCGCGATCGATGCGACGTTTGGAGCCAAGACGCCGGGCGATATACCGGTGGATTCGAATGAACTGATTGCGCTGTGCGCGCCGCGGCTCACGTTTATCAGCTATGGCGTTCCGGAAAAGGGCGATGCGAAGTGGCTGGACCATGAGGGCAGCTGGATGGCTACGGTGGATGCGAGCCGCGTATTCAATTTGCTTGGAGCGAAGGGGCTGGCGGTGGAAGGGGATTACCACACGGCGAAGATGCCTCCGGTGAACCAGGGGCTGACGGATGGGCCGCTCGCGTGGCGGCAGCATGACGGCGGGCATACCGATGCGCCGAATATGAAGTGGTTCATCCTGTGGGCGGATAAGTTTATCGGCCATACGCCGGGGCAGTAGATGAAGGAAGAGGGTCAGCAAATGATCACGCGCCGCCGCTTTTTTCGGAACGTTTCTGCAACATCGATTGCGCTGGCTCTGGAGCCGCGCTTTCGAATGGCATCTGCTCAAGGAGCGAGCGGGGTCTATAGCAACCCGATCATGGGCGGTGATCATCCGGACGCAAGCCCCATCCGGGTGGGCTCTGATTTTTACCTCACTCACTCAAGCTTTGAGTGGGCGCCCGGCCTGCTGATCTGGCATTCACTGGACCTGGTGAATTGGCGTCCCGTTGCCGCCGCACTGCATCGCTACTACGGAAGCATATGGGCGCCGTACCTATGCGAGTACAACGGACATTTCTACACCTACTTCCCGTCGAATAATCGAATTTTCGTCGTTCATGCCGATCATCCCACCGGCCCGTGGAGCGAGCCGGTTGATCTCGGGATCGCCGCAATCGATCCTGCGCATATTGCGGAAAACGGGCGTCGATTCCTTTACACGAACGGCGGCCAGATGGTGGAACTTACGCCGGACGGTCTCGCGGTAAAGTCGCCTCCGCGCACGATATTCCAACCGTGGCCGGTGCCCTCGACCACGCGTATGGAATGTACCTGCCTGGAAGGCCCGAAGCTGCTGGAGCACAATGGTTATTTCTACTTGAATGTGGCGGAGGGCGGCACAGGCGGTCCGGCAACAAGCCATTCAGTGATCAGCGCGCGCAGCCGCCACGCAGATGGACCATGGGAGTTCTCTCCGTATAACCCGGTGGTGCACACGCAATCCCGTGACGATCGCTGGTTGAGTGTGGGGCACGGGCGACTTGTCGACACGCCTGACGGCAAGTGGTACATGACTGTTCACTCCTATGAAAATGGCTATCGCACCCTGGGACGCCAATTGCTGCTGCTTCCGGTCACATGGACCGCGGACGGCTGGTTTCGCGTGGACCCGGAGATTGCAGCGGATTCGGCTATCCCGATGCCCGTGCCGGCCAAGGGCCAGGAAGCGTTTGCCGATCCATCGGACAACTTCGACAGCCCGGAACTGGGCCTGCAGTGGGGCTTTTGGCACGAGTACGATACCGCGCGCTTTGAGACTGGAAAGCAGTTCCTCCGCCTTGCAGCCCGCGGTAAAAAGCTTGAGGATACTGCCGTCCTGAGCACGCCGGTAGGCGGCCACTCGTATACCGTCGAGGTCGATGTCGAGATTGAGCCGGGATGCGAGGCGGGGCTGCTCCTTTTCTACAACACGGAGCATGCGACCGGGATCACGCTTGGGCCCGAAGGAATCGGCGTGCGCCTGGCAAATGGATATACGCCTGGCCATGCGGAGACCGGATCAACGCGCGCCACACTGCGCGTGGTGAACGACCGCCAGGAAGTGGACTTCTATTTTCGCCTTCCCAATCGGCCGTGGCAGCGCACGGAAGAATCCGCGGAGATCTCGGGGATGCACCACAACGTATTGGGTGGTTTCCTCGATGTGCGACCGGCGCTCTCCTCCTGGGGCTCAGGCCGCGCCACTTTCCGAAACTTCCGGTACTGGCCGGGAGTCAAGGTGCCCACATAGATCGGATGTTCGCCAGACGATCGCTGGAGCTTCAAGCGCAGTGTTTGCGGATCAGTGCGACAATTTCACGGGGCAATGAGACGCGGGCCACGCCATATTCTGGGAAACTCGGAAGCGCTGCCGGCAGTTTGGCTGGAAACGCGAATTGGCCTGTGGGCGCCAACCGAGGGCTGGAGGAGAGGCTGCGAAAAAAACTCCTCAATGCGAGCGGTCTCCCCGGAATGTCGGTGGCGCGCTCAAAAAATTCCATAGACCTGTGCAATACGGTACAGCGGAACCTAATCATGTCGCTAAAGCTTCAATCTAGAGTATTGTTCCCTTCGTGATCTAGCAAAGTGGCCCATAGTAGAGCTTGATTTTCCCGCGCGGAGCCACATTCGGGCAAAAGCAAGAGGACCGGAGAGGCGGGCGCGCATTTCCAACGAACCCAACGTCAGCGAGCCGCAGAATCTACACGAACTGAGCTGGGATTATGCTCAGGACGGCAAGGCAGCGTTCGATGCCGCCACGGGGATCATTTTGGACGTGAATCCGGCCATGGAAGCTCTGACGGGCTATCCCCGCGCCGAGCTCGTCGGTATGGATGTAACCATGCTGCATCCGGAAGCCGAGCGCGAACTGGTCGAGGCTGAATTCCGCAAGGCAATCCTGCGGGCGTCGCCCCATTTCGGCTTACGCATCCAGCGCAAAGACGGAAGTTCGGCGCCCGTCGCGATTTGGTCGTCGGAGAAGCTGAATCGGGCCGGCCGGACGCTCCTCATTGGCGAGTTCCGCGATATGACTGCGATCAACGACGCGGTGAAGCATCTGGCGAAGATGGAAGCCAGATATCGTGGCCTTCTTGAGGCCGCTCCGGATGGAATGGTGGTGGTGAACCAGGGCGGGGAGATTGCCCTGCTGAACGCCCGGGCGGAGGGCCAGTTCGGATACCGCCGCGATGAACTCCTTGGCCAGAAGGTGACAACCATCATTCCGGAGGGTTTTGCCGAGCGCCTGATCGCCGACGGAACCCGGACTGCGGCCGAGGCGCTGGCGCAGCAAATCGGCACCGGGATTGAACTGAACGGGCTACGGAAAAATGGAACCAGCTTCCCCATCGAGATCATGCTCAGCCCGCTAGAAAACGACGAAGGAATCCTGGTAACGGCGGCCATCCGCGACATTACCGTGCGCAAGGATGCAGAGAAGCGTTTGGCAAAGATGGAAGCCAGATATCGTGGCCTTCTTGAGGCCGCTCCAGATGGAATGGTGGTGGTGAACCAGCGCGGGGAGATTGTCCTGCTGAACGCCCGGGCGGAGAGCCAGTTTGGATACAGCCGCGATGAACTCCTTGGCCAGAAGGTGACAACCATCATTCCGAAGGGTTTTGCGGAGCGGTTGATCGCCGACGGAACCCGCACTGCGGCGGAAGCACTGGCACAGGAAATCGGCACCGGCATTGAGCTTAACGGACGGCGGAAAGATGGAAGCGAATTTCCGATTGAGATCATGCTTAGCCCGCTGGAAAGCAACGAGGGCATCCTGGTAACCGCAGCCATCCGCGACATCACCCTGAAAAAAGAGAGTGAACATCAGCTTACGGCCCAGAATTCGGCGTTGTCCGCCTATGCGCTTGTGGCCTTGGCGCTGAACCGGGTTCATCCCTCCGAAAGCCTGTTGTTAGAGGCCATCTGTGAGGCCATCACGCGCGAATCCATCTATGTACTTGCCTGGGTAGGGATTGCGGAAGAGGGGCCGGGGAAGAAGATTCGGATTGCCGCGTCGGCGGGAAAGGCCATCGGTTATCTCGACGGGCTGAATTTGAGCTGGTCGGGGGATGAGGCGTGGTTGAAGAGCCCGACGAGCATCTGCATTCGCACCAACACAGTGCAGATTACAGACGATACCCTGGCATCGCCGGCCTTTGCCTTATGGCGTGAGCGGGCAAGGCAGTTCGTGATACGGTCCTCAGTTTCTATTCCCCTTCGTGTTCAGGATGGCTGGCATGGCGCATTGGTTGTGTATGCCGCAACCCCCCACGCATTTGAAGCGCCGGCGATCGATGTGCTCCAGAGCCTTGCAGAACAGATTGTCCACGCTGTGCATGCGCTCGATCAGGGGTTTGCTCTGCAGGCAGGGAAGATCGACTTGGCCAATCTGCAAAGGAAGTTAACCGAGGCATTATCCGCGATGGTGGCGCCCATGGTGGCCGCGATGGAGATGCGAGACCCTTACACCGCGGGTCACGAGAGCAGAGTGGCGGATATCGCAGTGGCAATTGGCAAGGAAATGGGCTGGCCAGAGGAGCGATTGCATGGATTGTATGTGGCGGCACAGGTCCACGATATCGGGAAGATCTCAATCCCTGCCGAGATACTGACGAAGCCGACCACGCTAACCCCGGGAGAATTGGGCTTGATTCACGAGCACCCGGAGACCGGCTACACCATTCTGAAAAACATACCGTTTGCCTGGCCCATCGCCGAGATCGTGCGCCAACACCATGAAAGACTTGACGGCTCGGGCTATCCCCTTGGCCTCAAGGGAGATGCGATCCTGCCCGAAGCCAGGGTGCTGGCTGTGGCGGATTTTGTGGAAGCAATGGGCTCCCATCGGCCGTATCGGCCGGCAGCCAAGCTGAAGATCGTATTGGAGCAGATTGAAAAGGAGGCCGGCACCAAACTGGACGCAGAGGCCGTTCGGATCTGCGCGGCGCTGTTCCGCGAAAAGCGTCTGGTTCTGACCGCCCTGAATCGGCATTGAGCCTGCTGCAACTCGGGCGGCATTGTTCACAGGCGCGATTGAGAGTCGGCCTCGCCCCACAGGGCGGGCGGCAGAGATGGCCGCGCCACCGCTCCCGCATCAGCTTCTTCACGAACCGCTTTCGCAAACCGCGATGGACCGGCGGGGCAGCGTGTGCAGGATTCCTGCGACGTCAGGGTCGTTCAAAATCACATGGATTTTAGGCGTCACAGAACGGTTATCATTCCAGACGCCAGATCAATCTCAAAGTTAGAAGTCGGGGCCTTCTGGCGAATTACTTCCATGGCAACAAAACTGTAGACCTCAAACTGCCGGCCAGCTGCCCAAGGATGGCTGCGGTCCCAATCTTGCCTTTTAGTTCCCCAGATCAAAGCGACAACACTCCCACCGAATTCCCACTCGAAAGTGGCTTCTCTCTCGCTTTCCCGATAGAAAATTAAACCACCGCGAAACCGTTGCGAGATTGTGACTTCCGCTTCGGACATTTACGTGCACCCCACCCGCCAGCGACCATGTAGGGAGGACTCTATCAGACGATTCTGGTCGTATGGTTGGCTATTCAGAAATTACTTTTTGCTCTCATGAACCGGAAAGCAAGAGCGCATCGCCCTGTATGTTAAGTAAGTTTGCAACCGGGCTCAATAAGCCTGCAGCTGATCCAGCGGCAGGCGGACGCGGAAGCAGGTGGAACCGGGCTCGGAGTTTACGCTGAGATGGCCGCGGTGCTTGCGGACGATGCGCATGGCGTTGTCGAGACCGAGGCCGAGGCCCTGGCCGGGCGGCTTGGTGGTGAAAAAGGGCTCGAAGATACGGTCCTGCAATTCGGGCGGGATGCCGGGGCCGGTATCCCAGATTTCAACCAGCAGCATTTCGAATTCGAGCCGACAGGTGAGCTTGAGTTCGCCGTGATTCCCCAGCGCGTCGAGCGCGTTTTCAATGAGCGCGGTCCACACCTGGTTCAGCTCGCTGCCATAGGCGTTGATGCGGGGCAGATTGGGCTCGTAGTCGCGGGTGACGCGCACATTGCTCATGCGCGATTGGAGCATTTGCACGGTGGCGTCAAGGCCGGCGGGGACGTCGACTTCGAGGATGGGCGCGCGATCCATGTAGGAATAGGTCTGCACGGCGCTGATGAGGTCGAAGATGCGGGCGGTGGAGTTGACAAGCGTGTCGACCGAGAGCGAGGTGCGGAGAAACCGCGCAAAGTACTGTAGGGTGACGCAGGTAGCTTCGTCGCCAAGAATGGCGCGCAGTTCATCGAGGTCGGGCACGGTTACGCCCAATTCGGTTAACTGGGGCGCAATTTCCCAGGGGTCTTCGCAGTTGAGCGAGGTGAGCCAGGCGCGAATATTGTCTTCCCGGGTAATGACGCTGACCACGCCCTGAGTTTCCGGCTGAGCGGCGCGGCTCAGCATTTTCTGCTCCCAGGCCTGCGTGTCCTGGATCTGCTTTTCTTCCAGGCAGAGGTTGACGAGCTTGAAGCGATTCTGGCGGTTGGCGCGCAGCTCGATGACCAGGCTGGAGGCGGCGCGCTGTGCGGCGGAGGCTGGATTGTTGAGCTCGTGGGCCAGGTTGCCGGCCAGCTTGCCCAGGGCGGTCAGCTTCTCGGCCTGCTGTTCCATGCGGGTGACTTCTCGAACGCGGTCGAGGAGGGTGGTGACGGCGCGCTGGCCCATGGAGGGGATGGCCAGGAGCATCTCAGGAAATTGCGATTTGTGAATGAGCAGCGCCCAGACGTCGGATATGGCGAAGCCCTGACCGCCGTAGTTCTTCATGCGGGAGTAGGGCAGAATGCCGGTCATTTGTCCGGCGCGGCCGATGAACAGGGCCATGGGGCCGCCGCGCTGGCGGCGGACGTGGATCTCCCCTTTGAGGATGAGGATCATGTGCTCTGCGGGAGTGCCCTCCTCGTAAAGGACTTCGCCGGCGGAGACGACCCGCTCCTGGCCGTGGCTGGCGAGCCAGAGGCGGTCCTCATGGGAAAGGCCGTGCAGGGGGCCGATGCGTTCCAGGGCGGCGGCGATTTCTTCAACAGGGGTGGGAGTGGCGGGTGCGGTAACGGCGGGGGAAAGCATCCGTGAACCTCCGGGCAACCAGATTCAGGATAGACGATTCCGGAGCGGGCGGCTCCCAGGGGCTGGGATGAGAGGCGGTCACACCCCCTTCGCCGGCGCGGCTGAGGAATCAGAGCCGGCGAGGACCTGCTCGTAATACCGCACATAGTGGGGCACGACGAGTGTGGAACAGAAGCGGGTTTGCGCGGTTCGGCGTCCCGCCTCGCGCATGGCTTCCAGGCGTTCCGGTTCCCTGAGCAAAGCCAGAGCCCCGGACGCCATGCCGTCCACATCGCCCACCGAATACAGCAGGCCGGTGACGCCGTCGTCAATCAGCTCCGGAACGCCGCCGACCCGCGTGGAGATGGAGGGAACCTTGCAGGCCATGGCCTCAAGCGCGGCCAGGCCAAACGACTCCAATTCACTGGGCATGAGCATCAAGTCTGCCAGCGGCAGCAGTTCATTCACGCGATCCTGCTTGCCCATGAAGTGAACCTTGTTGTGAATGCCCAGGTCATGAGCAAGCCACTCAGCCGACGAGCGGTCAGGGCCATCCCCAACCAGCACGAGCCTTGCCGGGATTTCACGGACGACCTGCGCAAAGATGCGGACCACGTCCAGAACGCGCTTGACGGGGCGGAAGTTGGACAAATGCAGCAGGATCGCCTCGTCTGGAGCTGCAAGCCGTTTGCGGGCCGCTGCGCGCGCCGCTTCGTCGCGGATGGGCGCGTAGACATCGCAGTTGACGAAGTTGGTGATGACTTCAATGCCGCGCGTGACGCCGAAGTGCTCCACGGTTTCATGGCGCAGGTAGTTGGAGATGCTGGTGACCCCATCGCTCTCCTGAATGGCGAAGCGCGTAATGGGCAGATAGCTGCGATCGAGGCCCACCAGCGTGATGTCTGTGCCGTGCAGCGTGGTGACGAATGGCAGCCGGCGGCCTTTGGCGGCGAGCATTTGCCGGGCCAGCAGGGCGCTGACCGAATGCGGGATTGCATAGTGCACATGGAGCAGGTCGAGCGAGCAGAACTCGGCGACCTCGGCCATGCGTGAGGCCAGCGCCAGGTCGTAGGGAGGGAACTCGAACAGCGGATAGCTGGAAACCGGAACCTCGTGGTAGAAGATGCCTTCGTCGCGTCCGCTCAGGCGGAACGGCTGGGAGTAGGAGATGAAGTGGACCTGGTGGCCCATGGCAGCCAGTTCAATGCCGAGCTCCGTGGCCACAACACCGGAACCGCCGTAAGTGGGATAACACGTGATGCCGATACGCATGAGGCCTTCTTCGATTGGCGCTGCTGCCAAAACAGCCGAAACTTGTAGATTGCGACGGACCGGTGGATGCAGTCGTCCCTATACTCTGCACGACGGTGCCTGGGGACAAGTATAGCGAGGCGTTTTCGCCCCCTGCATCTGAGGGGGGCTTGCGCCGCTGCCAAAGCGTCCTGAATCAAGGTCGTGTCGGGACGACATAGAAAAGGATGGCAAAATAATGGGCCACGCTGCCACATAAAACGAACAGATGCCAGGTGGCGTGGAAGTAGCGGAACCGGTCGAGGGCAAAGAAAACGATGCCCAGCGTGTAAGCGAGTCCTCCCGCGCCGAGCCACATGACCCCATGCCAACCTATGGCCTGCAGCAGCGGGCGGGCTGCTACGACGACGAACCAGCCCTGGAATAAATAGACCAGCGCCGACACCACCGCAAACTTGTCAACGGCCACGCTCTTGAAGATCACGCCCGCGATGGCCAGTGTCCAGACAATCCCAAACAACACCCAGCCCACCGGTCCGCGCAGGGAAACAAGCGTGAACGGTGTGTAGGTGCCGGCGATGAGCAGGTAGATTGCCGAGTGGTCAAGGACCTGGAAGACATGGCGCGCTCGCGTACGCACCAGCGAATGGTAGAGGGTGGAGCACACGTAAACCAGGACCAGGGTCGTGGAGAAGACGGCGCAACCGACGATCTGCCACGCTGTACCCCGCGTTGATGCAGCGATGAGATACACCGCGCCCACTACGGCAAGAATGGCGCCGACTCCATGCGTGATCGCGTTCGCGAGAATGTCGCCCAGCTTGGCCTGGAGTTCCACACTTAGATGATAGTCCGCGACCTGTTCAAGCATTGACCTTGAGCCCAGCCATGCCGACGGCCATCGTCGACTCCCACTCATCGCAAAAAGCGCGATGAATGGGGCACAGTTTCATTTCTGGTGGGTCCGCAACGCCGGTGGGTGGCTCGCATGTTTGAAGCGGTCATTTCCACATCCTGGAGTTCTGCCGTCTATCAGGACTTTGGCGGAAGCGCGGAAGATGCCAATGCTCCCGCGAAAGAGACGAGTTCGATGTGCGGGAACTGGCGGAGTTGCTGGAGCGCCAGGCGTTCGGCGTCGCGGGAAGCACGGAGCCGCGTAGGAACTCGGGCCAGGCCGGCGTCGTTGTAGCCGGGATGGGCGACGAGTTCCCAGGTGCCGGGAGGCATTTGGCGGAGCAGGGAAGCGACGGTTGCCGCATCCAGGCTTCCGGTGGCCAGCACGCCGATGGCGCCGTCGGTTGTGGCAAAGCCCTCTTCCGCCACAATGCGCCTGAAGGCAGGCTCGAGCCGGCGCAGCAGGGTCACCTGGGCGCGGCGAAGTTGGGGAGCGCTGGGGGTGGCATGGAGGCTCCAGGCGGGCTCAAACGGGTTGCGGACGGTGCGGATTCCGGCGGCTCGCGCGGCACGCAGCACGGGACGCAGCACGGCGGGAAACATGTGGACGTGCTTGTGGGTGTCAATGTGGGTAAGGCTGACTCCGCGGCTTTGGATCAGCGCGATCTGCGCGGCGGCTTCGGCTTCAATTTCGGATGCGATTTTTGCGGATGCCTTGAATCGGGATGCCGGCCCGTAGAGCCAGAGAAGAAATTCAGCCAGCGAAGAGCGCAAGCGTCCGGTGGCTGCGTTGGCCGTGTTGGCAAGGTGGGGAAGGTCGCGGTCGGCCGAGAGGACCGGGTCGCCATCCAATAGAACCACGTGGCAGCCGACGCCGAGCGAGGGCGTGGAACGCGCGATTTCGACCGCATCATCGGTGGCCGCGGCGCGGGCCATGAGTGTGGCGCTGGTCAGCAGCCCGGCCTGGTGCAGTTCCGCAACGGCGCGGTTTACGCCGCGCGTCAGGCCGAAGTCGTCCGCATTGACGATGAGGCGCCTCACCGGCTGAGTCTATCAACTCCGGGTGCGGGGTACTGAATTCCGGGAGGGGTGCAGGGCAATCGCATGGACGATGTTGATTGCTGAAGGCGGCTGCGCCCGGCGATAGAGTCTGAAACGACTTCCTGCTTCCCGGAGGGAAGACACTAAAATAGCCCAGGATGGAGCGCAGCGCAATCCTGGGACTGCAAGCAAAGTAAGTTGCCAAGCCCCGGAGGGGCGCCCCGAAGCTCCTCACCAACGCTGAACCGAATTCGTGCCATTGCGCTGGACGGGCGAGGCGCGGATTGCGCAAGGTCGCTGGTATGATGATTGAGGGCCACAATTGCTTTGCGCCTTTGTGGGCGGTTAGCTCAGTTGGTTAGAGCGCCTGCCTTACAAGCAGGATGTCGGGGGTTCGAGTCCCTCACTGCCCACCAGATTGCAGCGCAAGATATTGATTCTAAATATATATACAACAAAATAAACAACTTATATCTAGAAGACAGATGTGCGCCCAGTGCGCGCAGCGCGGCTTGGAACGACCTGAACAGCCGATTTACCTTACAAAATGGGAAACACCTTACAAAGTCTTTTGCTGTTCCAGCGGTGAACTTGTGGACACTTTTTACGGCGGCTTTGAGCCGCCTCCCTGACGGCAAGCGGGGATTGGAGACAACCCTGACTGTCTTCGACAAGGGCTGCGGTGATGGGGGGGCGGTGGTATTAGCGTGCACGGCGGAAGAGCCAACGAGGATGGTCGGGGAGGCTACTTCAAAGGTCCGAGCGCTCGTTGAAATGAGTTAATTCGCCGAATTCCAGTTTTATTCGTAAAAGTCTGTCGTCCTCTGTCTGATTCCTCGCATCTTCAATGGCCTTCAAATGGGCTTCGAAGTCAAAAAGGAGTATCCGTAGATTCTTGGCATAGATACGGCGCGCGCTTCTAGTGTAGTGCGTCACACGGATAGGCTTTTATTCCTTGCGGCTTGAGCGCGGGTGACTTTTTCCAGGATGTCTGTGGCTTTGGCGGTCCAGATGAAGGGCTTTGGGTTGTCGTTGTGCCGGT
>Ga0182030_10015071_pt1 | contig 15188 bp, 9 predicted proteins | sample 812S3MmetaG_FD_121299 | JGI IMG/M metagenome (GOLD analysis project Ga0182030, IMG submission 121299) | Permafrost microbial communities from Stordalen Mire, Sweden - 812S3M metaG (Illumina Assembly) | ecosystem: Environmental > Terrestrial > Soil > Wetlands > Permafrost | place: Sweden... | reverse complement strand
TCCTTCTGCGGGTTGAGAATCTTCACCAGCGGCGTAACCAACTGCATCATGTCTTTGTCGCCGGAAACGATAAAGACCTCGTGCTCACGCTCGGCAGCCTCGCGCGCCAGCGTGCCGATCACATCGTCGGCCTCAAAGCCCTCGGCCTCCAGAATGGGAATGCGCAGCGCTTCAAGAGCGCGGCGAATGAATGGAATCTGCCGCCGCAGATCCTCGGGCATGGCGGCGCGGTTGGCCTTGTAGCCTTCGTAGCTCACTTCGTCGAAGCTCTGCGTCTTCCCGTTCCACTTGCGCAGCGGGCCCATGGAGCGCGCCCGCTCGTCGCGAAAGACTTCGCCGCTCACATCGAAGACCGCCGCAAAGTAGCGCGGCTCAAAATCCTGGCGCAGCTTCTTGATCATGTTCACAAAAACATAGATGGCCGCCGTGGGCAGGCCGCTGCGCGTGCTCATCGGTCGCGAGCGCTGCATGGCATGGTAGGCGCGAAAGATAAAATTCATCGTATCGAGCAGAAAGACGGGCGGCTTGGCGGGATCGGGCACGAAACGAGTTTAGCAGGAAGCGGAGAACCGAGAACTCCCGTCATTTGGCGCTCCAGCAAGGTCTCGCTTTTCGCGCCTGACAGGAGGAGCTACCGCGGCATTTCGTTCTTTGCCGGCAGCGGCCGGAAAAGCCACAGCATCAGCAGAGAAAACAGCGTTCCGCCCACGCTGAATTTGAGCCACACCGGCGCCGAGGAGGGCGAGAAAAATCCCTCCAGCGTGCCGGCAATCACCAGCAGCGGAATGATTCCAGCCACCAGTTTTGTCGCTTCCACGCCGGCCGTGGCTACCGAGTCCCGCCGCCGGTAGAGACCCGGAAAGAGCACTCCCTGGCCCAGCCGAAAGCCCGCCGCCCCAGCAAAGACAATCGATGGCAACTCCAGCGCTCCATGCGGCGCAACAAAGCTCCACAGGTCCACCGCCATGCCGTGCTGCTGGCAGGCCACGCCAATCACGCCCAGCAGTAATCCATTGATAAACATGAAGTAAAGCGTTCCCAATCCGAAGACGATTCCGCTCGCGAAGGCGAGAAAGCAGACGGTCAAGTTATGCGTCATCAGCCAACTGCTCATCATCGGCGCCACGCTGACCACCGAATGGGTCCACATCTCGTGTCGCTCGATAGTGGCTACCATCTCCGGCCCCAGCATCTGCCGCATAAACTGCGGACGAGCCAGCGTCAGCACCGATCCCAGCAGCGCCCCACCTAGCGTAACTCCCAGCGAAAGCAGTACATAGCGGAGATTTCGCTGAAAGATCGCCGGGTACTCGTCGCGCAGAAATCGAAAAATATGCATGAAACTGGTACGGCGGCTGGAATAGATGATATGGTGGGCGCGAGCCAATAGCTGATTGACGTGCTCGGCGTAAGCGCGGGCCATTGTGTCCTCGCGCAGGGCGGAGAGGTCGCTGGCCACCTGGCGATAGAGCAGCGCGGTCTCTTGAAGTTCGGCGCGCGTCAACTGGCCCAGACCGCTGGCATCGGCCTGCGCCAGCAGTTTAGCCAGCCGCTCCCAATGCGGACGGCGCTTCAGCAGCCACTGGTTGGAGAGAATAGTAGCCATGGATACGATTGCAGACCAGCTTAACTCGGATCGGCTTAATCCTGATCAGCTTAGCATCGATACCCCGGAGCTGGTTTCCATCGCCATGCCTCTGGCCGGCATCGGCAGCCGGTTCATTGCCATCGTGGTGGATTATCTGATCTGGGTCGCGGCCTTTTCCATTCTTGCGATTCTTGCGGCGCTGGTTCTCGCCAGCCTTCGGGTATTCGACAGCATCTCACCGAATTGGGCCCTGGGGATCGTTCTTCTGGTCATTTTTCTCTGCCACTGGGGATACTTTACGCTCTTCGAGGCCTTCGGCAACGGACGCACTCCGGGCAAGCGAGTGGCGAAGATTCGTGTCATTCATCGCTCCGGCCGCGCCATCAGCTTTGTCGAATCGCTGGCCCGCAACCTGGTTCGGGCCGTCGACTATCTGCCCAGCTTCTATGCCGCAGGCCTGGTGGCGATGTTCTTGAGCCGCCAGCATCAAAGGCTTGGAGATATGGTGGCCGGAACTTTGGTGGTGCGCGACCGCGAGATCGCCTCCCCGCACTGGGGCGAGATGGGGACGCGTACCATTACGGCTCCGGCCTTTGCGCCGGCCGCGTCCCTGGCCGCGGATCTAGCCGCGCCGCATAGCAGCGTCCCATTGTCGGCCACGGCGCTTGGCAAGCTCTCCACAACCGACCTGGAGGTCCTTGAAGCCTTCTTTTCCCGCCGTCTGGATATGGAAATGGGAACGCGGATCGCCCTGGCTGCGCGCATGGCCTCAGCTCTCGCGGCCAAGTCCGGCCTGGAGATTCCCCCCGGAATCGGTCATGAGACTTTTCTCGAAGCTGTTGCGCATCAGTTCCGTGGACAGGCTCGAATGATCTGAAGCAACCGGATGCTGAAGGGGATCGTTATAGCAATCGATAAAGTGACGAATCCTGCCCGGCGGCAATAGAGCGGTCCTGTAATCGCCGCAATGGGCACAGACAGCGGTCGCCACCGACGAAAGTTGAGGCAGTACGCAGGACGGGCGCCCATCCAAAGCTGGATGGGCGCCCGTTTCCTTGGCCGCAGAGCGAGAGAGCTACGACTTGACCTGCGGAGTTTCGGCGTAGTGCATCAGCGCGGCGACGGCGCAACTGGCAAGCCGGGTTTCAGCGGAGTCGGCGCGGCTGGTGAGGATGATCGGGACCCGGGCGCCTACGATGATGCCGGCCAGTTCGGCCCCGCCCAGGTACTCGAGCTGCTTGGCCAGCGTGTTGCCGCTGATAAGGTCGGGAACGATAAGAATGTCGGCCTGACCGGCAACCGGCGAGACCAATCCTTTGATCATCGCGGCTTTGGAGCTGACCGCTGTATCGAAGGACAAGGGACCATCGAGAATGCCACCGGTGATTTGTCCCCGATCGGCCATCTTGCACAGGGCGGCCGCATCCGTCGTCGACTTGATCTTGGGATTAACGGTTTCGATGGCGGAGAGAATCGCAACCTTGGGGTTGGGAATGCCCAGGGTATGAGCCAGATCGATCGAGTTCTGGACGATATGAATCTTGTCCTCAAGTTCGGGCTCGATGTTGACGACCGCGTCGGCGATTAACAGAGTGCGATCATAAGCTGCCGTATCCATGACAAAGACGTGGGAGACGCGGCGCGAAGTGCGCAGGCCGCCATCGCTTTTCAAAGCGGCCTTCATCAGATTGTCGGTGTGGCAACTGCCCTTCATCAGGGCTTGTGCGGTTCCTGTGTGGCACATGCGTACGCCCTGTTCCGCAGCCTTGCGCTCGGTGTCGGCATGCAGAATGGTATAGGCGGCGATATCCAGGCCAATCTTTGCAGCCAGGGCCTTGATCGCGACCTCGTCGCCGATCAGCGTAGGCACGATGATGCCTTCAATGGCAGCTTCAACGGCACCCCTCAGGGCTACGTCCGACAGCGGCCAGACCACCGCTACAGTGATGGCGGGAAGAGCCTTGCAACGCTCAATGAATTTGGGAAAGACGTGATAGTCGGGGGGATGGCCTACCAGGCGCTCAACGACCCTTCCTTCCTTTAACTGCTCAAGATCGCTCATATAAATCTCCTTATGGCCGCACAGGGAACGATGGCGCGACGTATGAATATATTTTCGCTTGCGACTCTGCCGCTTGATGTGTCAGGGGTCACACTTTGGCACTACCTACCGCATCGTGAGATTCAAGTTCGGAGCTTGCGGGAGCTATCCATTCCAGTTCGCTGGTCAGGGCAGGTATAACGGAGCGACCGAAGCCCTGCTTCCGGCAATCTGGCTAGGGCCTGTTCACACTTCTCTCGCGGGCTGGGTTTCGGGAGGGAGCAGGGGTCTTTAGACCCCTGAAAATGCGCTTCCAAAGGGAGGGCTTTAGCCCCGGGCGTTCTTTTCTTCCTCTGCAATGCGTCCTGGGAAGAAGAAAACTGGAAAAGGCGTCTCCGGGGCTAAAGCCCTAATCAAACCTCGACCCTTTCAAGGGTCTAAAGACCCCTGCTCCGTTGAAAGTCACATACAAAAGGCGAAAACGCGGGTCCTTCGACTCGCTGCGCTCGCTCAGGATGACAGTGTATTTGATGGAGCAAGCACTGACTTTCATGCCTGAAGGTGGTCCGCAGGGCCATTGATACTCCCTCCGGCGCGAACGCTTAACCTCGGCGCAACCCTAAGTGTGAACAGGCTCTAATTTGCGCTCTTGCCCAGGCCGAAAATCTTCTGCAGCAGGTTGCGGTGTTCCGCGGGATGGTCGCAAGTCACGATCGGCGCCGTGCCCTCCAGGAATGCTTCATCGACGGCGTCCGGGCAGGTATCGTCGCTGAGCAGATTGCTTGCCTTGTCGATGCTGACGACTTCAACGCCCTCGGGGGCGGTGAAGCCGTGGGTATCGGAATACTGCGGCAGTTGGACGGCTTTCTTCATAAACTCGGCCCAGATGGGCGCGGCGGCGCGTGCGCCTTCGATCTTGATGTCGGTATAGTCGTCGTTGCCCACCCAGACGATGCACAGTAGATTGCTGGTGAAGCCGGCAAACCATGCGTCGTGGCTGGTTCCGGTCTTGCCCGCGGCAGGAGCTAAAAAGCCTCTCTGACGAACTACGGCGCCGGTGCCGTGATCGATCACGTTTTGCATCAGGCTAGTGGTCAGATAGGCAACGCGCGGGTCGAGAACCTGCTTCGAGGTGGGCGCGTAGTCGCTGATAATGTCGCCGGTGGAGGTGCGGATGCTGGCCAGCATCCAGGGCTCCAGATGCACTCCGTTATTGGCGAAGACGGTGTAAGCGCCGGCCATCTCCATGGGTTCGGCGTCGTAAGAGCCGATGGCCACCGAGGGAGTTCCGCGGGCGTTGCGGACACCGGCATCGCGGGCCAGCTCGGCCACGCGGTCAAAGCCCACCAGCGCGGCCAGGCTGATGGTGGCGTTGTTCAGCGACTTCTGCAATGCGTAGCGCGCCGTCACCTGTTCGTGATACTCGCCTTCAAAGTTGCGCGGCGTATATTCCTGGCCGCCCACGTCGTAGGTGGTCTGTTCGTCGCTGAGCATCGTCAACTGCGAGAAGGGCTTAGTCTGCCCGGAGAGCGTGGTGCCCTCGACGGCTGTGGCAAAGGCGGCGGCGTAGACAAAGGGCTTGAAGATGGAGCCGGTGGGCCGCTTGGCCACCGCGTGGTTCAACTGCGAGTTGCCGTAGCTGCGCCCGCCCACCAGCGCCAGCACCTGGCCGGTATGCGGATTCAGCGCCACCAGCGCCACCTGCGGATACGTGATCGTCTCTCCCTGCTTGCGATGGGGATGCAGTTTATCCACCTGCTCATCGATGACGTGAATGGTGGATTCAACCGCGGCCGTCGCCTCGCGTTGCAGGTCGGGATCGAGCGAGGTATAGATATGCAGCCCTTCCTGATTGAAGTCGCGCTCGCCCAGCTTTTGCAGCAGTTGCTCATGCACCAGGTCCACAAAGTACGGGGCCTCGCTAGCGTCCACGCTGGCCGAGGTGAGGTGCAGCGGCTCAGCCTTGGCGCGTTCGGCCTGGTCCTTGCTAATGGCGCCGGTCTCGACCATCGAATCCAGCACCAGGTTGCGCCGCTCGACGGTGCGGTCCGGATGGCGGAAGGGATTGAAGTAGTTGGGCCGCTGGATGATGCCTGCAAGCAAGGCCGCCTCGGCCAGGCTGAGCTGGCGCACGTCCTTGCCGAAGTAGGACTGCGAGGCCTCGCCGAAGCCGTCGATCGAGAAGCTGCCGCGCTGGCCCAGGTTGATCTGATTGGCGTACATCTCGAAGATCTGCTTCTTGAAAAAGCGGTGTTCGAGCTGAAAGGTGATGACGATCTCGATAATTTTGCGCTTGAGCCGCTTTTCCGGCGTCAGAAAAAAGCCGCGCGCCAACTGCATGGTCAGCGTAGAGCCGCCCTGCTGCTTCTGTCCGGTGGTTATGTCGCGAAGGCCGGCTTCGATCAACCGCCAGTAGTTCACTCCGCTGTGCTCAAAGAAGCGGCGATCCTCGATGGCCAGCACGGCCTGGATGAGATTCTGCGGAATCTCGTCGTAGGCAACGAGGCGGCGCTTAGTGCGGTTGGCGTCGTCGCTCAAGCCGGTGATGAGCAGCGGTTCCAGCTCGTAACTGGTGAGCGGCTGGCCGTGGTCGTCGGTGATGGCGTCGACGGCGCCCGCTTCGATGTGGATGGTTGCGCCGTCCTGGGAGTGATAGGACTGCGAGCCAGGATGTATGGCGATCGTCTGCGCGCCTTGCGAGTAAGTTCCCAACGGCGAGGTCTGCGCGGCTCCATCGGCCGAGTAGCCGGCCTCGCGCAGTTCGTTGACGATGAGGCGGACAGTGAACTTTTGCCCCGGCCGGACTTCGCGCGGCGCTGCATAGATCTTGGCAGTTGAGGCAAAGATGGGCTGCTTGAGCCGCTCGTCGACGATGCGCTGATATTTGACGTAGAAATAGCCGCCCACGGCCATGAAGACCAGCACGACGGCGGCAATTGCCAATAGCGCCGTGCGCAGCAACAGCGATGCCCAGGGATGCCGCTGCGCATAGCCTGGAATCTTTATCTTCAATGCCATTGCCGCTCCTTCAGAACAGTGGACAGTGAACAGTGAACAGTGGACAGCTAACAGCCCGTGACAAAGGTCCGATGCGTCGAAAATACATCCCTCAGGGGCTAAAGCCCACGTTCTTTGTTGCATTTACGGGACGACTAAAGTCGTGCCCTTTCAAAACTATACTTTTACCACAGGCTGCTAACAGTTAATTGTTTACAGTTAACTGTGGGTGCCCCACCCTAGCCACGCCTTTGTTTTTTGCGGCTAGGTCTGTGACCGGATGAAGAAGTTTCATTGAGTTCGTGCTTTCCCAGGTCTCAAAATCGAGACCTGGGGCACCCCACGATGGTACAAAATCAAGCGGTCAGTGACATAGCTCACCCGTACCGTGAAAAAGCCTTGGCGAGAAACCATAGCTTCAGTTGCCAGCAGAAAAAGCTAGTAGCTAGTAGCTAGAAGCTGTGTAACAGCAACTCATCTTCCTCGACGCGTTCCTTGACCAGCGCCACGACTTCATCGAGCGCCACGTCCACGCTGGTTGAAGTGGCGCGCGTCACCAGTTCCACTTGACCTGTGGCAACCTTCTTGCCCACGTTGATGCGATAAGGGATGCCCACCAGGTCCGCATCCTTGAATTTGACTCCGGCGCGCTCATCGCGATCATCGAGCAGTACGTCCAGACCCGCGGCTTCAAGCTCCGCTGCAAGTTTTTCACCGGCCTCGGCCAGCGCCGCATCGGAGATATTGGTAACCGTGACCACCACGGTGAAAGGAGCGATCGATGCCGGCAGCCAGAATCCATTCTTGTCGTTGGACTGCTCGATCGCCGCGGTGAGAATGCGCTCGATGCCGATGCCGTAGCTGCCCATGATCGGCGTGACTTCCTTGCCGTTCACGTCGAGCACCCGCGCGCCCATCGCCTCGGAGTACTTGTAGCCCAGCTTGAAGATGTGGCCGATCTCGACTGCCTTGCCGACCACCAGCTTGCCGAAGCAAACCTCTTTCTCGCAAGCCTCGCGCTTGAGGCAGTCCTCGTCCTTCGTGCAGAGATTGCGCGGACAGTTCTCACCGGCGTTGACGCTGCGGATGTCGGCCATCAAGGTCCAGGTGAAATCGCGGCCCGGCGTGACGTTGCGCAGGTGGTAGTCGAGCTTGTTGGCGCCACAGACCATATTTTTGCGGCCTTCGAGAGCCTCGTCGACAATCACAGCGAGATCGATGGTTGGCAGTTCCTTTGCTGGTTTCAAGTTGACTGGACCCAAAAAGCCCACCGGTCCGCCGAAGAATTTAAGGGCTTCGTCTTGAGTCATCATGCGCAATTCTGCGCCAGGAAAAAATGCTGCAAGTTTTGTTTCATTGACTTGATGATCGCCGCGTAAGAATGCAGCAATTGGGGTCGTAAATTGAACTTGGGTTGGACATGAATCACTTACGCCCTTTGGGACAACTTGAGGCGGCCAAGTTGCCATATAACCCACGCACTTGATGTCGTTGGCCGGGCTCATCTTCAGGAAAGCCGCAATGTCGGCGATCGCGCCCATGCCGGGAGTATGAATCAACTCCGGCGTGCCGTCTCCTGTTGCCTCAAGCTCAACCAAAGGATCGAGCCGTGAAACGGCCTTCTCGGTATTGGCCGCATAGCCGCACTCCGGGCAGCTTGCAATCAGATCCTCGCCCGCATCGGTGTAGACCATGAACTCCTGCGACTGCGAGCCGCCCATCGCGCCCGAGTCGGCCTCGACGGCGACGAATTTCAGGCCGCAGCGAGTGAAAATCTTCCGATAAACCGCATCGTGCAGATCGAAACTCCTATCCAGGCCGGCCCTGTCTATATCAAAGGAATAGCTATCCTTCATCGTGAACTGGCGCGTGCGCAGCAGTCCCGACTTCGGCCTCGCCTCATCGCGGAACTTGGTCTGAATCTGGTACCAGATCTGCGGCAACTGCTTGTAGCTGCGCAGTTCGTTGCGCGCGATAGTCGTCATGATCTCTTCGTGGGTCATGCCCAGGCAGAGATCGGCGCCCTTGCGATCTTTGAGGCGAAACATATTTTCGCCCATGCCGGTCCAGCGGCCGCTAGCCTCCCACAGCTCCTTGGGAAGCAGGGCGGGCAGGAAGAACTCCTGCGCGATGCGGTCCATCTCTTCGCGCACAATGGCGACGATCTTGTTGATCGAGCGCTGGCCGAGAAAGAGATAGCTGTAAATGCCCGCGCCGAGCTGGCGAATGTAGCCGGCGCGAACGAGAAAGCGGTGACTGGCCACTTCGGCGTCTGCCGGGGCCTCGCGGAGAGTGGGGAGAAAAAGTTTGGACCAGCGATGCATAGGGTTTTCGCGTTCCTTCAATCGTTCAAAATTCAATTTTAACCGCTGAACCGGCTGAGGAACCTCTGCACAGGTTCGCACCGCGAAGCCGGCATTCCCTCAGGGGCTGAAGCCCTGTTCATTTTGCAGGATTTATGTACGGGCTGAAGCCCGTACCCTTCAACAATTCAAATGCGATTGCCCTGATCCCAGGTCCCAAAAGCGGGACCTGGGGCACCCAGAGTCGATACCACAACAAGCGGTCATAGACCTAGTATCATGGTCCTTGCGGAGTTGCCATGCGCGCTCATCTGGCTACATTTCTCGACGACTTCCGCCGCCATGGCCGGCAGATTGCCGTGGTGCGAACCCAGGGCAACCGCCGCCGGGTTGCGACCTATGAAGAGGTCGCACGCCGTGCCGGACGATTTGCCGCGCTGCTGGTCCAGAGAGGCATCGGCCCCGGCGATCGTGTGCTGCTGTGGGCCGAGAACAGCGCCGAGTGGATCGCCGCCTTTTACGGCTGCCTGCTGCGGGGTGTGCTCGCCGTTCCTCTGGATGCTTACGGTTCGGCCGATTTTGCCGCCCACATCGCCGCCGACGTGGCGCCCAGGCTGGCCGTGGGCGATGAAATGCTGCTCCGCCAACTACCCGTCGAATGGCCGCGCCTGAGCTTTGAAGATTGGGACGCTGCGCTTCCCGCCGGCGAGGCCGGCCCCATTCGCGATCTTGGGCACGCAACCCCGCTCGAAATTCTCTTCACCTCGGGCACCACGGGCGATCCCAAGGGCATCGTGCTCACCCACGGCAACGTGCTGGCCAGCATCGACCCCATCGAGAACGGGGCAAAGCCTTACCTCCGCTACGAGCGGCTGGTTCATCCGCTGCGTTTTTTACACACGCTGCCCTTGAGCCACGTCTTCGGCCAGGCGATGGGTCTGTGGGTTCCGCCCCTCTTCGCCGCCGAGGTTCACTTTGAGAGCCGTCTGGTTGCGCCGCGCCTGATTGAAATCATCCGCGGCGAGCGCATCTCCGTTCTGGCTGCCGTGCCGCGCGTCTTTGCGCTGCTCAAGGCGCATCTTGAAGCCGCCAATCCCGGCCTCGCCGAGCGGGTTGCCTCCTCCTCGGGCATCAGTTCCTGGCGGCGCTGGGCCCGATTCCGCCGGGTTCACTTCGCCTTCGGACTCAAGTTCTGGGCTTTGATCTCCGGCGGAGGCGCTTTGTCCGGCCCGATCGAGCAGTTCTGGAACGGACTCGGTTTTGTCGTCATTCAAGGCTACGGGATGACCGAGACCACGGCGATCGTCAGCCTCAATCATCCCTTTCACGTCGCCAAGGGAAGCATCGGCAAGCCGCTGCCGGGCAGCGAGGTCAAGCTGGGCGAGGACGGCGAGGTGCTGGTGCGCGGAGCCATGATCTCGACGGCCACCTGGTCGGGCGGGACGATGCAAACTCGCCAAGGCGAATGGCTGGCTACCGGCGATCTGGCCGAGAGCCAGCCCTCGGGCGATCTGCGCTTTCTGGGACGCAAGAGCGAGGTCATCGTCACCGCCGCGGGAGTCAACCTGCACCCGGAAGATCTGGAAGCCGCCATCGAGCAGGAGCCGGGCGTCGTTGCCTGCTCGGTGGTAGCCCTGGAGACCGCGGCCGGCCCCGAGCCCTGCGCGGTGCTGGCCCTGCGCGGCGCCGGGGAGTTGGCCGCTTCGATCATCGCGCGCGCCAACACCCGCCTCGCCGAGTTTCAGCGCCTTCACCGCTGGGTACTGTGGCCCGAGCCCGACCTGCCGCGCACCTCTACCGGCAAGGTCCGGCGCAGGGCCGTGGCCGAGTGGCTGGCCGGCATCCAGGCGGCAGCCGCGAATCCCGGCGCAGCTTCTTCCTCCGCCTCGCCCACCCGCGCGCAGGATTGGTTGCTGGCTCTGATCGCGCAGGTCACCGGCGAAGCCTATCCTGGCATCGGAGACGAGCTACGCCTGAGCGAGGACCTCGGCCTCGATAGCCTGGGCCGCGTTCAGTTGGCTGCCGCCCTTGAAGAGCGCCTGGGAATCCTTTCCGGGAGCGAGATGCTGGACCAGGTGCAAACCCTGGGAGAGTTGCGGCATCTGCTGGCCGGAAATGCGGAGGTTCTGCCGGCAGCGACCCAAAAACTGGGCACGAAAGAATTGGGCACGAAAGAACTGGGCTCACAAGAACTGGGTGCCCCATCCATTTCGCGTACTTTGCGAAATGGGTGGGAAGCTACGAACCTCTATCAACTGGGTGGCCCAGGCCCGGGGTCCCCACGGACAGGCCTTTGTCCGTGGGGTGGGGGTCTCGATTCTGAGACCTGGGAGATGAGGAACCCTGACCAATCGTCCGCCGTTCCAATCCCTCCTCCGGAACCCGCTCAGGCTCGCTACCTCTATCCCCACTGGCCGTGGCTCAAGCCCTTCGGCTGGCTGCGCGCAGCTTTCGTCGAAGCCGTCCTGCGCCCGCTGGTCTGGCTGCTGGCCGATCCTGAAGTTATGGACCATCCGGCCCGATCAGCCTCGGATGAACCGATGCTGATCGTCGCCAATCACGTTACCGCCTATGATGGGCCGCTGATCCAATACGCTCTGCCGGGCGCCATGCGGAGGCGAATGGCGGCCGCGATGTCGGGCGAGAAGCTGGAGGATTTCCGGCATTTCCGCAATCCCGAGCGCGCGCCAGGGCAGAAAAGCTTCTATCTGCCCGGCCCGCTGATTTACATGCTCCTTACCGCGCTCTTCAATGTCTTTCCCTTGCCCCGGCAGCGGGGCTTCCAACGCAGCTTTGCTCACGCCGGCGAGGCGTTGGACCGCGGCTTCAACGTACTCGTCTTTCCCGAGGGCACGCGTTCGGCGGAGGGCGCATTGGCGCGCTTCCGTCCGGGGATCGGCCTGCTGGCAAGGCAATCCGGCGTAGCTGTGCTGCCGGTCGCGATTCGCGGCCTGGGAGAGTTGAAGAGCCGCCGTCGCGGCTGGTTCCGTTCCGGCACGATTGAAGTGCGCGTAGGCCAGCCCATCCGCTTCTCGCCCAGTGAGAGCGAAGCGGCCATCGCCACGCGCTTGCACAACGAAGTGGAAACGCTGCTGAACGGCTGACAGAGAACAGTGGACAGTGAACAATGGTCAGTGAACAGGGGCAGCCGGCGCTTGCGCGCCAAGGGGTTCGTGGTAGCACACCTTTCGCATAGAGTGCGAAAGAGTGGGGGCACCCGGGCCTGTGCAGAATTACAGCAACCGATTCTTGAAAATATTTTTTGTCCTTTACATGCTAAACACGAAAGTTGTATATTCACTTTGATTAAAAAATCCAAGTTTTGTATTGATTTTCAGAAGGATTGCGTCTTTATGAAAACTCTTGCTACTCTGGTTGCGGTCGCCGCTCTGGGGCTGTTCGCTGCACAAGCCAATGCCGTCCCTCTGATTCCCTACCCAAATGCGGGAACAGTTGTGCCCCCTTACGGGTCAATCACCGCTGAAGCGACCGGTAGCATTGACGCCTGGGCCTACGTTAGGTCCAGCGCAGGGGACACCGATTATGTGCGGATTTATGACGTGACACAAGGCACCTATTCCGCCTGGATCTTCGATAACCACACGACTGCGGCCGGCACGGAAGATGTGGGGATTTTGTCCGTGAATGCCGGCGACGTGCTGGAGTTTGAATTGGAGGATTTATCGTATCCGTATGGGGCGGGCGCAATCTACTCTTCGAATCCCGCTGATAGCGCCGACGGTATCAATCATGCCTATCTCACCACATGGACGGGCAGCGTTATTCCTGGCACTGATGTCACTCCTAACGGAACCTTTGTGGGCATGGAAGATCGTCCCTTGGGCAGCTCCGACCTGAACTACGCGGATGACCAGTACATCTTCGACAATGCTGGATTCACCCCTCCCAGTGGTGAAACTCCCGAACCCAACAGCCTCTACCTGCTGGGTACCGGATTGCTGGGCTTGGCTGGATTCGTGCGCCGGAAGATTCGCGCTTAGTTCGATTTTTCAATTAATCCACGGCAAAGCCCCGAGTCAATACAGCGACTCGGGGCTTTGCTTTGCCTGAGCCGAATGTCCTGAAAGACGGCAAATGCTACAGCAACCCGCCCATTTGCTTACTCACTAACTCGGCTGGCGAGGGCGGAAGTGGCAGGTGCCGCCAGCCAGCACCGGAGTCCAGATGGACGGATCGGCCGGCTGCTCGCTCGATCCCAGGAAAAGAATGCCGTCGGGCCGCAGCAGGCGATGCATGCCAGCCAGCAGAGCCTTGCGCGTCTCCTGCGAGAAATACAGCATCACATTACGCAGAAAGATGACGTCGAAACGATCGTCGGCGCGGCTGAAGGGGAATGGCGACTGGCACAGGTTGGCTTGACGGAAGTTGCACATCTGCCGGATCTCCGGCTTGACCACCCAGTCTTCGCCCACATGATCGAAGTAGCGCACCATGAAGCGCGCCGGCAGCCCGCGGTTCATCTCGATGCGGCGATAGCAGCCGGCTTTGGCGCATTCCACCATTTCGGCGCAGATATCGGTGCCCTCGATGCGGATATTCCAGCCACTGAGCGCGGGAAAGTGCTCCTTCATCATCATGGCCAGGCTGTGAGCCTCCTGGCCGCTCGAACAGGCCGCGCTCCAGAAGCGAAGGCTGCGCTGGTTACGGCGGGCCTCGATAATCTTGGGAAGCAGTTCAGTGCGCAGCAGCACGAAGGGATGGCCATCGCGGAAAAAGCTGGTTTCGTTGATGGTCATAGCCTCGGCGACAGAGCGCTCCAAGGTCGGGTTCTTGCGCGCTTTCAGGTGCTGAACAAGCTCTTCCAGATGGGTCATGCCTTGATTGCGCATCAGCTTAGCGAGGTGCGACTCGAAGAGATAGTCGCGCGAAGGGTCAAGCACGTTTTGCGAAAGTCCGAAAACGAGCCGACGAAGATAGTCATAGTCGGCGCTTGAGGTGTCGCTGAAGGTCGTTGTGAGCATGGCTAGACCACCGATTCCCGAAGCTCACGGTCTTCACTGCGTGTCTGGCTGACAAGCCGGAGGATTTCAGGAGCAATGGCGTTGAGGGGAAGCACCTTGTGCGCCAGGCCCGCATTGGTGACGGCTCCCGGCATCCCCCATACTGTGCTGGATGCCCGATCCTGAGCCAGAACCGCGCCGCCGCGATCGCGAATGATGCGGCTGCCGGCGAGTCCATCCAAACCCATCCCGGTCAGCACCAGGGCCAGCACGCCGGAGCCATAGACCGAGGCTGCGCTGCGAAAGAGAACATCGACGGCGGGGCGGCAATGATTCTCGAACGGGTCCTGAGTCAGATGGAGCGTGGCCTGCGATCCAGGACGCGCTCCGGCCAGCACCTCCATGTGCCAGTCGCCCTTGGCGATGTAAATCGTCCCGGAGTGCACCGATTCGCCCTCGATTGCCTCATGCACGGCCAACTGGCAGCGGCCATTCAGCCGTTCGGCAAAACTTTTGGTAAACAGTTCAGGCATATGCTGAACAATCAACACCGGCAGCGGAAAGCTGGCGGGAAGCAGCGGTAGCAGAATATCCAGCGCCGCCGGACCGCCTGTGGACACGCCGATCGCCAGCGCTACCGGTTGCGATGAGATCGCCTGGACCCTGGGATGGGCCAAGGGAGGAATCGGCGACATGCGCGCAATGTATGGCATGATCCCCGGCCCGCTGCCGCTCCCGATCCCCGGCCTCAACCCAGCAATAGCCGGTTGCGCCATGGCCTGCGAGGGGCTGGTAAGCGCATGAATCTTGGGAATCAGGTCCTGACCCAGCGTTAGAATCGCCCCTTCCCTGCTTGACTGCCCGGCGGGTTTGGCCACGTAGTCCGACGCGCCGCTGGCCAACGCCTCGATGGTCACCTTGGCCCCGCGCTGGGTCAGCGCACTGCACATGATGACCGGCATCTTGTGGCCCCGCGACCGCAACTTCTTCAGGGTGGTCAATCCGTCCATCACTGGCATCTCCACATCCAGCAGAATCAAGTCGGGGCGAAGGGATTCGATGGCGAGCAAGGCCGACTCGCCGTCGCCCACGGTGCCAGCCACTTCCAGGCTGGCATCCGTGCCCACCACGGAGCGCACCAGGCTCCGCATCACTGCCGAGTCGTCCACAATCAAGATCCGGGTTCGGCGACCGGCGGCCATGACTTAGCCCTCCGCCATACCGAGCATGGCCAGCTTTTGCGTCAAGGCCTCGTCGTCGAATGGTTTCATCAGGTATTCGTCGGCGCCGGCATCCAG
>Ga0182030_10015069_pt1 | contig 15189 bp, 8 predicted proteins | sample 812S3MmetaG_FD_121299 | JGI IMG/M metagenome (GOLD analysis project Ga0182030, IMG submission 121299) | Permafrost microbial communities from Stordalen Mire, Sweden - 812S3M metaG (Illumina Assembly) | ecosystem: Environmental > Terrestrial > Soil > Wetlands > Permafrost | place: Sweden... | reverse complement strand
TGGACTAGTATCTTCAGCCCCAACCCCACCGGTATACTGGTGGGTATAGTTGCGGTTATCGCCGGAGCAGCCGTCATTATAAGCCTTCTTGGTACTTTGTTGCTGGCTTTCCTGGTGGCCTTCTTGGTACTAACCATCCGCCAACTCGTGATATTGGTGTGCCTAATACTTGCCCCCCTAGCTATAGCCGCATCCGTTTTGCCGGCCACCGAAAAGATATGGAAGTTTTGGCGGCAAACGTTACTTACCTCACTAATTATGTTCCCGCTTATTATGGCTTTCCTGGGAGCAGGTATAGCTCTGTCGCAAATCGCACATACTCAAGCTCAGTATTCCTCCACTGGTACAACGGCGTGGGATATTATGGCCGTTGTCGCCTTAATAGCCCCTTTGATTATGTTGCCTTTTACTTTCATGATGGCTGGTGGTCTAATGTCGACAGTTAGCCAAGCTATCCGTGGGCAAGCCCAGGGTGGGTTTAAAGCCATCAGTGGTTACCGTCAACGTAAGTTCAGCGAAAATATGCATAATGCGGCGATGGGCAACCGATGGAAAGCCAACAATAGAATAACTGGCCGATTCAATAGTATAACTGGCGGCGTCGGTGCTTTTATGGGATCCGAAAACAAGTTTGGATACTTCCGTAAAAAGGTCCGTGAAGAATCCAAACTAACTCACGGAGCTATAGCTGCCGCAGAGTATGCCAGACGCCCTAGTACGATAGCCAGTCAATTTAGGGAGAATGGACATAGAGCCCAGCTGGGCGACAATGCTCATGACGCAATGATAATGTTACAAAAAAGAAAGGAGGAGGGTGGGTTTGAAATGACCAAGGAGGAGGCTCAAAGAGCCGTTCAGACTGCCCAGGTTAATGGTGGTTTTGGGCTTGCCCAACAACGCTTCGCGGCCATACAATTGGGCGTTAGCGGTACTGGGTATAAAGACGAAAGAACCGCCATTACCGCTGCCGTTCATGCCGCACACGGCAATGTGGCAGCGTTTGAGGACATTATAGGAGCCATTCATGCAGCCTCTCCGCGCGGCGGTCGCTACGACGTTAGCGATTATAAGACAGAATTAGCTATAGGCAAAAGATTAATGAGGGGAGAGGTTGTTCCCGACAATATATATACTGCAGCTACGGTAGAGGGCGGACTCGCTGCCGACAACACCAGTCTTGCGCGCGGTAAACCGCAAGGTACCGAAAACATTGCAAAAGCACTTGCTAAAGCCGCAGCTCATCCGTCGGAAATCGCCCAAGCTCAGCGAGATCTTGCAATCATGATAGATCCAGACTTAGTAAAAGATCCAAAGTTAATGCCCGAGGGTAAAGATAAAGAGGCGCTGGTGGAAAAACTGAAGAGAGAACTGCCGAAGATCGACCTAACATACCTAACATCAAAGATACAAGGTCAGGCGGCTATCAAGCTAGACCATATGAAGAACGCTGCCGACTGGGGCTCTGAATTTAATGCCACGACGGTCTCAGAAGCACTACGAGCAGAACCTGGAGCAGCCGAAGCCATAAGCAGAATCACAACACCCGTCACCTCTCCACCCCCAGCCCCGACCCTGGCCCCGGTTGTTAGTCCAAGTACTCGCCCAGAAGTAAAAGTCATATATGACCATCTAGGTAATCCGTTGCAAGAAGTAATAATGGGCGGCAGTGGGGCTACAATCGACAAAGTAGCCGACAGGGTAGCCGACCAAGTGGTCGACAGGGTAGCCAAACAAGCTGCTGACGATATGGCCTTCAGACGTAACTCTTACAACCCTAATCTTGAACCCCCCGATCAGCCCAAACCCCCAGATCAAGATCAGCCATAAACAATTACTTGCTATAAAGATAGTTTATCGCTGTCCAGCCAAAAGCATCTACTTGACATTATCTCAACGTTATGCTAATGTTTAAGGCATGAGCCCCGAAACACCAAAACAACCACAAGAAGAGTCGTCTACCATAGAAACCCAGCAGCAGCTATTGCTAGAAATCCAAAGCGAACAAGCTCAAAAGTTAGTCCAGGCAGGTTTGGTCGATAAGTTTGGCCAGAAGATTATGACCATGCATTTTAGAAACATTTCTGAAGGCGCACATGCCTTTGCTGAGGGTCAGTTGCCAGATGATGTTAGTCCTTCTGTGATTGAAAGATCCCAAAAAGCAATCGATGGTCGCCTACAATCAGAAAGATACACAGTTTGCCCACCGCACCACCAGGATGATGGCATGACCTATTTTGAAGTGAACTACGATCAGGGAGGCGGAAAGCAAGTTCCTATTACTGTAGGCAAGATCGGCAGTGATGCTAATAGGACTGTCATGCCCGCAAGTGGTTTTAGTGAAGCCGACGTGCAGACAGTCAAAAGTTTAACTGACGAAATTGAAGACCTAAGGAAGTCAGGGGAATTGTCTAACCTAACACGAGGTTGGATTTTCCGTGAACCCGGAGTGTCTAAAACAGAAGCAGCTCAAGATTCCGGTGACAACCAGCCAGCAGAAGCTGATCCCAAAGAGCCTCAAGACACATCTGAATCAAAAATTAAGCCGGAGAAGCCAGTTGATAAAGACAAGCACCCTATTAAGCCGGAAGTTATACCTAAAGAGAAACCTGAAATTGTCGTTGACCGACATTTTTATGAAGAAGCGACCAGCCCGCGTAATATCCTCGACTTGAAAACTGCTTATGACCGTGCCAAAAAGGCAGCCGAACATACATTCGACTTTGACCAAAGAACAGCGGCAAGTAAGGACCAGGTCGATGTGCAGGGTATTAAAAAGCAACTGATTGATCAATACCTGCAGACAGGGCGAGTCCAGAGACATTCTCTCGTCGATAAGCAAGCTGACGAGGCATACATGCAGCCACAAAACAAAGAACCTCGTGATGTTCCAGAGTGGCTTGAGGACGAAGTAGCTGCCCTGATAGACAAAAGCTATAGCGACTTAAAAACTATGGTCAATGAAGAGGCTGAGGCGAAAAAAGTGGCCGAAGAGCTATCTTCTGAAGAGGCTGAGGCGAAAAAAGTGGCCGAAGAGCTCTTGTACGATGAGGCCGTTGATCCAGCTAATATCCTAGACTTAAAAGTCCAGATCGACAGAGCCACATCAAAGCATGAAACCGAACAATACTATGACTTTGACCATCGCAAAGAAACTCGACAGCAGGTCTTCCTCGATAAGAACACCATAAGAAGTCGTCTAATTGAAGCTTATATTCGTACTGGCATGACCCCTTATGGGCTCAGTGAAGTGCCTGAAGCAGTCAGGGAATCAGTCGATAACTTAGTCAATTTGTCGTATCAACAAGTTGAGGCGATGCTCCGTCCAAGTGAAACCCAGCCTAAAGAGGCTGAAGAGTCACATGAAGACGTCAAATCTCATGAGGATGAGGCTGAAACTAAGCGACAGCGGTTGCTAAAGTGGGGACATTTTGTGACTACTCTGGCCGGCGTACGAGCTAGGTTTGGCCAACGAACTGGAAGTTATGCTGATGCCGTCCGTAAGACTACTAGAAAACAAGTAGGCCGCGTTGCTACATACAAACGTAAAGTGAGCGAAAGAGTCGGCCCAGTTTAAGCCGCTTCTGGTGGCTACGGTAGATCATAGACTGATTTGTTTATCCTGATTGAGCGTTTGAGGTACTGGTGATCTAGGCCCATTAAAAGGCACTGTGGCCTGAATTGAGTGTGTTGGTTGGACTATCGGTTACTTAAGTGATCATTTGTTATACTTAAGCGTAATGGCAACCTATAAAGTAATCCAGGATATAGAAGCTGAAGACAAGTTAGTTGGTCCTCTAAGCCTGCGACAGTTTATTTACGGAGCTGTCGCAGCAATATGTGCCTATTTGTCCTTTATCTCAATCACTAAGGGGGTAGCATTTCTCTTAGTTATTTTTGCCCCGATAATGCTTTTTACGGGATTTTTTGCGGCACCATTGGGTCGTGATCAACCGACAGAGGTGTGGGCGCTAGCGAAAATTCGTTATTTCATCAAGCCTAGACGCCGAATATGGGACCAGAGTGGGACAAAGGATTTAGTCAGCGTTGCGGTACCAAAACAAGTCCAGAAAGCTTTTACTAACGGTTTATCACAAACTGAAGTAAAGAGCCGCCTCAGAGCGTTAGCGAATACCATTGATAGTCGAGGTTGGGTGATAAAAAATGTTAACGCCAACCTGTACGATCCGACCCTATCGGCTGCAGCACAAAATTCAGATAGATTGATTAACCCCAACAGCCTGCCTCAAGAAGTTTCGCAATTTGACATACTGGCTAGCGACGACATATTGGACGAGTCAAATAATCCTGTGGCTCAAAATCTAGACCGACTAGTGCGGGCCTCTAGCTCAACACGCCGTCAGCAACTCGTCAACCAGCTCCGACAACAAGCCAACCAAACCAAACCAGTACCTGATCCACAGGCGCCAGCCGCAGCTGACTATTGGTTTCTAAACCAGCCCCTCGATTTGCCAAGTTCGGTTGGAGCAACACCAGCTAAAGTGAACGTAGTCACGCCAGACGGTCAAGAAGAGACCGCAAAGATTCTGAGCCCCCAAGCAGCGCCCGATGAAAAAGCCATGGCCGAAAAATTGAAAGCTAACCGGCAAAGCCTGCAAACTGTCAATTATCAGCATATGAAAGTTATCCAACCTATCGGTACTCAAACTGTTCACGATAATGCATCAGTTGCTCAACCCGTCACGCCAGCCCCAGTGACACCATCACCTGATCCTGCTAAAATATTACTTGCTAAGCGCAATGATCTTAATATTGCTACCATTGGCCGGATGGCCAATCAGCAAGATGAACAGCCTGATGAAGTAGTAATCTCGTTGCACGATCATTCGTCCTAGGTGGGCCTAACACTAAAATGAATCCATCAGCACCAAACCAGTCTGATCCCAATATACCAACGATGCCTCTAGCGTCACCTGTTAATGATAGTTACATACCGACGGCTGGTCAGGATATATCAAACATGATCTCCCCGGAACAGCCCTTATCAACAACTGGTTACCAAACGTTTGCAAGCCAACCGACGCTAAGTCAGGCCGGCCAATCATCAGCCCCAGTAGTTGGTGCAACCCAAACTGCGTCTCGACCAGTCTCTAAGACAAATCCCAACAGTACCCAGAACACTCTTCAGATTGCCGAAATTCGCGATGGAATTGTCATTATGAATGACGGCTCTTTTCGAGCAGTCGTCATGGTTAAATCTATTAATTTCGATTTGATGAGCCCCCAAGAGCAAGAATCAGTGGAGTATAGCTATCAAGGTTTCTTAAATTCTATGTATTTTCCAGTTCAAGTTTTCATTCGTTCTCAAAGAGTTGACTTGCAGCCATACATAGCTCGGCTCGATAAAATTCGCACTGAGCTCGACAACATGCTGCTTGCCATGTTAATGGAGGATTACATTAACTATATTGCCGATCTCTCACAGCAAACCAACTTAATGGATAAGAAATTCTACGTTGTCGTTCCTTTTTTCCCAATTACAGAAGCCCAAAAAGTACTAACCCAAAGTAAAAATTTCTTAAGCGGATTAAGGGCTTTGTTTATCCCCCAAGAACAACATGTAACCATCAACGAGGCCGACCTGACAAAGGCTAAAGATGAATTACGCAACAGAGTTCAAGCAGTTTTGTCGGGTTTGATGCAATGTGGTGTACAGGGTTTACCGCTCGATACCCAGGAACTTATTGAGTTGTACTACGACACTTACAACCCAGATACCGCGACTCGACAACAACTTAGAAACTTCAATGAGCTAACGGCAGATGTTGTCACCAAAGGACAGGGTGTCGCACCACAGTCACACCTGCAAGGGGAGTTGAAGTGAAAATACCTAGGCCGTTCGGTTGGTTAAAACTATTTGTCTGGGGGCACAGCTAATGGCAAAAACTACTATCAATGATCCGGTAGCTATTGCTCAAGCCCAACAGGCCAATGAAAAACGGGAGGTTCAGGCTGCCTTCCAAAAAGGCATCACGGCGTTACGTGATTTTATTGCCCCTAGTTCCATTGAATTGTTCAGCACATATTTCCAGCTTGGCGTACGTTTTGCTCGGACATTTTATATCTATGGTTACCCCCGACAAGTGTTCACCGGATGGCTCTCCAGTATGGTGAACTTAGACGAAATTATGGACATGAGCATGTACATTTACCCAGTAGAGAGTCAAGTAGTCCTAGAAAATCTACGAAAAAAAGTTACTCAACTTGAAGCCGGTATTCAGATTGACTCCGAAAAAGGTCGAATACGAGACCCCTCCAAGCAGGCTTCTATCCTCGACGCCGAAGAAATGCGCGATAAGCTGCAGGTAGGTGAGGAGCGTTTCTTCCGTTTTGGATTGTACTTTACGGTTTATGGCATGTCTCTTGATGAGTTGGAGTTCGTTTCACATAAAGTCGAATCAATACTCGGACAACAACTAATTTATTCTAAGCCGGCAACATCGCAGCAGGAACAAGGGCTCAATAGCACAGTGCCGCAGTTTACCGACCAACTACAAATCCGCCGCAACTTTGCCACCGGCGCACTGTCAACCAGTTTCCCATTTACGAGTGCCGATCTTACACAAGACAGCGGTATTTTGTACGGTATTAACATGCACAACTCGGGCTTGGTTATTTTTGACCGTTTCAGTCTTGAAAACGGTAATTCGGTTGTTTTCGCTAAATCTGGGGCTGGTAAATCATTCTCTGTTAAGTTGGAGGCTTTACGCAGCATGATGTTTGGCACTGAGATTTTTATTATTGACCCAGAAAATGAATATCAACGCATGAGTGATGCTGTCGGTGGAGCCTACGTTCATTTGAGTCTTAATAGTACAACCCGACTTAACCCATTCGATTTGCCAAAAGTTGTCGATACCGAAGAGGCCGATAGTGCTCTGCGCAGCAACCTAATTACCTTGCACGGATTATTGCGTTTAATGATGGGTGGGGCACAAGCTCAAATGGTCGGAGGCAATACCACATTGATGCCAGCCCTGACGCCAGCAGAGGAAGCCGATCTAGATTCTGCATTGATTGAAACCTACTCAAAAGCGGGTATTACCAATGACCCCCTAACCCAAACCGGTGTTCCTCCAACCATCAATGATTTGTATGACACCTTATTACATATGGGTGGGCTTGGTCCACAACTAGCTCAACGCCTGCGTAAATATACAACTGGTACATTCGCGGGCATATTCTCACAACAAAGCAACGTTTATATTAACAACCCTATGGTCGTCTTTAACATCCGCGACCTAGAAGATGAGCTACGCCCGGTGGCAATGTATATTGTGTTGAATTATATCTGGAACAAAACCAAAACTGATAAGCGGAAAAGAATACTGATTGTCGACGAAGCTTGGCAACTTATGAAATACGAGGACTCAGCCAATTTCTTATTCTCGATTGCCAAGCGCGCTCGTAAATACAGCTTGGGAATTACCACTATTACCCAAGATGTTGAAGATTTTATGGGTTCCCGAATGGGCCGTGCTATCGTAGCCAACGCTTCAATGCAGTTCCTGCTTAAACAATCCTCTTCAGCAGTTGATGTGCTAAGCGATACTTTCAAACTGACGTCCGAAGAAAAAAAGCGGCTCAGCCAGTTCCCGGTCGGACAGGGCCTGTTCTTTGCTGGTCAAAACCATGTCCATATTCAAGTTGTCGCCAGCCCCACCGAGACTGGCCTAATCTCGACTAACCCGGAGCAACTCCAGCAACTAGATAACACCGCATCACAGGGTGAATTTGACCAGCCGCCCGATACTGTGGGGCTTAACGACCAACTTATGCCAGGAACACAATAATCGTGAGGGGATAGCTATTTGATGGCCGAACCAGCAAATGATTTATATGATCCCGAGGAAACAGTCGAGTCGGGTGCTCACGGAACTAGCGCCTCTAGACCAAACCTGCGGGTATTGGAGGGTGGCCAAAAAGACGATTCGACAGCTCTTGATTCTGCCGAAAAATCTAGTCCTGAAACAGGCGGTGAGGGGAAGGCCAACAGCCCAGCAGAACTGGCCGATAAGGAGTCCGGGGCTCAAACCACAAGCAAGGATACTCCGAACTCTGAGGCAGACGACGAAGACGTGTTGGGTAAGGGATTCACTGGTGGCGGTAAGAAGCACAAACCTGGACTTATTAGTAAGATACCGGGCAGTTCAAAAGTTAAAAGGTGGGTACTTATTGCCTGTGCCGCTAGTGCTGCTGCTGTGATAGGAACTGTTCTTAGTTTTTTGGCGTTACTGCCGCTTAAAATCATAAACATCGTTACTAATTTGGAAAGCCACTTTTCATCAACCACCGAAAATGCCTTAGGCAAAGAAACCGACAACCTATACAACGGCTATATGAAACAAGTACTCAAGGCCTACCATTCGCCTTCTTGCCACGGCAGTACGGTGGATGCCACCTGTGTTGTTACAACATCATCCGGCGCAGATCCAGTCAGCCGACTTTACCAAAGTTGGAAACAGCAACGCCTTGAACAGCAACTCGCAAAAAAATACGGCATAGTCATCGGCAAAAATACCACTAGCGGTAAACTCTATATGACCATCGGTGGTGCGTTGCCCGAAGACGCTACAGATATGGATAAGGATTTGACGGCAGTTATGAACGGCGAAAAATCAATCTTTGATCTGGGTGATAAGGGTGTCGCCAGCATGAGTACCACTGAAGTCCGACAAAAAATAGATAGTGCCCTAAAAGATGCTTCTTTGTGGGACAAGGCTTACTTTCGCTTCAAGTACAGCAAACTCCTGAGTAGTAAATACGGTGTTAAGCTTTGTGTTGTATCTTGCAACTACTTTGATAAATTTGTTTATCCTGCCCAAACGAAACTCAAAACAGCAGAAGCGGAGATCGTCCTGAGGGTGCTTAGCCCAGTGAGCCAAAACTATGCCTCGGCTATTGCTTGCATTCTAGATGACTCATGTAAACCAGCCGAAGATAACAAAGTAGACCCAAGCCAATTGGACACCGCCAATCCAGACACCGAGCAACTAAGCACCTTCGAGGAGGGAGTACAGTCCGAGTTAGCATCCTCCACAGCCGATTTGTTAGGCAAAGATGCCGCAGATCTGACCCGTATTTCCGACCTTGCTAAAGAAATTCAGAAAAACGGCCTAACTGCTACCATAGTTTCAGATGTAGCTGAAAAGGTCGCCACTACAGTTTTCGGCGCTTCGGCTGAGGAAGCTGCATCAGCCGGTGAATCTGCTGTGCCGGTTGTGGGGTGGGTATTAATGGGGGCAAAAGTTGATGCTGAACTGAGCCAAGTTGGCCCCAAGTTACGGATTTTAAGTTACGCTGTTAACGCTGCGGCGGCTGTCAGCTTATGGGAAACCTATAACACGGTGGTCTCAGAGATGAAAAGTGGCCACACTGACTCCCAAGAGCTGGGCAGTTTTACGCAGTCGTTGGACACTAACGTCAATCCTTCCAGCCCCGATCAGGTAGATGCCACCCAAACACCGCTTTATAGCTCTTTGAACGGCGGCAATACAACGAATTCCAGTTCAGCCTACAAATGTAACGATGGTAGAAACGTTCAGTCTGGCCAACTAGTCTGTCCTGAGGAGCAACTTGATAACGGCAACGTAGCGGCCAGTGCGGTTTCGGCGTGGGCCAACATACCGGTAGTTACCGGCATAGCTAGCTTCGTTAATTCCATTAACAGTCTAGTTGGTGGGTTATTTGGTGGGTTATTCAGTGTTGCGACTAGCGCGTTCGGGGGCGCTTGTCGTGTCATCCTAGGATGTTCGTCGGCTTTGTCTGCGGTTGGTAACGGTATCGGCCAAATCACTAGTTGGCTGGCTACTAAACTTATTTCTTCACCGTTTAGTGGCCCCAACAGCCAGAGCGGCGTTGACATCAGCGGTGGTCGGAATTACGACATGATGGCTGCCGGAGCTGATGTTTCCTACAATACAAGCTGCCGAGTACAGTTAGGCTGTCAACAGTTAAGTAATCAGCAAGTCGCCGATATTAGAAATCAGCAACTAAACAACGAACAAGCCGCCTTTGAGAGCCAATCTTTCTTTGCTAGAATATTCAGCACCTCTAGCCCCTATTCTCTGGTTTCAAGAATTGCCGTAGCTCTGCCTACGACTAACCCACTGACGTCTTTTGAGCAAGGCATGGCTGATATATTCAGTAACCCGCTGGGCAAAATAGCGAGTATTTTTTCCAACATTTTTGCTTCTGACAAAGCCTTCGCCGCTACTCCAGCCCAGCCCGATCCATTTGGTATAGTACAGTATGGTTACCCGGACACTGATCCAATTTTCTCCAATTCGACTTTTGCTAATGACCCGCAAGCTTACTGGGATGCTAACTGTCAAGGTAATACCACCAACCTCAATTGGATCAACGATGCCCCGATTGATCAAGCTACTGGCGAACCCGAACCAACAACTACTGACCCGTGTTTACTGATTGAATCGAGTGTTCAGAGCGCCGGTGTCATGTTTGATTCATCTCTGGCCCCAGCCGGCTCGCTAAATCCTGACCCAACACAGCAAGGAACGGGACAATGAAAAGGATACTTTGGAATTTACGATCTTGGCGAAATTTGTTTGTGGGAACAGCTGTACTGGCGTTAGTGTTGGGGCAAACACCCGGTGTCATTACAGCGGCTAGTTGTCCTGCTGGCATGTCCGCTCTCGACTGCCAAGCCCTGCAGAATGATTGGACTCAGTACATACCCGACACCAACTATAGCTCAGGCTGTACGGGTTCAGTTTTGCCGAGCTCCATACCATCGTGGGGTTCACAAATCTTCACCGAAGCTGCTAATCAGTATAGTGTTTCTCCGGCATTAGTGGCGACTATCTATTGGCGCGAGAACGGCGGATCCTGGCAAGAACCACCGCCACCTTACGGAACTGGTACGGCATATACTAGTTCTGGTGTTGGCCCGGTTTGGCCAGACGGCATAGTCGGTGCTCGTGGTCCTTTTCAGTTTGAATACTCTGTTTGGTTGGAAAATCTTAATGCCAATCCTAGTCATCAAATCGATTCTACCAACAACCAAGCAGTTATTCAGTCAGCAGAAGATCTGACGGATGCAGCTTATGGAGCCGCTAAAGAACTGGCGACCCTCGGAGGACTCAGTAATAATCCAGTTGGGGGTTTAAATAACACACTTCAGCCCAACACTATCGTTAACGCTATTAGATCCTACGACGAAGGTGCCGCATCAACAAATACCGATTTAGCTTTTGTTACGACAGCTCTGGAGACGTATAACTCCATAACCGGCAATGGCAGCAGCTCTTGTACTGGCAGTACTGGTAATGGCACATGCCTTATCACTCTACAAGGCGATGGACAACAGGCCGCTTCATGGCAACCACTTTGCCCCTGGATACCTCAGGGCGGTTATCCTGATATATATCCTGGAGGACAGTGTACTTGGTGGGCCAATTATAATTTTGATCCATTCCCAGTTGGTAGCCAAGCAGGCGGCGGTAGCCCGGAAAATCTAGGAAATGGTGGTGATTGGTATGCCCAGGCCACTCTAGACGGTATACCCACCCAGCCAGCCAGTGCTGGCCCGCAGGTGGGTGAATTGGTGTCGTTCACGTGGCATGGCAGTCTAGGGGTTAAATTCCCGGAGGGGCACATTGCCTTCATTGTGGCTGTGGCGGCCAATGGGGCATCTTTTACGGTTTCTGAGGCAAACGTAAAGGGTCTTTGGCAAGTTGATACCGCTATCTACCCATACCCCGACCAAGATATCAACGGGTTTATTGGCCCCGATCAAGCGGCCATCAATTGGATGTCTAGCCACCCGGGGGGTAGTTAATGAAAAAGATGTTCTTTGCGGGGGGTCTGATATGTTGTCTGATTGTTTTATTCATACTACTTAGCCTCTTAACCAAACAAGGCCAAGGACATTTGGATATTCAAACTAACGATCCAGCGGCTAAACTTACTCTGCTTGCCAAGTCTAGCTCGAAAGCAACCTCAATAGGAACCGGGGAGCGTGTTGATGTCACTGCTCAAGCCGGGCAATATATGCTGCAAGCCGTCGACCAAAATCGCTCCAGCCGGATGGTAGTTAATGTGCCGCTGAATGGTACTGTTTCTGTTACTTTGACCATAAATCAAACCGGTAATCCAGATAAGATTGCTAATTTCTCCGCCCTGGATTTATCGGTTGTAGGCACTGATGTCCGCTTTCTTAATACTAGCCTTCAGCAAATTTTTGACTACAACTATGTCACTGGGCAGAATCAAGTCATCGCCAGTGACCTCTATCCGGTTGAGCGATTAATGTGGATAAACCATCAGCAAGGGATAGCGATTGATAATCTCTACAATCCACATTTAGTGAACGGCCTGAGTGACTCACCAATTTCTCTCGTCACTACTAAAATCGGTGACAACTTTGTGGTTGAAGACTTTGCCGTCAACAACAGTGGTGATTTTGTTTATGATCAGAACGGTAATATCTACCTCTCAAAGCAGGCCACAATCACCAAGCTAGGTCAGGATACCGCTCTTGAAATTCAAATCCGTTTGGCGGCCGATGATACGGTGTTTTTTAATGGTATTAGGCCGTCAAACCCCAACATTACCACTATAGATGTTGGTGTTGCTACCAAGAGTACTGCCTACTTTATAACTACTACCGGGCAAAAAATCCCCTATCCGGGGCCAGAAACCATTGACCAGGCAGCTTGGTCACCGGATTCACAAGACATTGCAATCAGCACTAGCAAAGACCTAACCATATACAACTACAAAACTGAAAAATCCACCTTCATAACTTTCAGTGGAGCTAGTCCTAACGGTAGTTTCAATTGGATTGATGCTAATCATTTATTGTATGTCGATCAAAACACCATTTGGGAATATAACCTCAGCCAAAACACTAGCTATAAACTAGCTAAAGCACCGGGGAATATTAACCATGCTGTGCCCTTTGCGGTGTCTGATGACGGTATTATTTATTTTAGTACTGACCCGACCGATGCGGTGGGCACTGGTGCTGCCATCTACAAGATAAACCCTTAACTTCGGTGCCTTTGGGTGATTAGGGTTTATTTTTTGAAACTAGCAGTATATTGCATTGTTCGCTGAAGTGCTTCAGAACAACGTCCGCGTCCGTTGTGGTAATGAACGTCTGATAAGCTTGCAGATGATCCGTCAGGGCCTGCTGTCTGGCACCGTCTAGCTCACTAAAAACATCGTCTAATAATAGTAGTGGAAGTTTGTTTCTTTTTTCTTTTAGAAGTTCTAGCTCGACCAATTTTAACCCAAGCACAAAGGTACGGGTCTCGCCGCGCGAGGCGATATTGCTAGCTGGTCGCTTAGCAAACAGGACTTCAAAGTCATCATGGTGGGGACCAAACGAAGTAAAACCAAGTATTTGATCGGTTGCCGCCCGTTGCTCAAGTTGGTGAAGCATGTGACTTTCATACTGTTCCGGCTCGCCAGCAGTCCGGTAAGTTATTGATGTGCGCGTTTTACTGCGTGACAGTTCCTGGTAGAGTTTGTTGATCCGTTTATTGATTGCTTCAGTTAATTGAGTCCTGGCCCGAACGATTGGGCCGGCTAATTCGCTCAGACGAACGTTCCATGGAAACAACTGATCCGAACCAACTTGGGGACTCTTAAGTAATCGATTGCGTTGGGCTAAAGCTCGCTTGAAGGCGCGTAGGGCTGTGCTATAACCGGCAGTCGTTTGGGTTAGCAGCTCATCCAAATAGTCACGTCGTCTTTCCGGTGAACCGATGAGTAGCCATAGATCGTTTGGTTCAAACAGAACCACTGGTAGGGTAGTGTCTAAACTAAGCCGCTTCATAGTGCGGCCGGCTAGCTCATAAATCTTTTCCGGGTTTGGTTGGTTAATTAGTTTAACTGTCCGCTGATAGCCATCAATTGAGGCATCGAGACGGGCCCAGGGCTTATTCAACATCACCAGTTCGTGATCTTTGGCCCGATAGGAGCTGCCGCGCGCCATCATCAAAATAGCTTCTAATAAATTAGTTTTACCGCTGGCGTTGGGGCCGACAATAATATTAACCCCGGGACTAAACTCAAACGAGTCGTCCTTATATGACCTAAATTGCTGGAGTCTAATCGACTGAACCATTACTAGCTATTATACTGGTGGTTTTGACTTAAACGGGTTTAAGACTTGAGTGGCATGATGATGTGTGAATAGTCGGTCACAGCGCTATCGCGGAGCAGAGTTGGTTCCAATTTACCATTAAAACCAAACGTCACTTCATCACCGCTAAGGGCCTGCAGAGCGTCTAGTAAATACCGTGAATTGAGCGTGATACTGCCGTTACCTTCGGCTTTGGTAGCCGCTGTGGCGGTGTTTTCGCCCAGTTGTGAGGCGATCGAGCGGATACTCAGTAGTTGCTTGGTATCATCAACTTCAACTGTTACACTGCCGGCACTTTCTCGGGCGAACAAGCTGGAGACTTTAGTGACATTCAAGAAGTCAGACCTTTTAAGGATGGCTGAAACGGTAAATTGTTGCGGGATCAGTTTCCGGTAGTCGGGATATTTGCCTTCTAGCAAACGGGCCACAAGTTCGATGTCACCAACCTGGAAGCGAACTTGTTGTTCGTCATGGGTGATTTGGACGTCTTCTTCGTTTTCACCCAGAATGCGCAGCAGATCCTGCATGGCACTAGCTGGTACCAGCAAATTAACGTTGGTTTTGTTGCTGCCTAGGGTTTTTTCAGCTAACCGGTAACTGTCAGTGGCGGCCATATACAATTTACCTTCGGTGGTGTGGACTAAAACACCAGTTAAAACCGGACGAGACTCGTCGTTCGAAGCCGCAAAAACTGTTTGTTGTAAAGCCTTCTTAAGCAACACGCCGCCAACTGACCATTTAGTACCTTCGGCAATCGTTGGCATGACTGGGAAATCATCGGCTACAATACCGTTAATCACCGAGTTGTATTGGTCGGTGGTGATGTGTAGCCGGGTGTCATCGAGGTTAAGTTCAATCACACCGGACGGTAAGCTACTGACGAAGTCTTGCATTAGTCGGGCTGGTACAGTGATGGAGCCTTCTTGGCTAACTTTGGCACCAATATACTGGGTAATAGCAATATCCAGATTGGTGGCTGAAATACTTAAACGGTTCTGACTGGTTTTAATTAACACGTTAGCAAGGATAGGCAGGGGATTACGAGCATTAGCTACCTT
>Ga0182030_10015068_pt1 | contig 15190 bp, 11 predicted proteins | sample 812S3MmetaG_FD_121299 | JGI IMG/M metagenome (GOLD analysis project Ga0182030, IMG submission 121299) | Permafrost microbial communities from Stordalen Mire, Sweden - 812S3M metaG (Illumina Assembly) | ecosystem: Environmental > Terrestrial > Soil > Wetlands > Permafrost | place: Sweden... | reverse complement strand
TTGCGTCAACAGCGGCGAGCCGGGATAGAGCGCGGGGCGCCCGTCAACGAAGGGCCCCACGCAATCGAGATAGGGCTTCAGCAGCTCGGCTTGCCGTGGGTCCATTCCCGCCAAGCCGCCAAGCCGCCCGACGCCGCCGCGCCATTCTCCGGTGCGCTCCGCCTCGTCGCTGGCGAGGTCGTAAGCGCCCTCGCCCGCATGCGTGTCGATCACGCGAAAGGGAGTCTCCTTGCGCGCAAGATAGATGAGCAGCCGCGCCAGCAGCGCATGCTTGAACACGTCCGCGAAATTGCCGGCGTGAAAGGCGTGGCGGTAATTCACGACGCGAAGGTCAATAAGGCGCGGTCGCGCGGATTTCGCGGGAGTGGCAGCCGCCGCGCGCCACCTCCGGGCAAGCGCGGAAATCGCGCAAATCCTTTGTGACGCAAATCCGAACCTCCTGCAGCAGCCCGCGCTGGCAGCCGACGCTCATCATGCCAGGCCGCAAGCGCGGATTGGCCTCGATGAAGGCGCGCTCGACGTCCTGCGTGGCGAATGTCTGGTCGGCGGAGAAATTCTGGAAATTCTGCGGGATCGTCACAAGGCTTTTCGCTCTGGCGACAGAATCAAAATAATCGCCGGGGCTGAGCCCGGTGCAGGTTCCATGCTTGCGCCATTCGTAGCGCGCTAGCCCATCGTCGGGATAGACGCCCTTCGCACGGTCCAGAGCCATGCGAGAAACCGTCGGCGAGCCGCCGCAATTGCTCGGGAAACCGTGCTCATATTGCGGCCACAGCCCATGAACGACGAAGCCGAGTCTTGCTCCCGGTTCGCATTGCGACCTGCCGCCGCCGCTCAACTCGCAAAAGCCCGGCGACCAGGACAGCGCCAGCACATAGAAATCAAACTCCCCGCTGGCGGAAGCCGAAGGCCCAAAGCGCGGCCGCGTCATGCGCTGTGTCGGCGCAGCGTCTGAAGGAGGAGCTGCGGCCGTGGGAGGCGCCTTGTCCTCGCAATGGTCGAGCAGGCAGCCATTGTCCAGCGCAAGGACAGGCGTCGCGGAAAAGAGCGCCGCGAGCAGCGCAACGCCGCGTAAAAAACGCATCGTCATGAAATCAGCTCCAGATCAGCTTCAAGGGCCGGCCGCCTTGCAGTCGGGCGAAAAGGCGTGATTGCGGTCAAGGCCGGTTACGCACCAGGTGAGGCCAAAGTCGATGCCGATGAAGCCGAGCGCTTCCGCAATCTCGTAATTTACCGCGCGTTCGCGGCCGTCATTGAGCGTCGCCGTCGCCCGGCAATAGCGGCGCGGGATATAGCTCGCGCCTTTGCTGCGATAGCCAAGCTCCCGCGCCTCGGTGAAATTCACGATGGCCAGGCCGCTGCCCCAATAGCCGCTCTCCCGGCCTTCAAATTCGCGCTGGAGCTTCCAGAGCACGGACTCGTCATCGCAGGCCGGAACGAGGCCGAGATAGGGAATGGTGCGCGCCTCAGCCGGCGGCGTGTCCTCCAGGCCAGGCTCCCTGGCGGCGGCGACAGCGCCAAACAGGCCGGCGAGCGCAACAGCGACCTTGAAAACTGCGGCTCGACTCATGCTCACCTCCTGCTGCGGCCCCGGACCGCAGAAAGACGCCATGGCGTGCGCCGGCGTCAAGAGCATGTTTTTACGAAATGGCTCCGGTAGGCTATAATTCATTAATGAGCATAATCTCCGCAATGCCCCGCCTCCGCTGTCTGCGGGCCGCAGCGATGCTGCTTGCGGCGATCGTTTGCACGACGCCTGACGCCGCGCGGGCGCAGGACATAATTTCGGATTTCTTCGGCGGGATTTTTGGCGGCGGCAGTTCGCGCCACATCATTCAGCGCTCCCCTGAATACCGCCGGCCACGCCAACATGTCCCCGAACGCCGCGTCGCGCCGTATAGCGAGTCTCATGCCCCGCGCGTCGCGCGCCCCGTCAGGACACCGCGCCGAGGGAACGCGCCGGAGGAAACGGCTGCTCCAGAGCAGCCGCCAACGCCTGCGGATTTCTTCGTCGCCGTGACTGGAGACACGCTCGGCCAGATACTCGCCGACGGGCTGGACGAAGCGTTCGAGGATACGCCGCAGATCGGAATCCTGCACAAGGGCAAGGAAAGCTCCGGTCTGGTGCGAAAGGACTATTACGACTGGAGCAAGGCTGCGGGCGAGATCGCCACCGGGCAGCAAAAGCTCGACGTCGCTGTCATGATGATCGGCAGCAACGACCGTCAGGCGCTCAGCGAGGGCGGCCAGACGCTGGAGCCTTTGTCTCCACGCTGGCGGGAGGCCTATGCGGGACGCATCGACGCGATCATCCAAATATTTAAGGAGAAGAAGATCCCGCTCATATGGGTCGGCTTGCCGGTGATGAAGAACGAGCGCTTCTCCGCCGACATGGCCGAAATAAACGGGATTTATCGAGCCAGGGCGGCGGCGGCTGGCATCCCGTTTATCGACCTCTGGGACAAATTCGCGGACGATCAGGGCAAATACAGCGCCTTCGGTCCGGATGTGAACGGTCAGACCGTCAAGCTGCGCAGCGACGACGGCGTGCATTTCACTGGCGCCGGCGCGCGCAAGGTCGCGCATTTCGTCGAGGGGGAGATCAAGCGCATATATGACGCCCGCCAACAGCCGGCGCCCGCAGCGGGAGCGCCGCCAGCGACTGCCGTCACGACGCCTTCGGGCGACGCCGCCGCGCCACCATTGGCGCCAGCCCAACCTGCCGCCCCGATCGTATTTCATTCTCCCGCCGGCGAGCCTCCACCCGCCGCGCCGAGCCTTCCGCAGGACCGTCCCGCCATCGGGCCGATTCAACCGCTTGCCGGAGCGCCGGCGCCTGCTTCCGACGAGTTGGCGCGGCGAGACAAAGCGCATGGCGGACCGCAGGCCGCGGCATCGGCTGAGCGCGCCCTGGCGCAGCATGTTTTCGTGGAAGGAGGCGACCAGCCGCCCCGACCGGGCCGTGCGGATGATTTCTCGCGGCCCGCGATCGCGCAGCCGAATCCCGCGCCTGCGAAAGAATAAGTCAAAAATAAGGCGGTAGCGCGAGCGCAAGTGGAACGAACTGCAGGGTCTGCGCATTCCCCTTGAAATAATCGCCGGTGCGGCGACAATTTCGGAGGGGTCGCGTATGCGTTTGTTCAGTGCTTTGGCCATTGCCCTGGTCGGCTTCCTGGCAGCTTCAGAATCAGCCCGCGCCGACGAGCGTTCCTTCCTCGCTTTCTTCGACGATCAGGCTCCTGCCGCCGAGCCCAATGCGTCCGCGCAGGACACAAGCCTCGCACGAGAATATCCGGAAACAACGCGGGTGCTCGTCGAAGACCCGACGCATGAACGCCCCGGCACGATCACCGTGGATACCAAAGAGCGATATCTCTATCTGTCGATGCCGGGCGGCACGGCCTGGCGCTATGGCGTGGGCGTAGGGCGCGAAGGCTTCGCGTGGCATGGACGCACGCACATCGGGCGCAAGGAAGCCTGGCCGTCCTGGACGCCCCCGGCGGCGATGTTGAAGCGCCGCCCTGACCTTCCGCGCTATATGGCAGGCGGCGCGGACAATCCGCTCGGCGCGCGCGCGATGTATCTTTATTCCGGCAAGGGCGACACGGGATTTCGCATTCACGGCTCCAATGAACCCTGGAGCATTGGACAGGCCGTGTCCTCGGGCTGCATCAGGATGCTGAACGAGGATGTGACCGATCTTTTCACCCGGGTGAGGGTCGGAGCTACGGTGGTGGTGCTCTGACCTTGCGCGGGGCGCAGTTCCCGCACAGGGAAAGCGAAAAGGCCCCGGATTTCTCCGGGGCCAATTTTATTGCTGCATCTCCGTGGAGATCGGCGCGTCAAGCTGCGGGCAGTCAACGACCAGATTGTTGACATAGGACACGCCAATCTGGAGCGGCAGCCACAGACCGATGAGTATCCAACCGAGCTTATGCTTCCCGCGCCCATAGTAATAGGCGCCGACAAGCGGAATTATCAGAATTGCGAACGACCACGGACCGCCGACAATATGCTCACAGTACCAGTTTTCAGCGCCATTCGTCGGCATGTTTCCTCACCTTGGCAGATTTGTTTCGCCCATTAGAAATTCGTCAACCGCGTTCGCGCATTGACGACCTTCACGGATCGCCCAGACGACCAGCGACTGACCGCGCCGCATGTCGCCACAGGCGAATACCTTGTCCCGCGAAGATTTATAAGTGCGCGTGTCCGCCGCCACATTGCCGCGCTGATCCAGTTTGACGTCAAGCTTTTCCAGCAGCCCTTCCCGCACCGGCGACACAAAACCCATCGCCAGCAGGACCAGATCGGCCTTGAGCGAAAATTCGGAGCCCGGCATGTCCTGCATCTTGTCGTCGACGCGCACGCAGCGAAGCTCCTTCACGGCGCCGTCGACCCCAGTGAACTCCAGGGTCCTCACTGCGAAATCCCGCGTCGCGCCTTCCTCGTGAGAAGACGAAGTGCGCAGCTTCAACGGCCAATCCGGCCAGGTGCGGAGCTTGTCCTCTTTCTCCGGCGGCTTCGACATGATTTCCAGCTGCGTGATCGACAGCGCGCCATGTCGACGCGAGGTGCCGATGCAGTCGGAACCGGTGTCGCCGCCGCCGATCACCACGACATTCTTCCCTGACGCGAAGATCGGCGCATTGGTGGTTATCGGTTCCCCGGAAACGCGCCGGTTCTGCTGCGGCAGAAAATCCATGGCGAAATGCACGCCATTGAGCTCGCGGCCGGGAATGGTTAGGTCGCGCGGCGCCTCGGCGCCGCCCGCAAGCAACACCGCATCGTAGGCCGAAGTCAGCTCCTCGACGCTCAAATCGACCCCGACATTCACATTGTAGTGGAAGACGACGCCTTCGGCCTCCATCTGCTCGACGCGACGGTCGATATGACGCTTCTCCATCTTGAAGTCGGGAATGCCATATCGCAAAAGGCCGCCGGCCTTTGCGTTCTTCTCGTAAAGATGCACACGGTGGCCGGCGCGGCCGAGTTGCTGCGCCGCCGCCATCCCGGCGGGGCCGGAGCCCACGATGGCTATCAGCTTGTCGGTCTTGCGGCGCGGTGGCTCCGGAACGACCCAGCCCTCCTTAAATCCGCGGTCAATGATCGCGCATTCAATCGACTTGATCGTCACCGGCTGGTCGTTGAGATTAAGCGTGCAGGAGGCCTCGCAGGGCGCTGGACAAATGCGGCCGGTGAATTCAGGGAAGTTGTTGGTCGAGTGAAGATTGGCGAGCGCGCGCTTCCAGTCGCCCTCATAGACGAGGTCGTTCCAGTCGGGGATCTGGTTGTTGACCGGACAGCCGTTGTGACAGAACGGGATGCCGCAATTCATGCAGCGCGCCGCCTGATTGCGCGTCGCTTCCTCGGACAGAGGAATCACGAACTCGTTGTAGTGCCGGATGCGATCAGCCGCAGGCTTGTATTTGCGGTCCTGCCGGTCGATCTCAATAAAACCCGTAACCTTGCCCATGGCGCTCGCTGCTCACCGGTTCGCCCATGTTCGACGCGCTAACGACGATCCGGGCTTATAAACAAATTCCGCGCGGCGCAAAACCGGCGGCGTTCGCCATTCTGCGCGCAGATTTATGGATGCGCCGCAACAGGAGCCGCGGCGCGAATGTCGTGCTATTCGCCCGCCGCCTTCAGCTTTTGCGGGGGCTTGCCCTTGGCCAGAAGCTCGGTCAGCGCGCGCCGGTATTCCACGGGCATGACCTTGCGGAATTTCGGCTTGTAGGCTTCCCAGTTCTCCAGGATCTCGCGCGCTCTTGAGGACTCGGTATATCGCGCGTGATTGCTGATCAGTTGACGCAGGCGCTCCACGTCGAAACGAGTCATGTCGCCCATGACGTCGACGCGGCCATGGGTTTCAAGATCCCCGGACTGATGGAAGGTTTCCGTCATCGCGGTTTCTTCCTCGGACAGGGGCTCCAGATCGACCATCGCAAGGTTGCAGCGCGACGAGAAGCTGTCGTCCTCGTCCAGCACATAGGCGATGCCGCCCGACATGCCGGCGGCGAAGTTGCGCCCGGTCTGGCCCAGCACGACGATCACGCCGCCCGTCATATACTCGCAGCCATGGTCGCCCACGCCTTCGACCACCGCGATTGCTCCCGAGTTGCGCACGGCGAAGCGTTCGCCCGCGACGCCGCGGAAGTAGCACTCGCCGGCGATTGCGCCGTAAAGCACGGTGTTGCCGATGATCATCGACTGATGCGGCGTTATCTTCTTCGCCTCGCGCGAAGGATAGATGATGATCTTGCCGCCCGAGAGGCCCTTGCCGACATAGTCGTTCGCCTCTCCCTCCAGCCGCAGCGTCACGCCACGCGCCAGAAACGAGCCGAAGCTCTGGCCCGCCGTGCCCGACGCCCTTATGTCGATCGTGTCCTCCGGCAGGCCCACATGTCCGTAGACGCGCGCGATCTCGCCGGAAAGCATGGCGCCGGTCGTGCGATCGACATTGCGGATCGGCGTGTCGATGGTCACCTTGGCGCCGCGATCAATGGCCGCCCGCGCCTTGGCGATGAGGCTGTTGTCGAGAACCTTGTCGAGGCCATGATCCTGGCGCTGGCTGTGTCGGATGCCTCCACCCTCACCCGCCGGCTTGTGGAACAGCTTGGCGAAGTCGAGCCCTTGCGCCTTCCAGTGATTCAGGGCGCGTTGCTTGTCGAGCATCTGTGTCTGCCCGATCATTTCATCGAAGCTGCGATAGCCGAGCGCGGCCATCAACTCGCGAACTTCCTCGGCGACGAAGAAGAAATAGTTGATAACGTGCTCGGGCAGGCCAACGAAGCGCGTGCGCAGGACCGGATCCTGCGTCGCGACGCCGACCGGACAGGTGTTGAGATGGCACTTGCGCATCATGATGCAGCCAGCGGCGATCAAGGGAGCCGTAGCGAAGCCGAACTCATCGGCGCCGAGCAGTGCTCCCACAACGACGTCGCGGCCGGTGCGCAGGCCGCCGTCGACCTGCACCGCGATGCGCGAGCGCAGATTGTTGAGCACGAGCGTCTGATGCGTCTCCGCGAGGCCGATCTCCCAAGGGCTGCCCGCGTGCTTGATCGAGGTCAGGGGCGAAGCGCCCGTGCCGCCCTCGAAGCCCGAGATCGTCACGTGATCCGCCCTGCCCTTCGAGACGCCGGTGGCGACCGTGCCGACGCCGACTTCCGAAACGAGCTTCACCGACACGTCGGCTTTCGGATTGACGTTCTTCAAATCGAAGATCAGCTGCGCGAGATCCTCGATTGAGTAAATGTCGTGATGCGGAGGCGGCGAGATCAGCCCGACGCCCGGGGTCGAATGGCGCACCTTGGCGATCACCGCGTCGACCTTGTCGCCCGGTAATTGGCCGCCTTCGCCAGGCTTGGCGCCCTGCGCCATCTTGATCTGGATCATGTCAGCGTTGACGAGATATTCCGTCGTCACGCCAAAGCGGCCCGAGGCCACCTGCTTGATCGCCGACCGCCTGCTGTCGCCATTGGGCTCGGGCTTGAAGCGGTCCGGTTCCTCGCCGCCCTCGCCGGTATTGGACTTGCCGCCGATGCGGTTCATCGCAATGGCGAGCGTCGTGTGCGCCTCGCGCGATATCGAACCATAGGACATGGCGCCGGTGGCGAAGCGCTTGACGATGTCCTTGGCCGCTTCGACTTCCTCCAGCGGCACGGGCTTGCGCCCGTCTTCATCAGCGTTCTTGATGCGGAACAGGCCGCGCAGGTTGAGCAGGTTTTCATCCTGCTCGTTCAGGATTTTCGCGAAGGCGCGATACTGTTCGCGGGCGTTGCCGCGCACGGCGTGTTGCAGCAGCGAAATCGTTTGCGGCGTCCAGCTATGGGCCTCGCCCCGAATGCGGTAGGCGTAGTCGCCGCCGACGTCGAGCGCGTCGCGATAGACCGGCGCGTCGCCAAAGGCCAGCCGATGCCGGCGCACGGTCTCGCGCGCGATCTCGTCTAGGCCGACGCCCTCGACACGCGTGGTGGTGCCAGCGTAATACTGGTCCACAAAGGCCTGAGACAGGCCGACGGCGTCAAATATCTGGCCGCCGCAATAGGACTGATAGGTCGAAATGCCCATTTTGGACATGACTTTCAGCAGCCCCTTGTCGACCGCCTTGATATAACGCTTGATCGCCGTATCCGCATTCACGTCGTCCGGGAAATGCTCGACCGAGCCCGCGAGCGTCTCGAAGACGAGATAGGGATTGATCGCTTCGGCGCCAAAGCCCGCGAGACAGGCGAAGTGATGCACTTCGCGCGCTTCGCCGGTTTCGACGACGAGGCCGACGGAAGTGCGCAGCCCCTTGCGGATCAGGTGATGATGCACGGCGGCGGTGGCGAGCAGTGCTGGGATGGGCACGCGATCCGGTCCCACCATGCGGTCGGAAAGGATTATGATGTTGTAGCGCCCGCTCACCGCCTCTTCGGCGCGCTCGCAAAGCCGCTGCAGCGACTCGGCCAGTCCCTCCGCGCCCTTTTCGGCGGGATAGGTGAAATCCAGCGTCTTGGTGTCGAAACTGTCCTCGATATGGCCGATGCTGCGGATTTTCTCCAGGTCGGCGCTGGTGAGGATCGGCTGGCGCACTTCCAGCCGCTTCTTCTTGGCCGAGCCCTCATGGTCGAGAATATTCGGACGCGGGCCAATGAAGGACACCAGGCTCATGACCAGTTCTTCGCGGATCGGGTCGATCGGCGGATTGGTCACCTGCGCGAAGTTCTGCTTGAAATAGGTGTAGAGCAGCTTCTCCTTGCTGGAGAGCGGCGAGATCGGGGTGTCCGTTCCCATCGAGCCGACGGCTTCCTGGCCGGTGACGGCCATGGGGAAGACGAGCAGGTCGAGTTCTTCCTGCGTATAGCCGAAGGCCTGCTGGCGATCGAGCAGGGAGACGTCCGTGCGCGTCGCGCGCGGCTCCACGGGCTTCAAATCCTCAAGCACGATTTGCGTGCGCGCCAGCCATTCGCGATAGGGATGCGAAGAAGTCAGCGAGGATTTGATCTCGTCGTCGGAGACGATACGGCCCTTTTCAAGATCGACCAGCAGCATCTTGCCCGGTTGCAAACGCCATTTCGTGACGATCTTTTCCTGCGGAATGGGCAGAACGCCCATTTCGGAGGCCATCACCACAAGTCCGTCCTCGGTGACGAGATAGCGCGCGGGGCGCAGTCCGTTGCGATCCAGCGTCGCGCCGATCTGGCGGCCATCGGTGAAGGCCATAGCCGCCGGACCGTCCCAAGGCTCCATCAGCGCCGCATGATATTCGTAAAAGGCCTTGCGATGCTCGTCCATGAGCGGATTGCCCGACCAGGCCTCGGGAATAAGCATCATCACGGCATGAGCGAGCGAATAGCCCCCGCGCACCAGAAATTCCAGCGCATTGTCGAAACAGGCGGTGTCCGACTGGCCCTCATAGGAGATCGGCCAGAGCTTGCTGATGTCCGTGCCGAACAGAGGCGAGGCGACGGACGCCTGACGCGCCGCCATCCAGTTCAGATTCCCGCGCAGCGTGTTGATCTCGCCGTTGTGCGCGACGAAGCGGTAGGGGTGCGCGAGACGCCATGACGGGAAGGTGTTGGTGGCGAAACGCTGATGCACAAGCGCCAGCGCCGAGATGAACCGCTCGTCCTTGAGATCGATGAAATATTCGCCAAGCTGGCTCACCAGGACCATGCCCTTGTAGACGATGGTGCGCGACGAGAAGGAGACCGAATAATGCTCGCGGCCCTGCGGTCCAAGCGCGTAAATCTCGTTGGAAGACGTCTTGCGCGCGAGATAGAGGCGGCGCTCGAAATCCGCGTCATCCGTCACCTCAGGACCACGTCCCACGAAAAGCTGGGCGTGATGCGGCTCGACCGCGCGAACCGCGTCGCCAAGGTCGCTTGAATCGATGGGCAGGTCGCGCCAGCCAAGCAGGGTGAGCCCTTCCGCCGTCACGGACGCCTCGATAAAGGCGCGCGCCTTGGCGCGCACGTCGGCGTCGCGCGGCAGGAAGAACTGGCCGATCGCATATTGCCCGAAATCGGGCAGCGCGATGCCGAGCTTCGCCGTTTCCTCGACGAAAAATTTGTGCGGAATCTGAACCAGAATGCCGCAGCCGTCGCCAAGCTTGGGATCGGCGCCGACCGCGCCGCGATGGTCGAGATTCAGAAGAATCTGCAGACCCATCTTCACGATGTCGTGGCTCTGGGCGTTGTGCAGATTGGCGACGAAGCCGACGCCGCAGGAGTCATGCTCCTTCGCGGGATCGTAAAGGCCCTGAGCCTTCGGCAAGAGCGGGTCGCGCCCGTCGATCGTGGTCATATCAGCGTCTCCCATGCGAGGGCCGGCATGTTCCTGTTCTTCGTTGAGCGCCATATTTCTTTCCTTCGCCCCTAGCCGTGTCTCGCGTGGCGCCCATTGCAGGGTGACGCCCGCCTCCCGCGGCCTCCGTGGCAGACCTGCAGTCGCCCTTGTCACATGGCGCGTCGAAAGCTCCGCAAGAGCCGTTCCAAGGCTCCCGCGCTGGCGGCGCGCCTTCCATCTCACCCGCTCGCCAAGCTGGGCGAACGTAGCATAGACTTATATTACAGTGCCTTATGTAATTTCATCATGCCGAATGGTCAGCATGGCTGACCATTCATGAAGGGACATTCTTGCCAGATTTACAGGCGCTGCACAAGCAAGCCGCAAGCACGAATGACCACGCGCCAAGCGCCCCGCCAAGGCTCAAGTTTTGTCCTAACGTCGCCGCATTGACGGTGGAGCATGTGAAACGGCGGCGGAGTTAAGGAACAAGGAGGAGGCATATGAGCTTCTATCTCGGCGCGATCAAGCGCCGTTCAACCTGGGCGGCCTTCGCGCTGCTGAGCGCTGCCGCGGTCGCCGCACCGGCGGGGAAAGCCTTGGCGCAGGCCTATTACCAGCCCTACTACGCGCCCTATCCATACGAGCGCGAACCCTATGCCGAGCCTCGCGGCGGCGCCCCCTACGCCTCGCGCGCCGCGATCGTCGAGATCCTGCGGGACGAGGGCTACCGGCTTGTCGGAAGCATAGAGCTGCAGGGCGAGGAAGTCGTGGCTATAGGTGTGGACGCCTCCGGGCGCAGGCTGCGTTTCGTTATCGACGCCTATGACGGCGACATAATCCGCGCGCGGCCGCTTCAGACGCCTGTCGCCGCGCGGGCGATCGAAGAGGATCGGTCGCTCGCCGAACCCCTGCCCCGCGCGCGGCCGCGCACGGCCTATCCCGAGGCCGCTTTGCCGGCGGCGCCCCTCCCGCATCCGCATGAGCCGGCGCATAAGGTCGCTGCGCCGCTTCCGGTTCCGGTAGCCGCTCGGCCTGTCGAACCGGCGGCGCCGCCCAAACTTGCCCAGCCTGATAAGCTCGCCCAGCCTGACAAGCCTTTGCCGCCGCCAAAGTCCGCTGCGCCGGCCGTGACGCCGAAGGCCGCCCTGGCCGTGCATGGCTCCTCGCATCGCGCGATCGTTCCACCGCCCGGAGTTATTCCGACAGCAGCCCCGACGCCGCCCGGCGCAACCCCGACGCAGCCAGCAGCGGCCCCGGCTTCACAACAGCCCGCCGCGCAGGCGGCTCCCCCAGCCCCGGCGCCGCAAATATTCGCGCCGCAGCCGCCGGTCTCACCGATCCTGAAGTCGACGCAGGTCGGCGCCCCGCCAGCGGGCGGCTAGACAAAAAAGGAGGCGCTCGCGGGGAGCGCCTCCGATTACGCTTTCAACGCGGACGGATTTACGCGGCTTGCGCCTCGACGGCCTTGGCTTCGACAGGCTGCGAAACGGCCCCGGCGGGCGTTCCAATGTCGATGCGGCGCGGCTTCTTGGCTTCGGGAATCTCGCGCACGAGATCGACATGCAGCAGGCCGTTCTCAAGGCTCGCGCCCGTCACGACGACGTGATCGGCGAGCTGGAACCTGCGCTCGAAGGCGCGCGCGGCGATGCCCTGATGCAGAAACTCGCGATTGCCGCCAGCGGCAAGCGTCGGCTTCTGCGACCCGCGCACCGTCAGCGTGTTCTCGCGCGTCTCGATGGCGAGGTCATCTTGCGAAAAACCCGCGACGGCGAGCGTGATCTGATAGGCGTTTTCGCCCGTGCGCTCGATATTGTAGGGCGGGTAATTCGGCGCGGGCTCAAAGCCCCCGCTCTGGGCCAGAGTGTCGATAAGCCTGTCGAACCCGACCGTCTGACGGAACAGGGGCGAAAGATCGAAAGCACGCATTGCATATCCTCCATTTGAAGCGACATGGTTTTCAGGATCGGCGCGGCGCGACCGCTCGAACTTCTCGCGGCCCCCGCCTGCCCGCGCGTCCATTACGGCCCGCGCTAGCAACGATGTGGGGATCGATTTTTTTCCTTCAAGGGGTTTTGCGCGCGGATTGCGCGGCGATTATGCGGGCTGTGAAAATTGGCGCCAAAAGCCTATGAGAAGGCCATGGCCGCGACGCCACCCACCGGATGATTCAAAATATGCTGGACCTGGTTTCGACGCCGCAAAATCCCGTTCCCCCCGGCGCGCGGCTTCACGCCCTCGCAACTGTTGACGGCGTATCGCTGCGCATGGCGCGGTTTTCTCCGGCGAATTCGCCCCGCGGGACAGTCGCGCTGTTCCAGGGGCGCGCGGAATACATAGAGAAATATTTCGAGACCATCGGCGATCTTCTGTCGCGCGGCTTCGAGGTCGTGACCCTGGACTGGCGCGGCCAGGGCGGCTCGGAGCGCGAACTCGCCAACAGCCGCAAGGGCCATATCGACGACTTCGCGCAATATCAGCGCGACCTTGACGCCTTTTTGCGTCAGATGACGCTGTTTGGCTGTCCAAAACCCTGGTTCGCGCTGGCGCATTCGATGGGCGGCGCGATCCTGCTGGAAAACGCCCATGAAGGCTCGGAGCAATTCGCGCGGCTCGTCGTCACGGCGCCGATGATCGACGTTTACGGCCTCGCCTTTCCGCAGGGCGCGCGAATGCTCGCCGATGTGCTCGACATGCTCGGGCTTGGCGGCATGTTCATCCCCGGCGGTACCGGGGCTTCACTCAACGAGATGCCCTTCGAGGGCAACAAGCTGACCAGCGATCCCGCGCGCTTTTCCCGCAATGCCGCCGTGCTGGCGCAGGAGCCGCGCCTCGCCATAGGCGACCCGACCATCGGCTGGACCAACGCCGCCTTCCGCCAGATGGCGCGTTTCGAGGACCTCGACTATCCCCGCCGCTGGCGCACGCCGACCTTGCTGATTTCTTCGGGGCGCGACGAAATCGTCTCGACGCCAGCGATCGAGCGTTTCGCGCAAAGGCTCGACATCGCGACGCTGGTGAATATCTCCGGTGCGCGGCATGAGGCGATGATGGAGCGCGACGATCTGCGCGCGCAATTCTGGGCCGCCTTCGACGCCTTCATTCCCGGACATCTCGGCATGCCAGACAGGCTTCGCGCGGCGGTATGATCACAAGCTCCGCATATTGGCCCAATTTTTACGCTAAATGCCTTGGCGGCGCGTCTGGCGAGCGCGGGCGCGCTGTGGCACTCTTCGCGCCAGATCGAAACCGCTTGCCCCCGTCAGGATCAATGCGCGTGACAAAGACCGTTGAACGACGTCCCGGCGACCAACCGCCAGCGATCTGACGCTTGAGCCTCGAAGCCCAGACCATAGAGCGCATCGAAAAGCGCGAACCGCCGCCGCCCCAGCGCAGCCGTTTTCTCGCGATTCTCGGCGTCTGCCTTGCGCTGCATGTGGGGATTTTCACGCTCCTCATCATCCTCGACGCCATTTTCGTGCCCCACGACAATCAGCTTCAGGAAACGCCGGTCGAGGTCATCACCGAACAGCCGCAGCAGCCCCCTCCGCCGCCGCCCCAGCCCAAGCCCGAGGAGCAGCAAAAGCAGGAGCCGCCGCCCGAGCAGAAGAAACCCGAGGAAAAGAAGCCCGAAGAAAAGAAGCCGGAAGAGCAAAAGCCCCAGGAAAAGCCGCCCGAGCCGAAAAAGCCGGAGCCCCAGCAGCAACAGCATCAGCCCTACGAGGAGCCGGCCACCGACGCGCCGCGCGCGCAGAACAAGGAAAAGGTCGAGCGAACCGCGCCGGACAAGGAGACCAAGGCCGCGCGCAAGGGGCCGGCGACGAAGCAGACCGCGCAAAAGCCCTCGCCGGAGAAACAGCCCAGCCCCGCGCAACAGGCCGCGCCCGACGTTTCAAAGGAGCCGCCCGCGCTCAAGCAGGTCGAGGACAAGCCCGACGCCGAGGTGCTTGAGCGCGCCGAGATCAAGCGCGACAGGCCGGAGGAGAAGGAGACGCGCTCGGACACACAGGGCGAGGTTCGGCAGGGCGCGAAATCCGTCGCCGATGAACTGACCGATCCCGACCCCGCGCCGGCCTATCTCTTCAGCGGCGCGGCCAAGGCGGCGCCGGTCACGGGCGGAACGGCGAACACGACCTATCTTTCGATTCTCTGGGGCCTGATCATTCCGGGGATCAAGATGCCCGAGAGCGCGTCGCGCGATCATGTCCACCGCGAGGGCGTTCTCGTCTTCAACGTCGATCTGAAGGGCAATCTGACCCGCGTCGCGGTGCGCCAGCCCTCCGGCCTGCCGGAGCTGGACGCGGCGGCGATGGACGGCCTGCGCAAGGCCGCCCCCTTCCCCCCGCCGCCGAGGGGCCTGACCTATTCGATCAATTTCGCTTATTCGAATAATTGAGGGGGCAAGTGGCGCTTCCGAGTCTCAATCATTAGCCCGTTGACGGAACGCAGCAAGAACGTCTATGCTGGCGTTCATGATTTGTTTATGAGCGGCGGCCATAGTTCGGCCACATGATTTGGCGGAAAAACCGCCTGCCGCTCTCCGGGGGCTTTTGGAATGTTGACGAGAAAACAAAGCGATCTCCTGCGTTTCATCAATGAGCGCCTCAAGGAGACCGGCGTTCCGCCCTCCTTTGACGAGATGAAGGACGCGCTGGACCTGCGCTCCAAATCCGGCATCCATCGGCTGATCCTGGCGCTGGAGGAGCGCGGCTTCATCCGCCGCCTTCCAAATCGCGCCCGCGCGCTGGAAGTGCTGCGCCTGCCCGAATCCTCGACGCCCTCGGGCGCCACCAACCGCTCCCGCAAATTCTCGCCCTCCGTCATCGAGGGCACGCTCGGCCGCGTGCGTCCGCTGCATGAGCGCGAGGAGGAAATGGAAGGCCAGCAGGTCGCCATTCCCGTCATGGGCCGCATC
>Ga0182030_10015067_pt1 | contig 15190 bp, 11 predicted proteins | sample 812S3MmetaG_FD_121299 | JGI IMG/M metagenome (GOLD analysis project Ga0182030, IMG submission 121299) | Permafrost microbial communities from Stordalen Mire, Sweden - 812S3M metaG (Illumina Assembly) | ecosystem: Environmental > Terrestrial > Soil > Wetlands > Permafrost | place: Sweden... | reverse complement strand
GTGGAGCAGTTGCTGCCGGCCGCTCCGGGCTTGACGGCCGCCGGTCCCGTGGTCACAATGCCCGCACAACCCGTTCCGCCAGGACCCCATACGCCGGGGATAAACACGGCCGGGTCGAATGGGTAGCCAACCGGATCGTGCCGCGTGGTGTTGCCGATGTAGTCGAGCGTGGCCTGCCAGCCGTGGCCCAATTCCCGTTGGACACTGAGGGTCCATTGAATCGTGTATGCCGGCTTGAATTGCTGCGGCATCACAATGAATTGCGACTGCGCGAAAAACAACGCCTGCGAGGGCGATGGAACCGCAGGCTGAGGGAATGGACTGGACGTGATGGCGCCTTGGGACCACGGAGCGCTGAGGAGGACCGGACCCGTTGAAGACGTCTGCGTGTTGGTCACAGCCGTGGCAAACGGCGGGTTCTGCTGGTTGCGCTGGCTGGTAAAGAAGGCCGGGTTATCGAACATGAGAGCGCCGCCTGCGCGAATCACAGTCTTGCCATTACCGACGGGATCAAACGAGATTCCGACATTAGGCGAGAACTGCCCCCAGGAGTTGTGGGTGAATTGGCGGGTCACGCCGGGGTCGCCGTAGTAAAGGGTGCCCGCGGGCGCGTTCGGATAAACAGAACTGGTTCTATTGGCCACGAAGTCGGCCTGGTTAAACACAACGCCGCGATTGAAGTAATCGTACGGCATTATATTGGGCCCATAGCGCAGCCCGCCAACGAGCGTCAAACCTGCGGTGGCGTGATAGGTATCCTGCACGTAAAGGCTGGGAATCGGCCCGCGTAGTGCGTTCTGTTGCTGCTTGCTCTGCTGGAACGGGCTCGACGATCCGAGCGTTCCCATCAAAAAATCGAGATTCTGATCGCCGATGGTGTTGCCGCCCTTGGGGCCGCTGCCGCTGTACTCCCCGTTGAACGTGAAAATGCCGTTCCCCTCGTAGACGTTTCCGATATTGAGCTGGTTCTGCACCCATTCGCCGCCGAACGCGATCTGGTGTTTGCCCTTTATCCAGGTAACGTCGTCATCGATGGAGGCGGTATTGTCGTTGAAGTGCGCAACAGAGTTGGTGCCGCCGCCGATGGTGAATTTGCCTTCGGACATCTGCAGTCCGTTGGGGACGGCCTGATAGACATTAACGCCCAGCGTGGCGGCATTGATGTCGTTCGCCGCGTAGCCGCGGTTGTTGACGCGGCGAAGGATGGAGATGTGCGCCGCGTTCACGAACTTGGGGCTGAATGTATAGGCGTCGCCGAGTGTGAATGTCTGGACCCGTTCAATATTGCCTGATTGGGTGGTGATCAGAATATTGCTTTTGTCGAAGTATGCCGGGAACTGATACCCATCGACGAAGTAGCGGCCGTAGATGTTCTGTTTGGGGCTGACGGTGTAGTCGACCCGGGTAACGAACTGGTTGTCGGTCAGCGCATACGGAATGGCGTAGAAAACGAACCCGCAGTTATTCGGATCCAGCGCCGAATTGATGGCGGGCAAGTACTGCTGCAGCGCCAGCGCCGGCGCGTTATAGGTGGGCGCGGTCGCATACTGATTCCCAGTCAATTTCGTGCCGGTGAGCGGGTCGACAAGCGGAATGGGCGCATGGGTCGAGTTGCACGCGTTGCTGCCCGTGACGCCTGGAGTGCCGTCTGTTCTCGACCAATCGCCGGCCAGGTTCTGTGCCGTGGGCACCGTGGCCTGCGTATTGGATTGCGACTGATCGGCCACCCACCGCTGATAGGCTGCGAAAGCAAACATTTTGTTACGCAAAATGGGACCGCCGAAGGTGCCGCCATACTGATTCTGGTGCAGCGTGTCGGGTGTCGCCGAGAAGAAATTGGTGGCGTCGATATAGTTGTTGCGGATGAACTCGAATGCCTCGCCGTGGTACTTGTCGGTTCCCGACTTGGTGACCACGTTGACCATGCCGCCCACGTGGCCGCCATCCTGCGCGCCCAGATCGGTCGACTCAACGCTGAATTCGCTCACGGCATCTGGGAATGGATAGGGCAGGTTGCCGTTGCCCATGTAGTCCTGGTTGTCGCCGCCGTCGAGGCGCCAAAGGGTAGTATTGCCGCCGCCGCCCGCGATCGAAATCGAAATTGTCTGATAAGAGTACTTGCTGCCGGTGAAATCGCCGGCGGGCGCAATATTGGAGCCGCCGGAAAGCGAAATCAGGTCTGTCATGTGCCGGCCATTGAGCGGCATCTCCGTCACTGCTTCCTGATCGATCGTTTGTTTGAAGGTCGCGTCCTCGGTCTGCAACTGAAGCCCCTCGGATTGAACCTCAACCTTCATCTCCGCGGTGCCGACGGACAGGCTCGCGTTGATGGCGATGCTGCTGCCGACTTCGAGCACGATGCCCTTTTGCTCGTAGGTCTTAAAGCCCGGAGCAGTAACGATAATGTCGAATTTGCTGATTGGGACGCCTGGAAATACGTAGACGCCCGCGTTGTCGCTGGTGGTCTTTCGGGCCACACGAGTGGACTCGTCTGTCAACGTGACGGAGGCTTGGGGAACCACTGCGCCTGTCGTATCCGTGACGGTGCCCTGAATATTTCCTGTTCCGGCGATCTGCGAATTGCCCTGCGTAGGAAACAGAAGTAGAGCCACGCAGCCAAAAATGACTGCAAGGCGTACGACCACTCCATGTGCCCTGATGCGCATGTAGGTCATTGAAGCCTCCAAAAGTGTGTCGATTTTCTCATTCCGGAAAGAACTTTCATTGGAAGTGGTCGGACCTCTCCAATTCCCGAAAAATACTTGCAGGTGCTCTAAGTGTTTGTCAAGGCGAAATTGACGGAATTCTTCAGGAACCGAAAAGACAATTGCCGCATTGCGTCCGTTCCGGCCTGCCGCGTGGTCCGACCTTTGATTTCGGCACGGTCTCTCCACATTCAGTTCGGCGCCCAGTGGTTGACCACGCGCCGGTCCTGGAGTATCAAGGCTTGGGTATGCCCAAAGCGAAAATCTTTGCAATTTGTCTGTCGGCATCAGGCATCCTGGCACTGCATACATCGGTTGCCCAGGCACCCGCTTCAGTTCCGCCGTCCCTGGCTGCTTTGCCCGTAAAGCACGATCCCAATACTCTTGCCAACGCGGGTCGAGCGCGCGTCAACGCCTACCTGGACGGGATCGCCGCCGCTTACACCGAAAAACGCGCAGTTGCCGAAGCTCGAATCCGAACCCGTCCCGAAGCCGACGCACAACAAGCCGCAGTTCGGAAAAAACTGCTGGCGCTTCTCGGCGAATTCCCTGTCCGCACCCCGCTGAACTCCCGAACGCTCGGTGAGACCGAGGGCAATGGCTTTCTGGTCCGAAAAGTGATTCTCGAGAGCCAGCCCAATTTTCCAGTCACGGCATTGCTCTACCTACCCGTAGATCCAACCCCCGCGCAAACTTCGGGTGAGAAGCACCCCGCCCCCCTCATTACGCCCGGCCATTACTTCACTGGCAAAGCCAGCGACGCCGGCATGGCCGCTCTCTTCGCGCGGAATGGATTCATCGTCCTGACCTACGACCCCCTCGGCGAGGGCGAGCGCTTGCAATATCCCGATCCCGCCCATCCGGGCACATCTCTAGCCGGCGCCGCTACTGGGGAACATGGCGAAGCCAGTCTCCAACCGATGCTGCTCGGCGATACGATTGCCCGCTACATGATCTGGGACGCGATGCGCGGCATCGACTACCTTTCCGCGCTCCCTGACGCCGACCCCAAGCGCATCGGCGCCTTTGGCTGTTCCGGCGGAGGAACCATCACAGCGCTGATCAGCGCTCTCGACACGCGCATCGCCGCAACCGGAGTCGCCTGTTACATCACCTCATTCGACGCGCTCTTGCCCACGCTTGGCCCGCAGGATGCCGAACAGTCGAGCCCGCGCTTCCTCTCCTCCGGCCTCGATTTCGCCGATTTGATCGAGGCCGCTGCCCCTCGCCCGTATGCTGTGATCTCGACCTACAACGACATGTTTCCCTTTGCCGGCGCCGTCAAAACCGTCTCCGAAGCGCGCAGATTCTATGCGATTTTCGATCCTGCGAGTGCGGGGATTCCTGCGAGCGCCGGGCCGTCTACGCCTCCAGCCGAACCAACCGCCCCCGCGTTGAACTCCGACACCACCAATGAAATTTCGCCGTCAGCGGCGTTGCAGTTCATTACCGGCCCCGGCCGGCACGCTGCTCTCGGGCCCATCACCCCGCAGATCCTGAGCTTCTTCATGCGAAACCTCGAACCGGACGCCGATGCCAATCATCCACGTCTGGCAATATCGCTCGCCAGCGAATCCTCCGGAACGCCATTCGGACTATCCAACATGCCAAAGAACGCATTCCAGGTCACTCCGACAGGTCAGGTCGCAACAAGCTATCCCAACTCCGAAACGGTTTTTACTCTGAACCGAAAGCGTGCGGCGGCGCTCATTCCAGCCAATCGCCTTATTCCGAACGAAGAGAAACTTGCGCAATACATCCGCGTGGCAACCGGCGCACTGGCAGAGCCTGGAACCTCGCAGGTCAATACAAAGCCATCGGGCACTACGAGCGGCCCGTTCGGGCTCCGAACCAGCGACGGCATCGATCTGCAAGGCGAAATCGCAGTTCCCGAGAAGCCGGGCCGCCATCCCGCGATCCTCTTCCTCGTGCCCGATTCCATCCACGGCGAGAACGCAATCGCACACGCGAATCAAGCGCGCTTCAATGCGCTTGCCGCCGCAGGCAATGTCGTCCTTGCGGTCACGCCGCGCCCTTCACCGCCCGGAACCGACGATATGAAGTCTCCGATTCTCGGCCCATTTTATCTGCTGAGCCTGCGCTCCGATCTGGTCGGGAAAACCCTTCTCGGCATGCGCATCGACGATGTCATCCGCGCGATTGACGATCTCTCGCGGCGGCCCGATGTCGATCCCGCCAGAATCTCCGCAGTTGCGAGCGGCCACATGGGACTCGTTCTGCTCCATGCCGCCGTTCTTGATCCGCGCATGCGCCACATCGCCGTCGATCATATCCTCAAGAGCTACCGAAGCCTGCTCGATGCGCCACTGCCGATCGGGGCGCCAGAAGACGTCGTGCCGGGCGTCCTGCTTCGCTACGACATTCCCGATCTTGTGCGGGTACTCGGTCGGGGCGTCGCTGTAGCCGATCCTCTGAATGGATCGGACGACCTGAGCCAGACCTCCACTCCGATCACCTCTCTCGCCGGCTCTGGTCACTGAAGAACACCAAACGGCGACGAAGGGATTTTTGCTAAGCCGCGCTCTCGCTTAAGCCTGGTTACTGCAATCCGGCAGTGAATGGGGATCTTCCGGTCAGGACGCAGTGAATTTCATCCGACCCTTCTTGCTTTTCGACACACCGGTCGCAGCTTTCCGATCCGTCGGACGCTCCACACCTTGCGCAGCCTGTGCCATCCGCAGGTGCTTCTCCATCAAGTCTCGCGCCTCGTCGGGCTTGCGGGCGCGGATCGCACGATAGATTTCCCGATGCATCTCCGCGGATTCGCGAAGATCGGTTGCGCGCTCCACGGTCTTTCGCCGCTTGTCGTACATCGACGAAGTCACCGTCTCCATCACCGCGGCCAGAATCGGATTGCCTGAGGCCTGCGCAATGATCCGGTGAAAGAGCACGTCATGAATCAGGTAATCCACCGGTGTCTCGATGGTCGCAAACATCTCCGCAACCTCCTCGGACATCGCAGCGTGGTGCTCTTCCTTGCCTCGCTCAGCTGCCAATGCGGCGAGGCTGCGTTCCAGAATGATGCGTGCTTCAAACATCTGCCAAGTCTGAAAGCCGTGCAGCGCGCCCATCCAACTGAGAGATGCTTTGCCGAAGTCCGGCGGCCCATCGGCAACAAACGTGCCCACGCCATGCCGGATCTTCATCACACCCATCGCTGCCAAATACCCGATGCCGGTGCGCAAACTGGCACGGCTGATCTTGAGGGAGCGCGCCAGCTCACGTTCGGGCGGAATCTGGTCCCCGGGCTGCAAGGTTCCATTTTCAATCAGGGACCGTACGTGGTTGACCACTTGCATTGTCCGATGGCTGTTGGACGTATCGACCGCACTCTTCGGCATACAGGGCAGGCACCTTGGGTCAAACCGTGAAATTGAAAGCACCACGAGATTAACACCGCAGAATACATCCCCGTCTGAAAATTCGCTCGTCTATCCTTCGGACAGACCTTGGAGAGATGTGTATACTTGTCGTGGTCTGACCTCCGGAACCGGGACTGAAGGATGCGCCCGGCCAAAAGGAACAGTGTCCCATGTTGATCCACGACGACCGCCTTTTTCCTGCCGAGCCTGCCACGCGATCCATTGCCCGCGCCCTTTACGCACACGTTCGATCGCTGCCAATCGTCAGCCCGCATGGGCACACCCAGGCTGCATGGTTTGCGCGAAACGAACCGTTTCCCGATCCCGCCAAGCTGTTTGTCCAGCCCGATCACTACGTCTACCGGATGCTCTATAGCCAAGGCATCTCGATGGAGGAGCTGGAAATCGGCCGCCCGGAAATCAAGGACCCGCGCAAAGTCTGGCGCATCTTCGCGAGCCACTACTATCTCTTTCGCGGAACACCCACGCGCATTTGGCTCGATTATGCTTTCCAGGAACTCTTCGGTCTCGAGGAGCGTCTTTCCGAGAAGACCGCCGACCTCTACTACGACACCATCGCAGCCAAACTGCAAACGCCGGAGTTTCGGCCTCGCGCGCTCTTCGAGCGATTTCATCTCGAAGTCCTTGCCACGACCGATTCGCCCCTGGACTCACTAGCCGACCACGAGGCCATTCGAAAATCGGGATGGAAGGCTCGCATCATTCCGAATTTTCGACCCGACTCCGTCGTCGATCCCGAGTTTCCATGCTTCGCACAATCCATTGCCAAACTCGGTGAGCAAACACGCGAGAATACGTCAACTTGGTCTGGCTACCTGAACGCGCTACGCAAGGCGCGCGCCCGTTTTCGCTCTCTAGGCTGCACGGCCACCGACCACGGCCATCCCACCGCGCAGACAGCGGACCTCAGTCAAACAGAGGCTGCGAAGTTGTTCGAGTGCATCCTGGCAGGTCGCGCCGACGCATTGCAGCAGGAGTTATTTCGCGCGCAGATGCTCACCGAGATGGCACAGATGAGTCTCGAGGATGGCCTCGTGATGCAGGTTCATCCGGGCGCCGTACGCAACCACAATCGCCAGATCTACGAGCGCTATGGCCGCGACACCGGCGCCGACATTCCGCGCCCCACCGATTATGTGCAGGCATTGCGTCCCCTGCTCAACCGATTCGGCAACGAGAAAAACCTGACCATCATTCTGTTCACGCTGGACGAGTCCGCGTTCACTCGCGAACTTGCGCCGCTCGCCGGCCATTATCCCTGCTTGCGGCTGGGGCCCCCCTGGTGGTTTCTCGACAGCCCCGAAGGCATGATGCGTTTCCGCGAATTGGCTACCGAGACAGCGGGCTTCTACAACACTGTCGGTTTCAATGACGACACGCGGGCTTTCCTCTCCATTCCGGCGCGTCACGATGTGGCGCGCCGCATCGACTGCGCGTTTCTCGCCCGCCTGGTCGCGGAACATCAGCTTGACGAAGACGAAGCACATGAAGTAGCGCACGCCCTGGCATACCGGCTGGTGAAAGAAGCGTACCGGCTGTAGTCAAAGCACGAAGTTTCATGCCGCGATCGGCTTACTTACTAAGATCCAGCGGCGACCCAACGGGAGTAAATATGGAAAAGCAAAACGGCAAGTTGAGCAAATATTCTGTCGGTACAGGCGACCGGTTTGCGCATCAGGCGAAGGCGCAATTGCAGGCGTGCATCAAAGCCCTTGAAAGTGGAACCACCGTGGTTCCCGTTTGGAATAAATCGAACCGCGAACACACTATCATCGGCTCGGAACCAGCTTCCGTGCGGCAAGCCGCGGACGCAGCGGTCAAAGCACTCGATTGGAAGCATCCGTATTTTTGCGACGCCGACCACATCACATTGCAGACCGTCGGCCGCTTCTTTTCCGCCTGCGACTTCTACACCATCGATGTTGCCGATTTCATCGGGCAGGCCGCCTCAGACGCCGACATCGATAGCTTTGTAAAGCGGCATCCGGAACTGCTGGGACGTGTGCAGCTCGAAGGCATTGACGATCAATTCGAGATTACGCAGAACTCTCTGCGACAAACAGCCCAGAAATTTCTAGCAGCAATCAAGAAGGCCGGCGAAGTCTATCGCGCCATCGCGAAAGCAAAAGGAAAGGACAATTTCATTCCTGAAATCTCGATGGACGAGACGAACGCCGCACAATCTCCGGCGGAACTGCTCATCATTCTGGCGGCAATCGCGGATGAAGGAATCCCCATCGAGACCATCGCTCCCAAGTTCAGCGGCCGCTTCAACAAGGGCGTGGATTACGTCGGCGACGTTGCGCAATTCGAAAAGGAGTTCGCGCTGGATGTCGCGGCGATCGTTTATGCCGTCGCTCACTTCGGTCTTCCCGCGAACCTCAAGCTCAGCGTGCATTCTGGCAGTGACAAATTTTCCATCTATCCCGCGATCCATGCGACCATCAAGCGCTTCAACGCGGGTGTGCATTTGAAAACCGCAGGGACCACCTGGCTCGAAGAGCTGATCGGCCTGGCCGAGGCAGGGGGCGACGGCCTCGCGCTCGCAAAAGAGATCTATGCCGAAGCCTATGCGCACAGCGAGGAGCTTTGTGCACCCTATGCGACCGTCATCGACATCGATGCGGCCAAGCTGCCGTCGCCCAGCACGGTCAGTGTTTGGACCTCCGAGCAATACACATCCGCATTGCGCCATGTGCGCGGGTCGGCTGCTTACAACAGCAGCTTGCGCCAGTTACTGCATGTAGGATTCAAGGTCGCCGCAAAGATGGGACAGCGCTACCTGGATCTACTCGAAGCCAATGAAGCCGTGATCGCGAAAAATGTGACCGAGAATCTCTACAACCGGCACATCGCGCCGGTGTTCCTCGGCCGTAGTTCGTAGGTAAACAGCATTCTCGTGAAGCTGTGTCAGTGAAGCTCGACCTTCCCGCCGGTCAACATAACAATTGGTCCACCCTCTTTGGCCTCCACAACAAAGCTATCTCCCGTCACGTCCGCGTAGCCGACCGTTGCGCCCTTGTTCGCGCTGATCTTCACATTGCGCAGATGCACATCGGTAATTGGCGCCTCCGGCAAACCAATGATCGCCGCAGCTGTCTCGCTTCCGGTCGCCGTAACATTCTCCAGCGTGATGTCGTGAAAATGGGGTGTCAGCCGTGTCACAGGCTTCGCTTCTTCCTGAGTAGGCGGAAGAATCGCCGGATAATATTCGCTGATGATCAGCGCATTCTTCACATCCTTCATCTCAATATCGCGAAACACAAGATGGCTGACATCGTTGCCGCGGTCGCGATTGGCCTTGATCCGAATCCCGTTATCCGTGCCCTCGAAATGAATGCGTTCGGCACGAATATTCTGAGCGCCGCCGGCAATCTCGCTGCCCACGGAGAGCCCATGCCCGTGCAGGAACGTGCAATCGGTAATCGTGATGTCACGGCTGGGAGAATCCGGACCCGCCGAATTGATGGCACCGGATTTGATGGCTACGTTGTCGTCTCCCACATCGGCAAACACGTGGTCAATGACAACATTCGACGAGGAAAATGGATCGATCGCATCCGTGTTGGGCGCGTGCGCGGGCGCCAGTATCCTGACGTTACGAATCACCACATCGTCCGAGTAGTACGGCACCACCTGCCACATCGGCGAGTTCTGCACCGTAATGCCCTCCACACGAACGTGCGCGCAATGGTCGAAAAGAATGAGCTTCGGCCGCGGATGCCCCGTGCCAAGAATCCCGTGATCCTTGATGCTCCGCGCCTCCTGCCACCAGCTTTCGCCATTCCCATCAATCGTGCCTTCGCCGATGATCGCAACATTCGTCGCATGGATGGCGCTCACCAGCGGTTGCAGATCTGGAAGGCGAAATTCGTCGTGGGGCGGATAATCCTGATGATCCGGAGATCCCAGCAACGTCGCGCCCTTGTCAAGTTGCAGCGTGATATTGCTCTTGAGTTCAATCGGCGCGGAGACATAGGTTCCCGCGCTCAACACCACAACACCTCCTCCGCGCTGCGCACACGCATCAATCGCCGCCTGGATCGCTTTCGTGTCCTTAGTGGAGCCGTCTCCCTTGGCACCGTAGGTCTTCGGATCGCAGTTGATCATCGCATGGAGCGCGCTTCCGGAGGCGGCCACGAAGATGGCCATCAGGGCCAGCACTTGCAAGTTAAATTTTGAGGGTTTCCGTCGAATCATTCCGGCTCCGCATGAACAAGGGAATCGCGTGCCAAAACATCATACGATAGAAATCGCGAGTGGTCCTACCACTGCAACGGCGCCAACCGTACGGCTCCAGAAACAGGTTCGCAAAGTCCTACAGAAACATTGCTGGGAAGACCCTGTGGAGTACCAGACTCCCGAACAATGCCCGTTCTTAGTGAAACTAAATAGGTAAACGCGACTGGATGCGAGGAACGCTCCAGAACGCATCCAATTCCCACATTAGACAACCCGACCGCCGCGGGTGAGTTGGCTGTTTACGCCGATGCACACTCTCCACTCCCGGAGGGCACCCTATTTGCGTGTTGCTTTCGGATCGGTTCTCGGTAAGGTCTGAGCTCCAGCAATTCCTCCACTACATACCCGCCTATCGTTCCGTCTGAGAACGTGACAATCACGCCGTCTCCGGCATCGCTTTCTACATCTAATATTCGAATTTCATCTTTCATGAAAAAAATATACGCCCGATGCAAACTGCAATGTGTGACTATGCTCACTCGCTGAGGAAAAATAGTAACTGTGCACCACGGTCAATACGGTCGAAAGCTCGTTGCCGCGCCGTTCTTCGCACTGTGTTTTGAGCATGCTGTCCGTATCGCGTTCCCTGCCTTCCGGCGGTGGTACACGAAAGGGGAAAGTCCAGAATCCGCTGTAAGAGATTGAAAATATGGTAGGCACGACTGGAGTCGAGCCAGCGCCCTCTTCCGTGTCAAGGAAGCGCTCTAACCAACTGAGCTACGCGCCTTCGGCCTTTTCTTGATTGACCATTAAGTAATCGCAGCATCGGCGCCTCGCGAAAAGATGAGCCGACGCGCCCTTTCCGCGTTGCTGTACCATCGTTAGTCGGACGGAGAGATTTCATTTTCACGCCGCCACCATCTTTTCCACCTGACAGCAAGATGACAGTCGCCGCAAAACCAAGACTCAACCCCCTAGGCTCCGCGCCGAACTTGCTCACTCTTCTGCGGATCTGTATGGCGCCCTTCCTGGTCGCCGCAATCCTGGAAAACCGATTCGAAATCGGTTTCATTCTCTTCGTTATCGCCGGACTCACCGACGCGCTCGATGGCCTCTTGGCCCGGTGGCTCAAGCAGCGCACCGTCCTGGGGCAATATCTTGACCCGGTCGCCGACAAGCTTCTGCTCAGCACTTTGTTCCTGGTGCTCCTGCATGAAGGACTGATGCCGGTCCGAGTGACAGTACTGGTCTTCGGACGAGATGTCTGCATTCTGCTGGTGTCGGCAATTCTTTACGCCGCGGCGGGCCGTCGCGAATTCCAGCCCACCGTTTTCGGCAAGGCCAACACACTGGCGCAGGTACTGGCCGTGGCGGTGGTGCTTCTGCATCAGCTCACGCACGCACCCTGGGTTGTGGCTCTGCGAGCCTTTGCGTTGTGGGCAACCATGATACTCACCGTCGTATCAGGGCTGCACTACGCGTGGATCGCAGCCCGCAAGCCATCCGCGTCGGCAGCTACCGGACCAAGCATCAAGTAGAGGCCTCGCCCCGCTCGACCAAGCGCCGACCTAAGCCCCCTCAATCCAAAGAGATGGAGCGAAGCCGCTACTCATCTTCAGCGAGGTCGCTGGCCGTCTCGGCGGTCTCCTCGATTGCCATGTCGTTAAACTCCTCGGAATCAAAGACTTCACCACACTCCAGGCACTCGACGAACTCCGTGTCTTCGTGTCTGGAAACGATTCGTACCCTGGGGTGTTTGCAGGCGGTTGCCATCGGATCGGATTCAGTTCGATTAAGATGCTCTTCCCGCCGATTGTAGCGGCCTTTCGTTGAATTTCAAGCGCCAAAATTCAATGAAACGATCTGTCAGGCCCCGATTTCCCATTTTTGCCCCTCCATCCCAAAAGCAGCCCTTGAACCCCGACAGAACTGGTCGTATACTAAACACGGACCGAAGAAGTCGGATATTCCATGCTTAAGCTCACCAAAAAAGCCGATTACGGGTTGATGGCGCTCAAGTTTCTGGCCGAGCACCCCGAATCTGTCGCGCTCAGCGCCAAGGACATATCCGACGAATACCATATTCCCGCACAGCTTCTGGCCAAGACCTTGCAGCAACTCACCAAGGCGGGATTGCTTAAGTCCCACTCCGGCATGAACGGCGGCTATGCGCTTGCGCGGGCTGCACGCTCGATTTCGGCCTATGAAGTTATCCTGGCCATCGACGGCCCGTTTTTCATCACCTCGTGCACCAAGGGCGCCAAAGCCTGCGATCTGACCCCTAGCTGCACCATCAAGGAGCCGCTGGCGCGCGTGAATGACACCATCGCCGGCGTCCTCAAAAGCATCAGTATTCAGGACCTCGCCGAGCATGAGCCGGCGCGGACCGAAGTCAGTCAGTTGGTTTCGCTAACGCTGTAAAGTATTTTCCCCCACCGCGCTGTTGCGCCTGTAACAAGCTACAAGGATGGAAACGCGATGAGCACAGTCGTCAGTCAAGTTGAAGTGCCAGCGGGAGTCACCCTCCCGATCTACATGGACAACCATGCCACCAGTCCGCTCGATCCCCGCGTGCTGGAAGCGATGATGCCTTTCTTCACATCGAAATTCGGCAACGCGGCCAGCCGCAACCATTCCTTTGGATGGGAAGCAGAGCAGGCCGTTGAGATTGCGCGCGAGCAGATTGCGAAACTCATCGGCGCCTCGGCCAAGGAGATCATCTTCACCTCGGGTGCCACCGAGAGCGACAACCTCGCCATCAAGGGCATCGCCGAGATGTATCGCGAGCGCGGCAATCACATCATCACCCAGGTTACCGAGCATAAGGCGATTCTCGACACCTGCAAGCGCCTCGAGAAGTACGGCTATCGCGTCACCTACCTGCCGGTAAAGGCAGACGGCCTCATTGATCTCGAAGACCTGAAGCGCGCCATTGACGACAAGACCATCCTCGTCTCCATCATGGCCGCCAATAACGAGATTGGCGTGCTACAGCCCATCCGCGAAATCGGAAAAATCTGCCATGAAAAGAACGTGATTTTTCACACCGATGCCGTCCAGATCGTCGGCAAGGTGCCGTTCAACGTCATCGCCGACAACGTCGATGTGGCTTCACTTTCCGGCCACAAAATTTACGGACCCAAGGGCGTCGGCGCCCTCTATGTGCGGCGTCGCAACCCGCGCGTCCAGATCGCTGCGCAGATCGACGGCGGCGGCCACGAGCGCGGCATGCGTTCCGGCACGCTCAATGTCCCCGGCATCGTCGGCATGGGCAAGGCTTGCGAAATCGCGATGCAGGAGATGGACAACGAGGCAGCGTATCTGCGCGGCCTGCGCGACCGGCTCAAGGCAAAGCTCGAATCCGAGCTTGACTACGTCCAGGTGAACGGCTCGTGGGAGCATCGCCTGCCCGGCAACCTCAACATGAGCTTCGTTTATGTCGAAGGCGAATCGTTGTTGATGGGCATCAACGACGTTGCAGTTTCCAGCGGCTCGGCCTGCACCTCGGCCACATTGGAACCCAGCTACGTGCTCAAGGCCCTCGGTCTCGGCGACGATGTGGCGCACAGCAGCATCCGGTTCGGTCTTGGCCGCTTTAACACCCAGGCCGAAGTGGATTACGTGGCCGCGAAGGTCATCGACATCGTGAAGAAATTACGTGAGCTTTCACCGCTTTACGAGATGGTGAAGGAAGGCATCGACCTGACCAAGATTCAATGGGCAGCGCACTAGCCACCTGCGGTGGGGCCAACTGCCTTCGGCGCTATTCCCGACGGCGGCACCGCCGTCGGGAACTAAGGCTTTGAAAGGGCACGACTTTAGTCACGCAAAAAGAGTTTCAAAGAGTGGGGCTTTAGCCCCTGAGAAAGCATCGGCAATCGACGTCGACGAATCGAATATTTGTACACGCGGCTTCCCCGCGAGAGGAGTTCGAAAAATGGCATACAGCGATAAGGTCGTAGACCACTACAACAATCCGCGTAACGTGGGTACGCTCGACAAATCCTCCGAGGACGTAGGAACTGGACTCGTCGGCACGCCGGAATGCGGCGACGTCATGCGCCTGCAGATCCGCGTGAACCCCGAGACCCAGGTCATTGAAGAAGCCAAGTTCAAGACCTTCGGCTGCGGCTCGGCGATCGCAAGCTCGTCGCTCGCAACTGAATGGATCAAGGGCCGCACCGTGGATGACGCAATGGCGATCAAGAACACCGACATCGTGAAGGAGCTGTCGCTTCCTCCGGTGAAGATTCACTGCTCGGTGCTGGCCGAGGACGCCATTCGCGCCGCGATCGGCGACTGGAAGAAGAAGAACGGCGTGGCCGAAGTTGCTCCAGCAGCGGTCGAAGCAGCAAGGTAGATCACGTATTTGGGTGCCCCAGGTCTCGCGCTTGAGACCTGGGAAAGCACGCCCCGAGGTCGAGACTGGAACAGGAACACATGTCGAACGTAGTCACTATCGGAAGCACGCCCTCGCAGAGCATGTCTGCAGCCCCGCAGGAGAGTACCAATGCTGCGCAACAGGTGCCTGCAGCTGGAACGGGCCAGGGACTCCAACTAACAGACCGCGCCATCAAGCGCGTGCGCATCGCCATGGCCAAGGAGGGCGTCTCGCCCGAAGAAGGTGGACTACGCCTCGGTGTGACAGGCGGTGGTTGCTCCGGGCTTTCGTACGCAATCAAATTCGACACGCGCCCCCGCGAGCGTGACCGCATCTATAACTTCGACGGCGTCCGAGTGTTCGTGGACCCCAAGTCGTTTCTCTATCTGCACGGCATGACGCTCGACTACGAAGAAACACTGATGCGGCAGGGCTTCAACTTCATCAACCCGAACTCCTCGCGCTCCTGCGGCTGCGGTTCCTCGTTTTCGTCTTAGCAATCGCGGCCCTCGTCGTAG
>Ga0182030_10015066_pt1 | contig 15190 bp, 11 predicted proteins | sample 812S3MmetaG_FD_121299 | JGI IMG/M metagenome (GOLD analysis project Ga0182030, IMG submission 121299) | Permafrost microbial communities from Stordalen Mire, Sweden - 812S3M metaG (Illumina Assembly) | ecosystem: Environmental > Terrestrial > Soil > Wetlands > Permafrost | place: Sweden... | reverse complement strand
TATTATTTTCAATACTTTGGCACGCACAAATCCAACTTCGGCGAAGTTAGATTTTCACAGGCTAATCCATTGGAAATTAACATGTTAGTCTTCGATCCACTGCTGAACATCGGAATTCGGGATAAGACTCTATAGATTTTCGTCAGTTTGAATTGAATCGAAACTATTGTTTCCGGTGGATTCGCACTCTTAAGATTGGGATACCCCCTTAGCTCCCAGATTTCTTCATGTCGGCTTCAATTTTTGGTATACCGTTTACCAAATATCATAGACTGCATTTCCGATAAAAATTTGGACCTAGCCACAAACCGTTTGTTTCCAATCAAACAAAAATATTGACATTTTGGCCGGAGTCCTGCATATATCATCCGTGTTCGGTCGTTTTGACTGCTGTGAATTTTCTCCCGGGTCGAAACGGCAACAGGGCGCAAACACCATTTAAAACTGCATGGGTCCGGAACCTGAGCTGCTCCTGCTCCCGGAAGGGCCTTCTCTTACTGGCATCTTGTAATAAAGATATATTGGGCTAGACAAACCAACATCGTCGGAGGGCAAATGAGAAAGGGAATAGTCCTAGGGTGCTTGTGCCTCTTTTTGCTCGCGGGTTTGAACGTGTGGGCTCAAACTGAAGCGGAAATCACCGGAACCGTGACCGATCCTTCCGGGGCGGCAATTGTCGGCGCCAAGGTCACAGCCACCAATGAGGGGACACACGGCGTGCGCAATGTTGTGTCGAGCAGCGCGGGGCTTTATGACATACCCGCGCTGGTGCCTGGACTTTACTCGGTGACCGTTGAGATGGCCGGCTTCAAGACGGAGGTCCAGACCGGTATTGAGCTACAGGTACAGCAATCCGCGCGCATAGATATCCAATTGCAGGTCGGCCAGGTCAATCAAAAAATTGAGGTTGCCGCCACTGCGGTCGCGCTGAACACCGAGAACGCCACGGTGGGCTCGGTCATTGAAAACGAGCGCATTGTCGAGCTTCCCTTGGATGGCCGCAACTTCTTGCAATTGACCGCCCTCGACGCCAACGTAATGTACGGATATTCTCCGGACGTGGGCGCAGCCACCAGCCGCATGGGTGGCGAACGCGTCCAGATGGACATCTCCGTGGCCGGGGGCCGCCCGGAATTTGACTATTACACTCTCGATGGAGTCACCAATACGGACGTAAGCTTTAACACTTACACCTTCCTTCCGTCCATTGACGCCATCCAGGAGTTCAAGATTCAGACCGGCGTCTTCCCGGCGGAATTCGGCCGCGGGACGGCGCAAATCAACGTATCCACGAAGCCCGGCACCAACAACCTCCACGGTTCCCTCTTCGAATTCGTGCGAAACACCTCTACGGACGCGCAAGCCTATTGCTTCAATGGGCCTTGCCCTCCGGGAGCCATCCTGCACCAGAATCAGTTTGGAGGTGTGGTGGGGGGGCCGGTGTACATCCCCCACGTGTTCGATGGCCGGAACAAGCTCTTCTTCATGTTCAATTATGAGGGCTTCCGGTCAAGCCAGCAACAGACCGAGTCGGGTATTGTGATGACTGCCGCGGAGCGCCAAGGGGATTACAGTTATTACGCGGATTCCGCTCCACTCTATGATCCCGCCACCCGAGTGGTGAATACGGCGCCCGTTACCATCGGCGGGACGGTTTATCCGGCCGGTACTGCTGTTACCAGCGTCCAGACGTTTGCCAGCGAGTGCGGTGGGGCCAATGTAATTCCCAACGGGAGCAATTGCGCGGGAATGCCCTCGCGCATCGATCCCTTTGCGACCAAGCTCCTGGCCTTCGAGCCCCTGCCCAGCAGCGCCACGGCGCTTCCTGGTCAACTCAATTTGTTTGACTCCTTCCCGTCCACCCAGGTGAACAACCAATACACGTTCCGTGGGGATTATAACCAGAACGCCAATTCCACATGGTTTGGCCGCTGGAGCCAGACCGGCGAGATCGGCGCAATCATCAACAGCGCGATTGCCCAGGGGAACAATTCCCTCGCTACCCACGCCAAACAATTCGTGCTGTCGAACGTGCACACCTTCAACCCCACCACGGTCAATGATTTCCGGTTTGGCTACAACCGGCTCAACAACGGCATCCTGCAACACGACGCCTACACGGGGGTCAATGAAGTAGGGGCGCTGGGAGGCTTTGCCGGAGTTGCCGCTCCCTATCCCGCAATCTACGGCGTTCCGAGCATCGGGCCCGTCGATGTGACGGGCTGGGGCGACTGCTGCGGGATCCCCTTCCTGATCCAGGACAACACCTTCCAGTGGGCTGACACCCTGGCGAAAGTTCACGGGAAACACTCCCTCCGATTCGGCGTGGACATTCGCCGTGACCAATTCAACTCGGCGGGCAATGACTTCGCTCGTGGTGCGTTTAGCTACCGCAGTGAAGGACCCACCTCCAGCGGTCCGCCGAATTTCATCGGGGGCGTTGGCTCGGCGGCCTTCCTGTTGGGCTTACAGACGGCGCTCTGCTCCGCCGAGGGCCTGGCGCACACGGAATTGCGCAACACCTCCCAAGCCTACTTTATTGATGACACTTGGAAGGTCAGCAAAAAGCTCACGATCAGCATGGGGTTGCGATATGAATATGTTGACCCCTATGTGGAAAAGCACAACGACGACTCGAATATCTGGTTCCCTCCCCCCAATGAGACCGTGATCGGCCTTAATCCCGTGACGGGAGGGAGCGTGACAGGGGCGCCCGAGACGGATGTCGCGGTGGAGGTTCGCGCGGGGACGGGAAACTTCTATCAGAGCATTCCGGCGAATTTTCAATTTGGCGGGGGCCTGCTCACTGCCCGAACCAGTGATGTTCCCTGCATGCAGAAAGCCTTGTACTGCGTTTGGAAGACGGATTTTGCTCCCCGCCTCGGGCTTGCCTATAACCCCACCCCCAATTGGGTGATCCGGGCAGGCGCCGGCATATTCTACACGCAGGACATGGCTAACTATTTTTTTGATACAGGGCGGAACCTGGCGGCACGCCGCCAGACTACGACGGATGCTGCGATCCCCAACCTCAGCTTCGAACAGCCCTTAGGGTCTGCCGGGGGACAATTTGTGACGAATCCCTTCACGCTGGCCGAGGGTCCCTACATGCATACTCCTTACCTCTACCAGTACCTGTTGGACGTGCAGCGGCAGCTTACTCCCAACACCATGCTCACGGTAGGGTACATGGGGAACATGAGTCACTCCCTGTGGAAATTGATCGATCAAAACGATCCCCCCGTCCCTGCCCCCGGCCCTATAACACCCCGGAGACCGTACCCAACCTTTGGGGTCATCCAGGGGAATGAACCCTTTGTCAGTGGAGCGTATAACGCATTTTCGGTCAGACTATCCAAGAAGACCTCGCATGGTCTGAGCCTGAACCAGGTTTACACCTGGAGCCGGGACATCGACGATGGGAGTTCCGTTCGGGAACACGCGAATGACAGCCTTTTCCCGCAGAATCCCTATGATTTGAATGCCGATCGTGGCTTATCGAATCTCCATATCGAGCACCGGGCGGTCACGTCGTTCGTTTACGATTTGCCGGCGGGCAAGGGCCGCGCGTTTTTGAATCAGGGTGGTGTGGCCAATGCCGTTCTGGGCGGCTGGCAAGTGGGGGGAATTCTCACCTTGCAGACTGGCTTCCCCGTCGACATTCTCACGGATACAGACGAGGTGAATGACGGAGAAGGGGGTTATGATCGTCCCAACTACACCGGGGCGCCCCTGCTGCCACCTAAGCAAACCATTAATGAATGGCTCAACCCCGCAGCGTACGCGGATACTACCTGTCTTTGCTACGGTAACGTGGGGCGCGATACCGTGATCGGACCGTGGTTCGGCACCATGGACATGAATGTCATGAAGCGGTTTGTGTTCCACGAGGGAACGTACCTGCAAGTTCGCTTTGAAGGCTTCAACGTTACCAATCACCCGAACTTCGGGGCTCCCACAGCGGATATCTCGGCCTCGAACTTTGGGCAGATCACTAGCACCTACGGCAACATGCGACAACTTCAGTTGGGGCTGAAATTCGTGTATTGACCCTGGGAAGTACGCCAGGGCGGACGAGAAGAATCCTGGAGGTGCACCTTAATAAAGTTTGCCACCAGGTTCAGCCCATCGTAAGATGGATGCTTGGGGAGCAAGGCGCGGCTGGAACCGCAGCGCCTTGCTCCCGGTTTTCAAGTGTATCTCACCTCTTCAACAGGCGACCTTCAGGCAATTAGGACGATGGGTGCATCCAAGCCACGGACGGCGATCACTCTTTTACCCTTGGTTCTGACCACGGCTCTATTTGCCAAGCCACCCGGTGGGGAACCGGCGGGGGCCGCGCGTCCCGGGGCTGCGAGTTGGCACCTCAAGGGAGACGGAGTAGTCTGCTGTCCGTGTCGGGTTCCGTGTCCCTGCCGTATGAATGCCAAACCCAGCTTCGCCCATTGCGAGGCCACACTCTTCCTGCGGATCAAGCAAGGTCAATACGGAGACGTGAATCTGGATGGTATGAACTTGGTGACTAGTGGAGGAATGTGCGCCATCGATTACCATCTGCTTGCCGCCCTTTACTTTAGCTCGTCCGACAGCCCGGAGCGACAGGCTGCCTTTATAGCGCTGAAATCCACCTTCTCTTCAACCCCTCCGGGGGACCTGCATGTGCGAGTTGTCTCCCTTAACGCGCAAGTTACCGATGAGCACCTTTTCAAGGTTTCAATCCCCGGCATACTGGAAATAGTGGTAGATCGCAACTGGGGTCTTTCCGCGCCACCTATGCCCATGGTGGCGGCTCCCGACCATTTCGCCAACCAGCTCCAGTATGTCCAGAACATTCGCTACAGCGTGCATGACCCCGAGGCAGGGTTGGATTTCGACTACAGCCGTCGCCAAGCGAATTACCGGGTGGTGGACTTGACGGGCGAGCAATACCAGACGAAGTCGATGCTCATCCAGTATGCCGACTACAGTGGGTGGTACTCTCCCGGCCAAATGGCGTTGATCAATGCGCAGCATCTTGAAATTCCCGACCCCGTTGCCCTGCGCGAACAAGCCATCCGCCTAAAAGGCGCACGGGGTTCGCCATGACGACGGCACGGGGAACCTGCATCCTCTTTCTCCTGGCCCTTACCGTTCTTCTTTCCCCCGGATATCGGACGCAGGCTCAATCCAATAATGACCTTCGGCAGCGCGCCAATCAGGCCATGCAAGCCCGGGACTACGCGGCCGCCCGGCAAGCCCTTCTTCTGTTAGTCGAGCGCGAGCCTTCCGCCGAAAATTACAATCACCTGGCAACCTCGGAAGCGGCTGCCGGCCAAGTCAGCCTGGCCATTGCCCACCTCCAGAAGTCCATTCAATTGGGGAATAGGAGCGCCAGCGCCTATTACAATCTCGGCGTCATGGAGGCGCAGGCAAATCGGCTGGATGCCGCCCAAGTGGCGTTCCAACATGCCGTCGATCTGGACCCCAAGCATTCTTCCGCCCGCTACGGCTTGGGCATGGCGCTACTGTCATCAGGTCATCCCCATGAGGCCGCCGAGGTGATGCAGAAAACGCTGGAGCAGACGCCCCCCGAGGAGCGTTTTTGGGTGCTTCTGGTGAGTGCTCAATTTGCCGCGGGCGATTCCAAGAAGGCTGTCGCTTCCACAAGAAACGCCGTAGAGAATTTCCCTGATGACGCACCGTTGGACGTGACCATGGCGACTGCTTGCCTCCGTTATCGAGCCGTGCAAAGAGCGCGGGAACTGCTCGAAGACGCCAACGAGTCGATGCCCAATAATACGGAAACGGCCCTCCTGCTCGCCAAGGCCTGTTTGCTGGCCGGGGAACCCATCGAATCCTTGGCCGTTCTCCAGGGCATGGCCCCGGCTGAGCGAAAAAGCACGGAGCGGCTACTGCTGATGGGGGAGACCCGGGCGTTGCTAGGTGATTTGAAATCAGCGGAAGACGACCTGCGACTCGCTCTCAACGATGCGCCCCGTGACCCGGAGTGCCTGGCGGCCTACGCCTGGATGCAAAACCTTCAGGGCGATTTTCAGGGCGCCCTGACGACTCTCGCGAAAGCTCGTTCCATATTGCCCCGAGCACCCTGGGTACCCTATCGGATGGGGGTGAGTTATTTGTTTCTGGGGAAACTTGGACAAGCCGAAAATGCCTGCCAACAGGCGCTGCAACTTGACCCAAAGTATTCGCCCGCTTACATGGTACTTGGAATGGTCAAGATAAATGAAAAGCATTATCAGGATGCCACAATTGATTTCACTAAAGCGGTCGATTTGGCCCCTGATAACCCCTTTTACCATCGCCAGCTCGGGATCGCTCTTTACGACAGAGGGAAGGTGGCCCTGGCCGGTGAGCAGTTCGACTTGGCCTTGCAGCGCGATCCCAAGGATGCGGCCGGTTATTATTGGCGGGCCAAATCGCTCCAAGCTCAGGGTGAGAAGGATAAGGCAATTGCCGATCTGAACGCGGTCATTGAGCTCGAGCCAGATTATGCCGAGGCCTATACGGAACTTGCCCGGATCTATGCAGAGACCGGCCAGGCTTCCCGGGCTGCGGAGGTGCTGGCTCAGCAGAAGAAACTTGGCGCACCCTCCCAACCCTCGGGAGACAATACCCTTCTGCGAACACTCCCCGATGCCACGCGCTAAGCCATCAGCGCCCTCACGGCCGCCGGTCGGTACCGTACGCTTGTGCTAACATTGCCCGAGGCGATCCGTAAGGAGTGAGAAATGCGGCCCCTTCCAATTTGCCTTCTCTTCACCCTCATGCTCTGTCCCAGCGCACGTGCGCAGGAACCCAAGGTGGAAGTTAACTTCGCCGGGATCGAGCTCTTTGAAAACGACCGAGGCTGGAAGGTAGAAGAGACGCGTGATTCCGTCCTCACCAGCTCCCCTCTGGAGAGAGGAGATATTATCCTTAAGGTGGGCGGGCAGGGCGTCGCCCCGCTTGGACCGCTTTCCATCCCTCCTTTGCTCGAATACGCACTGATCAAAGATGTCAGCGTGGTGGTCGAGAGAGCAGGGCAGGAAAAGGAACTCTCTTTCCACCCTCCCTCGGCCTCCGGTTCGGAAGGGAGCCGGGAAACATCGGCCATGGGCGCCACTTTCAGATCCGTGGAAGACACACAGAGAATTATCATCACCGACATTTCGGCCGGCAGTCCGGCTGAACGTGCGGGATTGAAAAGCGAAGATGAACTCCTCGCCGTGGGGGGCAAGGGCGTGGGAGAAATGACGTTAACGCAACTCGCGGACCTCTTTTCCAAGCCCCGTGATTCGGGCGAGCGCATACGGGTACGGCGTGGAAGTCACGAAGTTGATACCACCTTGAAGCCGGTTTACTCCGAGCAATCCTTACAGTCTCCAGGGGCGGAGAAAATGCCATTTCCGCTCCACGCACGCGGAGAGCAAGCCCCGGCCTTCAGTTTGCCTGACCTGAGGGGCAGGAGCGTGGCGCTCAATAATTTTCGGGGTAAACCTGTACTCCTCACATTCTGGGCCAGTTGGTGTCGTCTATGCGTTGCCGAGTCTGACCTTTTTGAGAGATTAAATCGGGAAATGGGGACCAGACTCGTCGTTCTTGGGCTTGACGTCGATGATGATCCGGAAGAATTGCAGCACTTCCTTAAAATTCGGCCTCTTTCATACCCCATATTGATCGCGGGGGATTTTCCCAGCCCAATTCCAATAACTTATGACCTGGTGGGCACTCTGCCAGTGACGATCGTTATCGATCCCGACGGTTATATTATCTACTTGCAGACTGGCTTTTCGCCAGTCGCCCCATTGGAATCCAGGGTTCGTTCCTTGGTGGCTCAAACCAATGGGAACTAAGGCTCATGGGTGCGCTTCGCGAAGCGCACCGACACCTGCCCGTTAGTCCGCCGGATTGCTTCTCACAATCGGCACGTGGATCAGCACGGGCCGCCTCTCAGCTAACCCCTTGGCACTGGCCGGTTGGATCTCCGCTGGGCTCGATACGCGCACGCTGATCGCCCCGAACCCGTGCGCCACTTAGTCGGAGCTTACCGGCCCGATGCCGCCAAAGTGGCGTTCCAACATGCCATCGATCTGGACCCCAAATACTCTCCCGCCCGCTTCGGCTTGGGTACGGCGCTACTGTCGTCAGGTCATCCCCCGGAGGCCACCGAAGTGACGCAGAAGACGCTGGCGGAGACAGCCTGTGCCTGCCAAAAACTCCGTCCGGATTGAAATCATTGATGTTGGTTCGCACCCGCTGCTAAGCTTCCTGCTCCCATGTTTACCTTATTCTTTTCCTCCCTGGGGACTCTCCGCTCCTGCTTCCAAACCCGGGCGGCCTTGCATCTGGAGAATCTTGCCCTACGCCACCAGATCGATATCCTGCGGAGGGCGCAGCGTGGGCGGGTTCACCTGACCTCCGCGGACCGGTTGTTCTGGACATGGCTTATGCACCTATGGTCAGGTTGGCGCTCTGCCGTCGCCATCGTCAAGCCGGAGACGGTGATAGCCTGGCACCGCAAGGGATTCCGGCTGTATTGGACTTGGAAAAGTAGACAGGGTAGGCTGGGAAGGTCGGAAGTGTCTCGGGAAATTCGAGGCCTGATCCGGGAGATGAGCTTGGCGAATCCGCTCTGGGGAGCGCCGCGCATCCATGGCGAGATCCTCAAGACCGGGATTCAACTATCTCAAGCCACCGCTGCCAAGGACATGGAGAGTCGTCGAGAACCGCCCTCCCAGACGTGGCGCACGTTCCTCGACAGTCACCTAAAGCAATTGGTCTCGACAGATTTCTTCGTGGTGCCGACGGTGAACTTTCGTATCCTTTTTGTTTTTGTAGTATTGGCCCATCATCGGCGCCGTGTAATTCATTTCAACCTCACTGCCCATCCCACCTCGGAATGGACAGCCCAACAAATCACGGAGGCATTCCCTTGGGGCTCGGCCCCGCGCTATTTGCTCCATGATCGCGATAGCATCTATGGCGACGTCTTCCGCCAAAGAGTCCGAGGGATGGCGATTCGAGAAGTCCTGACGGCCCCGATGTCGCCGTGGCAAAGTCCCTATGTGGAACGCCTGATTGGATCAATCCGACGGGAATGTCTGGACCACCTCCTCGTGTTCAACGAAGCATCTTTGCGACGCACGCTCAAATCGTATTTTGAATATTACGACAAGTCGCGAACGCACTTGTCGCTGGAGAAAGATGCACCGGAGCCCAGACCAGTTCAACCGCTGGAGCTGGGGTCAGTCATGGAACTGCCGGAGGTCGGCGGACTGCATCACCGCTACGAACGGCGGGCGGCTTAAAGAACTGTTCGCGGACTCAAATGAGATGTGTTCCGACCGGCTGTGGGTTGAGATCCGTAAAGACTCCGGTCCGCCCGGAACAGGACCTCCTCCGAACTCCCCCCGCCATGAATCTGCAGCCCGCGTCCGCTAAGTAACTCCCTCGACCCTTTGACGGCCCCGTGAATCGATGCTTTTTATGGTCGAACGAGTTTTTGGCAAGGACAGGGGCAAGCGGGGCTCGTCCGACGCGCAACACTAGCCGACGGAACCCGCGACCTTGGCTGGGCCTGCTTTAACGACAGATTTCGTTGTGTCGATGGCAGGAGAGGCGTACGATGCAGACGAGCAACGGGTACAAATCGGAAATCCCGGTTTACCACAGACGGGATTCTTCTGCCGCGTCTGGGAGATCAGAATGGCAGGTTGCAAAGGGATTTTCCGCAGCCTGTGGAACCCCGGCTCTCGGACGAGCGCACGATTCTCAGAAAGGAGACGCAAGGTGATTTGCCTTAGCCGCTTGTTCACATTGGCCACCGTTGCATCGCTTCTATTACCGATTCAGATGATCGGTCAGCGGGCGCAGCCGGATGCCGTTCCAGTGGATGATGTCCGTGCCAAAGTCGGTCCGCTGCCTCAGGGCGGCTACATGCTGAATACCGGATGGCGGATCAACGCCGCCGGCAGGAACATTCCCTTGGGAACTCTTCCGATGTCTCATGCGTTGTCCCCTGACGGACGCTACCTGGCGATACTCAATGGCGGATTCGAGCGGCCCTCCGTCAGCGTTATTGATTTGAGGGACGAACATGAGGTGAGCCGCATAGCAATCGAGGACGGGTGGCGAGGTCTCGCCTTTTCGCCGTCTGGCAACAAGCTCTATGCCGGGAATGGCGGCCGCCCAACCATCACGGAAATCACGTTTAACAACGGCAATCTCACCGCGCAACGGAAAATCGAGCTCTGTCCCGGCGAGCAGGGCCATGCCGGACACCTCGTTGGCGACGTCGCCCTGAGCCGCGACGGGAAACAACTTCTGGTTAGCGACCTGGATCAAGACACGATTTATTTCGTCGAAGTCGATTCCGGCAAAGTGTTGCGCCGGGTCTCGTGCGCGCCGAATCCATACGGGCTGCTGATCAATCCGGATGGCAAGTCTTTCTTCGTCACGAGTTGGAGCACGGCATCGGTTCACCAATATCGCATGGAAGATGGGGCCGAGGTGGCCGCGATTTCTGTCGGTGCTCATCCTACTGAAATGGTCTGGAAGCCGGAATCCGGCGGCCGCCTTTTCGTTGCCTGCGCGAATACGAATCATGTATACGTAGCCGCGGCTTCCGGCGAATTCTGGAACGTCGTGGAGAAAATCAATCTCGCCCTTTCCCCCCGGCAGCCCGTAGGCATGACACCAAGTTCGATCGCACTGAGCCAGGATCATCGCACGATCTACGTGGCCTGCTCGGATGCCAATACGGTTGCCATAGTGGATGTCTCGCAAGTACGCAGTGCGGTGCGGGGTTTTGTTCCGACCGGATGGTATCCGACGGCCGTTCGTGTTCTGGCGGACGGCCGGCTGGTGGTTTTGAACGGGAAAGGGCTCAACTCCTATCCAATGCCGCTTCGCAGACACGGTGATTATGTACTATCTCTTCAGTCGGGTTCTGCCACGATCGTGGAACCCTGGGATGCCCAGCAACTCCAACTCTACACGAAGCAAGTCCTGGCTAATTCGCCCTACCGGGACAGTTTGCTGGAGAATGCCGGCGTGGAAGATGGGAATCCAATTCCCAATCGACCCGGCGCCCCCTCGCCCATCAAGCATGTGATCCTGCTGATGAAAGAGAACCGTACGTACGATCAGATGCTGGGCGACATGAAGGAGGGCAACGGTGATCCTTCGCTCGTCATGTTTGGGGAGAACGTCACGCCCAACCACCACAAGATCGCCCGGGAATTCGTCTTGCTCGACAACTTTTATGTCAATGCGGATGTGAGTGCCGACGGGCTGTACTGGACGACGGCAGCCATTGCCCCTGATACGACGGTAAAAGCCTTGCCTACAGAGTACGCAGGCCGAATCTACGGCTTCGCGCCCAATGCGCACTTCCACAATGCCATCCAACCCCAGCGCGGCAAGTCCAACCCGGAAGGGGTTCGCACTGCGCCAGGGGGCCACATCTGGGATAAGGCTCTCAAAGCCGGTGTCTCTCTTCGTAATTATGGCTTCATGGCGATTAACCTGCCGCACCTTAAGCCCGACGGCATTCAGATCCAGGAAGTCATGGATCCTGTCGTGGCGCCGTACACGAACATGTATTTTCGGCAGCACGACCGGTCATTTCCGGATGTAAAACGTATGAATGTCATTTTCAAGGATCTCGATCAGTGGGAGCAGACGGGCAACATGCCACAACTCATCCTGATCACGATCGGCAATGATCACACCGAGGGTACCCGACCGGGAGCTTGCACGCCAAGCTCCTGCGTCGCAGAGAACGACCAGGCATTGGGTGTGCTCGTCGAGCGGGTGTCAAAGAGCACATTCTGGCCGAGCACGGCGATTTTCGTTCTCGAGGACGATTCGCAGGATGGCCCCGATCATGTGGATTCGCACCGTTCTCCAGCCTTTGTGATTTCGCCCTATACCAAGCGTAAATACGTTGACTCCACTTTGTACAACACGACGTCCGTGCTCCGGACTATCGAGTTGATCTTGGGTATGGAACCGATGACCGTATTCGATGCCGGCGCGCGACCGATGGCGAATTGCTTCCAGCAGAAAGCAGATCTGACACCTTACAAGTCGGAGCCCCCCCGAGTGTCACTGACGGACAAGAATCCAGCAACCTCTCCAACGGCGGAGCGTTCGCTGAAGCTCGACTTCAGCGGATCCGATCTGAATGACGACGAGGAATTGAACGAGATTCTCTGGCTTGCTATCAAGGGGACTCAACCCCCGCCGCCGGTACGGAGTCGGTTTTCACGTTAGAGCACCTTGCGAAGCACATACTCCCTCCTGTTTTGGCAACCGCCCGTGGACTCGCACCCTAAACTATAGCTGGAATCGACTCTGGGCTGGGAAGCCTGGAACACATGAAGCTTCTTGATTAGTGTCGGAAAATTTTACCGATAATTAACGTTGCTTGTACAGAAGCGCCACATTTCTTCGGTCTACTCAAAAAAAGAACAGATCGCACCAAGTTGGCAAGCTTCGCCGAGGGTGGCAGCGAAGCGATTCGATTCGGTATTTGCCGCCAGGGTAGATTCCAAACTGCCGTTATTGGGAGGAGGGTGACATGAGTATTCAAAGGATAAAGATTCCTCTATCTCGTGGCTTGCTGCTGCTCAGCTTGTCCGTTCCATCCTGGTCGCAGGTGCAGAATGCTAGTCTCACTGGATTCGTCTCCGATCCCAGCGGGGCTGTGGTACCGCAAGCCGGCGTTACAGCTACCCAAATTAGGGGGCCTTAGAGTAAAAACCGCAGACTTGCTGCCGGTACCCCATTTTCTGCGCGACGCTCCGCGTCCCATGGGATTTGATCGCGCCGATAGCGAAGCGGCGAAGCCGGGTGACGTTTTCCGGGCCGTAGCCGGTACGGATGCGACTGCGGTCCTCCTCATAGTTCCAATCGAGAATGTAGTGGCAACTGTTCTCGATCGTCCAGTGCCCGCGGTTGACCTGGAGAACGCGTTGCGGGTCAGCTTGTTGGGGGGTTCGGCTGGTAAGGCCGTAGGCGATTTCTCGGGAAGTCTCACCGGTCTTTGTCTCGAGGCAATAGCGCTCGACGACAAAGGCTTGTCCCACGTGAGGAAAGTCGAGGTAGTCATTGAGTTCAGTGGTGGTCCAGATCCTGCGGGTTTCGAGGCGTCCGTGATCCGGGGGCGTAGCGTACATAAATCTCCGTTTATTGACGTGCCCCCTGAGAGCTCGCCTGGCTCTTCCATTCAGAGGCGAAGGGGTGTATGGTAATGCTGGGCCGGAAAATCAAAATGCATATCCCGGCTTCGTAATCAATGTGCGAGGTGCCATGCGCGCGTTAAAATTGGTCCTTCTCGGCGCTGTCCTGATCGTCATGAACGTAACTCCAGGGAAAGCGCAGAAAATCAAAGTCGGCGAACCCGCGCCTGACTTTACGGTTCCTTCTCTTGACGGCAAAACCACCTACCGGCTGAGTGATTTCCGCGGCCATCGCGTACTGGTTTTCAACTGGGCCTCGTGGTGAGTGTGTCGCGAAGAACTGCCGGTCTGGCAGAAATTCTACGAAAAGCACCACCAAGAAAATTTCGAAATCCTCTCGGTTTCAATGGATACGCAGGGAGCGGAGGTGGCAAGGCGCTTTACCGAGGCCGCGGGGGTGACCTATCCCTCCGCAGTTGATCGCGCCCAGGGACTGTGGGATCTGTACGGTTTCCCGGTGGTCCCAAACGGCTTCTTTGTGGACGAGCAGGGAATACTCCGCTATGCCAAAATTGGCGATTTCGACGCTCGCAATCCGGTAGACGTGGCGGCTATCGAACGTCTCCTGGCTGCTCCCAGCATTCCGCCGGCGACGAAACCCGGTTTTGAATACACCCGCTCCATTGAAGAGGCGCTTCACCGCGCCGAGGAAGCGGTTAAGCGCGATCCTGCGAACCTGGACCTTCGTCTGACCTTGGCGGAACGCCGCGTGGAAGCCAAGCAAGATGCGCAGGGGTTGCGGGAGTTCCAGTCTGTAGTTGAGAAAAATCCCGAATCCACTCGTGCGCTGGTGGGACTGGCCACCGCCTACCTCGACCTTGGGCAGAAGGAAAAAGCTCTATCGGCCCTCCGGCAGGCCTCGGCCCTCGATCCCGGAAATTGGATCATCCACAAACAAATCTGGGCCATCGGACACCCGGAGGAGTTTTATCCCTCCATCAACGGTAAATGGCAGGAAGAACAACTTCAGCAAGAAAAGGGGAAGCAGTAGTACCCTTGCAGGCTCCTTCCCCTCTGGCCACCACAGAAGCTCCGGGATGCCGTTCACTTGCTCGGAACGAGGGGGAGGAAACGCGGGATGATGCCGACCCCCTCTGCCGCGCTGCACTTAAATCAGGAAAATGGCCTCCATCCTAAAGGTTTACGATTTAAGGGTTCTGGCTCAAGTTTGGTGCAGGCTGGTCCTCGGCAAATCAGCTATCTATAAGATACCACGTAGCTTACTCACCTTCCCGCAGTTGCGGGCGGAGAGGTAATCGCCTCGCGATCCCAATGCCCGTAAATCCCAGCATTCAAGGCCTTTCGGGGCGTTGGCCCCTCTGGGTTGCACCAAACTTGAGCCAGAACCCTTGGCGTTTGCAGTGCCAAGTGCTTCCCCAGGCCACGGAACGGCCAGTTTTGATCCTCCGGAGAACCCCAAGGCCCTCCTTCGACCCTTCCCTCCGACATTTTTCCCACCCCGGCCTCCGCTCGCCGACCCACAGCCGTGGAGGCTGAATTTGAAGAGTCCATTCTCGGGTGCATCGCGCCCCCCCAGAACGATGTTTTCCTTCTCCCGGGGGAGAAGGTGGACCGCGATCAGCGCTCTCCCTAGCCGCCGCGGGCCGGCTGAGGGGTCAGTTCCGCCGCTGCGGCCACGGACGAGCACCGCGCTTTGAACTACCTGGCGATTTGCGCTAAGCTCCTGTCTTTTCATAAATATCCTGGCAAGGCTCGCATAAGGCATTTGCTTTCATCGACATCCTGGCAAGGTGGAAATGCGACATCTTCCCTACATGTGTTTTCAATAACATCGCGAAACTAGGTCGCATATTTTAATTCCCCCTTTTTCCCGCCTTCCGACTCGACCTCGAAGATAAGCGCTTTTAATTGAAGGAGATATGATTTCACGGAAATGCCTTAAATTCTTCCGAAGTCCTTGTGTTTTCATGCACATCGTGACAAAGCAGGGGGAACTTTCCCCGCCG
>Ga0182030_10015062_pt1 | contig 15194 bp, 18 predicted proteins | sample 812S3MmetaG_FD_121299 | JGI IMG/M metagenome (GOLD analysis project Ga0182030, IMG submission 121299) | Permafrost microbial communities from Stordalen Mire, Sweden - 812S3M metaG (Illumina Assembly) | ecosystem: Environmental > Terrestrial > Soil > Wetlands > Permafrost | place: Sweden... | reverse complement strand
CTCGGGTACGTGTTTCCGGAACTGATCGTACCAATACCGAACAGCCATCTTGCTTAAGTTAGTGAGGGCTCTGGCTTGTTTGACGGGTATTCTTTGCGTCAAACATTACAGCAGCATCTGCCACTTCTTTAGTAGTAGTTTGAGCTTAGGGAGGCATGTATGGCTAAGTAAGCTAAACTTGTACAACTACTTATGTACCAATACTGATCTTCATTGCTCACTGGATTCGTATGGTAACACTGTGGGCATAACAGGAAGCTACCGCCAAAGATAGCATGCCTTAGATACTTCTTTATCTGTGCTTTACTTGGGGTTTGTTTTAGGTTGTATATGTCCATGTTGTCATCATAGACATAGGGCTTGGAATAGGTGGGTGGAATTACCCTACGTCGTTGTTTAACGAGTAGATGGGCTGATCATGTTTATGTATAATATAGGAAGTGAAAATTATAAAGTTAGGTAAGAACTTTGAATATTGAGCCTGTCAATTCGCTTTATATAAGTGGCCTATCTCACACAGCTACTGCAATAAATTACTATACCGGCCCCAATAATACGAGTAGTTCAGTCTAAATGTCCCGTCTTCCTATTCCTGGTCAAGATGATGATGTCTGGGGAGAGATCCTCAATGATTTTCTAGCAGTCTCCCACAGTAAAGACGGCACAATTCTCGAAACTGCTTTGCAACAAGCTCAAGGAATTACGAAAAGCCAGGTTGGCTCTCTCAACGGAGTCGCTGGGCTAGGAAGCACAGGGCAGGTTCCTGTAGGGCAGCTTGGTACAGGCACGGCAGATGCTACAACATATTTGCGAGGTGATGGTACATGGAATATGGTTTCCGGTAGTAGCTCAAGCCTCAGCGGCGATAGTGATGTATCTATCTCCAGTCCCGGCAACAACCAGATCCTGTATTACAATAGCAGTAATAATAAGTGGGCAAACGGGCAGACTATTGGTGGAGCAAATGGAGTTGCAAGCTTAGATAGCAACTCAAAAGTACCGGCCAGCGAAATGCAACCGTTTAACTTCAGGGGCATTCCTGCTTCAAATACTACGTACAATCCCTGGGATGTACTGATGTATAAAGGTGGAAGAATTCTGGTTACAAGCAGCTTTACGACCGGAACTATCACGGCAGGGACGTTCCCCTTTATAGCTTCATCAAATTACGTCACGCTGGGTGCGGTAGGTGGTTCAGTTTTCATGGCAAGCGACTACGGGATTATTGCTGACGGTGTGACGGATAATGGGGTGGCACTTAACAACCTCATACAGGAAGTTTCAGCAAATGGTGGCGGCAATGTGTATTTAGGCGCTGGTGTCACATACACTTCCATCCCAATTGTGATTCAGACGAATGTCCATCTATGGGGAACCGGCTTTAATACTTCTGAGCTACGTTTACTCCCCAATTCCAATTGCGATGTAGTCCAATTTTTTACGTCTCCTGATGGGGTTGCGTCTAACGCTTTTTTCTGTGGGCTATGGAACATTGAAATTAACGGCAATATTAATAACCAGTCCTCAAGCGACTTTCACTCAGGTGTAAATCTCACTACTAACCCCATCAGTAGCGCTGCAACACATGATCCCGATTTTGATCCATCGCACATCCTTTGTAACGTACATATTAAGTTAACGACCGGGCATGGATACTATGCTCGAAACTCTAGAAATGGCACCCGCTTGATAGGGGTATGGATAGAGTCCGTCGGCGGTCATTGCTATTACACTGGTACAGATACAGAGTATATCGGGTGTCATGCACAAAATGCCGGTATGGCTGGATGGTATATCTCCCATAGTTCAGCAAAGGGATCGGCAAATAAATCATATAATAACGGCCATGCATTTATGTGGACATCCGGCAGTAATTACAATGTCGGAGCTTATGCAATCTATTCGGGTAATTTGTATAGAGCGCTCAATACATTAACAAATGACACCACCGTTCCGAGTTCCGATAGTTCTAACTGGGTAAACGTTGCATCTGCAACCGGTGCAGGTTACGGTTGGTTTTTTGATGGCAGCACATCTACAGAATCATCGTGGGCTGCCTGTGATGCACAGCAGAATGCTGCCGGCGGAATTTATCTAAGCAATACGCAATCTGTAGTATTTCAAGGTACGATAAGCCAGGTAAACACGGGTTTCGGCATTGCAGGCCCTACGAATCAATCGAACAACCCGAACAACTACTCAGCTGTCACCCTCGATAATACACGGTCGAGTATTATCACGGTAACAACTCAAGCTTTACAGTATGCGTACGTATTCCGATTGTTAAATGGGTCTACCTCTAATGACGTTACTTTAACGAGCGATGGCACGGCAGCTTCGACTTTGTCACCTGATTCTACGACGCCGCTTTATTCCGGTAACTCAATTGCGTACAACGGAACTTCGCTCACAAATACAATTGGCAATAATGCCGATGCGGCCATTAGTGGTCCGGCAGATGGGCAGATACTTTCATATAATTCGACGACACAAAAGTGGACTAATGGCTATACCGCATCCCTTAACCATATTTATGACAGCAACGGCAATATTGTCCTGAACTTGGTGCGCACAGCAAATGCCGTAAACTATATATCTATCATTAATCAATCTGCCGGTGCCACGCCGCTTATCGCAGCCGCAGGAACAGACACTAATGTGAGCCTATGGCTTGCTCCGAAAGGTTATGGAGTCGTAATTTTTGCAGACCAATATAATGGTCGTATTCTTCAAGCTGTAGGTGGTTCGAATAACCCCGTAAATTACTTTAATATATACAATTCTGGCTCAGGCTCACCACTCGTGCTGGCCGCAGAAGGCACTGATACGAATATTAATATTCGATTAAATCCTCAGGGAAGTGGTTCGCTTGACGTCAACTCACATACTATTATTAATGTTTCCGATCCGGTTAATCTACAAGATGCGGCCACAAAGAACTATGTTACGAATAATACGGCAACACCGGCGGCCAATACTTTTTCAGGTAATCAGACGGCTCCGGCTTTCGTATCATCAGGCCTTACCGGGGCAGCTGCTGCGTCTCGCTATGTCGGTGCTACTAGCAGTGGCGCTCCAACCTCTGGTACATTTGCGGTTGGGGATTTTATCATAGATCAAACCGGCAAAATGTGGATATGCACCACTGCCGGAAGCCCCGGTACTTGGACGCTCACAACTAGCAACAATGTCGTAAGTTTTAATGGGCGCAGTGGGACTGTCCTTCCAGTAAGTGGAGATTATACTGCCGCTCAGGTTACCAATACCGCAGATAAATCTTCATCATCAACCCAAATATTTACCGGTATAGTCGCCACACCGATTCTGACAGCCGGAGGTGGTACGGGGACGTCGACGTCTCGATTTGTTGGCGGTGTAAATAACGCAGCTCCAGCAAGTGGTACTTTTTCAGTAGGCGATTATGCTATCGACCAGACGGGCGCACTTTGGATTTGTACGACGGCAGGCACTCCAGGTTCGTGGACAAAAGGTAATAACGTCTTTATTGATGCATCTGCTACGGATATTCAATCAAACGGCGTACAGACGGCCGGTTCGACCGGTAAAGCGGCTGATGCTGGACATGTGCATCCCAATAACGCGCATATGAGTATGTACTTAGCTCCAACGGGCGCAACAAGTGAAACTTTTCCTAGGCAGTATTCGACCGCATACATAAACACGCCAACATCAGGCACTCTGTATGTATCAGCAATACCTCTCCCGAAAGGACTGCAGATCAATAATTTGTCACTGCTTATTGGCGGCACAACTGCCTCGGGTGTTACTCATGGTTGGTATACGCTTCTTGATAGTAGCCTAGTTGTGCGCGCAATTTCGGCAGACCAGTCGAGTGGTAACTGGTCATCCGGATTTTCGTCGATTTCTTTGTCTGTTTCAGGGTCAAGCTATGCAACTACGTATGGGGGACTTTACTATATCGGGTTTTGTATAACTGCGAGTACTATGCCGATATTCACGGGATGGACTGGTGCACTATCAGTGCCAAACAGTGTTGCACCCATCCTTGGTGGTTCATCATCGACTGGATTATCTACACCACCTACTACGGGCACGACAATGGGATCACTATCTGCTAATGCAGCGTTCCGCTTCTATGGATATACAAGCTAAATAATTTCCCTACTAGAATGCTTATAGCTCAACTGGTTTGGCATGGTATGAATTGACCTTTACAAGCGAACGGAACAATAACAATCTACATTAACCTGTTATGCACACAGCACCTAAGTACTTGATGTCGTGCTGCTTCAGCTGGTCACCAGTAACGTCCCGCGACCATAGTGCTACGACTTCACCTCTCTGACTAGAAGATATTGCTAGCCACTCGCCAGCAATATGATATACTCACCTTACGCAGCAACACCCTCCCTCAGCCGCTCTAGCTCTCCCATGCTCGCCTGTAATACGCTGACGTAGAGCTTGGCCTTAAGCGCGAACTGGTTCAGGTTGGCGCTTAAGGCCAAGCGCTCCAATTTGACGTAGGCATACGACACCATAAAGAAGTAGTTCATCTGCGTGGTGACGGTCTTGGTTGGGGATTTGGCTAGCCCCAGGTTGGACTTCATGGACTTGTGGTACTCTTCTACTCTCCACCGTTTTTGGTAGATAGTTACGATGTCGGTATGCCCGAGCGTGAGATCACTGGTGACGAGATAGAGCATACCGGTGCTGCCGTCTTCGTTTGTGAAGACTTGACGGGTTAGCCGCACGGGCATGGACATGCCCTTCAGGTAACCGGTCAGTACATGGCCCTCTTCCCATTCCAGTGATTCCACTGCTTGGAATACGCCGTTTTTCTTAGCCGTTAGGCTACCAGCAAATGTCCGGTTGCTCTTCAGGGCAAAGATGAAATGCTTACCCCTCTTGACCACGAACTCCATGGTATCCTTTGAGGCGAACCAGCTATCCGCCAGACAGTAGCGGAACTTGATCTGGTTCTGGAGGGTAGCTCACGAGCCTGTTCATTCTTAGTGACGGAGGATTTGCGTTTCAACTTCTCCGTCTCCGGATCAGTAAAGAGTAGGTCTTTTTTGACGACTACGCAGCCGACTGGAACCGTGCCTCGTTCACTGGCATAGATGCAGCTCAGGATATTGACGCCTTTCACACTACGGCTGAAGACATGGTCATAGTGCCAGGCGACGATGTCGTTCTCGTCGGTGTACTGTGTGTCGTCGAGGATGAGTACCCCATCCTCTGTTTCGATCTCCCGAACGACTGGTTTGACCAGCTTCCAGAGATCTTTATTGGTGTATTCTCGGTCAGACAGAAAACGAGAGATGGCATCGTGGCTGATCGCCCCATCCAGCGCTGCTGACATGCCGGTAGCCGTAGTGAACGAGAAAGAACTGATGAGATAGTCGGCGTACAGGTCGAGCATGGGACGGTCGAGCGGCTTGGGTTGTTTTTGTTTTGACATAGCAGATCCTTTGAAAGGTTATCTGCATGTTAGTATGCCGCACTGGTCAGGATTTGGGGAGGAGTGCGTAAGGTGAGTTATCAGAATAAATACTTGACATTTCGCTGAGCTATACTATGCTTAAGGTAATTCGTGCGCTGCGTAATAGAGCGGCGTGTGAAACAAAAACAAGCGGAAAATAAACCTATCGCATGCCGCTCAGGGTGGGCGCGCACGATGCATAACCGGGCATATGTCCGGTTATGGCATATTTATAAATAGTAAAAAATCACTTGCGAAATTAAGATTGTTTAGCTACTATACTTAATATGAATAAGCAAATAGACTGTTATCAGTACATTTTTACCGACAATACTTTGGCGGTTGACTGTTAATATTAGAGTAAGTTTATAAACAAAGAATCGCCGCAAGGCGATTTTTTGTTGGAGCAGTTTAATGTCCGCGAAAGTACTCATTCAGGGAATCTAGCATTCCTATCACGATCAGGCTGCGGCAGAACTTGGCATGCATCAAAAAGACCGGCAACCAATGGGCACACATGAGTGACTCTATAATAAGCTAAAGTCTCGCGAGCATGGTCGAACGGTGGTAGCAGTTTCAAATACGACGATAACCCTGCTCCCCATTAGCCCTTCACCCGCCACACTGTTCGCCCTACAATAGGGATATGAACACCAAAACAAAAAGTAACCGGGTCATGAAAGCCATGACCGGACTCAGTCACTACGAATTCGAGCAACTAGCACCTGCTTTCGAGCATGAGCTGTATCTCCACCAGCTCAATCGCTCTGGTCGCATACGCAAACCAGGTGGTGGCATCAAAGGCCATTTACCTGACGCCCAGGCCAAACTGCTGTTCATCCTGTTCTACATCAAAGCCTACCCCACGTTCGACGTACTGGGTTGTCTGTCTGGCAAAAGCTCCGGACGGTCTTGTGAAGCGGCTCACCTATACCTTGCAGTACTTCAAAAAACCCTGGGCAAGAAGATTCAGTTCCCCGAACGGAAGATCCGTTCCATGGAGGAACTCTTACAGAAGTTCCCCGAGGTTAAAGATATCTTCATTGACGGTACTGAACAACCAATCCAGCGTCCGAAACGAACCAAGAACAATAAGCGTACCTACTCCGGGAAAAAGAAGACCCACACTAGAAAACATATTGTGCTGTCGGATGAGAAGAAACGCATCCTGCTGGTATCCCCGGCAAAGCCGGGACGCAGGCATGACAAGCGGCTGACCGACCGGGAACTGCTGGGCGAATACATCCCGAAGGATGTTGCCGTCTGGGCAGACTCAGGATTCCAGGGGCTTGAGCAGAAACGTCCGCCTGGCAGCTTGACCTTCATTGCCGAGAAAGGCAGGAAGAACAAACCACTCACCAAAGCAGAGAGAAAAGAAAACTACGTTATATCCCAATTCCGTATTGTCAATGAGAACGCTATTGGTGGTATGAAGCGTTACCGAGCAACGACAGACAAACTGAGGGATAAGATCGGTTTGTTCGATGACAGCGTCATGCGAGTATCCGCAGGACTGTGGAATTACCATTTGGCATCCGGGCAGCTTGAGCCTACGGCCAAACTGGAAACCCGACTCGGGTGGATCGTGCCTGTGTGGGAAGGTTATTGGGGCGCAGGTTTAAAGGGCCGAATTGAAAACTCATACGAGCCTGTACTCTCCGGTGTCGCTATAGTAATAGGGCGCATAAATCTGGATATTGTACTGCCGCTCTAAGGATTAGATGGAACATGAATAGAGAGTGTAAGGTATATACACACGCAGTCTCACGCAGTGCATCAATGTACTTGTACGGTTCTCAGACACTTCGTACGGCAACCTGGGTGAGCGAAACTGATACTGCGATGTGCGCTGTTATTGTACAAGATTTTGACAGCGCTGCTCACGTCGCAATTACGACGCATAAAGCCGGTCAAGCAGCAGGCTAACCTTCTTGGTCAAAGATATGCGCGACAATGAAGAACGTAATGTCACGACGCTCTATATGCTTGAAAAGGAAAGTATGCTCAAATACCGGAGGGATGAAGTGTTGCCGTACTAGCAATCGACTTAGTAATGACAGCGACACGAGGCATATATTGGCACTTACTGCTCAAGGCAAGATCCTGCTATTACATGAGAGTGATTTTGATACGGAGAGCCTTGTCGATGAGACGGAATGGTCTGGAGGAAAGGAAGGTGTTATTGGGCGAATTAGCTCGGTGCTCTCTGGTATTTATGCAGTTCACTATCTTGGTGGCTATGTATCCCAAAGTGTTCTCTTGTAGCGGCCCCTGGAAACTGGTAAAATAGCCCAGTAATCCCGAATGGGGCATTAGCTCAGTTGGCTAGAGTGCTTCAATGGCATTGAAGAGGTCATCGGTTCGAGCCCGATATGCTCCACCATAACATTGTTACATTGTTGCAGAGGTAAAGACGTTGCAAATTGCGAGTCTTTTCTTTTTGTATCCATTAAGGTAGTTTGAATCCTTTCTCCCAGCCAATGTTACACTATCTACCAGAACAATTCAGAAGTATTTGGCAAAACGTAGTGCGCGAGTTGCAACCACATCTGGGTGCTGTCCGGTCTTGCTCCTCCTTCTGATGAATTGCTCACTTATACTCAACACACAATACCTAAGGAACCAACTAGAGTTCCTTAGGTATACACTGTTTACTCCTTAATTTGATGACTGATCTAAGGGGAGATTCCGATCGGTATCGTAAGTCGAGATAATATTAACGTCGCCTCTTACGTGCCACGAAGCCTTGGCAGTATTGGGGTAGGTTATAGTCAATACGGGCTGGTCGGCTTTGTTAACCCCGATGATATATACGTCGCCGTCAGCGGTATAGCGCAAGTAACTGAAGCTGGCGATTCCGACAGGCGTATGCGCTCCTCCTAGATGAGGAAGTATTGCTTCCACTTGGCTAAAGCTTAGATCCGTCAGATCATTGGCTTGCTCTGCAGCTTGAAGGTCAGAAATAATCTGGATGTGTGCAGCCTGATCGATCACCGCTTGCTTAGCCGGTGTCAAATGACTTACGTACGTAATAGTTTTGGCTACAATCTGTTCGGCATGAGCATGCGGCGAATAGCCTAGACTGTAACCAAACATCCCAACTGCTATGACAGATACTGCCGCCAACCCTATTCCAATCTTCGCAAATGCTTTTCTCTGAGCCATTATCACTCCTTTAAGATTACCTAAGGTCGCCCCGATTCGAGACGCGGGAGTTTGCTGTGGGCGGCGATATACCATGAGGCGATCCTTAAGCTGCTGCCGTTGCAGCGGCAAGGTTATGTCTGGCTTATCTAGTGTCGAAATGAGTTGATGCAAATCTTTGTCGTTCATACGATTTCGTGGGATTTATTATTTACTATTATTGTTCGACCTCCACTTTCTACCATTAGACTTCTCCCGCTACTCCATCTAGACCCTGTCGTATACTAGGGGTATGAAACAGAAAACAAATAGCCTTTCAAAATATGACAAGATCAAACACCTACCACCTGACCAGTTCCGTCGCCTGACCGGCGTCAAGCCGGTCATCTTTGAGCGAATGCTCATTATTTTGCGGCGAGCCGAAAAGCAGACTCGTAAACGAGGCGGCTACGTACCGAAACTGAGTCTTGAAGATCGTCTGCTGCTGGCCCTGGAATATCTTCGTGAGTACCGAACGTACTTCCACATTGGCCAGAGTTACGGTGTCAGTGAGAGTACCGCTCAACGCATCAACCGCTGGGTAGAAGATACCCTCATCAAAGACAAACAGTTTGCCCTGCCTGGGAAGAAAGCATTGCTCAAGAGTGATGTAGAGATCGAGGTAGCTTTGGTCGATGCCAGTGAGTCTCCGGTGGAGCGCCCAAAAAAAGACAACGGCGATACTACTCCGGCAAAAAGAAACGTCATACTGCCAAGAGTCAGGTAGAAGACCAGAAAAGTCATAGCAACTGATTTTACTCCTGGTAAAACGCACGATTTTCGTCTGTTCAAAAACTCCAAGCTACATTTCAAAGAAGACACGAACGCCATAATGGACAGTGGTTACCAGGGCATTGCAGACATTCACCCAAACAGCACAATGCCATACAAACGAAAGCGCAAAGAAAAGGACAAGCCCCGCGTACCACTCACTAAAGCAGAACGAGCACATAACCACCAACTCGCTCATGACCGTATCCTCAACGAACATGTCATCGGGGCACTAAAAAGATTTCGAATCATAGCCGATCGCTATCGCAATCGGCGCAAGCGCTTCGGCTTGCGCTTTAATCTCATTGCTGGGATTTATAACTTACAGGTTGGGTATCGGGAGAAGTCTAGTGTGCGTACCGTTATTTGGTTGCATTGCTTTTTGTTCAAGAGAATGCCGCAAGCGACTTAACCCGCGAGAGAGCAGCGATTTCACCGTTCCTCTCGCTTACCTAAGATCAACGCAATTTCGGTTATCTTCCACCCCTCGTTAAAACGCAGCATAATAACCTCTTGGTATTTTAGTGGTAGCGACGCTAACTGATTGTGGGCCTCCTGAAAAGTAAGGTGGCGTGCAATCTTTTCTTGAGCTTCAATAAGCTCATCGAGAATATTTTGATCAGCAGCTGGTTCAAAGCCGTCACGCTCAAATAGGGCATCTAACGATGCTGGATCGTATTTGCTGTGGCGATAATATTGCCGCAGCTCATTAGTGGCGATTTTATAGAACCAGCTACTGATAGAAACGCCTCGCCAGTTGTACTTCGCAATACTATTCATCGCCCTGAAGAACGTCTCGGACGTAATGTCTTGAGCGTCGGCTACATCGGCTACGCGCTTGAGTACGTATTTGAAAATTACAGGATAATAGCGATCGAATAGAATACCAAATGCGCCTTGGTCATATCTAGCACGTTCGACAAGTTGTCGTTCCTCAGACAGGTCCATCTATATTTTAGCCCTTAGCCTTAGACATTAGTTATACAATGAACTAGCTCGAAAAAGGTTGCATCTATTGGATACAGTTGTAAAGGTACATGGATTCGAATCCTTTCTCCCCAGCCATATAGTACGCAACTCGAACTCTCGATCTTCACGACCCCTGTATTTGGGGTCATTTTCGTTAGTTTTTAACGTCATTATTCTTCCTCCATGATTTTACGGGTATTAAAAACTCTCTCTGCAATCGCCCTTGTTAACTCGGTATAGGTAACTATTAACTCGCCTCCCTTCAGTGTTAAGTCGCCGAACAGCAGTGATATGATCAAACGTTTCTGGTCAGGTGTCTTAGCTCGGAAGATCTCCGAGGCCTTCTGTGAGAGTTTAAGTATGGCCATATTGCGCTCTAATTGACGGGTAAATGACTCTTCGAGCCTAGACAGCTTGTTGTTAAGGTTAGCCAATTCTTCGTTGAATCGCTGGTGTTTCTCGCCGTATTGGTTGGGCGTTATCTCACCGGCAAGCTTATCCTCGTATAGGCTGTCATCCATGCGTTTGATACGGTCAATTTGCATCTGGATGGAGGCCGCAAGCTTCCGACGTTCTTCTATATCCTCTTTGTGGTTTCTGCGCATTGCATCAGATACCCACTCGATAATCTCCTGCGTCGGGCTGACAAGTTCGCTAAGCATGTTCACTATTACTGTCTCAACCTCGTCCTCACGTAGGAGTTTCGCTTTCTTGCAGTCATCGCTCCGTCGGCGGCATGCGCCGTAGTAGCGGCCCTTCTGCAACTGCCATGTAACCAGCGTGTCGCAGTCCTCGCAACGGATTAGTCCCTTGAGAACTGTGTTATGACGAACAAGTACTATAGGCCGACCACCATGCATCTTATGCTGGACTTTCTCGAACAACTCTTTACTGATTATCGGCTCTTGCGCACCGGGATAATCCCTGCCATCAAAGTGATTGGTACCTATATAGAACGGGTTGGTTAATATATGCTGCACTTGGCTCTTGAAATAGGGTCTTCCTTTGGATGTCGTGATACCCATAAGCCTCATCTCGTCAGCTATGGATGCAATCGAATGGTTTGGCTCCAAGTACTTTTTGAATATATCTTGCATCATCGACTTAGTCTGTGGATCGGGCACGTGAATGCGCTTTCCGCTTTCTGTAATCGTCATATAGCCCGGAGGCGGTGACGAAGGCAACCAGCCCTGTGCCAGTTTCTCCGCCCACCCCTTCATAGCCTCTTCTCGCAAATTGTCACTGTACTTCTTTGCAACTGACAGATGGATGTTCCACATAAACTTCACATCCGATCGTGCATTTTTGTGGAGTAGCAGATTTTCCTTTACGGCATGCAAACGACGATTCTCGTTCTTCTCAAGCCACTCGTCTATAGCTACGGCATCGCGAAAGTTTCGAGTTAGGCGATCAGTTTTCTCTACCGTTAGGTGGTACACCTTGTTTTTGGCTATGTATCTCAATAACTCATGGAACGTTTTTCGTCGCTGATCTTTAGATGCAGTTTCTGCGATCTTAAAGACTTTAATAACTATTAAATTTTTGTTCTGGCAATAGCCCTGCAGCAGTTTCAGCTGCGAATCCAATGAATAACCCTCATCCTCCTGGGCCTTGCTAGAAACCCTCGCAAGGATTACGGCATTAGCATGCTGATCCATGTTTTGTATTCCCCCTCATAACGCTATTACCATCGCTTGCCAGAACTTCGTAGAATTCCATTAGTGACTCGCCAACTTCCACCGCCTCGATAGGAGAGACTTGGCGCATCTGTTTTCTTTCGAGAATCAGGCGTAGGCTTTCAACCTGATCTGACTCTAATTTGCTGATTTTACCCTCTATGCTCATATTTACTATCCCCTCGGTGATAATTATACTATCCCCGTGGGGATAGTTTCAATACTAAAGTCACTATTTATCTCCCTGGAACCTGAACAGATACGTTTCTCCTACGGCCATACCGGGCGTATACTCGAATTGTGGAACCCGAAGAACGCCAAGCGGCTAAGATACTCATAAATCCATATTCAACAATCACGTTTAAAGATGAGCTATTTCAAGCTCATGATATTGACGGCGCCATAGAAGATTGGGTAAAGAAAAACACTGAGCTAGTACACGAGATCGGCACTAAAGACTGGCTCGACGAATTCCTTAACGCGCTCTCCCCAGGCACACCCCCTGATTACGTAAGAGACTCCGTCATTAATCCTTTCAGGGGAGTTCATTTTTCGGAACGGCTGCGAGGATCACACGAGCCTATTATCGAGCGTGCCGTATGGATAGAAGCCAATGCAAAGATGATCGACGAGCTAGGCGCCGAAACCTGGCTTTGGCGGCTTCTGGAAGTGCTCGAAACCGGCGGCTCTAACGCCTAGCGTATATTTTTTAATAACAATCGACTAAACGAAGTTGGATTTACTCTTTGACAGACCTGGGGGGACGGTTAAAGCGCGGCCGCCCAGCTCTTTTGCAATAGTATTGCCCCTGTCCTCTGTTGTTTTATGTCCAAAGTAGCTGCACTCCCCGAATTGCAGCTACTATTCTTCTTTAACTCCTTACTTTCTTTCTTTCTTTACTTTCCCTCTCCCTTATATATAAATATATGGAAGGAAGAGACTGTATGATGATGCGTAGTACTGAACCAAAATATAGATTGCCATTAAATCCAGAACAAATAGAAATATTAGAACTACTTTATAAATTTCGGTTTGTTACAGTAGCTACAGTCAAAGATTACTTTGCTGAATCTAATCCGGGTATGAATGTATTCATGAGATTGGATACGTTAGAAAATCAAAGCCTTATAGCTAAACGTTATTTTGATAATTACAGGTTATTACATAAACCAGTCGTCTATTACTTGCTGCCTGCCGGAGCACGAAAGCTCGCCGAATGCCGAGAAGAGGATGATACGGATGAGATCAAGGTTAAAGCTATCTACCGCGACGGTGTCGTACGTGAGCAGTTCGCCATGCACTCCGTAGCCGTATTCAAGCTCTATAACCGACTGAGCGAGCAATACGGTGGCGACATGGATTTCTTTTCCCGTAGCGACCAAGCAGGTTTCGATGACTTTCCGAAGCCGCTGCCCGATGCCTACGTCATGCTTCAGGCGGACAATGAGGCTACACGCCATTTCTTTGTGGATATCCTGGATGACGATGCCCACTTGATCGCTGACGCCTCGAAGAAAATCAAGAGGTTGATCCGCTACGGGAGGAGCGGCAGCTGGGTTACGACTGGCTCACCCTTCCCTGCCGTAATCTTTGTTTGCAACTCCGATGAAGCGAGTAAACGAGTACAGAAACGCTGCGAGGCGGCGCTTCACAAGGCTTGGGTGTTCGATATAAAGTTCTCAGCCGCAACTTTCGATACGATTGAGCTGAGCATATAGCATCCGTAAGGACGCTAACGCTAGTGTTCTGTTCGGCAAGCCACGCCGAAGCAGTGGACGGCTATCGATATGGCCCTTTATGTGACGTCATTAATAAAACTCAAATCGAAGGCCGAAGCTACGCATATCGCGAATTGAGCAGTTTATCGCCGTGCTCAGGGCGCTGCAGGTTACAAATTATTCTCGATAATCTCCAGCCAGTCGACTCGGTTGAAGGCCGTAGCAAGCAATTCTGCCCACATATCCGGTTCCTCAACTTCACTCTCCATTTGATCTCTCATGAGATACTCGAGATTTGAGGCACGCTTTTCATTTGTGTCATAGCGTCGGCAGATACTTTCAAGGAAGTTGTAGCTTTCCTCATCGTTTGTAAGCCATAGATTTGCAAGCCATGTCTCCCGGTTGCTCCACCCGTTGTAGGTTTCTGGGTCGCTCATCGCTCGCGACCCTCAGTGCACATTTCGCAACCACACGGTTGATCGATAATAGCGTGTAGCTCTTCATCACTCGTAATTTCGAGGTAGTCTGCGAGATCGTAGTAATGGTACGCGCAGACATGTTCAAGCGCTAACTTTTCCAATGTCTCTCTGTCTTCGGGTGCGAAGTTACCGTTTACAGTTGGTATGTATGCTACGTTCATGTTTTTCTCCTTTAATTTACGTAACGGAGTGGCAGCACATCCCGCCAGCCTCTCTGGCAAGGTGGAGATTGCGGCCAGCAATACCACCTCGCCAGAGGGGTTACGGGATGTACCATGGAGGGCCTACGTAAAGGAAGCACCTCAGCCAGGACAGTCCACGAAAAAAAGCCCGGACGCCATAATCGACGTCCGGGCCGAATACTACAGACGGATGTTAATATTCATTAGCCAGCATAATCGTCATCACCCGCTTACAGTTTGGCGATAGCGGCTCTTCACCGTATTCAAGCTTCTGATCATAGTAATCAATCTTGAAGAACACTTTCTCGCCATACCATTCGATAGTACCGAAATCGTGTTCGTGATATGGATCATTATCTTCGGTGAACCGATTGTAGTTCTGTACTGCCCAGAGTAACCCAGAGAGATCTTCTAGTGCTTGTACACCTTGTGTCAGCGTCATCCCAAACCCACTCTTTCGAAATTCGTCATTCAGCTTTGCTACCTTTGTTGTGTAAGACATGTCTATATTCATATCAATCTCCTTTGAATAGTTAAGAAACGTTTCAAGCGAGTCGACCGTCCCGCTCTAAGCCCAGGGCAAGGGACGGAATGGTCGTGTCAAGATGCAGCTCCCTACCGGAAGAACGATCTTGATGCGGCCAAGTAGTCCCTTATCATGAGAGGACTGCGGGATAGTCTAATTACTTGTCAATCCAATCGGGAAGATATATGCTGCTATTGGAAAGAGGTCAATTTAAGGCGTGAGGAGG
>Ga0182030_10015060_pt1 | contig 15195 bp, 11 predicted proteins | sample 812S3MmetaG_FD_121299 | JGI IMG/M metagenome (GOLD analysis project Ga0182030, IMG submission 121299) | Permafrost microbial communities from Stordalen Mire, Sweden - 812S3M metaG (Illumina Assembly) | ecosystem: Environmental > Terrestrial > Soil > Wetlands > Permafrost | place: Sweden... | reverse complement strand
TCTGGCACTACATGCAAGCCTTCAACATCAACAAGGCCGGCTTCGTGATCCTCGGCATGTTCCTAGCCTGCTGGGCCGGCACACTCACCTACTGGAAACTCGCACACATCGAAGAACGCTGGAACACGTCACTCAAGCCGAGCGACGTGGTCGCGGACGGTATCGAGGTGTAGGGGTTCCTGCGGGTCAACTCGGCTGCTCGCGGCTGCGCGGGCGGTTGCCTGCTGGCGCCCGCGCCGGTGCGGATGAGCCCGTCAGGGGCCCTCTGGCGTGAGGCCGCGCGGCAGCCGCCGCCTCGGGGACAGTCGCGGTGCGAGCACCATCAGCACACGGATGCGTGTGCGCATACCCCGGCCCGCTGTGAGCTCGCGTCGCAGCATCCTGCGTTCGCGCGCGGAGGGCCTCGCTGCCGTTGGGCGTGGCGAGTACAGGCGTTCGCGCAGGCGCGCCACGTAGCCGGCCGCGCCCGGCCCGCTCGATCTGGCGAGCACGGCCTGCAGCTCCGAGAGCGTGCTGCCGGGGGCGAGGCTCAGTCCGAGGGCCGCCAGGGCGCGCAGAAGCTCTGCCAGGTCGGGGTCGGCCTCGCTCTGCGCCGCGGGGCGGCGCAGCCTCCAACCGGCCCACCATGCAGCGCCGAGCAGCGCCGCCAGCACGACCGCGGCACCCGCCGCCAGCCATCCCGCCCACGACCCGGAGGAGCGCGCCGCACCGGACGTGAGGACCCGCGCCGGCGCCTGAGATGCGGCGCTCTGCGGACGGCTGCGCGTGGCCGCTGCGAACTCTCCCGCGGAGAGCAGCGAGCGATGTCCGCCCAGGATCGGGTCCGATCCCACGCGCGCGGGCGGCGTGGGATCGAAGGTCACCCATCCGATGCCGGCGAAGAACACTTCCACCCACGCGTGCGCGTCGCGGGCGCTCACCGAGAGCTGACCGGCCGAGCCGCGTGTGCCGGGCAGAAAGCCGGCGGCCACCCGTGCCGGGATGCCGTCCATGCGGAGCATCAGCGTCATGGCGCCCGAGAACTGCTGGCAGTAGCCGATGCGGTTCTTGAGCAGGAACGACACCAGCGGATAGCGCTCGCGCGGCGGGTTGGTGTTGTAGGTGAAGCCGCTGTGCAGGAACGACTCCGTGTGGCTGACGACGTCGTAGGTGTCCTGGGCGCCGCCTGCGATGCGCCGCGCGAGCGCATACACGCCGGCGTAGGGGGAGGCGTTGATCGCCGCGACTCCCTGCGGCGTCACGGCAGAGGCAGCGCGCGGCGAGCCCGAGCGCGAGGGCAGGTCGAACTCGATGTAGGGCGCGTAGTCGGCGGGGATGCCCGCCGGCGCCACGCGCATTTCAGCCGGGGTGGGGTGGGGGGCGTATGCGGCGACCGTGTAGCGCACGCCGGCCTGTGGCGGCGCGGACAGTTCCTGAGTGCCATCGGTGGCGATGGTTTGCAGGCTGGGCAGCGCGTTGCCGCGCAGGCCCACGGAGAGGATCTCGCCTGGGCTGAGCACATCGCGGCTGTCAAGGCCGCGCACCGTGAATGTGCTGGTTGTGACCCAGCGCAAGCCGCCTTCGCCGTCGATCCCGGCCACTTCGGGCGGGGAGTCGGATGAGCGCACGAAGCCGACGCCGTTGAAGGCGGAGAGGATGGCTGCCCGCCACAGCTGCGGCTTGGCTGAGGCGACGTCAACCATGGTCTCCGGGGACGTTGACCATGAGAGCGGGCCGTAGGTCTGGTTCCATTCGAATGACGTCGGCGTGGGGGGCGCTCCGAACGGGTTCCACGAGTTGATCGGCAGCAGCGGCCCGCCACCGGCCACGGCCACGGCGGCGACCACCGCGACCACGCCGCCGGCGAGCATCCATGCGGCCGCCCGCGGATCCTCCGTCCGCCGCTCGCGCATCGCCCACGCCCAGCAGTACAGAGCCGCAAGCAGCACCAGCCCCTGAAGCGCCCACTCGGCGCGCGACTGGTTGCTCGCCGCCGTCACATACAGCCCCAGCAGGAGCGCCAGCGCTGTGAAACGCCTGCCGGTTACGTGCCGGCGAGACGGCCAGAAGACGAGCACGGCAGCCGGTAGCACCGCGCAGGCGATGCACGCGCAGATCGCAACGGGTGCCTGGGTCGATGAGCCTTCATAGGGCCACAGGCCGTTCAACGCTTCGGCGCCGCGCCCCAGTTCCCGCGCGAGCGAGCCCCACCGCCACGGCCACAGCTCGCGGGCGGCCAAGCCGGCGAAGCGCAGTGCGATGTAGAGCGCTAGCAGGCTGGCCAGCGCTCGCAGCGCGGCGCTGGCGGCCGAGCGGGGCAGCGATGCGCTCGCGCCGAGCCCGGCTCCCAGTGCCGCGCCCAGGAGCACGATGCCGGCTACGCGCAGCAGCGAGGGGTGGGCGAGCAGCGAGGCGAAGCGCACCGCGGCGAGCAGCGCGAGCAACGAGAAGGCGAGGATCGAGAGCTCCGATGAGCGGCGCCTGTGCGGCGGCGCCGACGCGCTGACCGGCGGCGCCCAGACGCCTCGCACGCGCGCCGCTGATGGGCTCGCCGAGGCGCTCATGCCGCCCGCACTCCCGTGCCGGCGTCGATGAACTGCCCGCAGCAGCCGGCGACCTCGAACCCGACCGCCAGGCGCGGCAGCGGCGTGGGCGCGAGCCGGTAATGGGGGCCGGTGACCTGCTCTGGAGCAGCGGCTCGCGCGCTCACGCGGATGAGCGTCGCCGCTTGCCGCTTCGCGGGCGCGCGGCGGGCACTCGGGCGTGGCGTGACGAGCGCGAATCGTGCGTGCAGCTCCGGCCACGCCCGCATGTCCGAGCTCACCAGGCGCGGCCGGCGGTCCTCGGGCAGCAGCAGCAGGCAGCCTCCGCGCCGGGCGAAGTGGTGGCACAGCGAGGCCGCCGCGCGCAGCGCCTGGTCGAGCGCGTCCTCGGACTCGGGGCTCTCGGCGTCAAGTTCGACGAGCACTCGAGGGTCGCTTGCGGAACGCATCGAGTGTTCCATCAGCACACCGGCCCTGGCCACGGTGGGCCAGTGGATGCGTGAGGCCGGGCTGCCAGGGCGATGGGCGCGCAGCGAGTCGACCTCCTGGGCCGTTTCGCGCAGCGAGCGGCCCGCGCCATCCAGGTGGGCGAGCGCCGCTGCGCCAAGGGCGTGCAGCCGCGGCAGCACGAGCAACTCGGCGGTGGCGGAGCTGAGCTCGCGGGTCTCGATGCCGAAGGGGTCGGCGATGCGCAGCAGCGCCGGGCCGACGGTCTGGCGCCCCCTGCGTGAGACGAAGGCACCGGCGACGATCTCGGCGCTGCGGCCTTTGGGCAGCCCTAGCTCCTGCGCACCGGGCCACGGCAGCAGGGCGCCTCCCGGGAAAGGCAGCGCGCCGCGCCTGACGCCTACCGTGAACTCGATGCGCTCGCCCTCCTGCACGGTGACCGACTCGCTGCGCAGGGTGACGCGCGCGTGGCCGGCGCTCAGCGTCACCCAGCCGCGGGCGAGCGCCGCCGCCAGCAACGCCGCCAGCCCCGGCATGTAGAGCGCCGGAACATCCAGCAGCGCTGCGGTCGCGCACAGGAGCGCCCCGAGCAGGGCCAGCTCCCGCGCCCTGCTCACAGGGCTGGGACCCTCGCGAGCGCGTCGAGTACCACCTGCTCCCCCTCCAGGCCGATCACCGCCGCCGACAGCAGCAGCCGGTGGGCGAGCACCGACGGCGCCATCGTCTTGACGTCGTCTGGCAGCACGTGGTCGCGCCCGTCGAGCACCGCGTTGGCTTTTGCGGCCTTCAGCAGCATCAGTCCTGCGCGCGGGCTTGCGCCGAGCTCGACGCGCGGATCCTCGCGCGTATAGGAGACCAGGGCGACGACGTACTCGCGCAGGCGCGCGCTCGCGTGGACGGCCGAGCAGGCGCGCTGGGCGAGGCGTATCTCGGTGAGGGAGGTGACCGGCGCGAGCTCCAGCACGCGGTCGCCGTCGGCATGCACCAGCAGCATGTCCGCCTCCTGCTGGGGCGGGGGGTACCCCAGAGAGATCCTCACCATGAAGCGGTCGAGCTGCGCCTCCGGGAGCGGATAGGTGCCCTCGTACTCCACGGGGTTCTGCGTGGCGAGCACCATGAACGGCGCCGTCAGCGGGTGGCTCTCTCCGTCCACCGTCACGTGCGCCTCCTGCATGCACTCCAGCAGCCCCGACTGCGTCCTGGGCGAGGCCCTGTTGATCTCATCGACGAGCACGAGGTGCGCGAAGATGGGCCCCGGGCGGAACTCGAAGCGCGCGTCGCGCTGGTTGAACACGTTGGTGCCGACCACGTCGGAGGGCAGCAGGTCCGAGGTGCACTGGATTCGCGAGTACGTCGCATCGATCGAGCGCGAGAGCGCACGAGCGAGCGCGGTCTTGCCGACCCCGGGGTGATCCTCGATCAGCACGTGTCCCTCGGCGATCAGCGAGACGAGCAGCTCAGAGAGGATGCGCGGTGGGACCTTGACGGCCGTGCCGATGCTCTCGGCCACGCGTGAGCCGAGGGCGGCCACATCAGCTGGACCCAGCTCCTCGACGGTAGCGGCCATCGCCAGCCCATCTTAGGCGCGCTGGTGCGCCGCCGTCGAACGCTGCACCCGCCGGCGGCTGCCTGCCACCGCGCCCGCGCGCTCAGGAGTCGGGCTTGTGCTCCTCGTCGGCCTCGCCGTAGAGGCCGGCGTCGGGGTCGTCCTCTGCCAGTGAGTCATCCGCGCTGGCGTCCCGCGTGATGCGCGAGGTGCTGTGCTGGTCGGCATGGGAGGTGTGTTCGATGAGTTCCTGCTCGGCGAGCTCGAAGCCCTCCGACTCGCCGCCGCCGGCCTCATCGACCGCCCGGCGGGCTTCGCGGCGCCGTTCCTCGAGCTCCCGCAACGGGTCGGAGTGGCTGAGGTCCTCCATGCGCCGAGTCTACGGTGCCAGACGCCCGCGGGCGTTGTCGGCGAGCGACACTTCGCTCTTGAGCTCGGCGAGCGCGCTGATCATCGCGTCGCGCTCGCACGCGACCTTCGCCGGCCATGGCTTGGCCGGGTGGTCGTCCAGCGTCTTTAGGCCGTTGCCGGTGATGATCGCCACGACGGTCTCGTCGGCGTCGAAGCGCCCGGCCGCCGCCATCTTCTCGAGCACCGCGATCGTGGTCCCGCCGGCGGGCTCCGTGAGCAGGCCCTCGGTCGCCGCCAGCAGGTCGATCCCGGCGAAGATCTCGGGGTCGCTCGCATAGCCGCCGGTGCCGCCGCGTTTGAGCACGGCGTCGATCACCAGGTAGCCGTCGCCGGGTGCGCCGATCGCCAGCGAGTGCGCGGCGGTCTCCGGGATCACCGCGTGAACCTCCGCTTCCTCGGCGATGATCGCGCTGGCGATCGGGTTGCAGCCGCTGGGCTGGGCGATGTGCAGCCGCGTCGGGTCGGTGTCGGAGAGCCCGAGCAGCTTCAGCTCCAGCAGGCCCTTGTGCAGGCGCGAGGAGAGAGTGCCGCCGGCGGCGGCGGTGACGATGTGGTCGGGCGCCTCCCATCCAAGCTGCTCGACGATCTCGAAGGCCGCGGTCTTGGCTCCCTCGGCGTAGAAGGGGCGCAGCGTGATGTTCGCGAAGTCCATGCCCGTGCTTTCCGCGAGTTCCCGGCAGCTGCGGTTGGCTTCGTCGTAGTTGCCCTCCACCTGACAGACCCTCGCGCCAAGGGCTCTGCACGCGCGGGCCTTCATCTCCTCGAGGCGGTTGGGGTAGAAGACGTAGGCGTCCACGCCGGCCTTGGCCGCAAGTGATGCCACGGCGGTGCCGACGTTGCCCGTCGAGACGCAGCCGATCTCCGTGCCGCCGCGCTCGAGCAGCCTGGCTACCGACATGGAGACGACGCGGTCCTTGTAGGACAGGCTGGGGCGGGACGTCGAGTCGTCCTTCAGATAGAGGTTTCCCAGCCCGAGCTCGGCGCCGAGACGGTCGGCTCGGATCAGCGGCGTATAGCCGGAGTGGGTTCCCACGCGCGCCTGCGCGGAGGCATCGACGATGGGAAGCAGCTCCTCGAAGTGCCAGATGTTCTGCGGGCGCTCGCCGGGCAGCACCTCCAGGAAGTGCTGTGCGGCGAGCTCGTAGTCGTAGACGACGTCCAGCCCCTTGCCGCAATCCGGGCAGGCGAACACGGTCGACTCGAGCGGGTAGTGGTTGTCACAGCGGTGACACATCAACCCCGTAGCGCAGGAGCGCGTACGGTGCCGTGTCGGGCTCTGGGCAGTCTGAGGGCTCATGCGGGCACGCCGAACGATACGCCCGGCCACGGCGTCTGTGCGGCGTGCTCCTCCCCGCCGAGTGCGATGTAGAGCTCCTCGGAGAGGTGGGGGGCGAACGGTGCGAGCAGCTGGGCGTGGATGCGCAGCGCGTCCAGCAGAGCGTCGCGATCGGCCGCTCCCAGCTCGTGCTGGCGCGCGAGCACGCGTTTCTCGAAGTCCTTGATCCGGTCGAAAAGCCGCATGACGTTGCGCACCGCGGTGTGCATCTCGAGGTTCTCCATGTCCTGCCCGATCTTCTCGACCGCCGTCTCGCACCATTTCGCCAGGCGCACCCGCAGGTGCTCGCTGGTGTCCTTGGCCGGGACGCCGTCGCCGCCCGGGTCCTGCCCGCCGGCGCTCTGCACAGCCTCATCGGCGCTGAGCCTTGAGTTCGTGAACTCCCACACCTGGGTGAGGTAGCGGTGGCATCGCAGCACCGCCGAGTCGTCCCAGTTCAGCGACCGCTGGGGCCTGGCGGCGTAGAGCACGGCGAGGCGCACCGTGTCCGCCCCGTAGCGTGCCAGCAGCTCGTCCGGATCGACCACGTTGCCCAGATGCTTGCTCATCTTGCGCCCGTCGCGTATCACCATCTCGTGAAACAGGCAGCCGGCGAACGGCTCGCCGTCGGCCAGGAAAGCGAGCGGGCCGATATCGCGCAGCGCCTTGGTGACGGTGCGCTGATCGAAGACGAAGTTGCCGCTGTCCGAGCCCGCGACAAGGCGCTCGGATGGCAGCCAGTGGCGCAGATCCGCAAGCGCGAGGATCTCCTCGAGCGTCTCGCCGCGCGACTCGGGCGGAACGCAGGCGGGGATCCACAGCCACAGTGCGTCGAAATGGCAGTCCAGCGTGTCGGTCTCGCGCCGAGCCGGGCCGCCGCAGGACGGGCACGTGGTGTTGACGAAGTCCTCCAGCTCGGCCAGCGGGTTGCCGGTGCCCGTCGGGCGGATGTCCAGCGGCAGGCGCACCGGCAGCTGCTCGCGCGGCACCTCCACGGTGCCGCATCCCTCGCAATAGACGATCGGGATCGGCGTGCCCCAGGAGCGCTGCCGCGAGATGACCCAATCCGAGGCCTTGTAGCGGACCGCCGGGCGTCCTGCCGGGGCGTGCGCGGCCTCGGCGTCAGGCGCGTCCGTCAACCCCAGGCGGGCGGCGATCACCTCGTCGGTTCGATCCTCCGAGGGGACTCCCAGGGCGATCGTGGGACCGAAGCGGGCATCGACGAGCGGTGAGATGAGCACCGGCAGCGGCGTGCCGGCGGGACCCTGCACGGTGAGCCCGGTGTCGACGATGGGGATTGTCTCGGCATCGCGCGCGCTGCGCTCCCAGCCGCCCGAGCGCAGCTGCTCGAGCTGCTCGGCGACCGCCGCGCCGGCCGCCCACGCCTCGGCCTCGGGGTGGCGAGGGGAGAGCACGACGAAGCGGGCCGCGGCGAGCGCGCCGCGGTGCGGCGTGAACGCGGTGAGCGTCGAGCCGTCGGGTGCCGCCAGGTCGACCTCGACGCCGTCAACGCGCCCCATCACGTCCAGCTGGGAGTCGAGCGCGACCTTGTCCCAGATCCCGCTGGCCTGGCGCTCGGCCAGCCGCGTGTCGTTCTCCTCCACGTAGGCGCTGACCTTGAAGTACCACTGCGGCAGCTCGATGAGGCGCACGGGGTTGTGGCAGCGCCAGCAGGTGCCGCCGGCCTCGACCTGGATCGAGGCGAGCGTCGTCTGGCAGTTCTCGCACCAGTCAACGGTGCCGGTGCCGCGGTAGACGAGCCCGGCCTCGTAGAGCACCAGGAACAGCCACTGCGACCACCGGTACATGATCTCGTCGGAGCTCAGGAACGAGCGCTCCCAGTCGAAGGAGAAGCCAAGGCGCTGCAGCTGACCGGTCATGTGCTCGGCGCAGCGGCCCACCCAATCGCTAGGTGAGACCCCGCCCGCGATCGCGCCGAGCTCGGCGGGCAGCCCGAACGCGTCGAAGCCGAAGGCGAACAGCACGGCGTCCCCGCGCGCGCGGCGGAAGCGGGCGTAGGCGTCGCCGATCGAGTAGCTGCGCACGTGGCCGATGTGCACGTTGCCCGAGGTGAAGGGCGCCGAGGGCTTGATGTAGAGGTGCGGGCGGTCCTCCGCGATGGCCGGCGTGCGGAAGGCGTCGCGCTCGCTCCACGCGGCCTGGCGGCGGGCCTCGATGGCGTGCGGGTCGTAGCGTCGTGAGGGGCCGTCGTGCATGTCAACCGAGCATAGCCAAGGGGCTTCCCGCGACTGTGGCCGTTGCTATGCTCAGCTCACTTGGCCGGGTCCGCCGAAATAGCCACGACGGCGCACCGTCGAGCCCCATATGGCCCCGCCGCGTGCGGGGTCTTTTCGTCCGCGGCGACTGCGAGGATGCACTGATGGAGATTGAGATTGGACGCGGTAAGAAGGCACGTCGCGCCTATGGGTTCGACGACATAGCGATAGTTCCCTCCAGGCGCACCAGGGATCCTGACGACATCGACACCTCGTGGAAGCTCGGGCCCTACCAGTTCGAGCTGCCGATGCTCGCCTCGGCGATGGATGGGGTGGTCTCGCCGGAGACGGCGGGCATCATCGGCCGCCTGGGTGGGCTCGCCGTGCTGAACCTTGAGGGCATCTTCACGCGCTATGAGGACGCGGAGTCCCAGCTGGAGCGGATCGCGGCGCTTCCAAAGGATGAGGCGACGCGCGAGATGCAGGAGATCTACCGCGAGCCCGTCAAGCCCGAGCTGATCGCGCTGCGTATTCGCGAAATCAAGGAGCAGAAGGTGGTCGTGGCGGCCTCCCTGACGCCGCAGCGCGTGCTGCGCTACCACGAGATCGCGATGGAGGCCGGCCTGGACGTGCTCGTCATCCAGGGCACGGTGGTCTCCGGTGAGCACGTCTCGACGGTCTCGGAGCCGCTGAACCTAAAGGAGTTCATTCCCACGCTGGAGGTTCCGGTGGTGGTTGGCGGCTGCGCCTCCTACCACACGGGGCTGCACCTGATGCGCACCGGCGCGGCCGGCGTGCTGGTCGGCGTGGGGCCCGGAGCGGCCTGCACGACACGCGGCGTGCTCGGTATCGGCGTGCCCCAGGCGACGGCGATCGCCGACGTGGCGCACGCGCGCTCGACGCACATGCTGGAGACCGGCGAGTACTGCCAGGTGATCGCCGACGGCGGCATGCGCAACGGCGGCGACGTCTCCAAGGCGATCGCCCTCGGCGCCGACGCCGTGATGATCGGCTCGCCTCTGGCGCGCGCCTACGAGGCTCCCGGCAGGGGCTTCCACTGGGGCATGGCCACGTTCCACCCGACCCTCCCGAGAGGTGCGCGGGTGGCGACGACTCAGAACGGGACGCTCGAGGAGATCCTGGTGGGCCCGGCGCGTGAGAACGACGGCACCTTCAACCTGTTCGGAGGCCTGCGTACTTCGATGGCCACGTGCGGGCACAAGGACCTCGCCGAGTTCAACCGGGCCGAGGTGGTGGTGGCGCCGTCCCTGCAGACGGAGGGCAAGGCGCTGCAGCGCGACCAGCAGGTGGGCATGGGCGCGACGAACGGGAAGGTAGCCGCCCTCATCAATGAGTGAGGCGCCTGGTGTCCCCGGGGTCCTGGAGCCTCCGGCGGCTGCCGGAGAGCCCGAGTCCGGAGTGAGGATCACCAGCGGGCGGCCGTTGAGGGTGCCGGTGGAGGAGGTGGTGGTACTGGACTACGGGGGCCAGTACTCCCAGCTGATCGCCAGGCGCGTGCGCGACTGCGGCGTGTTCAGCGAGCTCCTGCCCCATCACACTCCGCTGGAGGAGGTCGCACGGCGCAAGCCGCGCGGCATCATCCTCTCCGGAGGGCCTGCGTCGGTCTATGCGGAGGGAGCGCCTCCTCTGGAGCGCGGGCTGCTGGAGCTGGGTATTCCGGTGCTGGGCATCTGCTACGGCATGCAGCTGCTGGTGCACGAGCTGGGCGGCCGGGTGCAGGAGGCAGAGGTGGGCGAGTTCGGGCGCTCGGAGCTGCGAGTCCAGCACGGCGGCGTGCTGCTGGAGGGGCTGCCGAGCGAGCAGACGTGCTGGATGAGCCACCGCGACACCGTCTTTGAGCCGCCGCCGGGGTTCACGGCGCTGGCGTCCTCCACGGGCTCGCCCGTGGCTGCGGTGGAGAGCCGGGAGCGGGGGATCTATGGCATCCAGTTCCACCCCGAGGTGGTGCACACCCCGTACGGGCAGCAGATCCTGACGCGCTTCCTGACGGAGGTGTGCGGCTGTGAGCCCACATGGTCGGCCGCGTCGATCGTGGAGGAACAGGTGCGGCGCATTCGCGAGCAGGTGGGGCAGGGCAGGGTCATCTGCGGCCTGTCCGGCGGGGTGGACAGCTCGGTGGCGGCGCTCCTGGTGCATCGAGCCGTTGGCGACCAGCTGACGTGCGTGTTCGTGGACCACGGCCTGATGCGAAAGGACGAGGGCGAGCAGGTGATCAGCACGTTCAGGGACACGTTCAAGGTGCCGCTGGTGGCGGTGGACGCCGAGGAGCGCTTCCTGGCGAAGCTCGCAGGCGTGAGCGAGCCCGAGGCCAAGCGCAAGGCGATCGGAGCCGAGTTCATCCGCGTCTTCGAGGAGGAGGCCGCGACGCTCGCAAGCGACGGCAGCGAGGAGGCGCGCTTCCTCGTCCAGGGCACCCTGTACTCCGATGTGATCGAGTCCGGCGGCGGTACCGGTGCGGCGACGATCAAGTCCCACCACAACGTGGGCGGGCTGCCGGACGATCTCCAGTTCGAGCTGGTCGAGCCGCTGCGGGCGCTGTTCAAGGATGAGGTGAGAGCGGTGGGCGCCGAGCTGGGGCTGCCCGAGCGCCTGGTGTGGCGCCAGCCCTTCCCGGGGCCGGGGCTGGCGATCAGGATCGTGGGCGGTGAAGCCACCAAGGAGCGGCTGGACGTGCTGCGCGAGGCCGACCACATCCTGCAGGAGGAGATTCGCCGGGCGGGTCTCTACAGGGAGCTGTGGCAGTCCTTCTGCGTGCTCCCCGACGTGCGCACCGTCGGCGTGCAGGGTGACGAGCGCACCTACGGCTATGTGGTGGTGGTGCGCGCCGTCACGAGCGACGACGCGATGACCGCCGACTGGGCGCGGCTTCCCTACGACCTGCTCGAGACGATCGCCTCCCGCATGATCAACGAGCTGCGCGAGGTCAACCGGGTGGTGCTGGACATCACGTCCAAGCCCCCCGGAACCATCGAGTGGGAGTGACGCCTGGACGCCCCTGGCTGTGTCCTCCCTCCTTCGCGTGCGAAGCACGCCACATTCGGTGCGTCCTTGCCAGGAACGACCGTCCGCCACCCTGGGGGCGCTGGCCTCCTGTGGCGCCTCGCTCGCTCGCGTGCGAAGCACGCCACCGTCGCTGCCTCCTTGCCGGGATCGACGATTGGCGCCTCTGGACCGCGTGGGGCTTTTTGGGGAGGCAACGGGCGTGTTGCTGTCGGACTTGGCGCCTGTCGCCGGCCGCCGCGGTGGGTTGGCGGCGAGGGTGGGCGACTTCGCCTATGATGTTCGCTCCGCCGCGCGGTGACGCGTGGCCTTTTTCACGCCATGGCACCCTCGACACGAACCTACGTAGCGAAGCCGACCGATCGCGAGCGCAATTGGCTGCTCGTGGACGCGAACGGCAAGACGCTGGGACGCCTTGCGACCCAGATCGCCGACGTGCTGCGCGGCAAGCGCAAGCCCGAGTACACGCCGCACATCGACACGGGCGACTTCGTTGTTGTGATCAACGCAGAGAAGATCCACGTGAGCGGCAACAAGCGCCAGGACAAGCGCTACTACAGGCACTCGGGATACCCGGGGGGCCTGCGCTCGCGCACGTTCGAGGAGATGCTTGCGCGGCGCCCGGAGGAGATCATCCGCCTGGCGGTGAAAGGGATGATGCCCCGCAACAGGCTCGCCCGCAAGCAGATCACCAAGTTGAAGATCTATGCGGGACCCGAGCATCCGCATGTCGCCCAGAAACCCGAGCCCCTGGAGATTGAGGCCTGATGGCCGATGAGATAAGCAGCGAGGGCTCCGAGGAGCCGACAGCACCCGATGCCGCCGAGACCCCCAACGCCGTTCCCAGCGAGGAGGCGGCGCAGATAGCCGGCTCGGCCGAGGACGCCGCGCTGGAGGCGCTGCAGGAGGCCGAGCAGGCGGGCGAGACCCCCGCTGCGCCCGAGTCGGCTGCCGTGGAGGCCGCCGGCGAGGGCCACGCCGTGCCCACCGAGGAGGCGATGGAGATCGCCGGCTCGGCCGAGGACGCCGCGCTGGAGGCGCTGCAGGAGGCCGAGGACCTGACAGCGCTGGCGGTGGCCGAGGCCGAGGACGAGCTGGAGGAGGAGCCCGCGCCCAGGGAGCGCCCGGCCGTGCCGGGAGCGCACCTGGAAGTGGACATCGTGCCCGAGGGCGTTGACCCGCTGGGCAGGAGCGAGTCCACCTACGAGGACCCGTACGCGATCGAGGAGGAGGGCGAGTCCAAGGGCTCCGCAGAGGATGACGAACTCGATGCGCCGCTGCCCGAGCCGATCGCGACCGCCGCGATCGACCTGGCGTCGGGAGCGCGCTACCGCGCCACCGGCAAGCGCAAGACAGCCATCGCACGTGTGACGCTGCGGCCGGGCACGGGCACGTACCTGGTCAACGGCAGGACGCTGGAGACGCACTTCCCGCGCGTGACGCTGCAGCGCAACATCCGCCAGCCGCTGGAGACGGTGGGCTACGAGGACCGCATGGACGTGGTTGCCAGGCTGCACGGCGGAGGCATCTCCGCGCAGGCGGGCGCGCTTCGGCATGGAGTCTCGCGCGCACTGCTCGAGGCCGACCCCAACCTGCGCGGTGAGCTCAAGCGCAGGGGTTTCCTGACGCGCGACTCTCGCGCGAAGGAGCGCAAGAAGGCGGGTCTGAAGAAGGCGCGCAAGCGTCCGCAGTTCTCCAAGCGCTAGGCCGGCGCCGTCAGGGGAGCGCGATGGGTCCGGTGACCCGCAAGCTGTTCGGTACCGACGGTGTCCGCGGGGTCGCCGGGGAGTTCCTCACTGCGGAGCTGGCGCTTGCGCTCGGCAGCGAGGCCACGCGCCGTGCCGGCGCGGAGCGGCCGCAGGTGCTGATAATCCGCGACACCAGGGAGTCGGGGGAGATGCTGCAGGCCGCGGTGGCCGCGGGCGTCAGCGCGGCGGGCGGCGACGCGCTGCTGGGAGGGGTGCTGCCCACGCCGGCGGCGCCGCTGCTGATCGGCCGCTATGGCTTCGATCTGGCGGTAGTGCTGTCAGCGTCGCACAACCCCTATCGCGACAACGGCATCAAGTTCTTTGCCGGCGACGGCTACAAGCTCTCCGACGCCGATGAGCTTGCGATCGAGCAGGGCATGGCCGACGCGGGGGCGGCGCCTGAGGGTGACCGCGGGCGCGCCCGCGGTCACATAGGTCGCATTCGCGAGCTGCGCGGTGCCCCCGAGGACTATCTGCGAGAGCTGCACACACGCTTCCACGCACTGGATCTGCACGGCGCGGATGTTCTGCTGGACTGCGCGAACGGCGCCACCCACCATGTGGCGCCGGAGATCTTCAGGCGCCTGGGCGCCAGCGTGACCGTCATCGCCGACGAGCCCGACGGGCGCAACATCAACGACGGCTGCGGCTCCACCTACGTGCAGGCGCTCGGGCGGCGCGTGCTCGCCGGTGGGCACGCGGTCGGCTTCGCCTTCGACGGTGACGGCGACAGGGTGCTGGCGGTGGACCGCCGCGGCGAGGTCGTCGACGGGGACGAGCTGCTCGCGCTGATCGCGCTGCACCTTCGTTCCGCGGGCCGCCTGAGCGGCGACGGCGTGGCGGTGACGGTGATGACCAACTACGGGTTCCACTCCGCGATGGCGCAGGCGGGAATCGCGGTGGCCACCACGCAGGTGGGCGACCGCTATGTGCTTGAGGAGCTGCGCGCCAGGGGGTGGACGCTGGGCGGCGAGCAGTCCGGGCACATCATCGAGATGGGCTTCAACCGCACGGGGGACGGCGTTGCCGGCGCGCTGCTCGTGCTGGAGGCCCTTGCAGGACGTGACCTGAGCGAGCGCGACGCCATGGTCAGGCTGCCGCAGCGGCTGGTGAACGTGCATGTGCGCGATCGCGAGGCGCTGGAGGGAGCGACTGGGGTCGCCGAGGGAGTGAGGGGCGCCGAGGAGCGCCTGTCGGGCCGCGGGCGCGTGCTCGTGCGCCCCAGCGGCACCGAGCCGCTGGTGCGCGTGATGGTGGAGGCGCCCACCGCGCAGGAGGCAGATGAGGTCTGCGCGGGGCTCGTGGGGCTCGTGGAGCGCGAGCTGGGATAGCGGCTCCGGCGCTGCCGCGCGCCCCGGTCGACGGCTGGGCCCGCTGGTATCGTCGCCGGGATGTGCGGCATCGTCGGCTACGTCGGAGGGCGCCCTGTGCAGGGCCTTCTGCTGGAGGGCCTCGCCCATCTGGAGTATCGCGGCTATGACTCGGCCGGGATATCGGTCATCCGCGACGGAACGATCGAATCGGTGCGCGCGGTCGGCAACCTTGGCGCGCTGCGCGCGAAGCTGGAGGACCGCGCCACGGCACACGCCGGCGCGGCGGTGGCCACCGCCGAGCGCCCCGGGTGCACCGGCATCGGGCACACCCGCTGGGCGACCCACGGGCGCGTCAGCGAGGAGAACGCGCACCCCCACAACGACGGCGAGGACCGCATCCACGTGGTTGTCAACGGCATCGTGGAGAACTACATGGCGCTCAAGGAGCGGCTGCTGGCGGGCGGCACGGTGTTCACCTCCGAGACCGACGCCGAGGTGATCGCGCACCTGATCGCCGAGCACTACGACGGCGACCTGGCCGAGGCGGTGCGGCGAGCTTACGGCGAGCTCGAGGGTCACTACGCGTTCGTCGCGATGTGCCTGCAGGAGCCCGAGACGCTGGTGGGAGCGCGGCGGGAGTGCCCGCTGATCGTCGG
>Ga0182030_10015059_pt1 | contig 15197 bp, 19 predicted proteins | sample 812S3MmetaG_FD_121299 | JGI IMG/M metagenome (GOLD analysis project Ga0182030, IMG submission 121299) | Permafrost microbial communities from Stordalen Mire, Sweden - 812S3M metaG (Illumina Assembly) | ecosystem: Environmental > Terrestrial > Soil > Wetlands > Permafrost | place: Sweden... | reverse complement strand
CGTCCGGCAGCGAGTAGCAGGCGAACCAGAACGGCGAGCGGTCTTTTTTGCGGAGAGATGCCATGATGTGCCTTTCGTATAATTCTAGTGGCAACAATAGTGGCAACGTTTGCAGGTGTCGAGTAAGTTTTTTGATGCTTATTTGCCAATAAAAGCGCGTATTTGAAGTGGGGAGTCGTATCGGGGGTTCGAATCCCCCTCTCTCCGCCATGCTTTACAAGGGGATTCTCACGGTGACACACAACTTAGGCACACAAGCCAAAGTCACCGCCTGTCCTGATCTGGCGCGGATTGTCACAGTCTGGTCAAAACTTCCTGCACCGCTCAAAGCGGCCATCCTCGCCATCGTCAATTCTTCGGAGGCCGCCCGTTGACTCCGGGTGGCTGGAGCTATTTTTGAGGCCGGTAGGGATATACCCCATAGGCACGAAGCGATCCGTCGCGTAACTTAATTCAGAAACTGATGGCAAAATAAATTGTCCTCAAAAACGAAAGATAAATTATGTTCACATTATTTCCGACGGTTCTGGCGAGTGCGCTCTACATCGGCGGCGGCTCGGTTGGCCTCCTGCTCGTCATCATCGTGGTGGTGCTATTGCTCCGCTAACCTTGGAGCCACGCAGCGGAAGACATCACGCCGACCACTCGACCGATCATTCCATGCCATTATGAAAATATTGTTCACGGCCATCGCGATTTCCAAGGGCGGACGTTCAGGAACCATTCAGACCCCGGACGGGCTGCTGGATGTCACGCTGGTGGTTGACTGACGGGCGGAACCGGCACCTGGTCGCGAGCACATTTTTGCCGCCAAAATAATTTCCGAACTGTTACCTAAAAAAGTGACTCCGGCCGGAACCAAAAGTGATTCATTCCATGAAAACCAAGCCCGCAGCGGTCGGCTATTTTGTGAATACGAAGTTCATCCTGCCGCTGCTGGCGGCGATGTTATCGGTCGCCTGTGTTCTGACCGGCTGCCAAGCGCCAAAGCCCAGTTCTTCGTCCGGCTATAGCTCCGCGCAGGCGACCCGGAACAATTGTTACAGTCTGCTCCATCAACTTCTGGACGAGCAAAAGGATGTCAGTCTTTTGCGCTTCATCAAATCCGAGCGCTCCGATGTAAAAAAACTGGTGAAGCGGATTGCCACGACTTCTGGAACTGGCGCGAAGCTGCTGGAGGAATTTGCCAAGGACGATCCTTCCCTTCGGCTGGACGACCTCCGGCTGCCGCCGGGCGAGCTGGCCGCGCGCGCCGCGATTGCGGCCACCAAGCAGAAGGAATTGTTGAGCCAGACCGGCGATGAATTTGAGTTGAGCCTGCTTTTGACCCAGACCGAGGCGCTGGGTTATGCCTCGCATCTGGCAAAAATCGCCGGCGAGAACGAGCCGCAAACTGATCGCGCCCGGGCGCTGGCCGGCGTGAGCAAGGACATGGATAATCTTTATCACGAAGTGTTCGGGCTGCTGCTGGCGAAAACAAAATCAGCGGCCACCAACCCAGGCCGGTCCCAGCCCGATTAGCACGGATAAAGCGCGGGTGAAGTGATCAAGGTGCTTTCGGCCTTGTGCGCCATGGTCAAAAAAGTTGAAGGAGTCCGGCTCCTGTTGCGGAGGCCAGCCGATCTTTCGTCGCGCCGCTAAATCCGCCAGTGAAATCCAGCCGCTCATTGACCAAGCGGCGGCGGCATTTTCGAGGACAGCTTTCCGCAATTCGTGGTCGGGTTTCACCCCATAGTCAGCAGCCGGTCCATTCTACAAAGTGTTTTCCATGTTAATAACCGACAACACAAATACCGGAATCAAATACCAAATGAAATCATCCTGCACCTTCACACTTATCCTGGCCGTGGGAGCCATGCTGGCCGGCGGCACCTCCCTGCGCGCCGACGATACGAACAGCCCCGGCAATCTCTCCGCCCCGCCGCTCACCTTGGGAGCGGAAACCGCCGCTGCCGATCAAAATCCGCCGCCGCACCAGCATGGCCTTTACCGGGCCGGCGAATTGTCCGTGGATGCGTTCGGGACGGCCGCATTGGGGAGATACTCCATTGATCATTGGTCGAATTCGAGAATCAGGAACGATTCCAAACTGGGCGCCGGACTGGGGCTGAATTATTTTTTCTGCCGTCATCTGGGCATTGGGGCCGACGTTTATTCGGAAAACACCACCCGGGCTTTTGTTGACAGCGCGGAAGCGAATTTGATCCTGCGCCTCCCGCTCGGCCACTGTGGTTTCGCTCCGTATATCTTTGCCGGTGGCGGGCACCAGTTCGACATGGTCAAGGCATCGTTTGGTCAGGCGGGGGCGGGCGTGGAATATCGCTTCACCCGTCAGGTGGGCGTGTTTCTTGATGCCCGCGGGGTGGTGCCGGACGAAACGCGAGGTTACGGCGTCGCCCGGCTCGGCGCGCGTTTCGCTTTCTAATTGAAATTCACACTTTGGCGCCGGCGGAATATTCGCCGGCGCTTTTTCTTTTTGGAACCGGCCACCGGCTGGCTCGATTTTCCACATGAACTTGTCCGCAACCATTCCGAGTGTCGTGCCCCGGCTCGGCCGTGCCACGGGGCCAAAACCAAATCCATGAAGGCCCTTGCCGGAAACCTGCGACGCCGGTGGTTTTCGATTCAATCCGGTCTGACCAGGCATTGCCGATCAGTCTTCAATCAGCGCGGTAGGGTTACACCCCATATCTTAAAACCGGCGTCTCAACCATTGTGTCTCCAGTGTTAAGAACAAACAAACACACACACAACAAACGAAAGAAATAAAATGAAATTCATATTCCCCCTGACGCTCGCCGCCGTGGTGAGCACAATGTTAATCAGCAGTTCGCCGTTGCACGCGGCCGGCACGGACAGCCGCATTGAGTCGTCCGCCGCGAAGTCCTATGTGTTCAAAACCACCCTCAAGGACGATTCCATCAAGACAGAATCCAAAGACGGCATCGTCACCCTGACGGGCACGGTCGCCGAAGCCTCGCACAAATCCCTGGCGGAAGACACGGTGTCAAGTTTGCCCGGCGTCAAGAGCGTGGACAACCAGCTCGTGGTCAGCGGCGAACAGCCCGTGGAACATTCCGACGGCTGGATCACCACGAAGGTGAAAACCGCGCTGTTGTTCCATCGCAACGTGAGCGCCAGTGGCACCACCGTTTATACTAAAGACGGCGTTGTCACCCTGCAAGGTGTGGCGAACAGCATGGCGGCAAAGGAACTCACCACGGAATATGCCAAGGACATTGACAACGTCAAAGAGGTCAAGAACGAGATGACGATTGCCCAGAATCCGGCCGTGCCCAGCGAAACCGTGGGCGACAAAATTGATGACGCCTCCATCACGGCGCAAGTCAAGTCGTCGCTGCTCTCGCACCGTTCCACCAGCGCCCTGCATACCGGAGTTTCGACGACGGACGGCGTTGTCACCCTGACCGGCGCAGCCAAAAATGACGCGGAAAAAAGCCTCGTCACCAAGCTCGCCACCGACATCAACGGCGTGACCAGCGTGGTCAACAACATGACGGTCGTCGTGGACGGTTCCGACAAGTAAGCCATCAACCAATTGCTGGCTCGCGCGAAAGCGCCGGCCAGCAATCCGGCCAAAGAAAAATATATGTTATACACGCTTGCCATGGTGCTGCTGATTCTGTGGCTGTTGGGTCTGGTAACCGGCACCACGATGGGCGGCTTCATTCATGTCCTGCTTGTCATCGCCATTGTAATGGTTCTGCTCCGGATCATTTCCGGTCGGAAACCCGTGCTTTGAGAAACCGCCAGCCAAACTTGAAAAAATTATGAATACAAAAACCATCGTCTCGGTCCTGCTCATCACCCTGGGCATTGTGGTGCTCGCCTATTCAGGCCTCACGTTCACGACGCCGGGCAAGCCGGTTGACTTTCTGGGGATGCACTTTGAAACCACCACCAGTCATTTCATCTCGCCGGCCGTCGGCGCGCTCGCGCTGGTCGGCGGCATCGTGCTGCTGCTGGTGAAACCCAAGAGCGTGTGATGAACGAGGATATTTCATCGGCGACCCTTGCAGTTCTGGAACGCCTGCGGCCATTGAAATGGAACGAGCTGGTGCGCCGGGGTGACTTCGTCGAGAACGACCGGCAAGGTTTTGAACTGTGGGAAGGGCCGGGCGGATTCCGCGCCGACGCCTTTGTGAAACAAATTTACCGGCAGCTCGGCCGCCGGCCGGCCGGAGCGAAGAAAGCAAAGTGAATATGCTGAAAGATATTGGCCGGACGATCCGCCACCTGTTCGATCAGGTTTTCCGGCTGCCCCAGACCATCGCGAATCTCGCCCGGCTGCGGCAGCAGCGAATGGTTCTGAATGAACTGGAAGTCGAACGGCTCGACCGGATTCGTCATCCGGAAAAATATCGCGGGAAGTGAATTTATTCCAACCCACCGGCCGGGCGTCATGGGGTGTTCACCCCATAGCCAGACGGGAATATTTATCCGATATTTTTTTTAGATTGGTGGCCCGGCCGCGAAAGATAAAACTTTCCGTGCCGCCCTGACGCCACTCGTATGAAAATATGAAACAAAAAATCAACCGGTTGTCACAACGCTATCTTGCGGCGTTGCACAAACACTTGCAACCGGGGCAGCGCGACGGTTTGCAGCCGGCCTTGCGGCTGGGGCGGCAGGCGGTTGATCTTGGCTTGGAGACACTGGGCCTGGCGCGGATTCACGAGCGGGCGGTCGCCAAGCTGGAATTAGCCAGCAGTAAAAACGGGTTTATCAAGAAGGCGGAGATTTTTTTTGCCGAGGCCCTCGTCCCGATTGTGCAGAAGCACCGCACCGCCCGGCAGACGCAGGTTCAGTTGGATAAACTGACGGCCACGCTGGGCCGGCGCACGGAAGAGCTGGCCGCCTCCAACCGCCAGCTCGCGCAAGGCGTCCTCCGGCGCAAGGTCATGGAAGACGCCTCCGCCGAGCGGGGGCAGCACTATCAGAAAGCGCTGGAGGAATCGCTCGCGCTGCAAAAGCGCCTGCGGCAGTTGACGCACCGCGTCATGGTGGTGCAGGAAAACGAGCGCAAGAAAATCAGCCTGGAGCTGCAGGATGAAATTGCCCAGACGCTGCTGGGCATCAATGTCCGGCTGCTCTCGTTGAAGCAGCAGGCCCGGAACCGCACCAATGGCTTCAAGAATGAAATCGCCAGCACCCGGCGTTTGGTGGTAGAATCGGCCAAGTCCGTGCGCCGGGTCGCACGGGAGATTGGCTATCGTCCGCAAGCGTAAAGTGTTTCCCAGAATTTCTCATAGCCGTCATAACCATGAAGAAAAAATCAAATCCGAAACGTCCGCTTACGGAGGCCGATGCGCGGCTGAAGAACATGGATGCCTTTCGGGCGAGTGAAATCCGCTATCGCCGCCTCTTTGAAACGGCGCACGATGGTGTTCTCCTTCTCGATCCCGGCACCCGCAAAATCACCGACGCCAATCCGTTCATGACCCGGCTGCTGGGCTATTCGCACGGCCAGTTGGTCGGGAAGGAATTGTTTGAGATCGGCCTGCTCAAGGATGAAGTCGCGAGCAAGGAAATGTTCCGGAAACTCAAGCGCAAGCACGAGGTTCGCTACGAGGATCTGCCGCTCGAAAGCTGCGGCGGCCGGCATCAGGAAGTCGAAGTGGTGGCCAATCTTTACCAGGAGGACGGCCGTGCCGTCATCCAATGCAACATCCGCGACATCACGGAACGCAAGGCGGCGGAAGCCCGGCTGCGCGCGAGCGAAGAACGCTATCGCATCCTGTTTGAACTTGGCCCGGTGGCTGTGTATGCCTGTGACGCTTCAGGGATGATTCAAAATTTCAACAAGCGCGCCGTGGAACTCTGGGGGCGCGAGCCGGGTGTCGGAGCCGCCAGCGAGCGGTTTTGCGGCTCGTTCAAGTTGTTCCGGATGGACGGCAGTTATATGCGCCATGCGCATTGTCCCATGGCCGAGGTGTTAAGCGGCAAAATCATGGAGGCGCGGGACAAGGAAGTGATTCTCGAACGGCCCGACGGCACGCGGCTGACCTGCATCGTGAACATCCGGGCGCTGAAAAACGAACACGGAGAAATCACCGGCGCGATCAATTGTTTTTACGACATCACGGAGCGTCAATTGGCGGCGGAAGCGCAGAGCCGCATCGAGGTGCTGGCCGCGTCGAACCAGGAATTAAGCCTGGAGATTGCCCAGCGCAAGGCGGTGGAGGTGGCGCTCAAGAAAAGCGAGCGGCATTACACCCAGTTGCTGGAGAAGTCGGATCTCATGCAGGAACAGTTGCGGTGGTTGTCCCGGCAGATTCTCTCGACGCAGGAGGAGGAACGCCGCGAGATCAGCCGCGAGTTGCACGATGTCATCGCCCAGACGCTCACCGGCATCAATGTCCGGCTGGCGGCGCTGGCCAAGGAGGCTTCGGTCAACACCACCGGCCTCGACCGCAACATCGCCCGCACGCAAAAGCTGGTGGAACATTCCGTGGAGATCGTCCATCGTTTCGCCCGCGAACTGCGCCCGGCGGTGCTGGACGATCTCGGCCTGATTCCCGCGCTGCATTCGTTCATGAAAAATTTCACCACGCGCACCGGCGTCCGCACGCATTTGACGGCCTTTGCCGGCGTGGAAGAATTGGAAACGGCCGGGCGCACGGTGCTGTTCCGCGTCGCCCAGGAAGCGCTCACGAATGTCGCCCGCCACGCGAAAGCCAGCCGCGTGGAAGTCAGCATCCAAAAATTGCCGGACGGCATCTGCATGAAAATTACGGACGACGGCAAATCCTTTCAAGTCGAGCGCACCTTGCACGCCAACAACGGCAAACGCCTCGGCCTGCTCGGCATGAGGGAACGGCTGGAAATGGTCGGCGGCAAATTCAACGTCGAATCCGTGCCCGGCAAAGGCACGACCATTATTGCCCAAATCCCGTTCGGCAAAGTCTTGGCCAAGGAGCGCGGCGTTCACGCCACGCCAACGTCGCCAAGCCAACGCCCGTCGAAGCGGGCGGCAGCCCGCGCTCCACGAGTCCGATGAAACCAGCCTGAAATATTTATGAAACGAATCACTGTCCTGCTCGCCGAAGACCACATGGTCGTGCGCGAAGGGTTTCGCAAGATGCTTGACCTCGAAACTGACTTGGAAGTGGTCGGCGAGGCGCAGGACGGCCGGCAGGCGGTCGCGCTGGCCAAGAAACTTCAGCCCGCCGTGGTGCTGATGGACATCGCCATGCCGCACCTTAACGGTCTGGAAGCCACCCGGCAGATTCTCAAGGCCTTGCCCGCCACCAAAGTGCTCATGCTCTCCGCCCACAGCGACGACGCGTATGTGGATACCGCCATCGCGTCCGGGGCCGTGGGCTTTCTGCTCAAGCAAAGTTCCGCCCACGAGGTGTGCCGGGCCATCCGGGAAGTTCAGCAGGGAAAAACTTATTTCAGCGCCACTATTTCCCGGCGGCTGAACCGGCTGCGTCCGCAAACGCTGGACCGCGCGGGCCGGGCCAGCCCGAAAGCCGCCCAATTGACTTCGCGCGAGCAGGAGGTGTTGCAATTGATCGCCGAAGGCGAGGCCAACAAACAAATTGCGGCGGCCCTCGGCATCGGCATCAAGACCGTCGAGAAACACCGCGAGCATCTTATGCAAAAGCTCGACATCCACGACACCGCCGGCCTCACCCGCTACGCCATCGGCGCGGGCATCATCGAGAGCAGCGTGCAGTTGACCATCGTATAATTTTGGTTCGTGATGGCGGGCTGAATTCAGACAATTTGCCGGCCGGGTCAGGACACCTTCGGCAACGCCGGCCAGCCGCAACGATCTTTCGTCCCTGGCGTGACTTTAGAAGGTGGCCGTACGCAAGCACCCCAGTCAGGAATGGCCGGACTATTTTCAGTTGAAGTGAAGCGAACTCTCCACCTTCATTGGCCGGGCCGAAAGGTGAACCTGGAATTGACGCCGCCAAAATTCCGGCGCACACTCGCGCCAGCAATCACAAAAACGGGTTCCACCATGAGCTGCCTCGAACGCGCCAGCACCGACGGCCACGCCAACTTCACCGGCCGGAACCCGGCCATGCCCGGCCCCAGCCACACCGCCCGTAACTGGCAAATTCAAACCCATCCAAACCACCCCGCATTTTTATGAATGAATCGAATCTTCCACCCATTGAGTCCGCGCCGCTGCCCGATTACAAGGACCGTTCCACCGGCCTGATTGTCTTCGGCATTTTGACTTTGCTGCTCGGCTCGCTCGCCGGCCTGTTTGTGCCGCTGATGCTGTTCGGGCAGATGATGGCGGCCAAAGCTCCGAACGCGCCGCCGGCCAACACGGCGGCCATCCTGCCGGCGGCGGCCATCTATGCCACGCTGGCGGTGACGCTGATCTGGCTGGGCATCGGCTCCATTCAGAAACGGCGCTGGGCGCGGGCGTTGCTGCTCATCTTTTCCTGGAGCTGGCTCATCATGGGCGTCGGCATGACGGCCATCATTCCGTTCGTCATGGGCAAAACGCTGGCGAACCTGCCGCCCGATGCCAAGACCGGCCAGCCGGCCATGCCGCCGGGAGTCATCACCGCAATGGTCGTCGGCATGACGATTTTCTTCTTCGTGGCGTTTGTCCTCCTGCCGGCGGTGTGGACGTTTTTCTACAACAGCCGCCATGTAAAAGCCACCTGCGCGGCGTGCGACCCGGTGACGCGCTGGACCGATGCCTGTCCGCTGCCGGTGCTGGCGTTCAGCCTGTGGACGTGGCTGGCCGTGCCGATGATGCTCCTCCTGCCGCTGACCGGCCTGGCAGTGATGCCGTTCTTTGGGAAATTCATCACCGGCCTGCCGTGCGGGCTGTTTTGCGTGCTCGTCGCCGCCGTCTGGGGTTGGGCGGGGTGGTGGTTATACCGGCTGGATGTGCGCGGCTGGTGGCTCATCCTCGTGGCGATGGTGGTGTTCCTGGTGTCATCCCTGCTGACATATGCGCACCATGACATCAGCGAGATGTATCAATTGCAGGGGATGCCGCCGGCGCAGATTGACCAGATGCAAAAGCTGGGGCTGTTCACGGGCAACCGCCTGGGCTGGTTCACGGCGCTGTTCTCGCTGCCGTTCCTGGGCTACCTGCTGTTCATCAAAAAATATCTGCGGAAAGGGTGAATGATTTAACCACGGATAAACACGCATGAACACGGATTCAAACATGGTAGGGCGGCGTTGCTGCGCCGCCGGGATCATCCTGAAAACCGCAGTTCAACCACGGATGGACACGGATTAACACGGATAATAAAGGCGTTCATAGATTTGCTTGGCTTCACCCGGTGGGTGAAAGGACTGAAATCCAGTTTCATCGGTGTCCATCCGTGGTTTTTCAAATTCAATTGCGGAGTTTAGGATCATGAGGCTGCGGGGCACCGCAGCCCTACCGGTGGGGACACGAATTGCACGAATGAACGCGAATTCAAATTTGGTAGGGACATTGCCCAGCGCCGTCCGCCTGCCCGCGCTTTCCCGTCCCCGGCGGACAGGCCAAGATTCCCCTGGCCGCCGGCCGGATTTATTTCAGCTTTCCGATTTTAGCTTCTCAGCGTTTTAATTCATGTGGCCATGATGGACACCGGATTGCTCCACGCGCTCTGGCCGGTGCTGCCGCCCAGCGCGCGGAACTGCACCAGATAGACCGTGCCGGGCGTGGTCGGCGTCAGCACCATCCGGCGCGCGCCGTTGAAATTGCCCATGTTCGTATAAGTCTTGCCGCCGTCCGTGCTGGCCTGCACCTGATACATGCGCCCGTTCAGCACGCCGTTGCCGCGCACCGTGAGCTGGCCGCTCACGTTGTTCAGGATGTTTTTAATCGTGGGCGTGTCCAGCGGGCCGGAGACGCGGTTGGTGCTGACCACGGCGAAGCCCGACGTCAGGAGCGCGTCCAAATTATGGCAGGCCTCGCCACGGCAATAGAGGCCGGTTTTCACCAAGGCGTCTTGGAGCGTGCGCCGCGCCGCCTGCTTCACCTGCGTCCGATCCTTGCCGCCCTTGCGCGCCTCCACCCGCGCCGCGCTGAAGCTGGCTTGGTAGCTGGCCAAATCGGCCAGTGACACCGGTAATTTGTTGAAAATCGGATGGTTATTCAAGGCGTCGAGGACATCCGAGGTGAGGTTATCCAAGGCATTTTCGGTATGCCGGATAAGTCCCGTGACCGGCCGGAAATTTCTCACTGTGGTGGCATTTGACATAAGTTGATTTTCATAGGTTGTGCTTGTGCCCAGAAACCGGCGGCTGGCTAACCGCCGGTGTTCGGGTTGCTTTCACTGCCTGATAATAGCAGCATCACGGATGCCAGCCAGGACGGGCGGCTGGAGCGGCGCATTCGTCCCCGCCAACCGTCATCAGCCGACTAAGGCACTGGTTTAATGCGGTCTTTCAACCGGCACCGAATCAGCCGTTTGCATCAATTTCAGCAACCACACCGCGCGCGAGCGGTAGATTTCCTCAGTCTGCGCCCGTTTGGAGCCAGCGAACGGACTGTTGGCAGTGTCCTAATTTGGTGGGGCGAGCGTCCTCGCGAGCCGCGCAAACCCAAGGCTCACGACGGCTCGCGAGGACGCTCGCCCCACCGGTTTTTTGAAATTAGGACACTACCGGACTGTTCTATTTTAAGCCAAAGAGGCAGTTGGTCGGGACACATTTCAAACCGTCAATGGCTGATTGCAGGTTGGCAATGCGGCGTTCCATACCGTCAATGGCTCATTGACGGTATGCAATGCGGCCAAGCAGGTCAGCAATGCTCCGTTCCAGATCGTCAATGCGGCGTTGACGGTCAGCAACGACGGGTTGCAGGTAATCAACGTGACGTTCCAGGCAAGGAATGACCCGAAGCACGCCATCAATGGCCTGAAGCAGGTAATCAACGTGGCGAAGCGGGTCAGCAATACCCTGCCGCAAGTCATCAATGTGGCGAAGCCGGTATGGAACGTCATACTCCAGGTCATCAATGCCGCATAGCTGGCAAGCAACGGGACGATGCGGGTTTGTTCTGTCAATGAGCAGGTAACATCGAATCTGATTTTCATTTCATTTTCGGCCTGATGTTGCACACTCGCCGGAACTTCATGGCCACGGCTCGCCATCCGAAAGCGACCTTCTTCGTCCAGCGACATCTGTTCGCTGGCCTGACCAGCTTTGCCGATTTGGAACAGAAGATCGCCGCGCTGCCCGACGAGCAATCTCGCGGCGCGGCGTTTGAGGTTTTCGCCGAAGCCTATCTCGCCACGCAACGGAAATATGATGCCGCGCAAATCTGGCCGCACGGTTCTGTCCCGCTCGACATCCTCAAAAAACTTGGCCTCACGCAACAAGACCAGGGTGTGGACGGCGTGCTGCAAACCTTGCTCGGCCAGTTCAACGCCTATCAAATCAAGTTCCGCACCGGACGCCCGTCGCTGACGTGGCGCGAACTCTCCACCTTCATCGGCCTGGCCGACAGCCCGCACATTCACAGCCGCGTGCTGCTCACCAACTGCGACGAACTGCCCGCCGTCCTCAACGACCGCCAAGGTTTCTTCTGCATCCGTGGCGCGGACTTGGACCGTTTGGAAGCCGGTGACTTCCGCGCGATGGAAGCATGGCTGGCCGATGCAGCTTTCATCGCGCCGAAAAAATCGCCGCAACCGCACCAGACCGAAGCACTGGACGCCTTGCTTCCTGCACTGCAAACGCACGACCGCGTTTCCGCCATCATGGCCTGCGGCACGGGCAAAACTCTCGTCGCACTTTGGGTCGCGGAGAAGTTTGCCTTTTCCCGGAGCGCGGATTGTCCCCAATCCGCAGCGCATGGCCAGACAGAGGTGCTTGATAATTTTAACGCGGTCGGCGATGGCGAAGTGCTGCGAGTTGGGACAACTCGCGCTCCGGCCAAAATTCTCATCCTGCTCCCCTCGCTCGCGTTGCTGCGCCAGACGCTGCACGAATGGCTGCGCGAAACCCGTTTGCCGAATCTCGCCTATCTCTGCGTCTGCTCCGACCCGACCGTGAAGGAAGGCCTTGACGCGCTCACCACGCCGCAATCCGACCTCGACTTTCAAGTCTCCACCGACGCCGCGAGCGTGCGGCGTTTTCTGGACGCGCCCTTTGCCGGCGTGAAAATGATTTTCTCCACCTACCAATCCGCGTCCGTGGTGGGCGCGGCGATGCCGCCGGGCGAGGCATTTGATCTGGCCGTGTTCGATGAAGCGCACAAAACCGCCGGACGCGAAGGCCGCAACTTCGCCTTTGCCCTCGACAACAAAAATCTTCCCATCCGCAAACGCCTGTTCCTCACCGCCACGCCGCGCCATTACAACCCGCACGACCGCGACCGCGAAGGCGAGGCCCGGCTGTTGTTTTCCATGGACAATCCCGCCGTCTATGGCCCGCAAGCTTATCGCCTGACCTTTGCCGAAGCCGCCCGCCGGGGCATCATCTGCGGCTACAAAGTCATCATCTCCGTCATCACTTCCGAAATGGTGACGAACGAACTGTTGAGCCACGGCGAAGTGCTGGTGAACGGCGACGCCGTGCGCGCCCGGCAGGTGGCCAACCAGATTGCCCTGCGCGACGCCATTGAGAAATACGGTGTGAAAAAAGTGTTCACGTTTCATCGCGACGTGAAATCCGCGCAATCCTTCGTCAGCGCCGGCCCGGAGGGAGTTGGCACGCATCTTTTGAACGTAGGCGACGACGTGAGGAGTCTCACTTCAAATTCCGAAATCAGTCAGAGACTCGTCACCTCGTCTCCTACAAATAAATTTCAAACATTCCATGTCAACGGCTCCATGCCGACCGCGCGCCAACGGGCGGTAGAAAATGGCTGCGCTAGACGGAGCCAACCGCCGCTGCCAAAATCGTTTTGGGATGGACGAATGGGGCAAAGGTCGTTTGAATTTCATTTAGCGACTACGGAAGATAAAAGATGAAAGCGTATAAGAAGCTCATAGAACATGATTGGAACTTTATCCCGGACAGAGTTCCAGATGATGAGGTTGTAGCGTGTTGCTATTGGGAATATGCCCGCGAGTCAAAATTCATACTGGAAGTAACGAAGTTAATGGCGGAGTTGCGTGATGGAAAGCGGTTGTATAATTCTCTTGGAGCGGGGCCGAAAGGACTCTTGGAGCAGTTGGATAACATCTGTGAACGGCCAGACGCAGACCCAAATCATTTTTACAGATGTCCTCCGTTTCCGCAGCCGTGGCAATCACTGGACAAAGCCAACAAACCACCCCGGATGTTGATAATTTCGGCTGTGGAATACGCTTTCCAAGCCATTGATTCTCGTCTCCCTTGGCGCAGATTCCAACACCAGACTGAACGGCGCGTCATAAATCACGACATTGAGACCTTATTGGTAACAATAAATTGGGGCGCGGGCAGCGACGCGGAAATCAAAAAGAGTTTCAACAAATGGCTGGACAAAAACCGGCCGTCTCACATCCCGGAGCCGAGTGAACGCGGGCACAAACCCGTGGACTGGCGCGCCAGATTGGAAAGGCTTGGACTGCTGCGACTGCGGCACAATTACAGCTTCGACGAAGCTAAACCGTTGTTGAAAATGCTGCCACAGACCACGAAGACGACTGATTCCAGCGAGTGCAACCGTCAAGCAAAGAATGCAGTTGACGACTTCCATGCCCTTGTCCCTTTTCTCGATTCTTCTGCAATGCCAATTTCTTGGCCGCTCAAGTAGTTTCCTTACGCGAATTGGTGGATTAAAACGCATCACATTTGCTCCATTCGCAAATGGAGCATCAATCGTTCTATGGTATCGCAGAACATTTATGGCGACACCATTAAAACAAAAAAGCGAGGCGACCAACGCACCGTTGAACGATTGCACACGAGACTTCAAGCGTGAATCTCAACGCAATAAAAAATTACGTTTTTCCAAATCTGATAAGCGTCACCGTCTTCACACAGGGAATTTTATTTCACCTTGCTCATTTTGAAAACTGCCTATTGTGGCGAGTCGCGTGGTGTATTCTTGCGATGGTAAGTAAGGCTGTCTTGCCAGTGCGTTTTTTGACACGCTCCTTGGCTGCGCATCGAGGACACCAAGTTCCTTGTCGAATGCTGTCTGGCACAGCTTCCCATTCGTGCCCCTGGGAACATCGCCAGCGCAGTTTTGTTCTGCCGTTGACATACTTGCTTGACAGGCATTTTCCGTCCCACTTTTGAGCTATTTTCCGTAGGTCTCCAATTGTGAGGCGTTGTGTGCCAGCACAAACGGGACACCAAGTGCCGGCCCTGACACTTGAAGGGACAGCTTTCCAGCGATGACCTTTGGCACATTCCCAAATCAGCTTCACCTTGCCTCCAGAGTATTTTCCAGAAAGACATTTTCCGCCCTTCTTTTCAGCGGTGGCTCGCATATCGTGGATTGTGAGACGCTGGAATGAGCAGTAGGGACACCACTGGCCTCCCTTGATGTCAGCCGGTGGCGCTTTCCAGCGATGTAGATGTCGGCATTGCCAAAGTAGCTTCACATAATGCCCCTTATATGCCCGCGACAAACATCTCCCACCCCGTTCTTTCGCAATAGCCAGCAGCCGTTCTAGTTGGCGTTTTGTTTCAGGCACAGCGTATGCGTCGCGCAGATTGACCCTCTTGCTGTCGAAATCCTTCGGCAACTTGATTTTTCGTTTTTCACACTCGCTGCGAATAAAATCTTTTATCTCGTTTTGTGGGAGGCGAGTTGGAATCTCCGGCACAGAAATGAGCATCACGCCATTCTTACGGCAGAGCAGGCGCTTCAAACGATCACGCTCCTTCTGCCGGATAGCACGCTCATTCTTTATTGGAGAATAGATGTCTAACCCGTAGTGATGAGGGCCTTGATGTTCAAAAGCCAAACCAAGTTCCTCACAATAGCCGTCTAATTCCAGCCGACTCTTGTTGGCCAACTGGAGCCACGGAGGTTTTAACTTTGGAAAACGCTTTCCGAAGAGCTGTTCAAAGTATTCCCTACAGATACGCTCTGCCAACGCTGATGAACATTGGGGACACCAGTTGCCGGAACGGATGTTGTTCGGTTGAGCTTCCCATTGGTGGCCTTCCACACATTCCCAAAGAAGTTGATTGGGCCCCTCTGAACTAGGCCATTGAGGATGGGATGGTTTTCGAGTAACGAAAGGAAAACCATCATGAAGAAGACACATCATACGACCGAGCAAATCATCCGCATTTTGCGGGAGGCG
>Ga0182030_10015058_pt1 | contig 15197 bp, 15 predicted proteins | sample 812S3MmetaG_FD_121299 | JGI IMG/M metagenome (GOLD analysis project Ga0182030, IMG submission 121299) | Permafrost microbial communities from Stordalen Mire, Sweden - 812S3M metaG (Illumina Assembly) | ecosystem: Environmental > Terrestrial > Soil > Wetlands > Permafrost | place: Sweden... | reverse complement strand
TTGTCGAGGTGAGGGGGCGGTGGCGAGAGTTTGAAAAATAGAGAATCTTTTTGCCGCTTCGACCGATCAATATTTCTTCGTATACACGCAAATAATTTTGCGCCATATGAATTGAAGTAAACCTGGTATCGAAGTGATGGCGGCACTGAGCCCGGTCGATCCGATCCAGTTTTTCCAGAGCTCTGCATGCTTCGGTTACGTTTGTGCAAATAAAACCGTTTTCGCCATTTGTTATAAGTTCCGGGACTGAGCCTCTATTGAAAGCGATGATTGGAGTTCCACAAGCCATAGCTTCTATCAAAACCAGACCAAATGGTTCTTCCCAATCAATAGGAAAGAGCATCGCCCTGGCATTGCCCAGCAAGTCGTTTTTTTGAGCGTCGTTAGCTTCTCCTACGAATTCGACATCGTGGCTCTCTATCAAAGGAGCGATGATCTCCTTGTAGTATTTTTCGTCTACCGGGTCTACCTTTGCCGCAATTTTGAGCGGCATGCCATATTGATGCGCTATCTCGATTGCTTTATCGACGCCCTTGTCCGGACAGATTCGTCCCAGAAAAAGCAAATATTCACCCTTTGGACGTGGTTGAAATTCATAGAGGTCGGCTGGAAGTCCGTGATATATAGTTGATTTCCAGTTCGCTTGCGGCTGCGGCTTGCGCTGGTGACTTGCTATTGAGACCAGCGGCATGTCGACGTATTCGTTAAAAATGCTTTTGAGATGTGGAAGGTCAAGTCTGCCATGCAGGGTGTGTACCGACGCCAGGTCGTTTGCTCTCAGGAACGGAAACGAAAGATAATCCAGATGTCCGTGAAAAATATCGAACTGAGACGCCATGCCTATAACCTGCTCCATCATCAAATAGTGATGAGCCAGATGTTCAGACTCGCGCTTTTCCAGTCTCAATGACCTGGTATCAGCCGGCATCAGTCGACCTGTAGTATATGAGTCGCTGCTCGCGAATAATGTGACCTCGTGCCCCATCTCAGTCAGTGCATCAGTGAGCCATGAGACGACGCGTTCAGTACCACCGTATGTTTTTGGCGGAACAGCCTCGAACAACGGCGCTATCTGAGCAATACGCATATAAAGAACCTCCTTTACGGATTTCGTGCAAAAACTGCCCCGAACATAAGCATCAGTTTGGTTTGACGCTATCATGATGGCTAGGTTCCTGTTCTTCTAATAAGTTTGAAGAACAATTGTGTACCGTTGTAATTTAAATGCAGCTTTAATAGCGCTCTGCCACCACTTTCGCTTGCGTAAACAACATCAAGTAGTCTTTGCCACCAGCTTTAGAATCTGTACCGCTCATGTTGAATCCGCCGAAAGGATGCACCCCAACCAGTGCGCCTGTGCATTTTCTGTTGATGTATAGATTGCCCACATGGAAATCACGTCTGGCTTGCTCGATGTGATCACGATTTCTAGAATAGACGCCGCCTGTCAGTCCGAACTCGGTATTGTTTGCGATTTCTATTGCTTGATGCCAATCTTTCGCTTTGATGATTGCGAGCACTGGTCCGAATATCTCTTCTTGCGATATACGCGCCTCAGGGGCGATGTTTGCAAAAACAGTGGCGGGTATGAAGAAGCCATCACCAGCGGTGGCTTCACCACCTGCCACCAGCTTGCCCTCTTTTTTGCCTATCTCTATGTATTCTAGAATGCTCTTGTATGCAGATTTCGAAGCAACTGGACCGAGATAATGTTTGTGATCTATGGTGTTGCCGATCGACAGTTTCTTAGAGCGCTCAGCGATTTTCTCAACGAGTTCGTCATAGACCTTTTCATGAATGATGGCTCTCGAGCACGCCGAGCATTTTTGTCCCTGGAAACCGAAAGCACTGGCGACAATGCCCGCAGCTACTTCATCGAGGTCGACGTTTTCGTCGACGACGATAGAGTCTTTGCCGCCCATCTCGGCTATCACTCGTTTTATCCAGAGTTGTCCTTTTTGAGGCTTAGCAGCTAGTTCGGTGATTCTCAGCCCGACTTCTTTGGAGCCAGTGAAGGCGACGAATCTAGTTTTCGGGTGGGTAATCAGAAAGTCGCCGACGCTCGCTCCGGGACCAGGCAAGAAGTTGAGTACGCCAGGCGGCAAGCCTGCTTCTTCCATAATGCTGGCGAACATGTAGGCAATCGCTGGAGTTTCGCTCGATGGTTTGAGCACGACTGTGTTGCCTGTAACGATAGCGGCTGTAGTCATTCCCACAAGTATGGCCAGAGCAAAATTCCAGGGTGGAATGACGATGCCCACTCCAAGTGGGATGTAATAAAGTTCGTTTTCTTCGCCTTCAGAAACAGTCAAATGTTGTGGCTGACTGATCCTTATCATCTCTCGTCCATAAAACTCAGCAAAATCAATTGCTTCAGCGGTATCAGCATCTGCTTCTGCCCAGCTCTTTCCGATTTCGTAAACAAGCCATGATGAAAGTTCGAATTTGCGTCTGCGCATAATCGCGGCGGCTTTGAATAGATAACGGGCCCGTTCTGTCGGGTTCACGCGACTCCAACTGCCGAAAGCTTTAAGTGCCGCTTGCAACGCTTTTTCTGCAAGGTCGGTATTTGCTTTGCTGAACCGACCAATCTCCTGCTCAGGTTTGGCGGGGTTGGTCGACACGAGAAAATCACTGGTTTCGATTTTCTCGCCACCGATGATTAGCGGGTATTGTTTTCCCAGTTGAGATTTTACGAAGTCGAGGCTCTCCTTCATCGCATGCTCGTGGGCAGACACTGAGAAATCAGTAAAGGGCTCGTTTCGAAACTCTGTCAGCATGCCATTCCTCTCCACAACTGGGTCGTCCAAAAAATTATTATTCAACGAACTGGGCTAAGTTTTTGATTTGATAACGGGAGCTTTATAGTTGATGTGATCTCCAGTGCATTTACTGGCTGTCAATATTGAACTCGACCATGTTGTTCAACTCGACCACGTGCTTGAGCGTCTCTCAAATCTCAAATAGCAAACTGGAACTCTCGATCCGATACAATGTCCAATGATCTCAGTTAGCCATAGTGAGTAAAGTCTGGCGATGAAGCAATATCTTGATTTGGTGAGAAACGTTCTGGAAAATGGAGAAAAGAGAGAAGACCGAACTGGAACAGGCACGATCTCAATGTTTGGGCTGCAGTCTAAATATGATTTGCGTGAAGGGTTTCCTCTTCTCACCACTAAGAAAGTAAAGTTCGAAGGCGTCTTGCGCGAATTGCTCTGGTTTTTGAAAGGCTCAACCAACATAAACGATGACCTCACTCAGCACACTCCGATCTGGGATGCATGGGCAAAGGAAGATGGCAGTCTGGGTCCTGTTTATGGATATCAATGGCGGCACTGGCCAACTTATACGCGCGACGAATCGACCGGGAAGTTGGTCGAGGGGCATGTCGATCAAATCCAACAGGCTCTCGACATGATTAAAAACAATCCTGATTCGCGCCGTATTATCGTTAATGCCTGGAATGTCGCTGACGTTCCGAAAATGGCACTTCCTCCATGCCATATGATGTTCCAATTTTACGTGGTGAACGGACGTCTCGATTGTCAGCTCTACCAGCGGTCTGCAGATCTGGCTCTGGGTGTGCCTTTCAACATTGCAAGCTATGCACTGTTGATGATGATGTTTGCTCACGAGTGCAATTTGACTCCAGGTATATTTACACATACTTTTGGTGACGCGCATGTCTATTCGAACCATATCGATGGTGTGAAAAAGCAGTTAGAGCGAAAACCGGGTCCTCTTCCACGGGTAGAAATTAACGACAAACCGTTTTTCGATTTGAAGTACGAAGATTTTGTTTTATATGATTACGAGCCTCAGGGCTTCATAAAATTCCCAGTGGCAGTTTGATACCAGGACAGGCTGAGGCATTGAAGCAATTTGACAGCTAATTTCGATGTTGTAGTGGCCTGTGAACTATCTCGCGGTATCGGATTGCAAAATCATTTGCCCTGGAGACTTTCAAATGATCTCAAATATTTTCGCGAGCTAACGCGCGGTAAAGAAGCTAGCGCACAAAATTGCGTAATCATGGGGCGCAATACCTGGGAATCGATTCCGGAAAAACACAGGCCTTTGCCTGGGCGGCTAAACGTTGTTTTGACCCGTGATGTCGAACTGCTGAAATCCACACACAGAGCCGATAATTTGCGGTTCACTGATTCGCTGGATCAGGCGTTGCAGATCTCTTACGATGGCTCGGGCAGTGCTCGAAGCTTTGTCATTGGTGGTGCTAAAGTGTATGAACAGGCCCTCAATCATGAAAATTGTGATCGCCTTTACCTTACGCAAATCCTCAAAAAGTTTGAGTGTGATGTATTCTTTCCTTCTTTTGAAGACAAATTCTCGTTGTTATCGGAAACAGAGGTACAGGAAGAAAATGGCATTCCTTATTCGTTCAAGATTTTTCAACACCGCGTTTAGGGTGCTGCTTGCAAGTGCTGTCTTTGCCACCCCTGCGTACGCTGCACCTTCTGGCGATGCTGCGAAAGGACAGATTCTATTTACAAAAAACAGCTGTGTTACCTGCCACGCTGGCGGTGCAAATACTATGGATCCTGACCATCCTATTAAGGGTGCTGCATTCCAGCAAAAATACAAAGACGATCAGGTTTTAGAAAGCACAATACGAAAGGGTTTTCCACAATACGGAATGCCAAGTTTCACCAAAACAATGATCAACGATCATGACATGAAAGACTTGATTGCCTATGTTCGTACCTTGAGTGCTCCCGGCAAGAATTCCAAATAGCGCGCGGGTCTTCTTGAAACAGTTAGAATTCACTCCAGAAGGCGTTATACGAGCTTATTGCATGGGTGTCTTTCCCATGGGGACCAAACGCGGAGGAATAAACTGGTATTCCCCTGATCCTCGCTGCATCATCGATATGCCGAATTTTCATGCATCCAGCCGGTTGCTTCGCAAAGTGCGGCAGGGCGTTTTTGAAATGAAAGTGAATTACGATTGGGATCAGGTGATTCGCAAATGTGGCGCTCGTAAAGATGTTTGGATCACAAACGAAATAATCGATATGTATACGCAACTCCATCATATGGGACTGGCCCACTCGGTGGAAGCGTATTACGAAGGAAAGCTTGCGGGGGGATTATACGGGTTGAGCCTGGGCGGTGCGTTCATGGGTGAATCGATGTTTCATGAAGTGACAGACGCTTCCAAAGTTTCGCTGGTTTATCTTGTCAATCGTTTACTGGAGCGTGGATACACGCTCTTGGATACTCAATATCGCACAGAGCATTTAAGCAACTTTTCTGCAGTTGAAATTCCTCGTGATGAGTATCTGCGCAGGCTTATGTCGGCGCTCAATCAACCTTGCAGTTTTGTGTAATAGTTCAACCGATGTATCTGACAAAGTGCCCAAAACAGAAATGGAAGGCTTTGCTGAGCAAAACCTTCCATTTCTGAGTTGAAGACTATTAGTTACTTGCTTCCTTTATGAAACATCTTCTTGAAGCCGGAGCCTATCTTTCGAGGACCCCACATAATTCCGTTACCGACTTTCTTCGCGCCATTGGAAAATTTATTGCCGCTTGACGGTGCAGAGGCTTGAGAGAACGCCGCACTCGTGCAAACGACGGTCATCGTGCATAGTGCGACCAGTAAACCTAACTTTTTCATGACCAACTCCTATATGGGCCCACTCTTTAGAGCGAGATCATTATATCCTCTTTCGAATTGAAGGCTAGCCACCACTTTCGAGTGCCACCCTCTTGGCATTTTCGGGGCAACTGTACCGTAGCCCGAGCAATGCCACCAAAATTCGTTGGAGCATTTTCAACACAATCGTTTTTCGTCTTCTCCGAAATGATTTCATATTCCTTATATAAGGATGGCATTTTTCCGAATCACCCAAATGTGAATTTGAGATCTCAATGAAAATGCTGAGCGAAACGATATGCGTAAATTGAATTGACCGTTTGTGGCAAAACATTGATGTGGCACACACTGTTGTGGTTGTTGTAGCAAAACATTGTGAGCCAAAGCAATTGCGATGATCATCCGGAACTTTGGTGCTGGTCAGGTTTTGCAATCGTCGTTCATTGCGATCGCGACTTCGACATCATCGATATGGTCTGAAATAATTCTGTAAGTCTCCACAGGTCAGGTTCGCGTAATTACACTTCTGCAAATTTTTTAGCAGGTGTGGTCGCTAAGGTTTGTCGTTAAACTTGAAGTATCTGGGTACAAGAACTTCAGAAGGAAACCTTTCATGACACTATACGCTGATCTACATCGACACCTCGGCGGTGCTCTTCATCCCCGGATTATTTATAAATTCCTGCAGAGGCAGGATCACAAAATACTGGGATTCTTTCCTGATTACGATGGATTTTATAGTTGGTTCACTCGGCCGTGTCGCACACTCGAAGAGTTTGTGAAAATTCACACGCTGGTGGAAGAGTTGCAGAGCTTAGAGCACCTTCCCTATTTTTGCTTGCGCTTATGCAGGGGCGCTTACACTTTCGAAAATTTGCAGTATCTAGAGCTTAGATACAATCCGTATTTTCGAACTGATGGTGAGGCGCCGGTGGATAAACGCATCGGACAGATGAATGAGATTGTCGAGGTCATAACAGCTAACCTTCGCCCGGCGGAGTATCCGATTATCGTCAAGCAAATTCTCTGCCTCGATCGTCGTTTACCAGTGGAACTGAACGAAGCGATTCTCAAATGTGCAATCGATAACATCGGACCTGTTGTTGGTGTCGACCTCGCCGGTCCAGAGATCAACCCCGAGGAGTGGGAGCAATGGGTCAGGCTTTTAGCGAAGGCTAGAGCCTCTGGTTTGAAGACCACTTCGCACCTTGGTGAAACCGGTATCGACAATGTTCATCCTCAATTTTTCACCGTGCTCGACAGAATTGGCCATGGAATTCACATTCCGTTAGTTAGACCAGATTGGTTGAAAGAGTTGGCAAAGCGACAAATCACCCTGGAGGTTTGCCCGACAAGTTACAGGCAAACCGGAGTCCTGAAAGATTTCAGTGACTTACGAACCGTATTCACTCGTTGCAAGGAAGCTGGGGTGGCGATAGCGGTTTGTACTGATAACCCGGGCAGAAATCCATCACCGTGCACGTTGCCTGGGGAATATGAGCGTTTGATCGATCATGACGTGATTGATTTCGCTGAACTGAAGCAATTACAAAACGAAGGTTTCCGATCTGCGTTCGGGTTTGTTGGGGCGAGTCGATAATTCCGATTTGTAATTTTTGACCGAGGATCTATCGGGCGCGTCTTTGTTTACCATCGCCCGTGCCTGTTTATTTGTGCAGTGAGTGTGGATAATTTTCGTTCCATCGGCCTGGCTCTCGTGCTCGATTTTGTGATAGCCCAGTAATCTCGGTTGTGCCTCTGCACATTTCAAATGAGCCCGTCATAATTTCATGGCTTATGCTCGGCTTGCGTTTGAACTTTTCCTCGTGCCGAGATTGGGCGCGTGCTTTCTGGTAAAAAGGCAACCCAGCACATTTACTGTCTGTGACAGATAGCTTATCTGTTCGTGAATTTTGAACGAGCTGGACGGAATGGCTCGTTTGCACAATCGCAGACAGTGGTTCGACCGTTGAGATTGAAATTTTCAGCACTCGTGGACGAGTCTCAACTCGGATGCGATGTTACCGAATTCGAAATTTGGATATCTATTCGAGTCGTTAAGGATAACTTGCTCGTCCGAAATGCTCGAGCCAAAAAAATATTTCAAAAATTTTTTTGACTCAGATTTAGTGCGCACCAAATTTGTTGTTGATAGAAAAATCCTCTAAGCATGCCACTCTTATCTAGTGATGATTTTTCGATGTGATACCGTTTGCGTTTCTTTTGCAAAAATCTTCGGTGATCCATATATTGCAATTTACGCTGATAGAAAGTACCCTATGTTTGTGTGGTGTGATTCGTTTAAGTGCATCGTGCACTTTTACTAGAAGTGGTGGCACGCAAGACCAAAAAGATCAGTTCAAACCTTTGATGCTGGTCCCGATACTTGAAATAGGCTGCCACAACTAACTCGGAGGAAAATAAATGGCTGCTAAACCCAAAAAGAAGAAATCTACTCGTCGCGCTAATCCAGCTGCGGCGATAGAAGAATCTGGTACGACCGCTGGTGCTAAGCCTAAGAAGGCCGGCGCCCGTAAGAAAGCTACTGCTAAAAAAACGACTGCTCGTAAGCCAGCCGTGAAAAAAGCAGCTGCTAAGAAAGCTGCTCCTAAGAAAGCTGCTGCTAAGAAGACCACTGCCAAAAAGACAACGGCTAAAAAAGCTGCTCCTAAAAAAGCCGCTGCAAAAAAGACCGTTGCCAAAAAAGCTGCCGGTCGTAAACCAGCCGCTAAGAAGACTGTTGCCAAAAAGGCAGTAGCCAAAAAGTCCACAGCGCGTAAGGCTGCTCCTAAGAAGGCTGCTGCTAAGAAAGCTGCTCCTAAGAAAGCTGCTGCTAAGGGCGCTAAGAAAGCTGCTCCTAAAAAAGCTGCTGCTAAGAAGACTGCGGCAAAATCAACCCGCAAGCCAGCTGCGAAAAAGGCCACTGCTAAAAAGGCTGCTCCTAAGAAAGCAACCGCCAAGAAAGCTCCGGCACGCGCAACCAAGAAAAAAACCACCCGTAAGTCTGCTTCTCGCTCTTCCAAAAAAGCGACAAACAACAGCAACACGGGACCTGAATCGGGCGAAATGCACGAAGAACAACATTCTTCAGCAGAATAAGCATCGAGCTGTAAATCAGAAAGACCTCGGCATTAGCCGGGGTCTTTTTTCTGCTCAACTGTTTCATTGCGGGATCCTTGGTTGAAGTCTATCTCTTATCAAAAATCTTTGATTTGAAGCCGGCAGCATTTACACCAGCGAGCAGATTATGGCCCGGCGGCTAGATATCACCTCCACCTTTTGGCGTCGTTACAGTGAGCTCAGAAACTCTTTACTGCTCATCCACATATGCTCGAGAGATGAGATCAATTGATGATCGTCATCCATCGTGTGTAGCTGAACATAGTCTTGATTTCTCCTGGAAAAAACTTCGCTTTCAGATAGCGGTACGGTCTCGTCAAACCGGCCATGAAAGATCAAGGTTGGGACATTAACCGTAAGCTCGTCGGTTTCATATTTGTTGATGTCATTGAAAAATTCATAGTGCAGTGAGAGCTTTTTGCCTGCCGCGTAATTGAATACTTCGGCACTGCCATTTTTCTTCCAGGTAGCAAGTGCCTCTTCGCCGAGTAAACTGCTCCAGCGCTTATTCAGTCCGAATCCGGGTGCAAGAAGGATCAGGGCAGCCAGGTTTTTCGTGCCTGGGGCAGTGAGCGTTGCGATTAGACCGCCCATGCTCGAGCCAATTAAAACGATGCGTCGGTCGCCTGGGACTTTTTCTATAGTTTGTCTGGTCACTTCGAGCTGACTGGTCAAAGTCAGGTGTTCAAAATCTGGTGCATTCAGATCCGGAACGATTGTTTCGACTCCGATTATGGACAACTCACGAGCAAAGTACACGGCCTTGGAAGATTTTGGGCCGGAGGCAAAACCATGCAAGTAAATCGCCGACAATGGTGAGTTGAGGATTCGCGCGCTTTCCATCAAACCTCATTCAACCTCGTAAATATCGCTCAAAAAAGAACCAGTCCTCTATCGACCTGAAGTCTTAGTGGGACTGGTTGAAACGAGCGGAATCAGCTCATGCAGAGCGATTAGCAGCTAATTAGAAAACACTACTTGGTTGTTGGAGTGGTTTCTTTAGTTTCTTTGGTTTCTTTCTTTTCTTTCTTTTTGCCCTTCTTACCTTCGGTGGTCTTTTCAGCCTTGGTGGTAGTTTCGGACTTAGCTGTTGTCTTATCGGCTGTGCCGGCATCGGCTGCGAAAACGGCGGTGTTCAGAGCGAAACCGAGCACTGCTACTAGAGCTGCTGCCAATGTTGCTTTTTGCATGATTTTATCTCCTAGTGGTATTGACCTCTGAGTGCTGGTTCACAACACCCATTCGGCTTGAGTCCATGCTAAGAGAGCGATGATAAATTCAAGACCAGTAGGCGTTATAACTCTGTTAAATTTGGCTGAAGCAGGCATTTGTGGAGGTTTTGTGAATACTGGACTCTTCAGTATAGTCCAGCCTGTCAGGGTCTTCAAGCTTGGTCTGATAAAGGGACTCGTTGTTTTAAAGAGTTAGATAACAGTTTGTGAAGAGCCTTTTTGCGTCCGTGATCAAAATTCATCACCTATTCAGTCGACATTCAATAATTTGTGAGCTTTCGCTACGACAGTCTGCGCATCAATCTGCTGCTCGATATTTTCGTTTTCATGCTTTCTTGCCAGATGAATGAGAAATTCGATATTGCCCGCCGGCCCTTTGATTGGCGAATGGTGGAGACCTTTTACTTGCAGTTGTAATCGGTTCGCAAGATCGATCACGTTGTCTAGAACACTGAGGTGATCTTTTGGATTTCGAACCACGCCGCCTTTACCAACTTTTTCGCGACCAATTTCAAATTGCGGTTTGACCAGGCAGACAGCCTCCCCGCTTCTAACCTCCATGGAATCGAAACAAGGCTTCAATATCTTATCGAGGGCAATGAAGCTTACGTCTATCACGGCCAGGTCTGCCCACCTCTCTGATTCTTTATAAAGCACTGCTGGGGTTAGCTTTCTAGCATTAAACCGTTCGATGCAAATGACTCTTGGGTCCTGTCTCAACTGCCACAATAACTGACCGTAACCAACATCAATTGCATACACTTTGCTCGCGCCAGCTTTGAGCAGGCAATCGGTGAAACCGCCTGTAGAGGCACCGATATCGAGACAAATACGATTTGCCGGATTAATCATGAATTGCTCTAAAGCAGACTCTAGTTTAAGCCCACCGCGACTGGCAAATTTGTTTTTTGCATAACTTGGAATGAGCTCGACTCGGGCATCCATTGGAACCGGCTGCCCTGGCTTTGTTAGCTTCTCGCCGTTGACCAGAATAGCACCGTCCATGATGGCAGTGCGTGCAGTTTCTCTGCTCGGGAAAAAGCCTTTCTCGATTAATAGAATGTCCAGCCTGGTACTTTTCAAAAGTTTGCACTTCTTTTTTATTGAAACAGTTTCACTGAAGCAGTTCATTGAAACAATCTTCAATATAATATACGTCTCTACTCGTCTGTTTCGAGCGTGGTTACTCAACGCTTGTCTTTAAAAGGCATCTGATACAATAATCTTTTGCAGCCGACCTCTGTGGAGCAGACCTGGCTGGATGAAGACACCGCCTTGAAAGCGGCTGCCCGAAAGGGTTGGGGGTTCGAGTCCCTCCTGCTCCGCCACTTTAAACGGTTCAACAATAATAACTGCACGCCCGGCAACTGTTTCTTTCCAGGTCTGCTTCAATGCAGATATCTGTTGGCTTGACGAACACGGCGCTGACAACTTTACACGCTTCGATTCTTTCGATTGAAATTCATTCAGCTGTTCAGTTATTGGAAATTCCATTATCTCAATTGTTGACAATTTTACTTTCCGGAAATAATGTAACAGCGAAATTTTCCATCTCATATATTTCAAGGCACCGTTTATAGTGCCAGCGGAATCTAATAAGTTCGGGCACATATAGGATCTTTCCATTTCCAGGTGGGGTGTATTCGGCACAGGTATGTGCCTGCAAAATTAAAACTTCAACTGGTATTTGGCAGATCAATAGGGAACTGGTCATCTTCAACGCGTAGCGCATTTGAGAAAATTGACCAATAGATGAATCGATTATGGAGCGCGCAAGCTGAACATTGCTCTATAATCGCAGTCGACCTTTAATAATAAGGATGCACATGCGACGTCTAAGCTCATTTAAAAAGCGTTCTCTCTACACTAATATCAAGTCTTCCTTCGTGCTGAGTAAATTACAATCAGCTGTTGTCATTGGAACGATGATCCTGTCGACGACCGGTTGTTCGATGCCAAAATCTTGGAGCGAATCGTTGTCAGAGGGGCGTCAGGCGATAAAATCGGGCGATTACGCTAAGGCTGAAACGAGCCTTCAAAGCGCAATAGATGCTGCTAAAGCGAAGTTTGGGCAGAACGCCGGACAAACAGCTACCTGCATGACTGATCTCGCAGAGATGTACATGGCCCAGCAGGAATATAGAAAGGCCTCCAAGATTTTCAAAGAGCTCGTTCCTATTTATGAGAAATTGGAACCAGGTAGTCAGGACGCACTTCGTATAGAAGCCGAGTTCAAAGACGTCAAAATGAAAATTAAAAAATATCAACTGGAGCCAGATGAGGCTGAACCGATAGACTCCAAAACTGATGCTGCTAAAACTGATGCTGGTAAAACTGATGCTGGTAAAGCCGATGCTGGTAAAGCCGATGCTGGTAAAGCCGATGCTGGCAAACCCGATGCTGCCAAACCCGATTCTGCCAAAACTGATTCTGCCAAAACGGATGTGAAGACGGATACGAAGTCCGAATCACAGAGTAGCGCTAAGACAGAATCATCAAACAGCAAAGATGCGGTAGCAAACACTGCCAAAACTAAATCAAGCGATAATCAAGAAGAAGCAAAGTCGAAAAAATCCGAGTCACAGGCAGCCGATAGCAAAAAATAGTTATTAACGCCCGCGTCCTTAACTCATGAGCCACTAGAGAAAAATGCAAATAGTAAAAATTAGAAATTTTGTTACAGTCGTGATGCTTGCAGGCTTAGTTGCCGGGTGTAATAACGCAGGCGACCTTAATGCGATCAAAGAGGGCTTTGATAAAAAGCCAGAAACCTACGAAGAAATGATGAAAGCAGCTAATCAGTATGCTCAAAGTGGCCAGAGCGAGAAGGCCATGATCTGGTATAAAAATGCAATTGCAAACGCTCAAACAGAGTTCGGTCCAGGCGATGGACGTGTGGCGAATGCCGCAATGTACGATGCGGCCGTCGCTCGGACAGCAAACAAATTAGGCGAAGCCGAAGAGATGTATAAGAAGGCTTACGAAATTCAGTTAAAGCTGTCTGGTCCCAATTCGGCTGCGCTGATGGATGTTCGAAAAGCCTATGCCGAGACTCTGGTGGCAGATTACAAGCTGGATGAAGCTAGAAAAATTTATCCTCAGGTGAAGACTCCACAAGACAACCTGAAGTCGGCTGTGAAGCCTAAGGTACACGGCAAGCACTAAACATCTCGAAGAGCGGTGCGGACGTGCTTTTTCAAGCAGCCCCTGTATCTCATTTGCATCGATGTTTGAACTCCGAGTCCGATTAAACCGACTATCGCTGCTGGTTTAATTGCATAGTATCCGTAGAGGTATTTAGCGATGAACGAAGTCAAGCTGAAAGTGAAGCGATTGGCTCACTGCAAAGCGTTACCCGGCTACGCAACCGCAGGTTCTGCAGGTCTGGATCTTTGCGCGGCCATTGAAGAGCCGCTCACAATCGCACCCAATCAACGTATGAGAGTGCCCACAGGGATAATTATTGCTGTCCCCGATGGGTACGAGGGGCAGGTGCGTGCGCGCTCAGGTCTAGCAGATAAGGCCGGTATAAGTTTGACTAATGGAATAGGCACTATCGATTCCGATTACAGAGGTGAAGTGCAAGTTCTGGTGATCAATCACGGTGCCACCGATTACGTATTTCAACCGGGAGAAAGAATCGCACAGCTTGTTCTAGTGCCGGTTCCGAAAGTTGAGATCGAGGAAGTAGACGATCTCGGGACCACTACTGCGCGAGGCGTTGGTGGTTTTGGGTCAACCGGTCAAAGCTTTTTGGAGTCTAAGCTCAAGGGTGATGGTTAAGGCTCAGAGCCTGCGGAGGATACAATTATGGCTGCGAAAACGAAAGTGTTCATTGGTGGAATCTCTGGACGAATGGGGCGTGCAGCGGCCAGAGCCATTCTCAATGATCCCGAGATGGAACTCGTAGGCGGATTTTCCCGCAGCTATCAGGGACAGGACATCGCCTGCCTGAGCGGTGTCGCTGCCAAAATGACTGGTATACTTGTCAGCAACGAATTCACCGACTGCCTGGCTGGAAACAAACCAGATGTATATCTGGATTTCACAGTGGCCGACGTTGCTATTCAAAATATCACAGGGGCTTTTGAGAACGGGATTAGTCCTGTAATCGGCACGTCCGGGATAACGTCAGACCAATTTATGCGTTTTAGTGAAATCAGTAATGAATGTGGAGTGCCGGGGCTTGCCGTACCGAACTTCTCTGTCGGCGCTGTTCTGATGATGGAATTCGCCAGGCAGGCTGCGGCTCTCTTTAACCAGACCGAGATAGTAGAAATGCACCACGTCGGAAAGGTTGATGCACCATCGGGTACAGCTATGTTCACACTGAAAAAGATGGCAGAGCAAAATTCCCAGTTCAACCCTTCACGTGTTGAAGAGAAAGAACTCATCCCAGGCGCTCGCGGTGCCAGGCATGAATCTGGTATTCGCGTACATTCAATGCGCTTGCCAGGTCTAATTTCGCATCAAGAAGTTTACTTTGGTTCAGAAGGCGAGCTTTTGACGATTCGTCACGATAGCTTTAATACTGAGTGTTTTAACAGGGGAATATTGTTAGCTTTGAAAAAAGTGCGCTCTCTAAATGGTTTTGTTATGGGTCTCGAGAAATTGCTTCCTGGTTTGAATGCATAGCCGCTCGATATGAGTGAGTGTTTGTTAGTGAGGAGATAAGTTAGTGATAGGCAACGACGCCGAGCAATTTGGAAGGATGGTAACCGCGATGGTTACTCCCTTTGACGACAATCTGAGTCTTGATATGACTGCAGTCGATCGGTTGATCGACCATCTGCTGGCGACACGTACTTCGGCAATTGTTGTTGCGGGTACCACCGGTGAAAGTCCCACTCTTGAAAGCGATGAAAAAAAACAGCTGCTAGAGCGTGTGATCAAACGTGTCAACGGCAAGGCTAAAGTGATTATGGGTACCGGTTCTAATTCAACAGCAGCCTCAGTAAAGTCTACTGTTCAAGCAACCGAGCAGGGCGCAGACGGAATATTGCTCGTTGCTCCGTACTACAATAAGCCTGATCAAGCCGGACTGACCGCTCACTACACGCAGGTTGCGCAGTCTACAAAATTGCCGGTCATCATTTACAACATTCCCGGACGCACTGGCATAAATATAGAGAAAGAAACGATAATTTCGCTCGCGAAAAAGTTTGAAAATATTGCCGCGCTCAAAGATTCGACCGGTGGTGTCGATCAGTCGCAGGAAGTAGCGTCTA
>Ga0182030_10015057_pt1 | contig 15197 bp, 12 predicted proteins | sample 812S3MmetaG_FD_121299 | JGI IMG/M metagenome (GOLD analysis project Ga0182030, IMG submission 121299) | Permafrost microbial communities from Stordalen Mire, Sweden - 812S3M metaG (Illumina Assembly) | ecosystem: Environmental > Terrestrial > Soil > Wetlands > Permafrost | place: Sweden... | reverse complement strand
CCTCTCTAGATAGTCTTCAAGTTCTTCAATATATTATATTCTACTATAGCTTATTCAACTATAGACCTATCGACTAAGGGGCTTCGGCTATATCACCTGACCAGCCCCCCTTTCCAACCACAAAAACGTTGGGACTAAGAATGGCTTGGTGGCGAGAGCTCCGGGAGGAGCGTTGATGGAAAACATATAGCAGGCCCAGAGGAGGCGGCGCAGAACAAGAGAGAATTAGAAAAGCTGCTGGAAACATTGCCGGCTGAAGAGAGAAGAGAGCTTTTAGATCCCGATTATAGCTTTCCGGACACGGTAGATTGAATTCCTAGTCCGTTGTAAGTCAGCTTGGGTCGCCTTCATTTCCTGATATTTGCCAAAACTGACCTCAATCAGTAGCCATGTTTCGGGTCAATTATTCACGAATGAGACTCTGGAATTTTTTTGGTTGGAATTATGAGTTCCGGTTCACTCGAAAAAAGGTTTTGGAGTTTGGGATGTGATATTGTTTTACATGCAGTTGGAATCGGAGTACGGGAAGGACCGGTGGGGAGGAGGAGTCTGTAGTTTGATTTATCTATGCAATGAGAATAAACAATTGAATTTACTTCCTGAGAGTCTTTAAATTAAGGCTGTAGAAAATATCCTCTACTGTAGATATATATATTTAGAGCATACCACAGCGTTGAGTATGTGGTAATATCACGTGCTTCAATGAGGACTTTTAAGGGCTACTCTTAATTGTGAGCATGTAATAGATTACGCTGAAATATATAAGTTCGTCAAAATTCTCGTAATATTTGCTATATCTCCGTACTCCGAAATCTAGAATGCCTAAGCTCGTTACGGTACCTTACTCTACATCATTCTTATATTCAGCCCATCACCGCTTATCTCTCCAACAAAGCTAAAAGGGTTTGAAAAAGGTGAACCCGGAACCATAGATGTAGGAGGACTCCGAGCATAAATTTTTGTTGCAGCTCGGATAATTGCAAAGGGGGTTGGTGAGAGGCCAATCTCTGTGGACCTATTATCCTCTCAGCTACTTCCTTTATCCTTTGCCTGACTTCGATCCTATCCCCTTCACTCAGAGATCAATCATTCCTAATGTAGCATATGGCTTTCATAAATTTTGAACTTATCTTGAAATGAGAGAAACGTGATACATAGCTGGCTGTAGGGGGCTGACCATTTTGCTTTCTAACTAGTACTTACTTCATCAATCTAGTGGGTTGTTGCAAGCTTTTAAAAACAAAACAAAAACTAACCTGGCATAGTAATTTTGCCTCAAGAAAAGTGATCACGCTGCCAAATAATCTCAAATCCATTCAAACTCAGTTCTTGAGCCAACTTTCATCAGCTTCCCTCATCTAAGCCTGTCCACTCGGGTGGGTTTTGTATAGAGCTTGTAATCGAGTCCCTCATACGATTAAAGCGTTCTACATCTGGTCCTTCTGGAGCGTCAAATGCTTTTCGCACAGAGTCGCTTCAACCTTTGAAAGGAGCAGGGTACTTCCTGAGAGCCTCATATATAGCTGGAAAATCACCAAGGGAATTCTTCTCGAAGATCGTCCGTTCTTACTTAGACTTAGATTTCTTCGAGACCCCTTCAATGCTCACACTTCGGGGGCTTTAGTTCACCCGTCGGTAAGCGTTGGAGGTATTTTCAGTTGAAATACTTTGTCTTTGGGAATTTTACATTTGTTTCTTGAAGACCCAAATGGACATGCGATGATCCTCCCTGGGTGGATGCGAAATCTTACAGTCCTTCAGATGCGCCAATTAATTGACCCAGAATCTTCAAAGAGAACTTCTACAAGCTTGGTATGCCGTCTCTGGTGTTAAAACTCTATTCTGTTCTGAAATCAATATTTGAGTGGGTGAGGGAAATCTTTCGTCCGTTGGTTGGTTCATTGAAAAGATGGTACATGCTACGTTTCCCTAACTCATACCCGCTTCTATTCAAAGCATAGCAGTATTCCCACAAGAGCCCCTTAATTAAAGCTGGGTAGAAGTGACGTGTTTAAAATGAGGATGCGATGGATACACGGCCACACTTATACGCAAGGATCGTGCCTCAAATAGAACATATCTTGAGATATCTAGGAGGTTTAGAAATGCAAGAAAAATAATTTGATGCAGAGATATTTCATACCTTATGTTTTGGAGAATCTTGGTGAAAGTTCATGTACTTTTGTTAACCTCAGCTTTGAGTACATCATTCTGTTAGGTGGAGGCTGTCTCGTATTGTAGACGCGGGAGTGGCGCAGTGGTAGGATGAAGGACCAGTGGAAGGAGGGGGCTATAGAGCCTTTGTTGGTGTTGGTATTTCTGTTGGTTTCATGTTGGTTTTTTGTTGGCATTTTCAAAAGGTGGGGAGAACGAAGGTCGGAGTTATTTATAGATAGCCTTGCAGCCACACTCTTACTTCTTTCGAAGACTCAAAAGTAAATCATCAACGCCATCAACATCCCAAAGTTCAGAAATCTACGATAGAAAATAATGCATAAGAGGATCTTGTCTGTTATTATGTCGCTTCTTGTGTTCGGCCTCATCCATGCTACTCCACTGCGTCGCGAAATTAAGACAACAACCCTTTACAAATGGCAACCTCAAGGAACAAAAATACTGTATGAGGTTACCGGAGACCACTGGGGAGACCCTCGGGTTCTTCTGGGCCGTCTAATTGGCTCTGAAGATCCTAACCTGAAAGGTGAAATGGACTGTGATTTCGTGTACCTGAAACATGATATCACGTCAGTGCTTGTCGGGCACAACATTGTCGTAGACCCTGCCTCGTGGAAAACGTGGTATCATACAGAGGCAGATAAACATGGATGGTATGGGAAGTTTACGGTTCAATTTTTGTCTGATCCTGGTCAAGAGGTTGATCCGAAAGTGGACCCAGTGAAGTTAGTAGAGCAAGAGTTACGTGAGACGCTGGAAGTATCGAAACTTTCCTCGGATGTTAAAGTAGAGAAAGGAGGTATTGATACCTTCCCCGACCAGTGCACGATTAAATACAACTGGCAAGAAATTCCGCGCAACAAAAGATTCGACATCCAGCACAGGCTGGTCGGTACAAAATGTCTCGATGCCTGGTTTGGCTTGGAAAACCAGGCGCACGATCTAAAAAATTGGATCGAGGAAGAGTTGGAGAAGGCTGGCAGCTTCGTGTTGCCTGTAGACGTGTTGCCTGTAGACGCCTCGAAGTGGGCTTTCTCAGGAGAAAAAGAAGGCGAGTTTGTGTTGAAATTTCAGACAACAAATTACAGGGAAGTGCAACATCCTAGTGGAGTGTCGGTAAAGGTAGATCCGGTAGAGATTGTTAGGAAATACGCATCAGTGTTGACGAGAAAGAAAGTTGTCGCAAAAAAACTGCCAAAACAGATCATTATGGGGAGGAACATATAGACTTTGATCTTAACGTCAATTGGGTCAAATGAATTTCCTCGAAGAGTTGCCAAGTGCTTCGTGAAATACCCGCGCCAACTGAAGTGAAATACGCCCGGGCTTATGCCTTCAACCCCACCATCCTCAAAATGCTCGTCCAACTCGGAATAATCGCGTCATCCTTAAATAATTCCGGAAATTAAATCGACAGCTCACTCCATTACTTGGGGAAATGCCCTTCATCATTAGTGCCTTGTTTTTGAATATTCCTCAAAATATGCGTATTACCCATCGCACCATTGGGATACGCGAACAACGACGCGATACTACCAGAAAATGCGGCATTGTGGTAACCGCTTCCAGGTGCGGTCGTGATATTAGAATTGCAGAAGTCTTCTAGGAATTACAGAATTGAGATAAGATCTAAGCCACTGGGGGTCTTTTTCTCGGTTTCATAAAACTTAACACGATCTTCATTATAGAGATGGCCTTGAATGGTAGGTTGTTCGATTCTGGCATCTGGTTGGATGATCTCGAAATCGATACCGTTGGCACTGGTGTTCTTGGTCATGTAATACGTTATAGGATCATCACTATGCAATATCTTGTTCGAGCATGGGCATAGTTTTGTAGTAGGAGGTAAGCTTACTTATAGCAATTCGGTATAGCAGTTTTATTGATTCCGCTTTGTGGATTGTGGTGCCATGAAGCATGATCCTAGCTTCGTAGTTGGCTTAAAGGATGAGCTCAGACCAATCGACTCGTATCTGGATTTTCATTGATTTGCTGTACATTCCAATCAAGAAGTGTCGGTGATTTCAAACCAGAGGTAGACTATCGGGAATCACGGAGGAAATACCCTCATACCACCAGGCGATGGTAGCGTTTTCATTGGAGGCTGCGATCTTTTGGTGCGTTTGATACCCATCAACATCGGGAAGCAGGCTTGGAAGCGGTGTCGGGTCATCAATGTATGGATATCCTGAACTTGTGACGACGATTGTTGTCAAGGTCCTGATGCTCGCTGTGGTCACTGTGGCATTGATAGTTGGGAGGACGAAAGTCATCGTCTGAGGAGAAAAAGACTCCATTAAACCGAGGGCACATAATGATCATGCTGATATGCCAGATAGGAGACTTCCAATTATCACCGCAGAAATTGAGAGCATCATCTTGATATCGGACTGAAGCAGAGGCGTGCTGTAGAAGGGACGAAGAGATCCAGGTTAGGGAATTGCCTGATACTTATCTCCATCATCACTTGAAAGAGGAAAAAGACGAATGCACTCATGATCGACATCTTCGGAACCTATAGAGCTCGATATCAGAGCCGCTCTCCCAGGAAAGGGGACTGTCCTCACAGACATCACGAAGATGGATGAAATCAATAGAACGGTGTCTACACCGAGGTACAGACCATGCAGATACTCGAGATCTTCGGGGATGATTGAGTGCTAACCAGGGATACGCTCGTGCTCGCATGTATCCCTCGTCTACTTTAGTAGAGGTGGAAAGGGATTGGATGTTGAAGGAAGAGCTCCCAGACCTCGTCGGATTCACCGGCCACCGTAGAATGCGTATCAACTCTACAATACGAACCCAATTTTTCACAAGCAATAAAAAGTTCGCGATATAATCATGGGTCGAGGCTCCAACACGACATGGAATACGTGTCGAAAGAAATCAGAGATTGGATTACCAAGCTTGCGCTCGGGGACATGAAGATACGGGTTTGGCGATGCGGGGGAGGACTGATAATGGAGAGAACAATTGAGGGAACTTGGTGGTATAAGAGTTGTTGCTCTTAACTGTTGGAAGAATAGCAGTTGTTAGAAGCTTCTTCTTTGCCGAAATTGTAGCATCTGCAAGTAGCTATGCGAATCATCCTCCCTATCGCGATATTCCTGGCATCCGTCAGCGCTTACAGTTACCTCATTGTCTCCGAGCGGTATCTACAAGTTCACTAGCTATGCGGGCCTTGAGGCTCCCACAAAGGTCATCAATGTCACATATATGCCAGGCAGCGGCACGACGCTAGCATACTGCGCATTGACCATGTATGTAGAATCCTATACCGGAGTTGAGATGTATATTCCGGCAGAGAGGAAAGACTGGAATAGTATATACTCTGCGCACGGATGTGGAGGCTCTTGTGGTGCCTTGGGATTAGATTATGCGCATGGTTATGGCACTGGACCTTTCGGTTATGACCTACTTCGGAGTGGTTATGTTGCTAGCATGACAGATATGAGACACAAGAATGGTGATTACGCTGTAAAGATTCCCTCTAAATCTTCAATCACCAACTGATGATTTTCTAGAATAGAGGATTATCAAATTGGTCACCATTCCGCAGCAATCGGTCTATTAAGTATAACTTCGCATTCTACTGGACACATCTCCTTGCCGTTTCCGCAAAAGCTCTCACTGAGTTCTACTTAAGGGAACCCATAAAATATTCCTTCTTCGGGGCGGGGGCCGACAGGATCTCATGATAGCTGAAAGATCCCCGTTGGTTATGCAGTACGTATATTCCTGAATGTTTCTGAAGAACTTGCTTAAGGTATTTCGAGGCTGTGAACGAGACATAAATCGGAGCAGTGCAATTCCCTTGATTTGCGCAGGCAAGCATACACTCCAACAGCTCATTGATCCTAACTCAAGCGGATATCGAAGCACTCCACCAACGTGCCTTAGCATTATGTGATGGTAACGTCGGGCTCGTAGACGGAATCATGGACCTTGGCTATTCCTACAATTTCGATCCAGTGACCATTCTCTGCTCCAACACTAGCACCAACAGCACTACTCCCCGTCTCTCAAACGTAGACAAAGTGCACGCTACCCAGAAAATTGCAGCTACCCCAGCAACAAATTCAGCTCCAGCATCAACTCCCGCTACTTACCCGGCTCCCAACTCGAATGGGCCCCATGAACAAACATCTATGGCTGGTCATTTGCCCAATCCTTAACCCAGGACGCCGCTTCCAAAACCGATCTCGCTCTCAACTCCACGATTTCTTAACACGATTGGGATACCTACCCCTATCTACCAGCCCCATGGAAGATATCCACCGCGCCGGTTCCGGAAATCTCTCGATCTTCCAAAACAAAGGCTATAGAATAATCCACTACCAAGGCTGGGCAAACAGCAACATGAGCCCACAATGGAATTTGCATTATTAACAACACGCCGTCTCTATGATGAGGGGTCTGAATTCCACACAGGACTTCTATAGGTTTTTCATGTAGCCAGGGATGGCTCATATTGACGTTGGGGAGAGTGGAACGGTAGCGTATAGATGTGGCCATTATGATTATTTGGCGAAATGGCATTTGGAGGGAGGAGCGCCGGAGAACTTGTCGTTTATGAGGCTTGATTTGACGGCCGATGAGATCTCGAATTATAGGAGATATTTTCCTCGGCCGTTGACTTTGAAAAATATTGGGGATGGGTTGCCGACGGATGCGAATAGCTGGGAGGGAGTTTTGGTTCCGGCTTCTCAGCAGCAAGTAGCCTGAGGGCCTGGATATTAATTCATATCGAGTCCTTCATTCAAATTATGTTCTTCCTTCTCTAAGTCGAGTATAGCGTTGGAGCATTGCTCTTAGTTGTGGTCAGTCAGCGCGCTTTTAGCAGGATCTCTGTATGAATCATCTATCCACTTCCTTCATTTCTCTTTCTTTTCACAACCTCCTTATCTCCTCTCACACCAACAACACCCTTACCTGTCACCCCTCAACCAAACTTTTCACAATAGTCACCACATCCCCATCTCCCTCTTTCCCTGCCCCCACCCCCGGTGTCGTGACTTTGACCTTCCCAGTTAACGGCATTCCGACAGTAAATAAGGGTTTGAAATTGGAATGCGATCTCAATGTCGAGGAGTATCTATCTGCCTTCTCGATTTATTAGAATTGATATAGGATTATAGCCTGCTAACTTTTGCAAAAGATCTCCGTACCCATTTGAACTTTTCTACTATATATACATAACACGACCCATGATTGAAGCCGAAGTGGAACGGAAAGAGCAACTCCTTAGAATTTAAGATCATTGTTGCCTTCAACCGTTGAAACATTGCTCCTCGAATCAGATTTCCCGGTCTTAACCAATTCATTCTCAACCCAGACATCGACTTTCTTCTGTATTCCGGAATTCGACATGATCATTTCTTCACTGCCATTTTCCAGATACGGCGAGATGGTATTCGTTGTGATCAATGTGTTGTTGCCAGCCCTATTTCCAGCGGGAGTCGAGCGGTGAACAGAGCCAAGAGGATAAGAATGTCTGTGGTGTCGTGATTTGAATCTGCTGTGGTCTGAGCTGCCTCCAAAAACGACCGGGAGGTAATGACGAAAGAAAGCGAGGAATGCAGGTCCGCATGCAATGAAGATGGCGAGGTTTATTTCAATCGTATACCACATTAAAGGCGTGGTGACCGCCCCTGGTCTACTGTTAGCGGCGAGAATGCGGAGAAGAAGGGAAGACTTACAAGGAAAATCATCAGAACCCAGCAGATCTCTGAGGGTCACGATGCGGTAGCAACTGATAATGATTAACCTAAGCACTATTAGTGATACCCACATAATCTAGATGAGAAACCGACATTGCACCAACGCTTAGCAGACCACAAAGTCCCAATTTCTGTCTGGCTGGCAAATGGAGATTCCAAAGTGTCCGGATTGGAAGTAGGTATATGAGAATCTCGGTAAGGATATGTATACCCGCATTTGCAAAGTAAAAGCTGTTCACATCGATACAATGGCCTGGTTGAGAAGCATCCCAAAGCATTGAAACAGGAATGCACTGCAAAGCCGCTGATAGAATACTAGCGACACCAAAACCAGCAGAGATGAAGATCAAAACGTAGGTAAGGACGGTAAATATTCGCTCTCGACTGTTGAATACCTTCAATTAGCGGGTTTCGATTCAATAAGGACGATTTCATACCTAAGCCGGAGGTAGAAAGACAGAAGTGAGAGCTTCACGAACATAGCGGCGGTCGAGTAGGCCAGAGATGCTGTCAAGTCCGCTATAGCGAAAGGTCTCCTCCACTCCGGTGGCTGATCCGCGATGTGTCTCGCAAGCCCATAATTTGTAGCTATATGAGGTCAGCATATGCTACTCATGTTGGATAAAGTATTACCTATGAAAATCCCGGCTCCCTGAACAATGGCAGCGAACGTAGCGCAAAAGATCAATATATCGTCGATTCCTATCCATCTCAACAGACGCAGCCTTGTGAAGAGTCGAAGCCCAGCACTAATGGCACTGATCGAAATGAATATTGCAGTTACCGCAATGAGCGGCGGGGCTCTGTTGTCCGACGACGACATTGAAAATGCACCAGAAACTTACCACACTGGGCGAAATTTAAAATGGTATATTTAGTTTATCGTAAAAAGAGGAGAAGTAGGAGGATGCATTTTTTTAATGCTTTTCACGATCATCTTTGAGAATTCCGAAATGAAACAAGTCTAGGGAAAGGGGTCGAAAGTTCGAAGGCATGGAGAAGCTGAAAAGAGCTGCAAAGGACACAAAACAGTTCAGTCTCACACCGCGAGCCATCTTCCTTGAAAAAAATCGCAAGTCTTGCCTTGCAAGAAGACTCGGGGCCCCGGATCATCAGCCCCGCATATGCTTTATCTTCCGGAACGAGTCTGAGTAGAACGTGGAGCATGTTAGGAATCAGGCACGGGAAGGGAGGAATGGCACAGTCGAATGGTATGGAGGAACGCCCTTCCTGCCAAAGACTTGCACATGGATGATGCCTCGAGATTGACGGAATATAATGCACTAAATTCGAAAAACCATGCAAAATGTGAAACGCTTGGCTCATGATCCCTGTATGAGGTGATTCCAATGACTCGTGTAGGCTACGATTGCTTGACTCGGTAATATTTTCCACGCGGAGAAAAGGTCACTACGAAGGTAAGAGGACAGAGTTATATCTCACCGCCTTCTATTTTGCAAGCAACATTACGCCACAGTGTATTCTTACAGCGCATTCAGCACGTTGTTCCGTTAAAGGCGGTGGCGTGAATTTGCCTTCGTACCTTCGTAGGTAGGAAGAAAAACGTTGCAGGTGCAAGTGCAGCCACAGCCACAAATATCCCGTCCACGGTTAGCCATTTGGACAGCATCTTCGGTAACTCAAGCCAAGCTTTGAAAATATGTGATGATGTGTAGAAATTGAGAATAACCCGATATGTCTTGAAAAATCGTTCACTTTCCCGCTCTGCAAATCAAAAAAGGGAAATAAATAATGAAGTTCGATACGAAAGATACGCCGACCAAGCGAACTAAAGTGATTCATCTCAGCTCATCCAGCCGCGATCTTCAAAGCCACATAATTTTAAGCGCAGATTTAGCCCGTCCCGCACTGCATCTTAATAGCTTCACCGATCCCAGCGAAGCAATATCATTGACATTATCGAATACCAGAATTAATTCTAATTTCAAATACATTGCGCTTCCCTAGAATTCAACACATCGCTCTTCCTTTGAATCACTCATCAAAGGTCATGTCTTCAAACTTTTTGGTATGCTTGAGTCGTAGGAAGACGAATGCGGAGCGTTTCAAAGTCCCAGTATCTTTCAAGAATGTTGGCAAGATCGCCAGGTTGGACGATCACTGGCATTGCAGCAAAGCTAGACGAAGACCGCGAATGGTTAACTGGTAAGACGATCCTCACCCGCTTTATATGTCCTAATGCTAATAGTGAAACTCTTGCAGGTCAGGTATTTTCTTTTCAGTACCCGCACGAAGATCGATGTCTCTTCGAATCCTGATCGATCCTCCCTTGTCCAAATCCGAACTTCCTCACAATTCCTCTGGAAGTAATGTTCTTTTGGTGAACTATACCTTGATTCCTTCCAGTACATCGATTTTGCATAAGCAACTGGCTTATTATTTCATACCGTTTTCAACTTCCTGTGCTTTTTTTCTTCTGGAACCAAATCACAATCACTATTCGTGAAGAGGATCGCCGTACAAATGGCATTCTGGATACAATTATCAGCTACGCAGAAACATTTAGGAAGACGCTGGTCGTTGTGCAAGAGGACTGTAATTAGGGATGTCACAACGGGGAAGGAGCCAATGGCCAAGCAGAGTCGAGCGGACTTGGAGGAAGATTTCCAACCTTTAGTTAAGCAGACTGAGCTTTTATGGCCGACACGAGAAAAGCTGGCGGCGATACGACAGAAACTTCGAGGCCAGTTGGACTTCCCTCACTCATACATTTGTCTACCTTTATGTTACCAATATTCGAGGTCCTTTGCCTTTGCCATATTGAGGTTCAACGGTTTGCACCTGCCACAGTTATATCAGGATTTTATGGTATGAATGTCTCGCAAATCTCGGGTAGCGACTCAAATCTGAGTATATGCAGTTCTTCACTACAGTCGTCCCCAACGTCGTCATGCTCCTGGGACTTTAAATCCCTACTTAGCTTTGTGTCCAGTTTAAGCACGGCAAAGCGGCAGGTGTGAAGGATACGTTCGGATTTGCCGTGGGAAGCTCAGTACTCTATGATACGCGACCTTTGATTCTCGCATTAGATGTGTCGAAGAATTGTCTTCTCCGCCGGTGAGTTTTTAGCATAGCATTATATGGGAAGTTGGTCGATAGTTCGATTATCTTCTAAGAATACACTGTCTATGATCTATCCAGCTAAAGAAATCTACTAGACTTAGGCTTTTCCTCTTCCGTTCTTAAGGGTAGCTCTCCTCTTCCCCCTCCCACTCTTTCTTTCTCCACAACCAATAATTTTGCGCATTCTTCTTTCCTTTTCTTAACTCTATAAAATATTACTCCTTTTATCCTTCGTCGCTATAGGATAAAAAAAGTAGGCTTAGAGTTTCAGTCCTTAGATTTTAAGTTTAAATTATAAGGACAGAGTCGGGACTCAAGCTAGGGTCTGCAAGAATCACTTGGTGATCCCTATCATATGTCCACATCGGTTCCAAACGTTCAACAAGCCAAAGCGTGCCAAATGCTTTGCGTGCCAGTCGATTTAGCAGTGAAATTCGTCTGAAATCTACAGGAAGAAGCGCAAACTTGGCGATATGCGCAAAATAGCATGATTCGTTCTTGGTAACCAAACCGAATGGAGGTCCTGATGACGGGCCCTCATTATTAGCCTCATGAAATATCAAGGGATATAAACAAGGTTTATTTCTGGTTATCATGGCATTACGCAATATCAACACGGCATGATCAACCTATTTTTCATCTCCATTTATAGGTAATTAAGTTGTGGCTGGAGACATGGGAGGCCTTCTAAGATCTTATAACTCCATGAATATGAAATCGCTCATCTCCTACGCTTATTGTCGAAACCGAGTTATGTCAACAAGGGCCGTATTTCCGTTGGTGTCAGAATACAGAAATCGGACTGGCCAGCTTGTATGTCTGAGCTAAGGAGTCATTCCATTGTCCTCAACACGCGGGTCCCACTCTTTTCCCTGCTGAATACGGCGATTCTTTGCAAACAAGCGAGGATCTTCGGGGGCTTTCTTGTCGTCAAGATAATAAGTCGACTTCTGTGTTTGAAGTCAGGGCGTCGGAAAAGTTAGCTTGCTTACCTGACCTGGGTTGACAAGAAAATACACAGCAAGACACGAAATGGGAATACAGCAACACGAAAAACGGGGAAACTAAGGTAGGAGTTACTAGGGAGATCTGTGGGAATGACAGAACACTAATTCTCTGTGTTCAATGCATTCTTGTCTGATATCTGAAAAAACTTGTATATTACTGCTGCTAAACACTAATTACTTAAATCACTTTTTCTTAGAGACCATTTTCACAATATCTCCAATCCCCCGGTCCTGCCCTTAAAGAAATCTCCAGGATCAGGATCATATACTACCTCATTTAAGCCTTTCAAATTAATGAGTAGCCCTACACTAATACTGGATTAATACACGTTGGGATTATGACCACCTCCCTTGGCAGCAAAGGCCTCATTGCTTGTCAAGGGGATTGACGATACTTGGTCCGTTGTGGTAGGTACTAGAAAACTGCAAGCCGGAAGCAGAATGCTGCAGAATGCTGACCTGTACTACTTTATGTAAGAGGATGACATCTTGACAGGCAGACTATACCTGTATTCGTGCTGATCTGAGTGAGCGTCGGTTGAGAGGTAACCTTCAATTGTTACATTTGAGGTCGATGCCAGCGGGTCACAAGTTGCTGAAGCGGAAGCTGATTTCAGGATGGTAGCCATACCAGCCCGAAAAACGTAGCGTGCTATATTTGCGAATCGGGGTTAGTGTTTTCTAGAATCATCTTGCTTGAGAATCACTCACCAATTAGTATGTACTCACCCCCCCGCAAGCCCTCGCTCAGATGGGGTGGGCCTCATCCCCCGCACCTCAATGACACCGAGGCGAGCCGCCACTATATACCCTTACCCTATATTCTGCAATGCTGGGGCATAATCTAGGATCGAACCGAAGACCTCTGAGTGCACCAGCTCAAACCAAGATTTGAGAAATCGATGAGCCATTTTCGGGGAACTCGTATACGGATCCCAGTCTTCAAAGTCCTGATTTCCGGATTACGATCCAGGGGCCGGGGTACTTTCATATAGGATCGGACAAATGTAATCATACAATTATCAAGTCGCTGCTATCATATATATATAATTTATACTCAATTTTCAAGGATTTTATACAGAAGAATAAAATCAAAATTATATCCCTTCGATTTGAGGAGCGAGAAGAGGAGGGCTCTAACTCTACGAGGAAAATTTTTGGGGGCTTCAAACAAAGACAGAGATATATTTGGTGTAAATCACGTGATTTGCCATTATCTACCGCCTTCCTATTTGGAAGCTTACCGATTGTCTGACTTTAGGCATATATATTTTCTTAGAGCTAGACCGGACTGGAGGCTGCGTAGCAACCAAGTGCCGTACTTGCGAAGGACTTCTTCATGTGTACATGCATCACAGGCCAGGTAGGATGTCTCATTCCCCTGATTACTACAGATGGCATAATTCTATATTAGGCAAGTACCCCGACCCTTGTCCCATCTTGTTGTGGAGTACAACCAGGTAGTGCTGCATCTCTCACATGCTTATTTTCTCATTCACTTTTTGATATAGAGTTTAATCTCAGGGGTTTTCTGAGCTCATACTTGGCAACGTATAATTGAAAATGTATGTTTTTCTATGGATTTCGGGGGAGAAAGGGGGATTGGAATCCTAATCTATAGCTAATCAGCCCTCTTTTTCCATTTGAGCCTCAATTTGAGCCCCACTAGATCTTCTCAAGTCCGACTGCTTATATGATTTAGATTGGAAATCATTATGTAAACTCCGTTCATGTGCGTCGCCTTTTTGAGTTTATCGTGGCGCCTCACGGGGACAAAAGAGGTAGTAAGGCTTAAAGAAGCTAAGCCCGGAGGAGCAAAGCTCCCCCCCTCCCCCTAATCAACCCCAACTAAATCCCCGTCCCATCCCACAGCATGCCATGCCCATGCCGTGCCGTGCCCATCCCATCACATTCCCTAACTGTAACGAAGCTCTCAATCCGATAGATGAGTATAGCAGGATAAGTGGTTGTGTAGAGTCCTTAGACTCCTCTTTTTGACATTAGTTAACATTATGTATTGTAATCTTGTAAGAAGATACTTTTAGCCGTGTCGCTTACGCCCAGTCACCCCTTGTTACCCGCGATCAGAATTAGCTTTAGAGTTTGACTTCCCGTCTTCGCTAGCGTGAGACAAATGGCTGAAAAAAAAAGGTTTCATCCAGAGATGATGCATATTGACATCGGTACCTTAGCGAACATGTCCTGTCAGAACAGAACTTTAATGAAATGCCCCCGCCAGCTCGTATCTAGCCTCGACAGATTTGTTGCACCTGTCCTTCTCCATCGGATTTCTAGAGGATTTTAGTTATGAAGATAAACTATTTTCTCCTACTATTGAATCTGGCAACTGCCGGAACTGCTCTTTCTCAGAATGCATCATTCATTGCTGGGGAGATTGCACAGATCTCGCCGTGCGGAGTACGTCATTTGACCGCGTCTTCGAATAGAAGAGACGTCATTAATTCGGAGTACAGCTGGACTGCTTAGCACACACCATTCCTGGTGTAGGATGCACGGTAGCAAATATCACGTGCCAGTGTTCGAGCACTAGACTTGTGCAGACAACATCTGCTTGCATGATGGCCAATTGCACCTTGGCCGAGTCTCTTAGTACGTACACCTAATATTGAAAAGATGCACTGGCTAACCTGAAATCTAAGATCTCTCTAAAATCCAAGCTGCCATCTGCGAACGCCCCAACCAGTCTCAAAACAAAAAGATCAGGATCATGACCATAATAGGCGCGATTATCTCGAATAGTGCCGCACTCATACGGTTTTCTACCCGCATTTTTTTGAACCAGACTTTTGGCAGCGATGACTGGTTCATTGCTGCTGCTGTTGTAAGCTACTTTCAACCTTCTATAGGGTCATGTTTCTAACTTTAAGATTGCTAGTTGACAGATGCTCTTTTCACTATCTTTGGTGTACAACGTATACCTATCCCTGCCGGTATGAATGCTCATTAAGCTGACAGGAATAACAGTCGAGAAGAACGGATTCGGTGAACATGTGTGGAATATCAATTTGGACGCTATTCCTCGACTATTTTACTGGTGTAGGTGTTCTATATTTCTCTCACTATATTGGTCTTGACAGGCGTGGACAGTTTACATTTGTGAGGTTTTATACGTCCTGACAATCGGGCTCATCAAAACCTCTATCCTGTTCTTCTACCTACGCGTCTTCCCGAGGAAATCGCTCCGTGT
>Ga0182030_10015056_pt1 | contig 15198 bp, 14 predicted proteins | sample 812S3MmetaG_FD_121299 | JGI IMG/M metagenome (GOLD analysis project Ga0182030, IMG submission 121299) | Permafrost microbial communities from Stordalen Mire, Sweden - 812S3M metaG (Illumina Assembly) | ecosystem: Environmental > Terrestrial > Soil > Wetlands > Permafrost | place: Sweden... | reverse complement strand
AGCCGTTCGTTTGGTTCACACAGGCCGACGCGCTCCATCGTGCGTATCCAGCGACGCGCAAACCCGCATGTTTATTGACTCCAGCGAGGTGTAGCAATATGTCACTGCTCTCTGCCGTGCAATCTGGAGAATGTTCCCGAAGCTGTAGTTGTGAAAGTGGCTCATGGCGGTCAAATAGGCCGTCAGTGCATCGCTCTTCCCCGCCTCCAACTGCTGGATGAGGAAGTTGACGTTTTCGCGGATGAGCCTCTGCGTCGCGTTTTCACTGCGCGACGTGCCGTTGCTGCTGCCGTTGCGGTTGTTGTTGCTTTGATATTCCATTGTTTTTGCCTCTGTCTGCCCTGGGGGGCGTTTTTTTCTTTCACCCGAGAGCGAAGCGAAGGAAAAAACGTACCCACAGGCAGACGGAGCAGAACGAGAGCGACGATGGTGGGAGGCCGGAGTGGTGGGCGCGCCAAGTGCCAAACACGCGTGATCGTTTGGCGCGCGGGCGGCGCTTGCCCGAACGGACGGAAAAGGCCCGATCTCTGGGCCGTCCACCGGAGTGGCTCGAAGTGGGTCCAGGGCGCGCGCAGCGCCTCCTTGCCTTTGTTTTGGGTTTGGATGTCATCCAGAAAGCTCAGCAATCGCTGAGAGAGACCATTACGCGCTCGGCGTAAGGCGACCGCTGACTGCCCTCGTCACCCTGTTGTCCGGCAGTCACTTCGAACGTTGAGCCTTAACCTTCTGAAACAATTCGTTGTGGCTAAGATTTCTTGAGCGTCAAGAGTTCATCGGGCTTCAATTCAAGGGTACTGGCGATGAGCGGACGATCTTGCGTTTAAGCCGCTATGAAACGGGATTCCCAAGAACAACCTTGGCGCCATCTAGGATAGCTGGGATCAATTTCGCGTTGGGATTCACTTGTTTTAGGTCGCCGTGGAGTGACGAAAGATCCTCCGCTTTCACGCGCCAGCCGTAAATCACGCCCGTAACGTGAAGTAGATTCACGTCGCGTAAATACAACTTTCCATCTGCAGATAGTCGACAAGTGTGCAACGCTGTCACAACGCGCCATTCACGCTCGTAGGACCAGTCTGAAAGTTTCGAAAAGAATAGCCGGTCTTGAGTTGATGGATCGAACGTCATCCCCAGAAACTGATCCGTGTAGACGACAGGCTTGGGGACATTGAGGCTGCCAGTATCGTCACCCTTGAAGCAATGATTCAAGTTTTCGAAGATAGCCACAAATCCCTTGGCCTGATTAGCGTAATGTGCCCACATCGGCAGTGAATCATATCTTTTAGAAAGGGACAGAATGCCGATCTTTGTCCGGATAGACTCAATCGTCGCAAAGAGCTTCCGCTCCATGTAGTCAAGGTTGTCGTAGGCGGAGATCGAAAGCAGCCGATTTGCCTCCGCCAGTGTCCTTGGAGCGTTTAGGACTTTCTCCTGCGGTGCGAGGAGATCCAAGACTGCGCCTTGATGGACGAGCCACTCATATTGATCTTGACTGAGTCCAGCAGCACGTAGCGATTCGAGCGAAGATCGAACCGCTGCACGATCCATTACCGGAGTCAGTTCTGAGGGGTCATTGAGCTCGTCGAGTGGCGTGAACTTCAAAGAGCCTCTCGCAATGTTCAATGCGGCGCTCTTGGAGGCTACGAACTTGAATAGGTTCATCTGACTAGGTTACAACTGTCGATGACCAATTCAGCAGGCGCTCCAGCATGGCCTCCGTTGCCATGCCTCCGCTGTCGAGGAATACGTTAGGAACTCCGCCGCCGTAAAAGCGAACATTGCCGTCCCCGAAAATATCGACCGCAGCGATTACAGTGTCATCTTTCAGAAAGTTCTGGGTCTTCAACTCCGTCGGTCCGTACCAACCGGGATTGTCATCCCTCTTACCGATCACCGTGCAACGTACCTGCTGATCACTCGGCTCTTTGTGTCGTTGGCGACTAGCGGAGAAAAACGCTCGATAAGTTACATCGTCTTGAGGCAATGAATATCCCATAAGAATGATGTGGTTCGCCTGCATCGTGGTGGCCCGCAGGTCGCGCTGGATTTCCTCAATGAAAGATGGCGGCCGGGATTTGAACGAGCTTTGCATCACCGTCTGCGTGTGATGTGCATAGGTTAACGTACCGCAATGGAGACACCCCCGAGCGTCGGTCCGCCCTTTTTCTCGCTGGTCCCGCTCTATGCCCTTTATCCAATCCGGGCATACTTCCGTATCAAAGGCTCGCAGAGGCGGTGGCGGGAACAAGCTATGGGTATGAATATCCCATTGATCGCCGTGGTAAGCGGAGAGTTTGCCGCAATTCGGGCATTCCCGCCAACACAGGCAGCCGTGCGGAAACAGGAATTTGGTCAGCCTGACCCTACAGTCAGCTCCGGTCTTGAGTTCGTTGAGCCGCTGGGTGGTCCCCTCGTTCAGGGGATACCAGGGCCAATCAGCCGGACCTTTGCTTATCCGCCGCGCGGGGATCAGATGGCCAAAATCATGAAAGAGGTGAAGCGGTACGGCTGGCGATCCGATATGCGGGACATCGGCGCTCTCATTCAGCTCGCGGTTGGCAATGAACTGCACCCAGAGTGCTATTGGATCGTAATTAAGGCTGACGAACCCGACATCGCCCTGATAGAACGCCGGTTGGTCGAGTCCGTGCCTACCGGAAAGCTCCACTCCCTGCCACTGCATGCGGCGCCCCAGCACTTTCGCGAAATCGCGGTATTTCCCGAAGAGATCGCGCTTCGAGGAAATGCATACCTGATAGTCAATGTAGAATAACGAGATCAAAATTATAAGGAGCGCGTTCTTCGCGCCGATGAGCCTCCGGGTATCGAGGAATGGCTCCTGGTACTGTTTGTCCCCGCTCGAAAGACCCTGTCGGGCGGGTCCGCGAACCCCGAACCCAGCCGGAATATGCATGTCCAATATATTGAACAAGTCGTTGAGCTTGAAGTTGGCGGTCGTGCTACCCGGACAGATGCGAACCACGGATTTCAAGGCAGGCCAGTCGTAGATCAAGCGGAGGCCGATGATTCTGCGGCGCAGCTCATCGTCGCACGCGCCGTCCTGCCAATTCCGGCGCATGGCATCGAGGTGCTTGTCGTTTGTAAACTGGATGCCGTCATAGGCATCATCGCTATCGCCGAGAATAGTTATTAGATCGAGCAGGGCGGAATGCCAGGGTTCGATGTCGCTCGGATCGAGTGCTTCGGTGATACGTTCTTCAAGCAGCTTGTCAGGGGCGTCCGCGCCTGTGATGCGTTTGATGAACTGTGTCTGTTTGTCGGTCGTGCGTATTCCGAGCGCTGCCGTGGCGCCTGCACCCCAAAAAATTACATTATGCAGTTCCGCCATACTCCACCCGATCAAGGCACCGCAGGAATTTTAAGAGCCATTATCTCCGTACAGGCGTCATTCATTTTGATTTCTATCTTAGTCCTTTGGAATGCGGCTTTGGTAAGCATCTCTATGAAATACTCTTGCTGCACTGTGAAGCTTTTCTTTTTTTCTGTCGAACAATCGCGACTGAGGTTGTAGGGATTCCGCTTCCACAAATACGACGTAATCTTTCTCATTATGCTTTACAGCATAGTCTGGCGTTGGATTGATGAACATCTCCGCCTTTGACTCAGTCAGGCGTTCAAGCTGAACTGTTCCTTGCGTCACATACACGGGTTTGTCAGCATTCTCCAAAGCCTTCGGCTCTTTCGGCATAAAGCACTCCGTAAAAAATCAATACGTCGTGAAATAACTCACCGACTTCTCCGGATTATACCCCCGCCGGTCATAAAGCTCGGTGGTGCCCGGCGGCGCGCCGCACGACTTCGAAGGAGGAGACGATCTCCAGGGCCGTTGTGATGAACGTCGCCCGAATCGAGTGCGCTGAATATTCTCTCTCGATCCCAATCGCCTTGGCGTACTTTCGGAGTAACCGCCACAACTCCTTTTCGTCTTCGTCGGTCAGCATCGTAAATGGCATCGTGGTTTCGTCGCATCACACTTTATGAAAGTTCTCCTGAATCGTATAGTCGGCTCGCCCTTGGGTGCAGGGTGTGATAAAGGACGTCATCACGCGCTAAGAACGGCGCCAAAAGGCATCCGAAGAACTGAAAAAACCTTTTCCGATTGATTCGCGGATGCCTCTTCTTGGACTTCAGAGACTGCAAGCTACGACCACCACTCCTTGACCGCCTGCCACCAACTCCAATTTGGCCGGCCGAGGTTAGCCGCCCCCGGATTCCTTTGTTGGCCATAGCATGGGCTTTCCTGACTGTCGGCACCTGTTGCGTTTTCCGTTGGAAACGTAGACAAGTGCGAGTACACTTCGGAAAACACAGGTGTCATTCGATGGTCGATCCTCAAAACGATAATAAATTCGTTAAGGCAGAAGAAGCGACGATCAGCCTCGCCGAACGCTCCAAATCTGATTTAGCAGAGAAAAGGGGCGCGTTCCTCCCGCATATGGCAATGAATCGCACTTTCGTTTTTGCGATTGGTGGCTGCGTTGTTGTGATCGTTTTTGGTTTCGCGACTGGCATTTCTGGATGGACTCGCGCTGCGAATATCTGCGTTGGGTTGATGACAGCCGGTGCAGCCTGCGGGGTCGGTGGCCTTTTGGGCTTTATCTTTGGGGTCCCTTATAGGCGTGAGAGTTCCGACGGCAACCGTGAGAATGCCCAGAATCATGAGGGCATCCTAGACGCAAGAAATTCCTCCTCTCAATACCGCCCCAATGCGGCCCTTGAACAAATCTCCGAGTGGCTGTCTAAAATGCTTGTCGGAGCTGGACTGGTGGAACTTACGTCCTTTCCAGCTAAGTTGGACAATCTTGCAAAATATATTTCGAGAGGAATCGGGGGTGGAACTCAGGCCGAGACTTTCTCACTTGCTGCGTTGATCTACTTCGCGACATGCGGGTTTATTTTTGGGTTCATATGGGCGAGGATCTTCCTCAAGCGCTGGTTTACCCTAGCAGATTAGGAGCAGATTTAGGCAGCAACTCTTTTGTTCAACACCTGAAGAAGTTTAGCGGGAGATTTACAAACCTTCCCTCCGAGCGAACATGCTTGTTGGCCTTAAATTAGCGAAAGAGGAAAACACGGCAAAGTAGAGCAAGGAGTCCACGCTCCAAGAGGACGATGATTTCAGGCGGTTGCTTCTGGACATTGTTGTGAGCGGTATGTGACCTTCGTCGCGCAGAACTAGTCCGCTCTTATCGATTATTCTGGACGATCGCAGTGCGAGACTTACGCGGGACCGTTCAGCAGAGATATTGAATTCTCTCAGACGTATCTAGGAACGTGCGTAGCTCTCGAACGACAGAGTCTTTGTCTCGGAGACGACACTCCCAAAGCACTAGGACATCCCAGCCAGCTTCAATCAACGCCGCGATGTTTCGTTTGTCGCGAGCTACATTGGACGCGAACTTTTCAAGCCAAAACTTCTGCCGAGCTTGTGGTACGCTTGCGCGCTTACATCCTTTGTGTCGATGCCAAAAACAGCCATGAACAAAGATCACCTTTCTTCGTGAGGGAAAAACGAGATCTGGGCAACCGGGGAGATCCGCTCGATGGATGCGAAATCGATACCCGAGCGAGTGAGCCGTTCGACGCACAAATAGCTCTGGAGCTGTATCTTTTCCATGCACTTTCGCCATCAGTGCACTTCGGGCGGAGCTGGAAAGACGATCGGTCACTGAAAAGTGGATGCGGTTGCACGATCCCGCTAAAAGGAATTCACGAAATCAACGCCTATCCTTGAACTGTTATGCCCCTGTTGATGCAAAAAGCGATCTGCGTAAGATGGTCTCAATTGCGCGATTGCTTTCAGCTTCACCGTGGTAATGATCAGAGGCTGGTCGTTTTCCTTCGAGACCTGAATGGCCTCATTGATCTCTGACTCAGAGATTTCTGCCTGCTGGGCAGCCTCCGTCACGGGCACAGAAGACACTGATATCTTCGGCTCGACGGATACGTTATTCGGAGAGACTCCCGCCAGGTCTGTTGAGTCCTGCGGGTTTTGAGAAGGTGGCGCCTCGGCAGCTGCCGAGGATGTCATGATTGCCATAGCGCCCGTCCAGGTTCCAGTCGGAGTTGCCGCGGTTGACGCAGTTCCGGTTTCCAAGATCGTACGTCTTCTAATGAAATAAGCATCGACAATCGACTTTGCATTCGTCATGCCACGATCTGCAACAAAGATGACTTCTGAATTCGGATGACCTGTCTTAGCATCTACCACCTCAAACGACATTGGCTCGCCATCAACTATCAGAAAGATATGCTTTCCATTACTCGCGTTAGCGAGGGGTGTTTGAAAATTCTTCTGTGGCTCCAGGCGAAGTACCGTCACCGCCATGAGCGGGTCTAAGTCGTGCGTCCAAGCCCCTGAACCTGTAGGCGGCCTCGGAACCATCTCGCATGCAGGAGATGCGCATAAAAGCCATTGCTCCTTGGTTCCCTCGTCGCCGCCATTCGCAATAAGCTTGCAGACCGTTCCGGTACGAATGTGGCTGCCATCGTACTCTTCCGAGCACAAAAATGCGTTGAGGGCGTGCAAGATTCTTGAATCATCGGAACACCTACCGCCTCCAGCCAATTGCTTGGCAAGCCGTAGACATTTTTGAAGCCAGACCTTATCCAAGTCGTGTCCCTTAGCACCGAGATTAGTGATCGAGGGACCAAGAATGTTGGCTCCGAATTCAGTCACACTCTGTGTGAGTTGTCCTCTCAGCCCGTCCAGAAGCCTAGCCCAGAGCTGTTTGAGTCTCTGTTGAAGTTCAGGATCCTCTCCAGTCAGAGCATGAAAGAACCAGCCAGTGAGTTTTTGAGAATCCGCGAGAATCTCCTCTTCGAATTGGAATCCCCCCTTCTCGAACCGATTGCGTATGTGGGCCAGCATCATTTTCATCGGAAGAGGTTGCCATTCCAATAGCGCAGCTTCGAGTTCTGCAAAGATGCTGAGGTTGCGGTTCTTTGCTACGAACACGACGAAGACGTTCCCAAATGAGAGCCACTGATGTTGGCTCTCCGGGCCGTTCATCTCGACCGGATTTGGTGTAGCGGCAGGAATCGCGTCAGCTGGGAGAAAGTGTTTTCGAAGATGCTCCTCGATGACCTCTGGTATAAGAAACTGGAATGCGCTGCGAGGGATTTTCTGCGCCGAGAGTTCCTTCGCCAGACTCGAACCTTGATCAAGGAGAGTGCGGTAGTCTCTTCGCAGATATGCATCAATTTCTGAGCTCGAGAGGTCAGGCTGCCACATTTGAACGAATTCCTCCTGATCCAGGTTCAAAGTGGGTCGTTGTTGCATTAGCGCTGCTCCTCGAAATCTGCACGCAACCGTTCTGCGAACTCGATCCAATGGTGTTTCGAGAGTGTACACAACAACTAGGTTTGCGTGCGGCGTGCGTGCTAGTCGCTGCAGAATTGCAATTGCTTTTTCGGGGTTGGCATCGGCCAGAGGGTCAAGATGGTAGTCAAGCACTACCAAATCCGATTTGCCGAGGTGCTCAAGCTGAGCTTCGACCAAATCATCCACTCTTCTTATTACATCGCACAAGAGATGCAGCTTACGGCATTCGGCCAAGAGTGTTGCCAGGTTATCGTAGTCGTAAGAAATTGGTTCAACATTCTTACCAGCGTCTCGCAGCTGCTGATGCTCAAGCATATCTTCGTAGGTCGGGAATTTGTCATCAATCATCAGCGCCGATCTCAGAGGCGCGACATAGGTATTCCAGATCATCTTAGAGTCGTACCCAAGAGTCGGCATTAGTTCCCCCTAAAATGGATCAAGAAGTTTGCGCCAGAGAGGCATGGGCCACCATTCTGGAAGCTGATCGTATGACCCGAAGCAGCGAGATTCGCGCGGCACAGGTAAAGTCCAACACCCCGCCCCTCTACTCGTCGGGAAAAGAAAAGCTCAAACAGATGTGGCCGGTCGTCGGGATCAACGCCCGGGCCGTTGTCAGAAACGCACACTGCGTCGCCTACTACATCGAGGCTGATTTGCCTGCTTTCGACTTGCTTAATCCAATACACCGCGTTGTTGATCAAGTTGATGAAAACCGGGTAGATTCGATGACTGAAATCTGTGATCTGCAATTTCCTGAATGCCGGCGAAACGCAGAAGTTGATGGCCTCCGATGCAAAGATGGCTTCAAAGAAACTAGCCAAATAGCGGCTCAGGGCTTCTCCTGTTATCAAATCCTTGAGCTGCGGTCCGGACAAACGAAGTGGAGCGAGAAAGCGCAATCGATTCACGAGAGCTTGTTGGGCAGTGAAAGCTAGCTTGTAGGCGTCGGAGTCTCGCGTCTCCTGCGGCAGGCGCCGCAAATTCCGTGCAACTTCTGCGTCGAGAGATTCGAGCTCATGCCCGATAATTTCAACGGTGACGCCTAACTGAGCCAGAGCGGTCAACTGCTCCACACGCTCTTCTAGTTGTCCTCGCTGGTCGCTGCTCCATGAAACCGCGGCGTCCAGATCGATATCTGCCGCCAATTGGCGCAGCGCGTTCAAGTACCCGTCATAAAACCGAGCAGTGGTTTGATGATGTGTCTCACGAATCTGCTCGAATGACGCGAGCACTGGACGGAGTTCAGTCTTGCCAGCTTCTAAATCCGCAAGAAGAGGGGCCGCCAACTTGTAAAACTCTGAGCGATCTTCGTAGCTCCGCTTCTCCAGGCGCGTCAGTTCACTTGCGATGAGAGCGCGAATCGGGACCATGCGACGATTGATATCGTCTGTCAGGAACTTCTGATGGCGCCCAAAGGTGCTTTTTGCAACCGCAATCGGGTTCCGCGTCCCAGATTTCTCCGCAGCGTCGGTCCATCGTGACGAGGCCGAATCTACGGCGGCCATATACATGTTGTATCGATCCCGGAATGAACGGTACGCGGCTTCGGCTCTGCCGAGTTTCGCTGGTTTGGGCGGGGGCCTGAAATCTGAACGCAGCTGCTTGCTCTTCTCGATCCTCGGTGCAAGTGCGAGCACCGCATCGATGTCATCTCTTTCGCGCGCTTTCTCGATTTCCGTCTCCAATAGTCCGATTTCCTTCAGTGCATTGTCGAGATTGCCCGATTGACTTGCCAGATGGTTGTTCAGCGCTCGGAGCCGGCCACGAGTAGCTTGTTTGTCTGCCGCGGCTGCGGCCTTGTTGAACGCGTTGATTTCATCGATAAACTGCTTCCGATGTTCAGCATCGCTCCCAAAGAATTCTCGTGCAGTAAATTCCAGAAGCATCACAAGTAAGTTTCGGAGTTCTCGGCTAGCGGAATTTTCAATCAGGCCTTCCCGACCAGCCTTATCGCGCAGATTGCCGTTTTCCTCTTTGGAGATAGCAACCCGACCAAACATACGGCGGTGATTCCAAAACTCACGGCCCGCATGTTTCGATCGCCTTTCCTCTATTCCAAAGAAGTCGAAATCAATCCTTCCATAGGGCAGTACGCGAAGCCCATCCCGATAAATCCGAAGGCCCGCCATTGTTGTGAGCTGAGCGCTCAATGCTTGATGGATCTCTGGAGAATGCGTGCTGTTGGTTCTTTCGAGCTCAAATGTTCCAACGCACAGGTCGAATGGCCCGACACGCACCGAACGAGCGGTGCGGACTGGATGCGAAGGAGTCATCGTGAAGTCGCCAAAATCCTTATTGAACGCCCGAACACGCCCAAAGAAGATGCCATTCTCATCAAATCGACCTTCAATGAAGTGCTCCATGCTTCTAAGCTCGCTCATGCCAAGTTGAGCCTTGCTCGATACGACCTGTTCTTGGAGCTGTCCTTTATGAATGACCATGCTGTAGTCGAAATCGAGAGGCCGAGGTGAGAATGGATCCGAGAATCCAGCGAGCGTTCTCTTCATCTCGTCACGAAGCCTGGATGCTTCGTCGTCGTTAAACAGCCTCTCCGGGTCTACCCAAGCGCGAAGCTCATCCTTGATATCAAAGACGAACATTGCAGTACCATGATCGACCGTGCCATCCCAAACCGGCCACTGGGCGAGACCCCGCGTGGGAACCTCTGCGCTTAGCAGTGAAGAAGCGATGCGGTCAGCGGTGGACTCGGATTGGCCTTCTGCAAGTTCGCTTGTTCTGAGTTGTTCCCAAGCGGTTGCGACACGCTCATTTCGATCTGAAGTCCCTTTTTTGCCCCAGACGTTATCCATCGAGTCGTCAAGAAGTTCAGAAAACAATTTGGGAAATTCGTCGATTTTGGAAAACCGTATCACCGGAATTCCGACATCGCTCAACAGGAGGTACGGGTTCTCGAAAAGACGCCAGTCGACTAGCGACGCCGTGAACGCGCCCGTCTTCTTCTTAGTAAGAACCAACACAATCGGACCTAGGAATGCGACGGAAAGACGCCCTATACCTTTTTGGCCTTGTCTTACACGGACGGGAAGGCCGTCTCTATCTTCTGCTGCCCGCGCATCATCTTTTTCCTGCTCAAGCTTTGTTTCCGTACCCAGGACCAACCAACGGTCGATGAATTCTTCCGTGCTCATTCCTGAGCCATCATCCAAAACAGCTGCAGATGGTCTCTCTCCATCAAATATCTGAAGCGATACAGATCTGGCGTAGGCATCGAAGGAGTTTTTCCAAAGCTCCGTTACTGCCGTTGGAGAATCCGCGATTTGCTCGCGCCCAAGATGGTCGACTGTTCTTGCTTTCGGACGGAAGGCATAGATGTGCGATTCGGGTTCGCTGGCGGCCACTGCTTGGTTCGTCGCGTCTGGCATTTAGTCTTGACCCCTTCGTCGTGGGCTTGCTTTTAGAGTACAAATCAGAGCTTGTTTTATTGCATCAATCAACGCTACGCCAAGGGTAATCGGGACTGCATTTCCAATCTGACGCCCCGCCGCAATGATTCCACCTCTGAATACGAAATCGTCGGGGAACGTCTGGAAACGGGCTGCATGCCTCAAGCAAATCCCATGATTCTGAGTAGGATGGAGAAAGCGCCCTTTGGATGGGTTTATGCACGCAGTCGTCATCGTGGGACCTGGTTTACTGGGATCTATCCTCCCGTACACATCCTTATGTCCGTTGTGAGAAAGATGGCAAGCTAGAATTCTATTCGAATCGATCCGACTACCACCGTTCGAAGGCGTGCTTTCGAATACCTCGATCATTGCGGAGGAATGCTGCATGTGGAGATCATTTTCATCATTTTTGGGAATCGGTTTGGAGAACACAGTTGCGGCCGTCAACCACGCACTTTGAGTTTTGGCACCAACCGCAGCGTCCTTTGGAGGAAAGTGAGAGGGCTCTGGAGGCCAAGGAATCTGAACGTGAACATCGTCCCGAAAACCTAGGACGAAAACTCGCTTCCTATTCTGAGGGGCGCCATAAGATCGTGCGTTCAGCACTATTGGAGGAAATACCGTGTATTTAGCGACCTTCGCCGCGGCCAAGAACTTCTTCAAATAAGCTTCGTGTCGTTTCCAAAGCAAGCCTGGCACATTTTCAATCAAGAATGCCGCAGGGCGTATGGCCTGTACGGATTCGAAGTAGCTTCCCAGGAGTTCATTTCGAGGATCGTCAATGCCAGCGCCCTTCAATCGATGTGTTGAGAAACCCTGACATGGCGGACCGCCGAGAAGCAGATCACACTCACCCTTGGAAAGCTCCGCTTCTTTGAGCAGCGTCTTCCAATCGACATCCCGTATATCGCTTTCGAGAAGAGTCGTCTTCGCTTTTCGCTTGTCGATCAAATTTGATTTGTACGTTGTGCAAGCATGAGGATCCAACTCCACAGCCGCCCGAACGTCCACGCCGCAAAGCTGCGCAGCTAAGGAAAAACCGCCAGCCCCAGCGAACAAATCTATCGCGGTGAATTTCTTGGGAGTTTGTTTGCGCTTTGGGCGTCGGTGTGCAGCTTTCACGATATACTTTCCGGCTCCGAAACAGAGTGTTTACTGCTTAATTTGCGTCTTTCGACATAGCACCAGGTTCTAAGACCTTATGAGGCGTTGTGATTCTGGGAGGTTAGCTTTTCGAGTTCTGCGCAGAATGCCTCTGCGCTGGGCCAGTCAGGCGAAACGTACTGGGGTTGGAATGTTCCATTTGCTGCGACTAGGACGACAAAGTAAGAGAATGTGTTCCAATCTTCGCGAGCACCTTCTTCGATTTCCTCCCACAAAACATCCGCGAATTCCGGATCACTAGGTAATGGAAGCTCGGCCGGATCATATTTGGACTGCAGGTTTAGGGAAGACTTCAAAAAATCCAGTGCTATTGGTTCCATATGATTGAAAGCATCGCGAGCAAATACCGAGTCGTAGCTTTTCACCACCTGCAGTTGGCGTCCGTTCACTTCGCGCTCTAAGAATGTTTCTTGAATCGGCATGAATGTTCCTTCCCGGCCGACACGGCCATTTCGCCTTAGAAAGCAACTGTGATTTTCACTGCCTCTGGGGGGATTGAAAGAGCGTGCGCGATCATCGTGCGAGCTTGGTCGATCACATTGGCTGGTGCCTCAAGTGGGAGAGTGCCTTGGGGGCTTTGTGCTGTCGACGTCGAAAAGTCCCTCCATTCGAGTCTCTCGGGGTCGATTCCCAATGCGCTGAGGCTTGTGTAAGCGATGGGATTGCGATTATTCGTCCACGCATTCGGAATCGCAAGGTTGGCGTAACGGTCGAACTGGATAACAAATCGGTCAGACTCAGGCGCTGAGGCTGCTTTGACACCGGAGATCCGACCGATGAGAAATGCGCTTCCGTGAGGTTCATCGCCTTGCGTCCAAGAACTTTTAAGGTTGCGCGTGGCCACTACCCATTTCGTGTGTTTTAGGCGCTCTTCTTTCCCTGCCCAACTGCCGGTTCCACCGTCCGATTTCATTGTTTCCAGCGACTTGCTTGTAAAAACCATCACGGTGTCCTTCATAGGCACCTCGCCATGTAGAGAATAAGCTAACATCGATTAAAACTCAATAACGTTTTACGCAGTTTATCGACTTTTATCGATGAACGGATGACGATCTGCTTGTGCCGATCCTGAAAGCCAGTCGACTGCAAATATCGGAAGCCTTAGCGCCGGCACTCACTGATCGTGCAGGTCCATCAGAAGGCCTATTGCATTTCAATTCTCGACGGTGAGGGGTTGGCGATTGGGTTGATCGCAACCACTCAGCGCTTCTTGGAGCGGTTTCCAAGCAATGGAGAGCGGCCGACTGCCTTTCCGGGATTCTCCAATTTTGGTGGATCAGAGATTCCCTCAAACGCTTTATTTGTTGGCCAATCTCCGGTAGCGTAGATATGAAGATCTCGCAGACCTGTTACTCCATCCTGCCAAGCCAGAAGCATCCGTTTCCCTATGTCTCGGAAGCCGGGGTGTTCAGCCATCCTTTCGCGAACCAGAGGTACTGTTTCAGCAACCGAGTCGCTGATGGACTCCAGAATGATCGACTGCTCTCTGGCGGGGATGCCGAATGTGCCGGCGATGAACCTTGAGAGGTTCTTGCCAGGTGTCCATGTCTTCTTGCCAAGAAATCCAATCCCTGGCGGATTGTGCTGGTAACCCGTGTACACGCTTGTTGTAAGGAAGTCGTAAGCTGGCGAAAGATGCACATCAGCATGAGAGGTGTAGAGCAGGGCTATGTTCTTGGCGTGACAGTCGGCGTTACGCAAAGCATAAGTGAGCAATAAGATTGCGGTCATGTGCCGAAAGGTTTCGTACTGGTGACCACCAGGTACGTGATCTCGCACAGCACGCGCAATGCGTTCCCAAGTCGTCTCGTACTTCGCCGCCGGACGGAGGCCCAACAAGGCGCAGAAGTCCTCCATGCCCCAAAGAGGTTGTCCTGCATCGTCTACGTCGAATCGATACACCACCAGAGCATTTCCATCACGCGATACTTCCGTTCTGGCAGTGGGAAGAACCTTAGCCAGAACCTGCATACAGAGATGTTCATTGAGCGCAGCAAACGGTAGCCTCCCAGATGAGCCTTTAATGATGTGGCGACGAGTCAGCAAAGTGGCCTTTTGATGAGGGCCAAATTCCTTAGCTGGGACCGCCGTATTGTTGGTCTCTTCTTCTACATCTAGGAATTTCGGCAAAACGCCTGAGACGCCGCTCGTTGCGTGCTCTCGGACCAACTCGGCAAACGCCTCTTCCGAGTTGTCGCCTTGCAGAAGCTCAGCTACTTCGATTCGTTTGGCTGGCTCATCCAGTGTGGCGCCGGCTGCGGCCACCTGAAGGCGGCCAACCATATTGCGACCAATGACCGATAGAAGCGCAATTGGATCTGCTCCTATATGCGGCCCAAACTGCTCTTGAAGCACTTGCAGCAGATAGCCCTCGGGCAGATTCATTTGAAGGACAGGGGGAAGCTGGTCGTCCCAGACGTAAGACTCAGTGCGTACCGGCATAGTGAGCGAGACGAAATCGTCCGTGGCGGCATCAGGGATATAATTGAGCACACTCTTGAAATCACCCACTGATTCCACAACTGCGACCTCGCGGCCAAGCACATACACTGAGAGTTTCACGCGCCACCCCGTTCGCGCCTAAGCTCATCGAGGGAGCCGGATGTACCAACTTTTGTGAGGGTCAATTCCATGCCGAGAACGGCCAGAACGGCCAGAAGTTTCCTCGTACCAAATTCAGTGGCCTGCGCACGTTCGAAGCGTAGAAGGGATTCCGGAGTGATTCCGGCCTGGGCAGCAACGTCCTTCTGCTTGAGTCGGAGTGCTCGCCGGGTGGTCGCTACTGCCTCACCGAGTTCCTGAAGGGTTCGCATAATTGATATATACATCAATTTAATTGGAAAATACAAGTAAAACTGATGTATATATCAATTTTTCAGCAATCTCAGGATTCATCGACTTAGCGAAGTGTGAAGCTCGCTCGGGTATCTAAGTTGTCCATAATTTAGGAGTCTGCATACACGTAGTGCCAAGCAAACGCGATACGCTTTGCGATACGCTGGTTCTCGGGGTATTATGTGCTTACAAGGACTTAGGGAGCCACCGGGGTCTTGTAAGTTGTTGAAAAGCCTACTGTTGGGTCTATGGCATGGAAGAGGTCATCGGTTCGATCCCGATCAGGTCCACCAAATATTTCAGGCATTTAGAAGCACCTCCTTTCTTCGAGTTGTGGGCAACTTAGGGGCAAATTCCAAAACGACTCCACGAACAGGCTTCGCAGTTGCCGCTGCGATCTGCCCGGTGAGGTTGTCTGGAATCGCTCCTACCATATCCACTCCATCT